>Ga0114931_10011581_pt1 | contig 10399 bp, 7 predicted proteins | sample 2SBtaG_FD_89579 | JGI IMG/M metagenome (GOLD analysis project Ga0114931, IMG submission 89579) | Deep subsurface microbial communities from Kolumbo volcano to uncover new lineages of life (NeLLi) - 2SBTROV14_V59a metaG | ecosystem: Environmental > Aquatic > Marine > Volcanic | place: Kolumbo... | reverse complement strand
GGTGTAAGAAGTGAGATTTGGAGCGGCGCGATCCTGGCCATTCTGGTTCTCTATTTCTTCTTGAAACGCGCCTTGCCGACCTTCATTGTCTCAGTCACGATTCCTTTGTCCTTGTTGGCCACTGCTGTGCTGATGTATTTGTCCGATTTCACCCTCAACATGATGACGCTGGCCGCTCTGACATTGTCGGTTGGCATGGTGGTAGATGACTCGATTATCGTCATGGAAAACATAGAACGCCATGTAGAAGGGGGCGTGCCGCTCACTAAATCGGTTCTGGCAGGCACAAAACAGATCCTGGGTGCTGACATCAGCGGAACGATCACCACCATCATCGTTTTTCTGCCGCTGTTGTTTCTCACCGGATTTCTGGGGCAACTGATCCTGCCGTTTGGCCTCACGATCGGCTTCACACTGCTGGCGTCTCTCATTATTTCCCTCACTGCCATCCCGGTGCTGATGCACTGGCGCGGTGGGATCAGGGAACAGCCGAAACCACTGCGCTCTCTCGCCTGGTTTATCCGCCGCAACGATCGCTTTTTTCACACTTTCATGACACACAAGAAGATGGTTTTCTCGATTCTAACCGCGGCATTCTTGTTGGCGGGCGGGATGACCGTGATGTTCAACCCGGCCGGTTTCCTGCCCGAGATCGACGAGGGAGCTCTCCTGATTGAATACTTGATGCGACCCGGTGTCTCGTTGCAGGAATCGTCTCATTTAGGACAGCGGATGGCAGACGACCTGCTGAAGCTTGACGACGTGAGCAATGTCACCATGAAAATCGGGTCACCGGAGAATACCTACCTTATCGAATATGTCAATCGGGGTGAACTTTGGATCAAATTGAAAGACCGGCAACACCGGGATCAAAGCGCCGAAGAGATTTTGCGCACCCTGCGACATAAATTTGCAGGTGTTCAGGGCGCTGTTTTCTTGTACCACCAGCCGACGCAGGAACACATCGATGAGAGCTTTAGCGGATTGCCGGCATTTTTCGGAATTTCCCTTTTCGGAGACAATCTGGATACGTTGACCACGCTGTCGCAACAGGTCGAGCAAATCGCACAAAATACAGATGGGCTATCAAATATAATCAACAACGCCAAGTTTACGGTGCCGGAAATTGAGGTCGTTCCGAAACGGCCCACGTTGGCCCATGCCGGCCTGTCCGTCCAGCAGGTTGTGGACGAAATTACCACCGCATTTCAAGGTAGCACTATTTCATATTTTGTTCAGGAGCAGGCGCCGATCGCGATTTTTGTGCGGCTGCCGGAAGGTCAACGAAAGACGCTTGCGACGCTGGAAGATCTGCCCATCAAAACAGCGTGGGGGTCACGTTTGCCGCTGCAGCAACTGGCGACGATTCGCTATCGCAACGTTTTGCCCGCGATCACACATCTGAATTCACAGCGGCAGGTCACACTGGTTTCGGAAATCGAGGGTAACATTTACGGCATTGTCCAGGACCTCAAAGCAAGATTAGATCAGATTCATTTTCCGACCGGCTACTACTATGAAATACGCGGGCAGTATCAAATCCTGCTGCAAAGTGTCAAAGAATTTGCGGCGGTTATCGTGGCCGCCATCGCTTTGGTTTACCTCATCCTTTACTTGCAATTCAATTCATTCTGGCAGCCATTTGTAATTCTGCTGAAAGTCCCGCTTGATTTCCTCGGGGCATTTGCAGCGCTCTTGCTGACGCGACAGACTTTGAACCTGTCGGTGGCGATCGGCCTCTTGACCCTGGTTGGGATTGCTGTGAACAATGCAATCGTCCTGATCGACACGACCAACCACTTGCGCGAGTCGGGTCAACTGAGCCGGCAGGAAGCGCTGCTCGAGGCCGTCCACCTGCGGACCCGCCCGATCCTCATGACCGGTATGACGACGGTTTTCGGTTTACTGCCGGCAGCGATCGGAACGGGAATCGGCTCCCGAATTCACCAGCCGTTTGCGATCACGGTCATGGGGGGCATCCTGGCCGGCGCTTTTTTTAGCTTGAATGCTATTCCGGCACTCTACGACCGAATGGGTCAGTGGCTGGAGCATCCGCCCGGCTAGCCAGAACGCAGATTGTTAGTTTTATGAATGAGGAAGAAGGACGCAGAATTTGTAGTGCGACAGTCATGTCGCCTTGCTTGACGATAATCTCGATATAAATGTCGAACTACGTTCAACTCATCATCCTTCTTAGAGAGATCCAACAATGTTGCGTTGAGGTCCTTGACTCGCACGAAGAGCCGTTAAGCCGTCTCTAACAACGTCACCTTCACAGCACACTCTCCCTTTTGGTTGGCGCCGCGTTCGAAGCGCACCTGGTCGCCCTGCACCAGCGAATTGAAGTCTGTGTTTTGCACCTCGTTGTGAAAGAAAAAGAGATTATCGCCCCCTTTTACCGGCTTCAGAAAGCCGTAACCATCCCTGAGATTCATAATGACACCCTCTTCGGTTCTGGCGGATTTCGCGTCAGAAGCAGGGATAATTTCGCGATGGTCGCGCGACTTTTGTGAAACAAAGAGATTGTTAATAATCTCGGTACTTCGCTTCGATTTGTCATCGATAACCTTGTGCAGCATGATGGGGTAGCTGACTTCCTCAAGCAGTCCTTGTGATGTGCGCGTGGTCCGCTTTTCTCCGTTCGAATCGATATAGTCAAAATCCCAGCCGAGGACCATCACGCGAGTGCCAAGTGTATTCAATTTCCTGACCAGAGGAATGTAATCCCCGTCACCGGCGATGAGCACCAGAATAGAAAAACGCTTGTACATCGCCAGCTCGAACGCTTCCAGAGCCAGCCAGACATCAATGCCCTTTTCGGAGTACCCGCCTTCGGTGCCACGATTTAATGGCAGAAAATGGGTGGTGACGCCTTCACGGATCAGGACATCGTGGAAGACGCGTTCGCTGTACAGGATGTCACGTTCCTGTGCCTGAGCCGCGCTGAGCCTTCCGCGAAAGTAATGCACATCGACGATTTGGCAATATCTTTCGTTCGTATCTTCGAGTTGTGCCACTTGTTTGCGAATGAACGAATGCAGACCATTGATCCCGATTCTCGCTTTGCGCTTGTGTTGATACGCATAGAAATTGCTGACGTGAAAAAAATAATTACCGTCGTAAAAGACGGCGATACGACTGAGCTTTCCATCCATGTGGCTATCGGTCCTAAAATGTAAGTTGTCAACGCAGCGTTTCGATGGCGAGTGCCATCATCGTGGGGCAAGATAATCAATCGAACAAGAGGACGCAAGAGAATTGGCCACCCACCAGCATCCAATATCCAACCTGAATATTTCTCCTTGTGCTTGATCTTCCGATGCTTTAGATTACGTGCTTTCTAACCACCCCACAATTCAAAATCGCAATCGCTCCAATGAACAGACTCATTTCAGGAGGACACATTGGGACAAGACAAATTGACATCTTCCTCACGACACTATTCAACCCGGGTCCCGCCGACTCTTACTTTTGCTGACAGAGGTTTAGTATCCTGCTCTCGTCCCAGGTTTTTGACCCTGGCGGCTGGTAGGCTTATCAGCCACTGGGTATGGCGGCAGTCATGAAAGAGACGACGGGACGGTTTCATCTCCCACATCCGCTGGTTCTCCTCGCGGGGTGTGTTTTCCTGGCCGCGTTACTCAGCTACATATTGCCGGCCGGTGAGTTTGACCGTCATAAAGACGAAGCCACGGGCCGCAACGTGGTCGTTGCCGGCACATACCACAAAGTTGAACCCAACCCAGTCAATTTGTTTCGCGCTGTTGTGGCCTTGCCTCGAGGGATGGCGGACGCAGGCGATGTCATTTTTCTGGTATTCTTAATCGGTGGCGCCTTCACGGTTGTTGATGAGACCGGCACGTTGCGCCGCGCGATATCAGTGTTGGTAAATCGCCTTGCAGGCGGGGGCCTCCTGGTCATTCCCATCGTTTCGCTGGTTTTCGCGACCGGCGGGGCGGTTGAGAACATGCAGGAGGAGATTATCGCGCTGGTGCCCCCGCTGCTCATTCTGACGCGTCGGGTGGGCTTCACACCGATGGTGGCCGTGGCGATGAGTGCCGGTGCCGCGGCCGTTGGATCAGCTTTCAGCCCGGTCAATCCGTTCCAGGTGCAAATCGCCCAAAAGTTGGCTGAGTTGCCGCTTGGGTCTGGTGCAACCTTCCGGTTGGTTTTTCTCGGGTTGGCCCTGGTTATTTGGGTCGGTGCCACCATGCGCTATGCTGTTGCAACCCGTGTCGAGACGGAGGAGACCGAAGCAGAAGTTGAAGCCCATATGACCGGGCGGGACATCCTCATTTTGTGCATGGTGGCCCTTACTTTCGCGGTCGCCGTTTGGGGAATGACCACACAGGACTGGGGTTTTGACGAACTCTCCGCAGCCTTTTTTATTATGGGGGTCATCGTGGGCGCGTTAGGTCGGTTGGGTGTGACCGGCACGGCCGAAGCCTACGCAAAAGGCTTCCGTTCGATGGCTTATGCGGCCGTACTCATCGGCTTTGCGCGCGCCATTTTTGTCGTCATGCAGGACGGCCGCATTGTGGACACGATCGTGTATGCTTTGTTTACGCCGTTGAAGAATTTGCCACTGCTGATATCCGCGCTTGGCATGACGGCCGCTCATACTGCCATCCACGTGCCTGTGCCTAGCGTCAGCGGGCAGGCGGTGCTGACAATGCCCGTCCTGGTGCCCCTGTCAGACCTGTTAGGGTTGTCGCGGCAAGTGACCGTTCTGGCGTACCAGTACGGTGCGGGGTTGTGTGATCTGATCACGCCGACCAATGGTGCTCTCATGGCTATCCTGGGGATCGCGGGTGTCCGGTTTGAGGTATGGTTCAAGTTTGCGTTTACCATGTATCTTGTGCTGATTGGGCTGGGTGTTTTGTCGATCTTACTGGGTATCGCCATCGGTTTGTGACACGTGTGCCGCGGCGCTACCCTTTCTGGCGGGCGTTTTTTCAGTTTCAGCACTTTTCCGCATAAGGCAGGGGCTATCACCGACCTGTAAAATACCGTGCCCTGGCACGACCGTACACGATGATTTCAAGAGAGAGGATCGAAGACTAGATGGTAGAGCAATTGCTGGAAACGTGGCGCACCAATAATCGCATCAACCTGTTTTTGATTGACCACATCAGTGACGAGGGCATGGCCTGCACGCTATCCAAACGCGGCGGTAGAAACGTGGTGCGGCAGTTTGCCCACATGCACAATCAGCGGGTTTACCACCTTCAGGGTCGTGCGCCCAAATTGGCCACAGCATTATGTAAGTTCAAAGGCGACGAAGAGCCAAGTAAGCAGAGCTTGACGGAAGCCCTTGTTTGCTCCGCCGAGTGGGTAGAGGTTTACTTGCGCGACTGTGCGAGGGGTGCCGTGAAACACCGCTGTTTCAAGAAAGGGATCATCCCGACGTTAGGGTATTTCATCGCGCACGAAAGTCATCACCGGGGCAGCATCTTACTGACTTTGAAAGAGTGCGGGCAGAAACTCGACCAGCAAACCCAGTCCGCTATTTGGAACTGGGACAAGATGTAAATCAAAAACACTGCTGGACATAGGTAAATCTCAAGTAAGCCGTATCCAGCTCTTGGATGAAATAGCATCGCAAATGTAGCGTGATTCTTCCTGGCGCGACCAAACCCTGTATAAAGCACGGGATTTTCACTGACTTCGACACATTCCGCTAAGGTGAATCCCTTCAGGTCCGTTAACTCAGTATAATCCGCGTTCTATTTTTTTTGCACTTTCTTTTGCTTCTTTCTCAAAAAAGCATTATCTCTTTAAGGATGTGAACAAGCTACACAAAAAAACGAGGTGACGGGATGAACAGTTTTGCCAAGAAAGATTATGCGACCAAAAAGGAACTACGGGAAACCAAACAAGAGCTATTGGATAAGCTCGTTTCTAAAGAAGAGTTCCACACCACCATAAGACGCGTCGATGGCAGCATCGAGAAACTCGCCAACCAGGTTGGTGAGAACACGCTGGAAATCAAGAAACTTAATGGTGAAGTCACTGGTCTCCGTGGTGAAGTCGGTGGTCTCCGCGGTGAGATAGATGACAGGTTTGCCGAGATGAACGGCAAATTCGATATGGTGCTGACGGCCATCGATGGTTTGTCTGGACAGGTAAACGACATGAAAACTGAAAAAGCCGCCGGAGAACGTACCTTCAAAAGGCATGAAAACCAGTTGAATAACCACGAAACACGCATCGAAAAACTTGAGCGTAAGGTTAGATGACCGGATCCAATGTTTGCCCTAAAGTCAAAATAGCAGACCGTTCATTTCACCCCAATCAATGAGAATTATCGCATGAAATACGGCCTACGCGTCCGATAGCATCTGCCAAAAACTCAGATCAATCTCTCGCGCAGCGCTTTCGCAACCACATCTACCTGAGAGTGGACGTGAAGTTTGGCGTAGATATTTTTGAGGTGGGTGTCAACCGTGTGTAAGCTGATCATCAGTTGACCTGCGATGTGCTTCTTGCTTAACCCGTTTACCAGCAAATGCAGAATTTCGGTTTCGCGTTCGGTTAGACCATAGTCCTGTTCTTGGGGCTCCGAGAATTGCGTGAACATTTTGAGAACCTTGGCGGCAATGGTCGGACTCATCGCTGCACCGCCATCCATGACGTCGTGGACGTATTTGCAAATTGCCGCGGAATTTGCGGATTTGAGAATATAGCCAGACGCCCGCTGGCAAACGGCACGAAAGATCTTCTTGTCGTCGTCAAACACCGTCAAGATGATGATCCGCGATGCCGGTGAAAGCTTCTGAAAATGTTGAATGCCTTCGATGCCGCTCATGCCCGGCAAATCGATATCCAGCAGAATGACCTCTGGCGCGTAGTCGTTTGATAGCAATTCAATGGCCTCTTCACATGATTCGCAAGCGTGTTCACAGTTTAACGGCTGGCTATCATTAATGAGGTCCTGGATCGATTCGCGAAAAACCTGGTCATCTTCGACAACCACCACATTGATTTGGTTTGAGGTATCTGCCATAATACACACTTGCACTGGTTACGTGTCACCTTGCAACAAAATGCGCAAGGGAAGACAGTATTGCCATACCGTGATCAGGGTATATTCGCTGGGGCAGCCGGCGAACGCGCATGGCGTTTTCATGTTTTCCCGGTGTTGTCTGCTACGGTGCCAGCCCGACGATCAAAGTGATTTTCGTTCCGAAACCAGCGCGTGACTCGACACTAAGCTCACCCTCTATCTCCTCACACCGCTTGTTGAAATTCCGAAGCCCGTTGCCCAGGCTCATGGCCTCAGTATCAAAACCGACACCGTCGTCTGACACGATCATTGTCAGGCGTCCGTGAGCACACGCGATCGAAATGTCAACCTGCTTCGCTTGCGAATGTCTCACAATATTTTGCAAGGCTTCTTTATAAAGGAGAAACAGGTTGCGGCGCAAATTCAGACTGGTTTCGAGCTGCTCACTTTCAAGGTCAGCCGAAAAGGAGAAATCGATAGGCTCCAGCAGGAGATTGGCGGTCTCTCTCATCTTCGCAAACAATTTTTCCAGGCTGTCGTTTACAGGGTTGACAAACCACACAATGTCTCGCATTGAGGTGGCGGTTTCGTTTGCGAGCCTTTGGACGTCCCCCAGCCGTTGGCGCTCCTTTGCGGTGATGCGGGTTTTCTTCCCGAGGATTTGACTGATCAGGGAAATACTGCTGAGATTGCTGCCGATTTCATCATGCAAATCGCGGGAAATTCGGCTGCGCATCTGTTCTTTCTCCATTTCTTTTTGCGCTTCTGCGGCCTCGGCGCGTAGGGTGGCCTCACGCAACAGGGCTTGATCCTTTTCCTTTTGATAGACTTCATTCGCGAGACGCTGTGCCCGCTTAACCCTTAGGTTGATCAAGCTCACCAGCCCGAAGACAACGGAAAAAAAATAAATCGTATAGGCCCACCAGGCACGATACCAGGGCGCCAAGATGGAAAACCTGAACAAGTCTTCGTTGCCCATGTGGCCATAGATATTGCGACCACGCACCCTGAAAACGTAATCGCCTTCCGGCAAATTTGTGTAGTCCTTTTGAGTTTCTCTTGACCACTGTGACCAGTCATCGGAAAATCCATCCAGTCGGTATTGGTCTCTCTTCTCATTTACCGATTCATAGAAAGTCGATGCGTATTTAAAGCGCAGGGCACGCTTGCTGTATGGCAGCAAGGGGTCAGGCCATTGTTGCTGCGATAAGGTTCTTGCACCGGCAAAAACAAGGGAATCCTCCCCTGTTGTCACAGAACGAATTAGCGTGCGAAAGGGTGTTGCGTAATCTTTGGTAGTTACTGCGGGGTCGTAGCGAATGACGCCCTCACTGCCGCCAAACCAAACGACACCATTTCCTTCCGGATAGATCGTGTTAATCTCTCCGACTGCTGAGATCGGCCGAAACGGGGTGTCTTGCCAGATAAACGATCCGTCTTGTTGTGTTGAAACATAACCCAATTGCCAGTCGTTCTGAGGATGCGAGAAAATCCAGACACGGCCGCGGCTTTCCTCAGCCATGAGGCTGACATAGTGATTCTGGTCCGCGAACTGTTCGCCGAATTGCCCGCTACTGATAAACCTAGTCTCGTTCTTGTCAAACTCCAGAAGTCCGGTCATGCTGGTAAATACAAAGTCGTTATTGATTGAGAAGATCTGGTTATCTCCCGCCGGCACGCCATTCTGCTCACCATACCGGCTGACTTTAGCAGTGAAGGTGAAAATGGTGTCAGGATTAGCAATTGGCGTTATGTTTTCTACCTTGATCAAGTCCGAGGCCTTTTCGGCCAACCAGATGTCATCGTGCTGGTTGCTGACAATAGATACCACCTCTTTTGACAGCCCTTGCACTCTGCCATTGAATTGCCACTGTCCGTTTCTTTTTTGCAAAACTCCTAGTCCAGTCTGAATCGCCATGTAGAGTCGGTCAGGATCTTCGGTAGATTTTTGAAACCCCCGTACGCGATACTTATACGGTATAAATACGGACGGCGTTGTTGAGGGAAGACGGCTGGCGGTTTTCCCGCGAACTTCATAAACCCCTTTGTCGGTGCCGGCGAGAAGAGTTTCCCCGTCCGAGTAAAATGCCCATCCGAAGCTATTGATTCCTGTCACGGGCTCAAACGAGGGGGATAGTTTTTTTCCCCCGATTTCATCGGCTGCCTGGAGGTGGTACACCCCGCGGTTGGTTCCTATGTAAACCATGCCCCGATGTTTCATAATTGCGTTTACGGCGCTGGTCACGCCTGCTCTGGCATCAAATCTGGACAAGGGCGTTTCAATATCCACTCTTGCCAATCCGTCCAGCAACGCCAGCCAGAGCATGCCGCTTGCATCGTAATACATGGAAACAATCGTCTCGTCACGCAGACCGTGCTTTTTGTCTATTTGGTGTAGAAGCCGTCCTTCTGAGTCCATGATTACGACACCGCCCCGAATTGTCCCCAATGCGATTCGACCATCAGGCAAATTCAGGTGGCAGTATAATTGATTCTCCCGGACGTAGTCGTTTACTTGTGAGTGTGGTGTCGCCCCGGGGAAAAGGAACAGGTTTAACTGTACAATTTCATCGTTCGTAGTGTGACAGACGGAGGTCAACTCGTGGCGGGATCTAAAATGCCAGGCTGAAGAGAGCAAAGACGTGGTGATGACTGGATCGGTGCCTTTTACACAGCCTGTGAACTATTGAGAATGCATGTCACACTGACCGGCCTTGATCGTCTGCATGGTCTGCCAATTGGCATGTTCGAAAGGGCGGGGAGACAGCCGGAAGAAGACTGCAGTGCGCTGTAACTCCGCACAATACCATCGAGTTGCCTTGAAGTTCAACCTAACCTGTTCTTCAGTCACGAACGGGTCGATCCATTCGACGCGGCCTTTATAACTTTCAACGTCTTTGCTTCTAACAGACTCGATGCTATCTCGTTTTACCTCGATTTTGAAGCTGCTCACGTCCTTGTCGGCTTTCTTGCTTACCGCCCGGTAGAGGCCCTGAAAATAAATCATGAGGTCGCGTTCAAGTACACGGGCATCGATAGAATTGCGTCCCTCGAGCCACCAAATGAAGGTGTAGGTGAAATACGTTTCACTGCTGGCAACGAACATGCCAGGCGCAAAGCGCAATTCTTCAATGCCGCGATACTTTATTTCTGGTGCAAAGGACAACGGAAAAGGAAATGCTTCGGCTCGCCAATCGTTGGGTGCCGCTGTGTAGAGGCTATGATTCTGCTGTGCCTGGAGAGGCGTAATGTACATCGTCAAGAAAGACAAGAGGGGAAGCCGGGAAACAGGTCTCTGCAAGACAATCTCCTGACGTAACATTACGCCTGTCCAGGCACCGCAGAATCATAGCCTCTACACAGCGGCACCAAACGATTGGCGAGCCGAAGCAT
>Ga0114931_10011580_pt1 | contig 10399 bp, 3 predicted proteins | sample 2SBtaG_FD_89579 | JGI IMG/M metagenome (GOLD analysis project Ga0114931, IMG submission 89579) | Deep subsurface microbial communities from Kolumbo volcano to uncover new lineages of life (NeLLi) - 2SBTROV14_V59a metaG | ecosystem: Environmental > Aquatic > Marine > Volcanic | place: Kolumbo... | reverse complement strand
GGATTGGCATATGCCCCGGGATCAGCTTGCCCTGATCAATAAGCTGATAGGGGCGCCGAGGCCGGAAAAGCTGGAGACGGAACCCGAGTCGGAACAAAATGAAACCGGCGGCCAGGATACGGGTAAGAATGAAACAGGTGCCGGAAATACAGGCGCAGGAGCAGGAACGAAAGCGGGCACCGGTACAGGTACTGGGCCGAGGGCAGAAACGGGAGCCAAAACAGGGACTGCGACCGGACAGGACGGTATGCATAAGGGCCAGCGGGAAGGAACCGGCGGCTCCCGTGGTAGTGTATGGCATCACCGCGGTGGCAAGGGCTACGGGAGCGTAGGTGCGAGAAGGAATCGATCCCGTTCCCAGGTAGTCGATCACAAAATCCAGGCCGCACGTCAGAGCCGTATACCGGTCTATGTTTATCGGGAGGGTGATCCGGAAAACCCGAGCGTAGAGACACCCGAGGCAAAGCGGCAACGCGAGGCAATCGGTGAGGCGGCGGAGGAATTCGTTTATCGGCAGGAACTTGAAAAGGGTCACAAGGTGGAACGGATGTCCCAGGGGCATCCAGGCTATGATATCGAGGTTATCGATCAGCAAACAGGAGAACTGCGGTTTATCGAGGTCAAAGGTCAGGATGGGGATTGGGGTGAGCGGGGCGTTGGGCTGTCTCACAGGCAGTTCCAACAGGCGCTGGAAAACGGCGCGGCATACTGGCTGTACATCGTCGAACGTGCACGCTCGCCGCAGCCGAAGATGACCCGGATTCAAAACCCTGTTGGACGTATTACGGAGTATCGGTTCGACAGCAGTTGGGCACAATTGGCGGCCCAGTCCAGCGAAATAATTTCTTCTGAATTATCTGATCACGATACGCTTGTTGAGCATTTGAAGGCATACACCGAAGATGCGGTGTGCAAGCGGATTATCGACGCCTGTTACCAGAAGGATCTCGAATTGCCCGTGGTTGGCTACGAATTGGCCGACGAAGATGGTGTGGTCACGGGCGAAGTGGAACTTGCCTGGCCGTGGCGCCGCACGGCCGTGGTATTAAGTGCCCAGAACGAGGCGGGGCACATGCTGGAGGATTGGCAAATCTTCCGTGCAGAGGATGTTCCAGTGGACCTCTTCGAGTTTGAGCTTTACGGGTTTCTTTCTGCTGCCTGTGAGAGCGAGCCGTGAATCCCAGCGTACTTGTGCGGCAGATCCAAAAAGCCGTGGAAGACTATCTCCGGCTGAGTTTCAGGACCACAACCCCGTTATTTGAAGGTGTGCTGGAATCGTTTCTAGCGCGGCCGGGAAGTTTCTATAAGGGCCCTTACCTGTCCATTAAACTGCCCTTTCAGGTGGGTGAGGGCGGTCCCGAAATCTACCCTGATGTGCCGTTGCCCTATGCGCTTTTCAAACACCAGGAAACCGCATTCAGGCGTATAGGAGCCGATGGCCATTCGACGTTGGTGGCGACGGGTACCGGATCCGGTAAGACGGAGTGTTTCCTGGTGCCCATTCTTGATTATTGTCGTCGGCATCAGGGCCAGCGTGGGATCAAGGCTATATTGATTTATCCGATGAATGCCCTGGCCTCAGATCAGGCCAAGCGCATAGCCGAATTGATCAACAATGCTCCTGCGCTCAAAGGCAGAATTACTGCCGGTTTGTTTATTGGCGCGAAGGAAGCAAATCCCAGCACCTTTATGGGAGACAAACGAATCATCACTGATCGTGAAACCTTGCATAGCCATCCACCGGATATCCTGCTGACTAACTATAAAATGCTGGATTTTTTACTTATACGGACAAAGGATGCTGTGTTGTGGCGACACAACGATCCGGAAACGCTTAAATATCTGGTTGTTGATGAGTTGCATACCTTCGATGGTGCGCAGGGGACAGATCTGGCCTGTCTGATTCGACGGCTTAAAGCGCGCCTCGAAACTCCGCCAGGCCATCTCGTATGTGTCGGGACCTCGGCGACTATCGGAGGTGAGCGCTCGAAGCAGACACTGTCGCAATATGCAGCGAATGTATTCGACGAACCTTTCGATGGTGACAGTGTCGTAACGGAGTTTCGGCAGACTCTGGGGGATTATCTTGCGCAATCACCCGTCGAGCACATTGGGTATCCAGGGTCGTCTGAAAATGGTTCGCTGGATGCGGAGCAATATGCTAACGAGGACGAATATGCCCTGGCCCAGGCGCGACTCTGGTTTCCTGATCTGCGGTACACCGACCACCCGTGGTATTGGCGAGTCGATCTCGCCGGACAGGTTCGCTGCCACTATCTGTTTCAGAATCTATTGAGGCTGATCAAGGGCGGGATCTCCTCCTGGCCTGATCTCCTGTTCAGTTTCAAGCAAACATTACGCCTCGGTGATGGCGCGGATGAAGACTATATCGAACGATTGTTATCGAGTCTGATGTCTCTCGTCGCTGTTGCTCGGGACGACAAGGTGTCTGTACAAGAGTTGATGAAATCAGAGGAGACCGTTCAGCCTGCACGCAAGCTTCCGTTTCTGAATGTGCGTGTGCAACTGTGGATGCGGGAACTGCGCCGTATGCAGGTTCAATTGCCGGTAGGCAATGACAAGCCACGGTTGGTTTATGCGGATGACGCCGATGTTCCAGAAGATCGAATCGCACTGCCGGCTATTCATTGCCGCGACTGTGGTGCGATGGGCTGGGTCAGTGCCCGTGCAACTGATCAACTACAGGTTGCGACTGGCCTCGATGTTATTTACAGCGCCTGGTTCAGCAATTCGCCCAAGGTTTGCATGTTGTTTCCCCTTCAGGGGGTTGACTTGCCACCGCTGTTTCCAGACAAATTGCAACGGAAACTTTGTGCTGGATGTGGGCAACTCAACGATATGGGATCCGTACGCTGTGGCGGTTGCGGCGGAAGCAGTCTGATATGGGTGCATGAACCGGCCAGCACCCAGGTGAGTACAAACCGCGCTACTGGAGTGCGATTGCGCAAGACACATAAGATATGCCCATTCTGTGACGGCCGAAACAGTTTGCTTATCCTGGGCTCGCGCGCAACAAGCATCAGTGCTGTCGCGGCGGGCCAACTCAATACCTCGCGCTTCAACAGCGACAAGTACCTTATTGCTTTTTCAGACTCAGTTCAGGATGCGGCGCATCGTGCCGGGTTCATCGCATCTCGCACACGATCCTTTGGTTTCAGAACGGCCTTGAAACAGGTTGTAGATTCATTGGCTGGGCCAACACCGCTTCCCACACTTCAGCGAGCATTTAACGAACACTGGCACGAACAGCTTGGAGTGGAATCTTTCATCGGTATATTTATTCCACAGAACATGGAATGGTTGCGAGACTACGCAGTATTAGTCAGGGAGCGGACGTTGCCTGCCGAATCAAACCTTGGGTTGTTGGTACGTAAGCGCATGGCCTGGGAAATTACCGCGGAATTCGGATTACGTTGCCGTATCGGGCGCTCCATGGACAGAAGCGGGGCGGCAACCACGTTGATCGATCATGATCGTCTGGAACAGGCGGTGGGGCGAATTCGGCAATTGCTGGCGGAGGAAGTCGGCGCCTTCCGTGAATTGGAGGCAGAGCCATTACGCCGCTTTCTGCTCGGGCTGATGGCGCACCTGCGGATCGTTGGCGGGATCTGGAACCCCGATCTCGAAGCATTTATCGTATCCGGTGGTAATACCTATGAGGTATCAAGGCAGGTTCATATGCCGGGACTGGGGCCCGGCACGTTAACTCCTCGGTTTCTGGCAACTAAAAAGACGCGTGGATTTGAATCCTTTGAGACGAATCAGACCGATGGTACTTCGTGGTACAGAGTATGGTTATACAAGGCGTTGCTTTCCGGGGAAGAATTTCAGTTGATCGATGGCCTGCTCGAGCCGGTCTATATCATCGTGTTGAGGGAACTTACTACGGCCGGGCTATTGGGGGAGTGGCAAACGACAAAAGGCGTAAAGGTCTTGGGCCTGTTGCCCGAGGCATTGCTGGTCGATGCAAAGGCGGTGTCCATTCAATGCGCTCATTGCCTTCACGGGCACACTATTCATATATCGGAATCGGAGCTATGGGAGGGGATGGCTTGCTTGCGCAAGGCTTGCGGTGGTCGTTACACAGTGGCGAATCATCACGAGGAAGGACCAAATTTCTACGGCAGGGTTTACCGGGACGGCAATGTCGATCGCATTGTTGCCGGCGAGCATACTGGGTTGCTCAACCGTGACGAACGAGCCGAGGTCGAGGCGTCTTTTCAAAGAAAACCACCGGCTCGACGGCCATGGGATATCAACCTGTTGTCAGCGACACCCACGCTGGAGCTTGGTGTCGATATCGGTGAGTTGTCATCGGTCATGCTGTGTTCAGTTCCGCCCGCGCAGGCGAATTATCTACAGCGTATCGGCCGATCAGGGCGCCGCGATGGCAATGCGGTAAATATCACGCTGGCCAATGGTAACCCACACGATCTCTATTTCTACGAGGCCCCCATGGAGATGATGGCCGGTGATGTAGATACGCCCGGGGTGTTTCTTGATGCGTCCGCGGTATTAGAAAGACAGTACACGGCTTTTTGTCTCGATTACTGGGTGAAGGCGCGGGGTGAGAAAGCGATCATACCGGGTAGATTGGGTACCGTATTGTCGGCTGTAGCCAGCGACCGCCATGATATCAATAAATTCCCTTACACAGTTCTGAGCTACGTAGAGAACCATCGAACAGCATTGATTGATGGGTTCCTGCGGTTATTTTCCAGTGGTAGTGGCAGCGGCTTGAGCGATTTTTCAATCGACTGGATTAAGCGATTTGCCGAAGGTGATCAGGCAAAAGAGGGCAGTTTGAGTTTTCGTGTCGAGGAGAGATTTCGCTACCAGTTAAGAGAGTTCGAGTCGCTCAGTAAAGAGGCGAAGCGGCTGAATACGCTGGCGCGGCGGCTTAGAGGGAAAAGCCCTCGGTCACCCGAGGATGATGAAAAACTCCTGGAATTCGAGAGGGAGGTTAAAGCGCTCCAGGATCTGGCGGCGCGGATAAAAGCGAAAGACACGTTGCAGTTCATGACCGACGAGGGGTTGATCCCAAATTACACGTTTCCGGAGCAAGGCGTACTGCTTCGATCTGTCATTTATCGATCAAGGAAAGATAACCAGGATGCCGCGCAGCAGGCGGGCACGGTTGCTGAGTCGGAGCGCTGGGTTTACGAATACGAGCGTCCTGCCGTGGCCGCTCTTTCCGAGCTTGCGCCCTCGAACACCTTTTACGCAGGAGGGCGGCGAGTGCAGATCAGTCGTGTTGACATGCGTGTCTCGGCACGGGAGTGGTGGCGCCTGTGTGAGCGTTGCCACCATTCCGAGCGAATCGATACAGGGGATCATTGCAGAACGTGCCCGCGTTGTGGCGCCGTCTCATGGGAAGATCAGGCGCAGAAGAAAAGCATGCTGAGACTCAGGCAGGTTTACGCGGAAACGGCGGACCGACGCAGCCGGATCACCGACGACAAGGATGATCGTGACCGGGCATTCTATACCCGCCAATTACTGGTAGATTTTGAGCCCTCAGCTATCACCGCCGCATGGCGCTTCGATAAAGAAAGCTGGCCATTCGGTTTCGAATTCATCTCGCGCGCGGATTTTCGGGAATTCAATTCCGGTGGCCAGGATGAGAACGCCGACGAGGTGATCATTGCCGGACAGCGAGCGCGGCGTAAGGGTTTTCGGCTCTGCCAATACTGCGGAATGGTGCAAAAAGAAACAGACAATGAAGAAAAAGCGCAGGTTCATACATTAGGATGTACTGCACAAAACACGGAGAATCCCAACAATATCATTGATGGTATATACCTCTACCGCGAGTTCCGCTCGGAGGCGATTCGAATCTTACTGCCTGTCACCAAGGGAACCGAGGCAGAAGTGATTGAGAATTCATTTGTCGCCGCACTACATCTGGGTCTCAAGAAGAAATTTGGTGGAAGTATCGACCACCTGCATGTCGCGCAGAGCATCGAGCCGGACACTGATACCGGCGAAAACAAACGCTATCTGGTGATCTACGATGCAGTGCCGGGTGGCACGGGTTATCTAAAACAACTGATGGGCGACCAGTCAGCCCTGATTGATGTACTGATTGGCCATGCTTTACCCGTGTTGGAGAGATGTTCCTGCACCCAAATAGAGGGTGCTGATGGTTGCTACCGCTGCCTGTACGCATATAGCAATAGTCGCGATATGTCGACGATCTCGCGGCTGAAAGCCCGGGATTTCCTGCAAATCATCAAGGAGAATGCCGACAAGGTTGTACCGGTAGCGAGCTTGCGCGAAGTCTCGCTAAGTCCATTGGTGGAGAGTGAGCTCGAGGCACGTTTTATCGAGGGGTTGCGGCGAAGCGGTTCTGAGGTGCCGGAATTTGAGATCAGGCCCGAGTTTCAGGGAACGGATGCAGGGTGGTATTTACGTTATGGACAGCGGCGCTATTTTGTCCACCCGCAGTATCAACTTGGGCAAGCAGATGGTGTGGCAGTGCCGAGCCGTGCCGACTTTCTTATTCGGCCACTGGGCGATCCGCAAGCACTTCCTATCGCCATCTATACAGATGGATTTCAATATCATCGTGATCGTGTGGATGTTGATACGGCGCAGAGAATGGCGATTATTGCCTCTGGCCGTTTTCTATCTTGGTCGCTTACCTATCGTGACGTTCAGGGCAAATTAGACTCCAACCGTAGCGACCAGGTCGATCTGCTGGCCGGCATGGAGCGAGATAAGGCAGAGCAATTGCTGGGTCAATATGAATGCAGTGCGCTCCTGCACGAACGCTCCCGCTCCAGCTTTGATTGGCTGGTGCGTTACCTGAAGGATCCTGACTTCACCCTGTGGAGGAAATATGCATCAACACTCTCACTGGTATGGTTTATGAAAGGCCAGGAATCATTAGAGGCGACGCAAGCATTTGATGCCTTGGTATCGACCAACATTATCAGCGATAGGCTGGGTGATTTGGCCGGTTCAACGAATCGATTTTTAATCGATGCTGGAGCCTTGCTTGGTGAAAGCGCAAAGGGCATGGAACTGGGTATTGCTGTGGATAAACAAGGGGTTCGATCCGGTGATGTAACCAAGCTGGGAGCGATAGCTGTATTTAATGACGACAGTAGTCTCCAGGACGCCTCAATTATTGGCTGGGGCACCTTTCTTCGAATCGCCAATTTAATTCAGTTTCAGCCTCATAGTAGTTTTCTGAGTAGACAAGGCATGAAACGTGAGCGGTATCTGGAAATCGTCACAGTGGCGGGAGGAACGGAAACGGCGGGCGATGATTGGGATGGTCTGGTACAGGATGCCCTGGCGGAGGAACAGGGACTGATTGTCACCTTACGCCGTGAAGGAGTGAGCCCGCCTGAGTTAGGATTTGAGCTGGAAGCAGGCGGTGGTGAAATCTCCGCTGAGGCATTATTGGCGTGGCCGGAGTTCCAGGTAGCCGTGCTGAGAGACGGTATGACGGACGATGTTACTGTATTCACTGATATTGGCTGGACTGTTTTCGACCAGAGTTCCGTTGAAGCCGATGTGTCTCCTCTGGTTCAATCAGTTCGTTAACCCAAGGTGGGAAATAGTATGAGCGCGGGATTAAAAGTTGCGATTTCGTCGGATTTTTTCACCAGCGTCCTCAAGCTGCCGAAGACACAGCAGGACAAGGCGGTGAAACTCATCGAGAAGTTCCGTCAGAATCCGGCATCACCAGGTGCAAACTACGAGACTATCAATGCTGCCCGGGACAATAATTTGAAATCGCTGCGTATCGATCAGGCATACAGGGCCATCGTGTTAGCACCGACAAATGGAAATGTGTACATCCTGTTGTGGGCGGCTAAGCACGACGACGCATATACCTGGGCGCGGAACAAGGTCATTAAGGTAAACCCGGAAAATGGCGCGCTACAGATCATTGATGCTGAACACATTGCCGAAGCTGAAAGACTCAGGAAGAAACCGGCAACCGAAACTCAAGGGTTGTTTGATTCAATTCGTGACAGGCACTTGGTACGCTTAGGAGTGCCAGAGGAGTTGCTGCCCCTTGTTCACAGGGTAGGAAGCCTTGGCGATGTAGAGGAGCTTGTAGACAAGCTACCAAACGAGGCCTACGAGGCGCTTGCGTTGATTGCGGATGGGGAGACGATCGATGATGTGCTGGCCGCATACGACGTTACATTGCAGGACGCGCCCAGTGGCGTAAATACCGATGATTTCGCCTTTGCATTAGATAATCCTGATAGCCAGCGTCGTTTTATGCTTGCCTCGGACGACGAGGCATTGCAGGCCATGCTGGATGCGCCACTGGAGAAATGGCGAGTCTTTCTGCATCCGCTTCAACGCAAATTAGTCGAGCGGGATTGGAACGGGCCAGTACGTGTTCTGGGTGGCGCGGGGACCGGCAAGACGGTGGTGGCGATGCATCGTGCGAAGTGGCTGGTCGAGAATCTTGATACGGCTGACGGTGGAGGCATTCTTTTCACGACATTCACCCGAAATCTTGCTGGTGATATCGAACGAAATCTGTCGAGCATTTGCAGCCCAGGGCTGATGCGTAAAATTGATGTGATCAACCTTGATGCCTGGGTTAAGCGGTTTCTTGAGAAACATGGCTACAAGGTGAATTTTGCCTTTAACGAAATGGTGAAAGATGAAATTTGGGGCCGGGCATTTGTGCTGAAGCCAGATACTCCAGCATTGCCGGACACCTTCTACAAAGAGGAGTGGGAGAAAGTCATTCAGCCCCAGAACGTGAGTACCATGGAAGAGTACTTCAGAGCCCGGCGAAAGGGCAGGGGCGTGCGGCTGAATCGTGCTTATAGAAAAGCAATTTGGCTGGTCTTCGAGAATTATCGATTGGGGCTGAATGATGCCGGATTGAAGGAGCCCGAAGATGCGTATCGCGATGCGGTAACACTAATTAGTAACAAACAGATCCAAGTGCCTTACACTAGTGTCATTGTGGACGAGGCACAGGATTTTGGGGCGAATGCCTACCGTTTGTTGCGGGCGATGGTGAACGAAGGTGTGAATGACGTGTTTATTGTTGGTGATGCCCACCAAAGAATCTATGGCAGGAAAGTCGTGCTGGGACAGTGCGGTATCAAAATTGTGGGGCGAAGCCGAAAACTGCGTGTCAACTATAGAACGACGGAGCAAATTCGCCGTTGGGCGGTTGCATTGTTACATGGCGTACCAGTCGATGATTTGGATGACGGTGTCGACGAACAGAAGGGATATCGTTCTTTGATGAAGGGGCCGGAACCTGAGGTTCAAGTGTTTCCAGGCATGGAAGAAGAAATTGAATTCCTGGCTAATTCTCTTGGACAAATTTCTGATGAAGCCAGTTCAAGTACTTGCGTGGTAGCCAGGCGGCAATCTGATATAGATCGATATCTGTCAGGACTTGCGAGTAAGGGAATAGTGCTGCATAAGATCAGTCGTAACGCTTCTGATGATTCAACACAGCCCGGTGTACGAATTGCCACCATGCACAGAATCAAGGGGCTGGAATTTGAATCCGTTTACATCGTCGGGGCAAATAAGGGCATTATGCCCCTCGACGTGCTGGATACTGAAGATGTAACCGTGGTTCGGGAACACGAATGGCGGGAGAAGTCACTGCTCTATGTTGCCGCAACAAGAGCAAAACTGTATTGCTCGATAAGCAGTTCAGGGGAACCTTCTCCCTTTCTTTCCGGTTTTGGGGCTAAGTGATGGCCGGAAATTCTGGTTGAGGTCCGAAAATTTATCCAGCTAATGACTGCGTTAGCCTTGATCCATATATTCCAGTAGATCGCCCACCTGGCAATTGAATAGCTTGCACAACCGGTCTATTGCTTCGAGATCTACTCGGGTGCCGGTCTCTTTGTAAAGCAGTGTGATCGTGTTGCGGTGCAGGCCCGTTTCACGAGCCACCTCGGCAATATTCATCTTATGCTCGCCCATCAGTCGTGACAGATGACAGCGGATCATTTCAGTCTCCAGGGGCATTCTGAGCGTATATTTTTCATTCTGAATGACATATTTACTTGTAAAAAGACATTCTTTTAGTTAAAATACTATTTAAGATGTAAAAATAACAGATTGGAGGTAATTATGGCGCTTAATATCGAAAAAGGACAGTTTCGATCAGGGAAACGTCATCAGCAACTTACCCTGGTCTATTCTGCCTGCCGGGCTATGAACCAGCTACTTGGCCTCGCACTCGCTGAAGCCTCTCAGCCGGTAAGCTGGCAAACAATTAGTCAGATTACCTGCGCTCTTATGTCCCGCCTGTGGATTCCGCAAACTTCGACCATCGTCGGACTGCTTGGAGTTGGGCTGTCCAAATCCAACTATGAGGAATTGTCGAAATGGGTCGCCCAGGAAATGCAGGTTGTGGCGACTG
>Ga0114931_10011579_pt1 | contig 10400 bp, 11 predicted proteins | sample 2SBtaG_FD_89579 | JGI IMG/M metagenome (GOLD analysis project Ga0114931, IMG submission 89579) | Deep subsurface microbial communities from Kolumbo volcano to uncover new lineages of life (NeLLi) - 2SBTROV14_V59a metaG | ecosystem: Environmental > Aquatic > Marine > Volcanic | place: Kolumbo... | reverse complement strand
CAGAAAAAATGGCAAGACCATTTTTTTTGTCGGCAACGGCGGTAGCGCCGCGACAGCGTCCCATTTTTGCCAGGATCTGGCGGAAGTCGGTCACAAGGCCAAATGCGAAGGGTTTCGGACCCTGAGCCTGACGGACAACGTATCCTTTATTACCGCGGCGGGGAATGATTGCGGTTATGAATCGATTTTTACAAAACAGATGAAATTTCTTTTTAGTGGGGGAGATGTTCTGGTGGGGATCTCTGCAAGCGGGAACAGCCAAAACGTCATCAACGCGGTGAAGCTGGCAAAAGAAAAAGGCGGGATTGCCGTGGCCCTGTTGGGGTTCGATGGAGGAGAACTGGCCAAGATTGCCGATCACGTTATCCACCTGCAAACACCTAAGGGGGAATATGGACCTGTTGAAGATGCGCACATGATTCTGGACCATGTCATCACCACCTACCTGATGCGGAAATTGAAATCCTAAGAGAGTTGAAGATGCGCGCAGATTCTGAGTGGGAGTAATAGTTGCTCACTTTTTAGAACGGAGACCCTCATTGAACAATACCCCCAATCCAATAATCACGGTTGTTCTCACCACCTACCGTCGGCCCGATTTGTTGAAGCGCGCCATCAAGAGCGTTTTGAATCAGACGTACCCGCATTTCGAGATCCGGATTTATGACGATGCTTCCGGTGATGAAACGGCAGAGGTTGTCTCGGGATTCGCCAAATCCGATTCCAGGATTTATTTTCACTCCCATAAAAAAAATATGGGTTGTTTTCTTGACAACGTAAACTTTGGAATCGCCCGTGTGGACACGCCGCTGTGGACCGTATTGTCCGACGACAATCTTTTTCTTCCCAACTTTTTCCAGACAGCCGTCCAGGAACTTGAGAAAAATCCTCAAGCCCTGTTTTGCGCCCAGCAGGTAATTTTTATGACCGACGAGGGAAAAATTCATACGGTGAGCCCAACTAACGATTGGCGTTCTGGATTTTATAGCCCCGAGGAAGGGTTGTCGGTATGCATCAAAGATCCATCAATTTTTGGAGGCACGGTTTACCGGCTTAAGGCGATCAAGGAGGTGGGGTTGCTCGACCGGGAGACAGCCGAGGTTTCGGACTGGGATTACACTTTCCGGGCGGTTTCCCGGTTCCCGTTTGTTGTCAATCTTAATCCGGGAGTTATTTTTCGCTTCGACACCACCAGTTTTTCCGGCCAAAGCCTAAGCCGCTACACCTGGCCCAACTGGAACAAGATGCTGAAAAATCTGACGAGCTACGATGGTCTTGACCGCACCGTTATTCAGTCCGCCGAGGTACAACTCAAAAAACGATTGCGGCGAATGTTGATCCAGCAGGGAGAAATATCAGCCAGGACGGGCTATTTTCAGGACGCTACATTGGCAGCAGAGACTCTGAAGGAGTTTTTTCACTCCTATCGGCATTTCCTTAGCCTGACGTTGATAAACGTCTTGTGCAAAAGCCTTCCCTGTTTTCGCAGTGTTCTTCTATCATCGAACGCAAAAAAGTCGGAGAGAAAACGGGAAAAAAGTACCCGCTACTATTCCGATTTTTTGAAATACCAACAATATCTTTAATTCCACATTTTCCGTTTAAAAGGGAAGCCTCAACAACATCGCTTCCATTTCCGAAAAAAATACAACGCCCTTTAAACAGCCACCAAAAAATGAAGCGGCTTTGAAATTTCGCGGCAACAAACACCGGAATGGATGCGATTGTTACAGTTTCGAGTGTGCCCCGTCGCAGAAAGGCGAGTTGCCGGTTTTGCCGCAATCGCAGATGGCCACGCGCCTCTCTTCTTTCATGATGTGTTCCTTGGGGGATTTTCCGGTTTCTTTTGTTGCGTGTGAACCGTCGCAATACGGTTTGTTGGCGGACTCGCCGCAGGTGCAGTAGTGTTTGATCCCTTCCGTCTCATCGACAAAATGGGGGGAGTTCTCGTAAGCCATCTTTTCTCCTTAAGTGAAATTGAGCGATTAAACGACGGTCAAAAAATTGCAGATATGTCCCTGGTTGTCAATGAAAAGATACCGACAAAGTTGATTATTTTATATCCAGCTCCGGACCCATTTCCAATAGGCTTCGAGAATCGGGCTCAGGAATTTATCCATCAAGGGGTGATTCATTCCGGCCACCGCCAGCTTGCCTCTATAGAGCGTTATGATTTCTCTGTCGGGAATTTTCCGGCGGGCTTGTATGTCTCTTCTTTTTTGGAGGATGGAGGGAAGATGGGCCGCCAATTCAAAATAGCTTTTTAATTTTAAGTGTAACCATCCGTGCAGGATCGCGTGCACCCATTGGGCGGATTCTATAAGCAACAAGGCGGGAAAGATCAGGGCAAGTGTTTTCCACTCAAGATTTTTTATCAGGATGTAGAGGCGGTTTTTTTCGGAAAAATAAAATTTTTTGATGCCTTTATTGAATTTGTAATGGTGATAGAGAATCGCCCTGGGTGTGACCCTGATTTTCCAGCCTGCCAGCCGTACGCGCCAGGAGAGATCGTGATCTTCGTGGTAAAGAAAAAGGTCTTCATCGAACCCGCCGACGGTTTTGTATACCTTGCGGGGAAACATGAAGATGCCGCCACAGGCGGTTTCCAGGATATCCAGATTGGGATCATCAATCTGATCGATTTTGTTAGGGCAGGCGATGCCGGTGTAGTGAATCAAGACTCCGAAGGAATTGAAAGTATCGCGTTTTTCGTAATAAAGGATTTTGGGAACAACCGCTCCGGTTTCGCCATCCGATTGCAGAAGTTGCACCATCTCGCCGATGCTGTCCGGTTCAAGGACGAGGTCGTTGTTCAGGAAGATGAGATAACCCCCCTTGGCCGCCTCCAGGCCGCGGTTGACCGCCGAGCCAAACCCAAGGTTTTTGCCATTTTCCAGCAGGAGGATCGCTGATGAAAACCGCTCCTGCAAAAAATCAACGGACCCATCGGTCGATCCGTTGTCGCTGACGATGATTTCTAGATCGGAATAATTTTGCTCCAACAGGGATTGTACGCAGTCGGCGGTTTGATGCTTTCCATTCCAGTTGACGATGATGGCGGAAACTTTTTTCATTTGAGTTTAATGGGACTCAAATAAGTCGATCAAACGCCGGCAGTTTTCTTGCCAGTCAAATTCGCTGATTTTTTTTTCGCCGTTTTCTGAAAGCCGCATCATTAATTGTTTGTCGTCAATGACGGCTGTCAAATTATCCGCCAGCGCATCGACATCCCTGGGAGGAGAGACCAGAGCGGTTTCTTTATCAAAGGCATAATCGCGGGAACCTCCGGTGTCCGTTGTTACCAGGGCCGAGCGGCAGGCCATGGCCTCCATGGCCGGCATCCCAAGCCCTTCATGCCAGCTTGGGCAAATATAGATATCGCAGGAGGAAAAGATGCAGGCTACCTGGTCTCTCGTTGGGCGGTAGTGGTATTCAAAATTGAACCCGGCTTCTTGAAATAACGCGTCCGGGTCTTTCACTTTTTCGCCGAACACGACCAGGTCGAGATTATGGTTTTCAGATCGGACTTTTTTGATGGCGGCGATTCCTTCCCTGTAGCCTTTCCAGTCGTAATCGTGATGCAAAAGGCAGACTCTGGGAGAGGTGTGCCAAACTTTTTCTTCGCAGAAAAAAATTTTTCTGTCTACGGGGGTGACAAGCACTTCGGCTTCCTGTTGATGGTTGTCTCTCAGTATTTGTTTCAACCAGTGGGAAATAACGATTTTTTGAAAGGGCAGACGATACGTTTGTTCGGCGCGTTTTTTGTCCCGCATCCACAGGCTTTCATAATGTTGAATAAAATAAAATTTTTTGCCCGTTTCTTTAGAGAGCCGGGCGGCAAACTCCGCCGTCTGCCAGGCGCTGGCGATCAGGACATCGGCAGGAGGAATGAACGCGGCGTTGTTGACGGGAAGAAGGGTGATCGGCACTTTATTGTCGAACCAGTCGACGGACTCCGGTTCCAAAGCAGTCGGTCTTTTCCCCAGTGTGGATAGTTTTTTACCGAGGCGGTACCATTTGTGGGATTCGGCGGGAACGATGATACGCACCTCGTGACCCATTGCATAAATTCGATTGGCATACTCCAGAAGGGCCTTGACACCGCCGCTGAGCTTAACGTGCGGGAGCAGAAAGGTTATTTTCATAAGTACGGACCTGACTTCACTTTAATGTTGGCTCGAGACGAAAATGCGGATCGGGTTTTAAAGGTAGCTGGCAATCTTGGGGGGTCACTCCAGTATTTTCTGGTAAAATGTGTCCGGATCGGCGGGGTCGAACGTTTCATCGGTGTAGACAATGAGCACCATGTCACGGTCGCCGTTATTTTTAATGGCGTGAACGATGCCCGGTGTTATCTTTACGGTTTTCAACGCGTTTTCTCCCATGAGGATTTGTTCCTCCTTTCCGGTTGCCAGGTCCTTGAGCAGGAGCAGTCCGGTTCCGTTGGGAACGGAAAACCATTCGGTTTTTCGCTGGTGGTAATGGTTGCCGCGGACTTTCCCAGGGTAGGCCACGGACACGTGGATTTGGCCGAAGGGTTTGCCTTCCCCATGCAATTCTTCGCCCAGCATTTCGATAAGCCAGCCTCTTTCGTCGGATTTTTTATCCAGATTCTGCACCCGGATGCCTTTCATGACTCCCGTCCTTTCCGCAATCCGCCAAGGGTTTTTTTGATTCCCGCCGTAAGAGAAGTGGCGGGTTGCCATCCGTAGTTTTTTTGAAAACGGGACGAATCGCAGGCATAGGAATATCCGGCGTCTTTTTTCTGATATTCGACGTTCACATTTTCTCCGGTGCGTTTGATATTGCCAATCACCTGGCGCAATGAAGATACCCTGCCTGAGCTTATATTGTAAACCGCTCTTTTTTTTTCTTGCTTCCCGGTTCCCGCCAGCGCCATCGCCCGGACCACATCGTCGATGAAAATGAAATCCCGCCCCTGTTTGCCGTTGCCGTTGACGGTCAGCGGCAGGCCCCGCACCGCCCGGTCGCAGAAGGTGGCGATGACGGAGTTGTAATTGGGCCGGCATCCGGGGCCATAAACGTTGGAAAGTCTCAGGATGGTATGATCCAACCCCGAGAGCCGGATCAAATCTTCCGCCGTTTTTTTACTGACGCCATACAGCGATTCGGGCTGGGTGGCGCAAGATTCCTTGAGCAGGCCATTGTTTCTTCCGTGCCGGTAAACCTGCGACGAGGAGGCGAAAACGATCCGCGTTTTTGGGGAGCCGAAAGTTTTGACGGCCACCAAAAGATGCAGGGTTCCGAGAATATTTCCGCACAGGATGTCCTCATCCGGCCCGCGGTTGACTCCCGCCAGATGATAAATCAGGTTTTTGTTTTTGACGAAACTTTTAAGCTCGGTGAGCGCGGGAGGGGAGTTTTCCCGTTTCCTGAGGAAGGGCGAAACCGTAACGCGGGGATTGACTTTCAGGGCGTTTATCAAATGGCTTCCGATGAAGCCGGAAGCCCCGGTCACGCCAATACGCATATTTCCTGTAGCTGTTCTTTCAACTTTTCGATTCCGGACTTGAGGTTGACTTTGGGTTCCCAGCCCAGCAGGGAGCGGGCCTTGGAATAATCGCACAGCAGTTTGGGAATTTCCGACTGCGGGTGACGATGATCCACGAAGCGGATTTTGCTTTCATCCGGACAGATCATGCGGGCCAGATCCATGATGGAGATATCGGTTCCCGAACCGGCGTTGATCACTTGCCCCAGGGCCTGTTCACAGCGCGAGGCGGCGTAGACGAAATCCACACAGTCTTCCACGTAGAGGAGGTCGCGGGTTTGCGTTCCGTCGCCAAAGATGTCCAGGCTTTCTCCGTTCAATGCCTGACGCACGAAAATTGAGACCACGCCGCCTTCCAGGTTGTATTTCTGATACGGTCCGTAAGTGTTGAAGGGACGGCAGGTCACGACAGGCAGTCCGTAGCTGTAATAATAGGACTGCGCCAGAATCTCCGCCGACAGTTTGGACGCGGCGTAGGGGGAGGTCGGTTTGAGGGGATGGTCTTCGTTGATCGGTTTGCGGCTTCCCGCCATGTCGTAGACCATGCAGGTTCCCATGAGCATGACCTTGGACCCCAAAGCCCGGCATTCCTCCAGGACGTTGTAGGTCCCCTTGATGTTTATTTCGTAGGCCTTGCTGGGAATTTCCAGGCTTTCGTGCACGTTGATCTGGGCGGCCAGGTGGTAAACGATGTCGGGTTTGAATTGAAAGACCGAGTGCAGGGCTTTCTGGTTGAGAATGTCCTCGTAAACGACACCTTTCAGGAGAGGGTGATTGTGGAATTCCTGAAGGTTGCTTTCGAGTCCGTTTTCAAGGTTGTCGAGCACCCAGACTTCGAAATTTTCTTCCAGCAGTTTTTTGACCAGCCATCTGCCGATGAACCCGGCGCCGCCTGTAACCAGAGCTTTCATATCAATTGCCTGTACCACCTTATGGTGCGCTCGAGGCCGTCTTCCAGAGTGACCTTCGGTTCCCATCCGGTTTTTTGGTGAATGATGGAATAATCGGCCTCAAGCGACATTAAATCCGCCGAGCGGCCGGGTTGATTGTCGATCGTCGATTGGGAGCCTGTGAGTTCTCTAATCAGGTACGCCAGATCCTTGATCGAGGTCTGTTTATTGGTGCCGATGTTGAAGACCTCGCCGGAAAACCGTTTGTCCTTGGTGATGACCAGCGAGTAGGCGTGGACCGCATCCTCGACATACTGGAAATCCCGTGTCTGATCGCCGCTGTCGTGGATGATGATGGGCCGGTTGTTCAGGGCGTCGCGGATGAACTTGGAGATGACCCCGGAATGGTCGGAGATATCCTGATTCTCACCGAAGGTGTTGAAATTGCGGATCACCACCACCGGGTATTTATACCACTCGTGCATGGCCTTGCAATGCTTTTCCGCCGCCAGCTTGGTGACCGCGTAAATACTGCGCGGCAACATGGGGTGGTTGATGTCCATTGGCGTGTAGATGGGGTTGCCGTAGACTTCCGGCGAGGACGCGTAAATCATCAGCGGCCAGCTCTTGGTGCGGACAAGGGTCTGCATGAGGCGGAAGGTGCCCCATTCGTTGTTTTTAAAATATTCGTTGGCCTGTTCCATCGACTCGGGGATCGAGATATGCGCCGCCAGGTGCACGATCACGTCCAGATCCATCTTGTCCAGTTCCTCGATGGTCAGATGGTAAAATTTCTTGCGGATGAGAGAGAATTTTTTATCAAACCCCGTCGATTTGATGAATGGATCTTTCTGGCAAAACTGGCGTGAAAAATCGTCAATCCCGATGACGCGGGAAATATCCGGCCGGCGGACCAGTTCGTCCACCAGATGGATGCCGTACAAGCCGGCGGCCCCTGTTACCATGACTCTCATAGCTCACACACCTTTTGTTTGGGTTCGTTCATTCCCACCAGTGGGTTTCATGGCCCGTAGCTTCTTGCTACGGCGTTTAAGTAAAAATCCTTATTTAGGAGTCCCCGTCCGCTTGCGGCGGGGTCGTTCATTTGCAAACACGGGAAAGCTCTGTTACTTTTTTTACTCTTCATCTTAATTATTGACGGCATTTTTAAGATTTACCTTGAGATATTTTATGCAGTTTTCCGCAAAAATAGCCGGGATTTTCCTGGCGCTGTCGGTATCCCTGGGATTTTTGGGATATGCCCCGGCTCAAACCCGGGAAACGTCCGCATTTCGCCAGGCTTTGCCCGGTTATCAATATCAATTTCCTCGCGATCATTTTTCCCACGACGATTTTCGCATCGAATGGTGGTATTACACCGGCAACCTTGAAGATAGCGGGGGGAAACGTTTTGGCTATCAGGTCACCTTTTTCAGGGTCGGTCTTAAGGGGGCGAAAAAAATTGCCAACCCTTCCAAATGGAAGGTGGGTCAGATCTATTTCGCGCATATGACGGTTTCCGACATTGCCGGCGGAAAATTTCATTTCTTCGAGCGCATCAACCGCAAGGGCTTGATCAACGCCGGGGCCGAGTCCGACCGGTTTCTGGTATGGAACGAAGACTGGGTGCTTACCGGCCGGGGCGGGGCGCATCGCCTCAAAGCCATCGAAGCGGGAACGGGGGTGGACTTGAAACTGACGCCCGTCAAGCCGATGGTGTTGCACGGCGAAAAGGGCATCAGCAGAAAAGGCGAAAAAGAAGGAAACGCTTCGCATTATTTTTCGTATCCGAGAATGCAGACCACTGGAAAAGTGTTCGTCGAGGGGAAAGAGTATCGGGTCACCGGAACCAGCTGGATGGACCGGGAATTCTCCAGCGACCAGCTCAATCCCAAACTGGTGGGCTGGGACTGGTTTTCGCTGAAACTCGATAACAACACCGAGATCATGCTGTATCAATTGCGCAGGAAGGGCGGCGGGGTCGATCCCTTTTCCAGCGGGACGTTGGTTTCAGCAGGCGGTGTCTCCCGTCATCTTGTGAACGATGCATTTTCGGTCGAGGTGACGAATGAGTGGACGAGCGATAAAACGCAAACCACCTATCCGGCGGGATGGGTCGTCACCCTTGCCGATTCCGGGACACGTCTCACCGTCCAGCCGGATTTATCCGATCAGGAACTCACTCATTTGCGCTCCATTTCCGGATCGTACTGGGAAGGAAGCGTCTCCATCGAAGGGACGTTTGAGGGCCAGCCCATTAAAGGCAAGGGCTACGTCGAACTGGTGGGCTATCAAAAACCGCTCAAGCAGGAACTGCCTGAATAAATTTGACAGGATATTCAAGATTAATCTGAAACCCTTCTCACGCAAAGACGCCAAGAAAGCCTGGGATAATAAAAATTCCTCGCCTTTGCGGTTCAGTTTCTTTTTTCAGGAATAATAAGACTCAGGCAGGTGATGGCGCCGTCGGCTTTCTCGAACTCGCTCATTTCCAGTTCTATGACCTCGAATCCGTGACGGCGGATTCGATCCGCCACTTTCTGAAATCCTGTGGGCATTAGCACGAATTTTCCCAGCCTCAGGCAATTGGCCGCGTAGCGTTCGTTTTCTTTCACCTCGATCCAGTTAAAATTTTTGCAGGGGGAAATATCAACACTGGCAGGGTCGATGACCAGAAGATTTCCGCCCAGATAACTGACCGCACTTTTGAGATGCAATCCACGCTTGACGGTGACAGGTAAACAGGGTTTTCCGCACACGGCGGCAAGGGCTGGGACGGCTTCTTTGTTGGTTCGGCTCGATTGCCCGACAAATACCGCATCCCCAGTCATCAGGACATCGCCGCCATCCAGAGTGGCGGGGGGCTTTAGGTTCTTGACCGCCCGGTAATTTTTAATCACCTCGGCAACGGATGCAGATTCCCCCTGTCGGCTCTCTTCCTTCATCCGGCAGAACAATGCCTCGCGATCAAGGATGACGGCGGTGTCTTCGACGAAGGGGCTGTCTGGAAAATCGTCCAGAGGGTCGAGAGCGACGACGTCCGCTCCCGCCTGTTGCAATGCTTCTACATACTTAAGGTGCTGTTCGCAGGCTAGTTGATAGTCGATCCGGTGTCTTTGTGGGTGACCGGACAGGGCGCGGACAAATGCCGGGGATGGTTTTCTGACTAGGGCGGTGGCTGTGGGCATGAGAAAAAAAGAATACAGAATCTAGAATTCAGAATTGTTCACATCCATCCTCCGGCTCCTGGATTCTAAATTCTTTTTTAATCCAGGGTCGGTGTGTTCATGAGCCGGGAAAAATACAGCATGGGCATATCCTTTTTTGCTTTTCTGAGAATTTTCATCGTGGCTTTATCGGGCTTGAGTCCCTTTTTTATTTTTTCCGGACGCGCCACGTAAACAAGAGCGTTCGTCAGGTTGAAATCATGCTTGGTGACCCGCATGATCTTGCGCTGATACTCCGCTGGCGCCTGATGATACGCATCGAGTTTCGGCAGGTAACTTTCCTCCATTTCATATAAAACACCAAAGGTCATTCCCGCGTTGTCGGGAGTGGGTTCGATATTGATCAGGCCCAGCCCTTCCGGGGCATTTTCATCGGTGGGGATTTTATTGAACACTACCCGCTGAGCGGAAAGGGTGACCGCCGACCGGGCGGCATAGTCCAGACCCTGTTCTTTAAAATACTCTTCGTTCATCAATTTTCCGTAAGCAAAAAAGTGTACGATGTCTTGCATTTATGACTCCGTCCTCGTGATCTTCCGCATTATTATTTTGAGTCTTGCCCTGAACTTATAAACCTGGGCAATAAAGTTGGTGACTTAGAATACCCTATGTTATAATTGTGTCCGTTTTCCATTCAAGATTTTAGTTGAGTCAGAGTTGAAATTGTATAGCAATTGCTAAAAGAATTGTCTTTGAAAATTGCTTTTTCCTTATTTTATTTAGCCGCAAGCTCACTGACCCTGTTCAGAACGGGTTGAGGACGGTCGGATT
>Ga0114931_10011578_pt1 | contig 10401 bp, 7 predicted proteins | sample 2SBtaG_FD_89579 | JGI IMG/M metagenome (GOLD analysis project Ga0114931, IMG submission 89579) | Deep subsurface microbial communities from Kolumbo volcano to uncover new lineages of life (NeLLi) - 2SBTROV14_V59a metaG | ecosystem: Environmental > Aquatic > Marine > Volcanic | place: Kolumbo... | reverse complement strand
GGCCTGCTATTCACCCTGTAGCGTGATTCACCCAATGGGTGACAAGGTAAATCGAAGTGAGTGTTTTTCATATCAATCACTTAGTTTCAGAATGGAGCGGTCAACTGAGGAATCTAGGTTCAAACCTAGATGTCCGGATTCACGGCGCCAGCGCCCTGAGCAGCTGCCCCCAGTCCCGCTGCTGGGCGGGGTAGTCGGCGATCGCCGCAGCGATCCGCGCGATCAGCTCCCGCTCCCCCCGGGGTGGGGGGGGCTCCAGGTAGTTGTGGCGCAGGTTGGTGCTGAAGGCCTCCAGGGCGGCGCGGATCTCCCGGTCCCGCTGCCACCAGTCGTCCCCCTGCAGCAGTCCCTGCAATCGTTCGCAGGCTCGGGCGATGGCCTGGCGCTGTTCTCCGTAGCGCCGGGTTATGCGCGCGGTGGTGGCCTCCACCTCGATGCCGATCTCACCTGCTGTCAGGCGCTCCTGCGGCCAGCCCAGCGCTATCAGGCGTTCGACGCTGAACAACATCAGGTCTCCGGCGAACTGGCGCTGCGCCTCGCCGGAGAGATCGACCGACGCCGCCCGGCGTTCGATCCCGGGTCGGCACTCGGCGCGGGCGTCGGCCTGGGTGCGGCGGTGCAGCATCGGCAGGTTGACCGAGACGAAGCCGTCGCCCAGGGCGGAGCGCAGGATGCGTCCCAGGGTCGGGCCGGCCATGCGCAGGCGCAGCGGCGCGAATGGGATGAACCAGCGCAGGGCGCTCGCCCGCAGCACGAAGTTGCCGGTGTAGAGGGTGCGCGCCGGGCGCATGTCGAGACCCTGGGTCGGGAGGTAGTGGCTGCGGCGGGTCGGGTGCTCGCCGTCGAAGAAGCCGTCCAGCCGGCCGCTCAAATGGCGCAGGGCGGCGCGCTGGTCGTGGGGCCCGTGCAGGGGGCAGCGGTAGGGGATGGCCCGCTTGCCCGCCTGGAAGCCGAACAGGTCGGCCATGTCGTGGTAGGCCGCGTCGCCAATGGAGGGGGCCCTGGGGGGATGCAGCCCGCAGGGGGCATCGGGCGCCCGTGCCTGCAGCGCCTGCAACAGCCCCAGCAGGTCCTCCAGCAGGGTGCTGGCCATCACCGCCGGAGAGACCGGTGGATCGCCCACTACCTTGCCGGTGGCGATCTCGATCCGCGGGTCGGCGAACAGCCGCTCCCAGGCGGCGAAGTAGTCGATGGCGTAGCGCTCCTCCTCCCCCGTCGGGCCGGGCCGGTTGACCCGGAACAGCTGGTCGCTGTCGATGAACCAGAGCAGCCTTCGGGGTTCACCGGCGTAACGCCGCTGCAGGTGGAGCAGGGCCAGGTTGCGGGTGGTGGAGGCCCCCTTGTGGCCGGGCCGGGCCGGATCGATGGCGCCGAACAGGGCGCGCTGGGGGGGCGGCAGGCCCTGCAACAGGGCCAGCTGCCGAGCGGGGGTCCAGTGCTCGATGGCCAGCCCCCCGGCCTGGTGGCGGTGCGCCAGCGCGGCGTGGGCGGCGATGCTGGCCGGGTCGGCGCTGTCGTCGGCGAGCAGCAGCTCCAGCCGCCCACGGGGGTTGGGGAAGCGGCGCCGCAATGCCTGCAGGCTCTCCAGGCAGGCGTCCAGCTGGCGCGGCCGGTCGGCCACCGGGATCACCAGGCAGAAACGGCAGTGCGGGTCGCCCCCGGCCATGGGGTCAGCGGCGCACCCGGTAGTTGGGGAAGGCGTCCCGGTCGATGGGGATCTCGATCAGGTTGATGGCGCCACACAGGTCGGCCCGGCTGAACAGCTCATCCACCTGGTCGTTGTTCTCCAGGCGGTAGTGGGTGATACCGAAGGCGCGGGCCAGCAGGGCGAAGTCGGGGTTGATGAAGTCGCAATCGATGAAGCGGTCCCGGTAGTGCTGATGCTGGTTCTTGCGGATCAGCCCCATGGAGCCGTTGTTGAACAGCACCACGTTGAGGGGGATGCGGTAGTTGACCGCGGTCATCAGTTCCAGGGCGCACATCTGGAAGCCGCCGTCGCCGAGCACCGCGAAGCTGGTGCGCTCGCTGGCGAAGCGCGCCCCGATGGCGGCCGGGATGGCGTGTCCCAGGGAGGAGATGCCGGTGTTGGGGTAGTAGCGGTTGGCGCTGGAGACGCGCAGGAAGTTCTGGGCGAAGATGATGTTGTCGTCGAACAGCTGCAGGTCGTCTGGGAAGCGCCCGGCGAGGCGGGTGAAGAAGTGCTCGACCAGGGAGAAGTCGTGTTGGAACAGCCGGTAGTCGTCGGCCCCCCCGCCCTTGTGGGCGCCCTCGGTGTGCTCGCGATGGTGGCCGGTGAGCCGTTCCAGCAAGGCCTTGAGGGTCAGCCGGATGTCGCCCTGGATGGCCAGGTCGGGGCGAAAGACCTTGCCCAGCTGGGCCCCGTCGTAGTCGATCTGGGCGACCCACTTGCCGTCGAGCAGGTGCTGGTCCCAGAGGTAGCTGGTGCGCTCGTTGAAACTGGCGCCGAGGATCAGCAGCAGGTCGGCGTACTCGACGATGCGCTGGTAGGCGTGACCGCTGGAGGTGACCCCGATGCTGCCCAGGGAGAGGGGCGACTCCTCGTCGATCACCCCCTTGGCCTTGAGGCTGGAGCAGACCGGGATCGCCAGCTGTTCGCTGAGTTGCCGCAGCTCGGCCTGGGCATTGGCACGGATACAGCCGTGGCCGGCGACGATCACCGGGTGGCGGGCGGCCAGCAGCCGCCCTGCCAGGCACTCGATCAGCTCCGGCTGTTCCGGGGCGCTGGCCAGCGGGGCGGCACCGGTCTGCTCCAGCAGCCGTTCGTCGATCCGCTCCTGCTGGACGTTGAACGGGACGCTCAGCAGCACCGGTCCCGGCTGGGCGGAACGCAGCGCCCGGCTGGCCTGGTTGAGCACCTGGGGCAGATAGTCAGTGCGCTCGATCAGCCGATGGTAGCGGGTGATGCCGTGAAACAGGCTTCCCTGGTCGATGGCGCCGCCCTCTCCGGAACTCTCCTGCAGCCCCCCCTTGCCGAAGATGTGGGTGGAGGTCTCACCGGTGATGACGATCATCGGCAGCCGGTCGGCGAAGGCGTTGGCGATGCCGGTGACCAGGTTGGTGGCGCCCGGCCCGGCGGTGGCGATGCAGGCGCCGATGTCTCCACGGGCACGGGCATAGCCCCCGGCCATGAAGGCGGCCCCCTGTTCGTGCTTGGCCAGTACACTGCGCACCGTCGAGTCGCGCAGGGCGTCGTAGACCGGTAGAATGTGCGCCCCGGGCATGCCAAAGATGTGCCCGACCCCGAGACGCTCGAGGTAGCGGACGAGAAATTCGCTGACGGTAATCTGCATACGCTTGCACGGGGTCCGGGGGTTGCTGCCTTGGGTCACTCCCGTCCCAGGTGTTCGGCCTCATATACAACAATCCCCGCCGAAGCGGGGGGCGTGGGGTCTTCCGGTCCCGGCCCGTGGCTGGGTGGGCAGGCTGGCGGGGTTCCCGGATGGCTGCACAGATTTGCGCATTTTCCGGCCGTTTTCAAGCAGAATCCCCGATCCAGCCCGGGGCGGTCCGTCAGGCCGGCGCCAGCAGGGCGCAGGTGCCGGGGGGCAGCCGGTGGCTGTTACTGAGTGTCGGGCGCTCCAGGCCGAAGGCGTTGACCCGCAGGGAGACCCCATCCACTAGCTGCTTCCAGGGCCCCGGGGGCAGCCGGAACTCCGCCTCGCTGTGGCTGCCGTTGAGCAGGATCATCAGGGGCTCCTTGCGGCTGCGCCAGAGGGAGTCCCAGTGGGGAGGGCGCAGCAGATAGGCGATGGCGTTCACATTGTCCTGGTGGGGGAAGCCGGTGGGGTAGATCCAGTCAACGTCCCAGTCGTCGCTGCGCTGGTCGTTGGCCTTCAGGTGGCCGTGGTGGTGGAAGTGGCTGAGTTGCTTGCGCAGCCGGATCAGGCGTACTACAGCCCGCATCAGCCCGCTGTGGCGATCCGCCTGCTCCCAGTCGAGCTGGTTAAGGTCGGGCCGGTCGTAGCTGTTGTGGTGGCCCTGCTTGGAGTAGAGCATCTCGCTACCCTCCCCGAGCATCGGAATCCCCTGGGAGGTCAGTACCAGGAACAGCCCGAGGAAGACCCGCTGTTCGTTGCCGAAGACCAGGTCGGCCAGGGTCTGGCCGTCGTGACAGGAGAGGTAGTTGACGCTCTGCTGGGGCCGCACCGCCCAGCCCCCGTCTTGCACGTGGCTGCCGACGATGGCGCGCATCAGCAGGTCGCGGTTGTGCTGGTCCCCGTGGCCGTTGATGAAGCGCCGTCCCGGCTCGCGGAAGTCGTCGTTCCAGATCGCCCAGCGGGTCCCGGCGAAGGCCTGGCTCATATCGGCCTTGCCCCACTGGGTCCCCCCCAGGGCCCAGGGCTCGGCGATCAGATAGATGCGTTCCGGCAGGCGCCGGTCGATCTCCAGCAGGGTCTCGGGGTCGTGCAGGGCCCCCAGGTCGAAACGGAAACCGTCGAAACGGTACTTCTCCACCAGGTGTTCCAGGGTCTCCAGGATGGTCTCGCGAATCACCGGGTGTTCGGTCCGGATGGTCGCGCCACAGCCCGAACCCTGGCAGAACCCCCCCTCGGGCAGCCGGCGGTAGACCAGATCCTCCCCCCACGCCTTGACCCAGAGTTCGCCGCCATGGTTGAACACCACGTCCAGCAGCACCGGGATCTCCCGGCCGTGCAGGGCGTCCACCAACTCCATGACCTCCCGGTTGACCGCCTTGGGCTCCAGGGCGAAGTCGTCCCGGAAGGCGCTGTAGGAGGTGGAGTAGTAGCCCCAGTCCCGGCCCAGCTGCCGGCTGTGGGCGTGCAGGGGGAGGAACTCCACCGCCACCTTCATGCGTTGCAGGTGGCCCAGGATGGCATGGGAGCGGGCCCCGATATAGGTGCCCCGGTGGGCCTCCTGCTCCACCTGGGCGCTGGGGTGACGGCTGAGCGCCGGCAGGTGGGCCTCGTAGATGACGATCTCATCGAACGGCGGGGCGCGAAACTGACTGTTCTTGAAGCGGTAGTCGAGGGCGGAGTAATAGGAGATCAGCTCCCCCTCCTGGCGCTCGGTGCGGTGGGCCAGGGGGTCGGCGATGCGCTGGCAGTGGCCGTCCAGGCGCACCTCGAAGTGGTAGGCGCGCCCATCCAGCTGCTGGGCGGTCGGGTCGAGCCGCACGCTCCAGTAGCCGCGCTGATCCCTGCGCATCTCCCAGGGCCGCGGGTAGCCCTCCATCACCAGCGAGACCGCATCGGCCTCTGGGTGGTAGAAGTTGATGATGGTGCGTCGCCAGAAGAGCCACGACATAGGCGTTCCACTCGTTCAGTTGCGCTCGCTGTGGAGACTGCGGCGGGAGGTTGTTGCTTGCCTCAATGTGGCAAATCGGCCGCCGGGAATCAACCGCAAAAAAAAGGCCCCGGCTCGCCGGGGCCTCGTGCCTGGCCTGTCAGCTGTCGCCTCAGGCCAGGTTGGCGGCCACGAAGTCCCAGTTGACGATCTTCCAGAAGGCCTCCAGGTAGGCGGGGCGGGCGTTGCGATAGTCGATGTAGTAGGCGTGTTCCCAGACATCGGCGGTCAACAGGGGTTTCTTGCCGGCGGTCATGGGGTTGCCGGCGTTGGAGGTGTTGACGATCTCCAGGCTGCCGTCCTGGTTGCGCACTAGCCAGGTCCAGCCGGAGCCGAAGTTGGTGGCGCCGGAGCTGGCGAAGGCCTTTTTGAACTCCTCGAAGGAGCCGAAGGCGCCGTTGATGGCGTCCGCCAGGGCACCGTCAGGGGCGTTGTCGTCGCTGGGGCTGCGCAGGCAGTTCCAGTAGAAGGTATGATTCCACACCTGGGCGGCGTTGTTGAAGATGCCCCCCTCGGACTTCATGATGATCTCCTCCAGGGAGGCATTCTCGAACTCGGTGCCGGGGATCAGGTTGTTGAGGTTGGTCACGTAGGTGTTGTGGTGCTTGCCGTGGTGATAGTCCAGGGTCTCGCTGGAGATCACGGGCTCCAGGGCGTCTTTGGCGAAGGGAAGGGCGGGTAGTTCGTGTGCCATCGGTCGGTACTCCTCGATTGTTGTATTGAATGAATAAAAACCCAGTAGAATGGTTGGTGATTCTAGCGGTGCCGTCCGGTGGATGCAATAGGGGGGATTGTGAGGGAGAATATCCCGGATCATGGATCCGATCGAACTCAACATCTTTACCTCGCGCCTGGCAGCGGTGTGCGACGAGATGGGGGTGGTGTTGCGCAATGCCGCCTTCTCGCCCAACATCCGTGACCGCCTCGACTTCTCCTGCGCGGTGTTCGACGCCCGCGGCAAACTCTGCGCCCAGGCGGCCCATATCCCGGTGCACCTGGGCAGCATGGCCTTCGCCATGGCCGACATCGTGGCCCGGGTTGCCTGGCAGCCGGGGGACATGCTGGTGCTCAACGACCCGTTTCTCGGCGGCACCCACCTGCCGGACGTGACCCTGGTCGCCCCCTTGTTCTGCGAGGGGCAGCTGACCGCCTTCCTGGTCAACCGTGCCCATCACGCCGATATCGGCGCCGCCTCCCCCGGTTCCATGCCCCTCTCCCGCGACCTGCAGGAGGAGGGGCGGGTGATCCCCCCGGGGCGGCTGTTGCGCCGCGGTGAGCTGGACCGGGCCTTTCTCGAACAACTGACCGCCAGCAACCGCAACCCGGTGGAATCGGTGGGGGACTACAATGCCCAGATCAGCGCCAACCAGCGCGGCCTGCAACGCCTGGGGGAACTGCTGGACGGCTGGGGACGCAGACCCTTCCTGCAGGGTCTGGATGAACTCAACGCCTACGCTGAGCGCCTGGCGCGCAATGCCCTGGCGCGAATACCTCAGGGAGACTACGCCTTCACCGACTGGATGGACGACGACGGCCAGGGCCACCGGGATATCCCCATCCAGGCTCGCATCGGGGTGACCCGGGATGGGGTCGAGGTGGACTTCAGCGGCAGCGCGCCCCAGGTGGCGGGCAACATCAACTGCCCCCTGGCGGTGGCGGCGGCAGCGGTCTTCTATGTCTTTCGCTGCCTGATGCCACCCCAGACCCCGGCCTGCGCCGGCGCCTTCCGTCCGATCCACCTGCACGCCCCGGCGGGCTGCCTGCTCAACGCGCGGCGGCCCGCGGCGGTGGCCGCCGGCAACGTGGAGACCAGCACCCGGGTGGTGGATGTGGTGCTGGGGGCACTGGCCCAGGCCCTGCCCGCTGAGATACCCGCCGCCAGCCACGGCAGCATGAACAACCTGGCCATGGGCAGCGATGCCCCGGGGCGGCGCTGGGACTACTACGAGACCCTCGGCGGGGGCATGGGGGCAGGGCCCCGCGGGGGTGGCCTGGACGGGGTGCAGACTCACATGACCAACACCCTCAACACCCCCATCGAGGTGCTCGAGGGCCGCTTCCCCTTGCGCATTACCCGCTACGCCATCCGCCGGGGTTCGGGGGGAGCGGGGGCGCACCCGGGGGGCAACGGTCTGGTGCGCGAGTTCGAGTTCCTGCAGCCGGCCCGGGTCACCCTGCTCAGCGAGCGGCGCCTGCGCCCACCCTGGGGACTCGCAGGGGGTGGCCCCGGCGCCCCCGGGCGCAACCTGCTGGACGGCCGGCCCCTGCCCGGCAAGGCTGCCTGCACGGTGCAGGCGGGCCAGCGCCTCACCATTGAGACCCCCGGGGGCGGTGGTTTTGGCGGGCAGGATGCCTAGCTCAGTGAATTGATCTCCGAATGGAGGTGTGTCTCCTGATTCATGGAAGGCGGTCTCTATCGCGACGGTCTGATCCTCAACCTGGGGCGGCGGCACGGCCGTTACAGCGGCTTCGGCCATACCAGCAACCCGCGGGCGGCACTGATCTGGTCACCGCTGGACGCCACCGTAGTGAAGCCGCTCTATGGCCGGGCCTTTCGCGCCCCCAACGCCTATGAACGCTTCTACAACGACGGCGGCGAGAGCCAGAAGGCGGACGACCTGCTGGTGTTCGTCAACTAGGGGGATGCCGGTCAAAACGGTTGCCGCCGCCAGGCCGGGGTCCTAAGCTACCTCCAGCAGAATTTTTTGAGGTGGTCGGGCATGTGTGGGATCTGTGGAGAGTTGCGTTTCGATGGCCGGCCGGCGGATCTGGCGGCGATCCTGCGGATGAACGAGCGGCTGGCGCGGCGCGGACCCGACCATGGCGGCAGCTACAGCGACGGTTCCCTGGGGTTTGGCCACCGCCGACTCTCCATCATCGACCTCTCGGAACACGCCAACCAGCCTATGGTCGACCCGGCCCTGAGCCTGGCGTTGGTCTTCAACGGCACCATCTACAACTACCGGGAGCTGCGCCAGGAGCTGCAGGAGCGGGGTTATGGCTTCTTCTCCCAGGGCGACAGCGAGGTGATCCTCAAGGCCTGGCATGCCTGGGGTGAGGCCTGTGTCGAACGGCTGCAAGGCATGTTCGCCTTCGCCATCTGGGACTATCGCCGGAAACGCCTGTTTCTCGCCCGCGACCGCTTCGGCATCAAGCCGCTCTACTACAGCCAGGACGGCGAGCGCTTCCGCTTCGCCTCCAATAGCCAGGCCCTGCTGGCCGGTGGCGGGGTGGACAGCGCCATCGACCCGGTGGCCCTGCACCACCAGTTCACCCTGCACGGGGTGGTGCCGGCGCCCCATACCATCCTCCGGGGCATCCGCAAGCTGGCCCCGGGCCACTGGCTGCTGATCGACCCCCGGGGCCAGTCGCGCAGCCACCGTTACTGGTCCTACCCGGCCACCCGACCGGCCGAACCCAGGTCGGAGCAGGAGTGGCTCGAGGCGATCCACGCCGCGTTGCGCGAGGCGGTGCGCAAGCGCAACCAGGTGGCGGACGTGCCGGTGGGGGTGCTGCTCTCCGGCGGTCTCGACTCCAGCCTGCTGGTGGCCCTGCTGGCGGAGGCCGGGGTCTCGGACCTGCACAGCTTCTCGGTGGGCTTCGAGGATCAGCCGGAAGAGAAGGGCAGCGAGTTCGAATACTCGGACCCGGTGGCGGCCATGTACGACACCCACCACCACCGCTTCCTGGTGCCCAACGAGGAGGTGCTCAAGCGCCTGCCGGAGGCGGTGGACAACATGGCCGAACCCATGTTCGGCCAGGACGCGGTGGCCTTCTACCTGCTCAGCGAGCAGGTCTCCCGGGAGATCAAGGTGGTGCAGTCGGGGCAGGGGGCGGACGAGGTCTTCGGCGGCTACTTCTGGTATCACCGCATGCTGGAGGAGCGCGAGGGCGAAGCGGTGGAGCGCTTCGCCCGTCACTACTTCGACCGGGACCACGCCGAATACCTGCGCATGGTGACCCCGGAGATGGGGGGGGCGGACTATACCCGCGAGCTGATCGCCCGGCTGCTGGCGGAGCCGCAGGCCGACAGTTTCCTGGACGCGGTGCTGCGCATGGATCAGACCACCCTGATCGTCGACGACCCGGTCAAGCGGGTCGACAACATGACCATGGCCTGGGGGCTGGAGGCGCGGGTGCCCTTTCTCGACCAGCAGCTGGTGGAGCTGGCGGCCCGCTGTCCGCCGGAACTGAAGCTGCGCGAAGGGGGCAAGTACCCGCTCAAGGCGATGGCCCGGGGGATTCTGCCGGACGCGGTGATCGACCGCCCCAAGGGTTACTTCCCGATGCCGGCCCTGAAGTATGTGCGCGGTGAGTTCCTGGCCTTCATGCGCGACATCCTCGACTCCCGGCGGGCGCGCGAGCGGGGGATCTTCCGCCGCGACTACATCGACATGCTGCTGGCGGCCCCGGAGATGCACCACACCCGCATCCAGGGCAGCAAGCTGTGGCACATCGCGGTGTTCGAGTTCTGGCTACAGCGCCAGGGTTTGTGAGCAGGCGTCACGTCCCTGCCAGCGCCTGAAAGCGGCCATCCGCCGCCAGCACGATGCGGAAGTGGCCGCGCCACTGGCCGGCGTCGTCGGCCGTCAGGGCGACGATCACCTGTTCTCTCAGCTGCGGGTCGCTGATGCGGTTGAGCACGAAATCGTCGCGGTTCTTCGACTCGCCGGCGACATACATCTGGGTCACCAGGGGTTCGAAGCCGGGGCCGCTGATGGCGAAATGGATGTGCGGGGTGCGCCCGGGGTAGGCCACCGGGCGGATGGTGCGGAAGCGATAGCGGCCGTCCGCCCCGCATTGGAAGTGGCCATGGCCCTGGAAGTGGGTGTCGAGGGGTGCCGGATTGCGGTCCTGGGGGTGGCGGTAGCGGCCGTTGGCGTCGCACTGCCAGATCTCCACCCGGGCATCGGCCACCGGCCGGCCACGGACGTCTACCACCTGGCCGCTCAGGTCGGTGGGCTGGCCCAGGGCCCGGCTGCTGGACCGGCCCACCTGCAGCAGGTCGTTGTCGTCGTCGAGGGGGATCCGCACCGGGTAGAAGGGGCCGCTGGTCTGGGGCGGGGTGGGCCGCAG
>Ga0114931_10011577_pt1 | contig 10401 bp, 11 predicted proteins | sample 2SBtaG_FD_89579 | JGI IMG/M metagenome (GOLD analysis project Ga0114931, IMG submission 89579) | Deep subsurface microbial communities from Kolumbo volcano to uncover new lineages of life (NeLLi) - 2SBTROV14_V59a metaG | ecosystem: Environmental > Aquatic > Marine > Volcanic | place: Kolumbo... | reverse complement strand
CTTCGGGGCCGAGACGGGCGCGGCGGTGAAGCGGTTCATGCCGTTCAATGACCCCATTGTTCTCTGGGGTATCCTTGTGGTTACGGTGGTCCTGGCGGTGCGCGCGGCCTATGCGCAGACGCACATAAGCTCTGATCTGACGATGGAAGAACGGGAAAAGCACATGGACGCGGTTGGCGCCCAGGTGCAACGCGCCTCGCGTCTTCTGGGTCCGATGCTCCTCCTCGTCGCCATCGCGCTGCCATTCATGCCGTTTGCCGATCGCCGCCTGCTCGACATCGGTATCTTGGTGTTGATGTATGTGATGCTTGGCTGGGGCTTGAACATCGTGGTTGGCTTGGCCGGCTTGCTCGATCTGGGCTACGTGGCGTTCTACGCGGTGGGGGCCTACAGCTTCGCGCTCCTGGCGACCCAGCTTGACGTCAGTTTCTGGCTGGCGCTGCCATTCGCGGGGTTAATGGCCGGGCTGGCCGGTGTGATCCTGGGCTTTCCGGTGCTGCGCTTGCGCGGCGACTATCTGGCCATTGTCACGCTCGGGTTCGGCGAGATGGTTCGCATCATTCTGCTGAACTGGTACAAATTTACGCGCGGTCCGGACGGTATCTCGGGCATCCCGCGACCGAGTTTTTTCGGCTTGGCGGAGTTTCGCCAGAGCGTTAGCGAAGGCATCACGTTTGCCGATATGTTCGGGCTTGAGTACGCGTCCATTCAGCGGATTATTTTTCTGTTCTACCTCATCCTCGCTATGGCGCTAATCGTCAATATTTTCACCATGCGCATCCGTAAGTTGCCGATTGGCCGGGCCTGGGAGGCCTTGCGCGAAGACGAGACGGCCTGCCGTTCGCTCGGCATCAATCCGCGCAATACCAAGCTGACGGCGTTCGGTATTGGCGCCATGTTCGACGGCTTCGCCGGCTCGTTCTTTGCGACGCGTCAGGGCTTTATCAGCCCGGAAAGCTTCACGTTCATCGAGTCGGCGGTCATCCTGGCCATTGTGGTGCTGGGTGGTTTCGGCAGCCAGATCGGGGTCGTGGTTGCCGCCGTGCTTTTGATCGGCCTGCCGGAGTTTTTCCGGGATCTGCAGCAATACCGCATGCTGGCCTTCGGCATGGCGATGGTCCTGATCATGCTGTGGCGGCCCGCCGGCTTGTTGGCGCACCGGGAACCGACGCTGCGCCTCTTCGGCCGTAACAAAAAGCCAGAGACAAGTCCGTGAGCGCGACTCACGCGAATGTCGCGGAAGTGGCCGAGGTCCCGGGTGGTGGCCGGGCATTATTGACTGTCGAGCATTTGACGATGCGTTTTGGCGGCTTGGTGGCCGTAGATGATGTGTCTCTCCAGGCCGCCGACGAGCGCATTACGGCGATCATCGGCCCGAACGGTGCGGGCAAGACAACCGTGTTTAACTGCCTGACCGGGTTTTACAAGCCGACCGTCGGGCGGCTTACCTTGCATCACCCGAAAAGGAACTATCTGCTCGAGCGGTTGGAGGGGTACAGGACGGCGCAGGTGGCCAGTGTCGCACGAACCTTCCAGAACATCCGCCTGTTTTCCCGGATGACGGTTCTCGAGAATTTGATTGTCGCCCAACACAACAAACTAATGCGAGCGTCCGGGTTCACGGCGGCGGGCCTGTTTAGCCTAAAGGTATATCGCGACGCCGAAGCCAAGGCGGTTGATCTGGCCCGATACTGGCTCGATCGCACGAAGCTAACCGAACATGCGGATATGGAAGCCGGCAATCTCCCCTACGGCGATCAGCGCCGTCTTGAGATCGCCCGGGCCATGTGCACCGAACCTGTCTTGTTGTGCCTGGACGAACCCGCCGCGGGTCTCAATCCCCGCGAATCCCACGACCTCAACGATCTGCTCCGATACATCCGGACCGAGCACAAAATTGGCGTTCTGTTGATTGAGCATGACATGAGCGTGGTCATGGAGATTTCCGACCACATCGTTGTGCTCGATTACGGGCGCAAGATCTCGGATGGAACGCCCGAGGCGGTGCGTAACGATCCGGCGGTCATCCGTGCCTATTTGGGTCAAGAGGAGGACGAGGAATTGCCGCCGGAGATTATCGCCGGCGGTACGGACCAAGGTGGGGGCGAGGGCGATGCTTGAGGTTTCCAGCGTGCACACCTTCTATGGCAACATCGAGGCGTTGCGCGGCGTCAGCGTCAATGTTGAAAAAGGTCAGATCGTCAGCCTGATTGGCGCTAATGGTGCCGGCAAGTCGACCCTGCTGATGACCATATGCGGCAATCCGCGATCGGCGCGCGGCAATATTAGCTTTGGCGGCCAGGACATTACTCAGCGGCAGACCTACGAAATCGTCCGCATGGGCATTGCCCAGGCGCCCGAGGGTCGGCGCATTTTTCCGCGCATGTCGGTCATGGAAAACCTACAGATGGGTGCGGTTACTAGCGATACGGCCCATTTCGACGAAGATGTGAAAAAGGTCTTCGAACTATTTCCGATCCTGCGCAACCGGCGCACTCAACGAGGTGGCACCCTGTCCGGCGGCGAGCAGCAGATGCTGGCCATAGGCCGCGCCTTGATGAGCCGGCCGCGCCTGCTGCTGCTCGACGAGCCGTCGCTGGGTCTGGCACCGATGATCGTGAAGCAAATCTTCGATGTCATTCAAAACATCAACCGCGATGGAGTAACGGTGCTGCTTGTCGAGCAGAATGCCTATCATGCGTTACGTTTGGCGCATCACGCGTATGTCATGGCCAACGGACGTATCGTCCTTGAAGGCGCTGGCCGCGATTTGCTGGCTAACGAAGAGGTGCGCAAGGCGTACCTCGAAGGCGGTTAAGGTGGAGGCGGATGCTGGCGCGATGGTAGATCTCCTCGGCACCACATGGCCGGTGTTTATCGGCGTTACCGGCCTTTTGATGGGTTTCGCTAGCTTCATTACCGGACAGGCGCTGGCCAACACGTGGCGGCCGATGTGGCAGGTGGTGCCGTACTGTGCATTGCTCGGCGGGGCCGATCGTTTTCTGACCTGGGGACTTTTCCAGGGCGAGTTGCTCCTGTTATCTGGTTATCTCATCGATACATTGGTCCTTACCGGGATCGCCTCGCTGGCCTATCGTTTGACCTTGACCCGCAATATGGTGTCGCAATATCCCTGGGTTTATGAGCGCACCGGCTTATTCACCTGGCGTGAGAAGGTTTAGCCTAAATATGCTTTGGGAATTTAACGCTTTTTGGCCAACCACCGCCGCCCATCTGGCGGTGTCAGCCCTGAATGGGTGCCCGCCAGCGCGCGAGAATTACTTGCCGCATACCCGGCAAGTGCTAAAGTACTGTCGGCAATGCTCGTGAGCCCACATCGAAATCGTAAGTTGTGGGTGAGCATAGAAGATTCAACCTCAATTATTGTGAATTAGCAGGGAGTTAGCAAATCATGCGTAAGAGCGCACTTGGTGTTCTCTCCGCCGCTGCGATCGCCATCGGTTTTGCCGGGGCCGCGCAGGCGGAGATTAAGATTGCCACTGTTGGCCCGATGACCGGCCAATACGCCTCCTTCGGCGAGCAGATGAAGCGCGGCCTAGAAATGGTCGTGAAGGATTTGAACGCCGCCGGTGGCGTGCTCGGCCAGAAGATCGTTGCTTCGGTGGAAGACGACGCGTGTGACCCGAAGCAGGCGGTCGCGGCGGCCAACAAGCTGGCGTCCGAAGGGGTTGCCCTGGTGGCCGGCCACTTCTGCTCGGGCTCGTCCATCCCGGCTTCGGCGGTTTATGCCGAGGAAGGCATCTTGCAAATATCGCCGGCATCGACCAATCCAGCGCTGACCGAGGATGCGTTCGCCAAGGGTTGGAAGAATGTCTTCCGGGTCTGCGGTCGTGATGACGCCCAGGGCATCGTTGCCGGCAATTTCCTGGCAAAGGCTTACAAGGGCAAGAAGGTTGCGATCCTGCAAGACAAGACGGCCTACGGCAAAGGCCTCGCTGACGAGACCAAGAAGAACATGAACGCGGCTGGCCTCAAGGAAGTCATGTACTAGGCCTACACCGCGGGTGAGAAGGACTATTCGGCCCTTGTCTCCAAGATGAAGGCCGCGGGCGTCGATGCCTTTTACGTCGGCGGCTATCACACCGAGGCAGGCCTGATGATCCGCCAAGCGCACGAGCAGGGCTACGACCCGCAGATGGTCTCCGGCGACGCGTTGGTCACGGACGAGTTCTGGAAGATCACCGGCGACGCCGGCGAGGGTACCCTCATGACTTTCCAGCCCGATCCGCGCAAGAACCCGGCGGCGAAGGCTGTTGTCGACCGGTTCAAAGCCGAAAATTACGATCCGGAAGGCTATACCCTATACACCTACGCGGCTGTGCAGGTATGGGCCCAGGCAGCGAAAGCGGCTGGTTCCCTCGACATGGAGAAGGTTGCGGCGAAACTGCGTGGCGGCACCTTCGACACGGTTATTGGTAAGCTGACGTTAAACGACAAGGGCGATGTCGTGAATCCCGAGTACGTGTGGTACGAGTGGAAGAATGGTAAGTACGCCGAGAAGTAAACTCGGAAAGTTAAGTCGGGCGGTGTTTGTCGCCCGCATAAGACGGCGGCCCGGCAGGGAAACTTGCCGGGCCGTTTTCAATTTCAGTCCTAGCGAGACTTGATATTAGGCGGACTTGGCCCGCGTGGCTTTGCGGGCCTTGTGCCCGAGACCGATCTTCTTGGCAAACTCCGAACGCCGCGTGGCATAGCTCGGGGCGACCATGGGATAATCCGGCGCCAGGTGCCATTTCGCCCGGTATTGGTCCGGGGTCATATTGTATGTCGTGCGCAGGTGCCGCTTCAACATCTTCAGCTTTCTGCCGTCCTCGAGGCAGATGATGTAGTCGGGCGTGACCGAACGGCGCACCGGCACGGCTGGTTTCTGCGGCTCCGTCTCGTCGCCGTGCCCGCTGTCCAAATTGGTCAACGTCTTATGCACAGCACCGATCACGGCGGGTAAATCGTTGGTTGCGACAGTGTTGTTACGGATAAACGCCGCCACCAACTCGGAAGTCATACGTAATATATCTGTCGAAGTAAGTTCGTTAGATTCTTGTTCGGTCATATTCTTGAAATCCGTCTTTAGTTCCCCTCAAAAGGAATGCGAGAAGATTGCATAGCAGTCGAATAGTGTCAATTTCGAAGAACATTGAGAATTTTACTCAGACTCAACTCATATTCAATTGAATACTGCGTTCGTGTCACCATCAAATTAGATATTCAATCATAGCGTAATTTGCGACGGCTGATTTTGCGCGGCCAGTCAGGCGGCTGGCTCGGCCCCGAGACCTTGTGCCGGGTTTCCATGGGACGCCGACATATGGTAGGGTTCGCCGCTATTTTGCCCATGGGGACGTGCTGACCGGGATGCCCGAGAAACCCATTGTGATCGGCTCGGACCATGCCGGGTACGATATGAAAAGGATGCTCATCGAAGAGTTGCGAGCATTGGGCCGTGACGTCCTTGATCTCGGCTGCGACGGTCCGGACTCCGTGGATTATCCGGATTTTGGCAAGGCGGTGGCGGAAGCTATCGCGGAGGGCAAGGCGGAGCGTGGGGTGGTCGTTTGCGGCACTGGCATCGGTATTTCCATCGCGGCAAACCGCAATGCGCGGGTACGCGCGGCGGTTTGCCACGATGAAACGTCGGTGCGTTTGGCGCGCGCGCACAACGATGCCAACGTGCTGGCTTTGGGGGCGCGGCTGATCGGGCCGGAGGTTGCCAAAGGTTGTTTGCGGGTGTTTCTGGCGACCGAGTTCGCCGGCGGACGGCATGCGGTGCGTGTGGCAAAATTGGGCTGCTAAGGTTTCCAGATAGGGAGATACGGGGAGTCATGAGTTTAGCGGATGCCGCGCAAGTCGCTGGAAGCGCAGGTGCGTTTTTTGGGACGGGCCTGCGCCAGGCCGATCCGGCGTTAGCGGATGCCATTGCTGGCGAATTACGCCGGCAACAGGATCAGATCGAGCTAATCGCCTCCGAGAACATCGTCTCGCGCGCCGTACTGGAGGCGCAAGGGTCGGTGCTGACCAACAAGTACGCGGAAGGCTACCCGGGGCGCCGCTATTACGCCGGCTGCGAATATGTCGACATTGTCGAACAATTGGCCATCGATCGTGCCAAGAAGCTCTTCGATTGTACCTTTGCCAACGTGCAGCCCCATTCCGGGGCGCAGGCCAATCAGTGTGTCCTTCTGGCCCTATGTAAGCCGGGCGATACGGTCATGGGCTTGTCGCTGGCCGCCGGCGGGCATCTGACCCACGGCGCCGCGCCGAATTTGTCCGGCAAATGGTTCAACGCCGTGCAGTACGGTGTGCGCCGGGAAGACGCCTTGATCGACTTCGACGAAGTCGAAAAGCTCGCGCGCGAGCATAAGCCGAAGATGATCATCGCCGGGGGATCGGCTTACCCACGGATCATCGATTTTGCCCGCTTCCGTCAGATCGCCGATGCGGTGGGGGCCATCTTTCAGGTAGATATGGCGCATTTCGCCGGTTTGGTGGCGGCCGGTGTGCATCCGAGTCCGTTGCCGCACGCGCATGTGGTGACCACCACCACCCACAAGACTTTGCGCGGCGCCCGTGGCGGCATGATCCTTTCCAACGATCCGGATTTGGGCAAACGCATTAATTCGGCGGCCTTTCCCGGTTTGCAGGGCGGGCCGCTTTTGCACGCCATCGCTGGCAAGGCGGCGGCGTTCGCGGAGGCGCTGAAACCCGAGTTCAAAATTTATTCGCGCGCCGTGGTCGAAAACGCCCGTGCCTTAGCCAAGACCTTGCTGGACAACGGCTTCGATATTGTCACCGGCGGGACCGATACACACCTCATGCTGGTCGATTTGCGCCCCAAGGGGCTAACCGGCAAGGCCGCCGACGAATGTCTCGATCGGGCCGGCATCACTTGCAACAAGAATGGCGTGCCGTTCGATACCGAGAAACCGATGATTACCTCGGGTATTCGATTGGGGACACCGGCGGCGACGACACGCGGTTTTGGCGTCGCTGAATTTCAACAGGTGGGCGAGATGATAACGCGCTTGTTGGATGGCTTGGCGGCGGACGGCCCGGCACTGAACGATGGGGGGAATGCGGCCCTAGAGGCGAAAGTGCGCGAGGAAGTGCGGGCGTTGTGCCGGCGCTTCCCCATCTATCCCGACCTGTCTGTCTAGAACCAAGGCGGCGGAGAAAGCATATGCGGTGCCCGTTCTGCTCTAACGAAGACACTCAGGTGAAGGATTCGCGGCCGACCGAGGACAACTCGGCCATTCGCCGCCGCCGTCAATGCCCCAACTGCGGCGCGCGCTTTACCACGTTCGAGCGGGTGCAACTGCGCGAACTTACCGTGGTTAAAAGCAACGGCAAACGACAGACCTTCGACCGCGACAAGCTGTTGCGGTCGATGACCATCTCGTTGCGCAAGCGGCCGGTGGAGCCGGACCGCCTGGAACGGGTGATCAACGGCATTGTCCGTCGCCTCGAATCGTCGGGCGAGAGCGAGATCCCCACGAAGCTGATTGGCGAACTCATCATGGACGCCCTGGCTTCGCTCGACCCGGTCGCCTATGTGCGCTTTGCCTCGGTCTACCGCAATTTCCGCGAGGCGCGCGATTTTGAAGAATTCATCGAAAAGCTCGGCGACGAGTCCTAACCCGGGCACCGATCTGGCGCACATGCAGGCTGCCCTGGCGTTGGCCCGGCGCGGTCTGGGCTTGGTTGCGCCCAACCCGGCGGTTGGCTGCGTTCTAGTCAAGGACGGGCGGGTCGTCGGCCGTGGCTGGACCCGGCCCGGTGGCCGGCCCCATGCCGAGACGGAGGCATTGCTGCGCGCCGGTGAGGCGGCTCGAGGGGCGTGCGCCTATGTCACCTTGGAGCCGTGTGCCCACCACGGCCAAACGCCGCCCTGCGCCGAGGCGCTAACCGCCGCCGGCATCGCTCGTTGCGTGATTGCTCTGGAAGACCCGGACCCTCGCGTCGACGGGGGCGGCCTGGCGCATCTGCGCGCCGCCGGGGTGGAGGTGGAGGTTGGCCCCTGCGCGGCCGCCGCGGCTGACCTCAATGCCGGCTATCTGATGCAGCGCCGGCAGGGCCGGCCGTTGGTTACCTTAAAGCTGGCCACCACCTTGGACGGTCGGATCGCCACCAAGACGGGTGCCAGCCGTTGGATCACGGGCGAGGCCGCGCGCGCCCGCGCGCATATGCTGCGGGTCCAACACGACGCGGTCCTGGTTGGCAGTGGCACGGCGGTTTTGGATAACCCGCATCTAGACGTTCGCCTGGACGGGCTGGCGGATACATCGCCGGTGCGCGTGGTGCTGGACGGGCGCCTGCGCTTGCCGCTGACCCACGATCTGGTATGCCGGGCGCCGCAGCAGCCAACATGGCTGATCACCCGCGATCAAGCCGACCGCGACCGGGTCGCAGCTTACGAAGGGGCGGGGGTCGAGGTCATGACGGTTGGTATGGACGCGGATGACCGACTCTCTCTACAGGCCGCCTTGGCGGTGCTTGGCCAACGCGGCTTGACCCGGGTGCTGGTCGAAGGTGGCGGTGCCGTCGCCGCTGGTCTGTTGCGCCTGGGTCTAGTCGACCGCCTGGCCTGGTTCCGGGCACCACGGGTCATGGGAGGCGATGGGCTGCCGGCGGTCGCCGGTTTTGGCCTGGCGGAACTGGAGGATGCGCCCCCCTTCGCTCTCACGGATCTGGCCCGCATCGGCAACGATGTGCTGGAAACCTACGGCCCCTCGGCCTAAGTATATCAGATGTTTACTGGCATCATCACAGATCTGGGTCGAATTCGCTCAGTTGAGTCCCGTGGCGATACGCGGATAGTTTTCGAGACCGCCTTTGACACCGCCGCCATCGATACGGGCGCGTCGATTGCTTGCTCCGGCGTCTGCCTGACGGTGATTGACAAAGGGCCGGATTGGTTTAGCAGCGATCTTTCGGCGGAAACCCTGGCGCGCAGCACCGCTGCCGATTGGCGGGCGGGTACACCGATCAACCTAGAGCGGTCGCTCAAGCTCGGCGACGAGCTGGGCGGGCACTTGGTTTATGGCCACGTGGATGGGGTTGGCGTGCTCGCTGAACGTTGGGCGGACGGAGACTCCCATCGCCTGTCCATCCAAGCCCCGGCGGACGTGTTGCGCTTTGTCGCGGAAAAAGGCTCGGTCACGGTCGATGGGGTTTCGCTCACCGTCAACCGCGTGAATGACGATACCTTCGACGTGTCCATAATCCCGCATACGGCCCGAGAGACTACCCTGGGAAAAAGCCAGCCGGGCACGCGCGTGAACCTGGAAATCGACATGCTGGCGCGCTACGTTCAGCGCCTTCTGGCAAAGGACTAAACCCATGGCGGGTGCGAAAACGGAACCTTGGCGTCTGACCTTCAGCGAGATCATCTCGCTCATCAAGGACGTTATCGAGGAGGCGCGCAACGGCCGCATGTTCATCCTGGTCGACGATGAGGGACGAGAGAACGAGGGCGATTTGGTCATGCCGGCGCAGATGGCGACGCCGGAGACCATCAATTTCATGGCCAAGCACGGGCGCGGGTTGATCTGTTTGGCACTGACCCGCGAACGTGTGGAGGCTCTTGGCTTGCCGCTGATGGCGCAGCGCAACGAATCCCGTCACGAGACCGCGTTCACGATCTCGATCGAGGCGCGAGAGGGGATCACCACCGGTATCTCGGCGCCGGACCGGGCGCGTTCCGTCGCCGTGGCCATCGATCCGAGCAAAGGGCCCAACGACATTGTGTCGCCCGGCCATGTCTTTCCGCTAGTGGCGCGCGATGGCGGTGTCCTGGTGCGCACCGGCCATACCGAGGCGGCGGTTGATCTAGCGCGACTGGCGGGACTCAATCCCTCCGGCGTGATTTGCGAGGTCATGAACGACGACGGCACCATGGCACGGCGCGACGATCTCATGGCCTTTGCCCAACTGCACGGCCTCAAGATCGCCACCATCGCCGATTTGATCGCCTATCGCCGGCGCCATGACCGCACGGTCGAGCGCACTATGACCGGCACGCTGGATAGCCGCTTCGGCGGCCGATTCGAGATGGCGGTCTATGTGAACCAGACGCCCTATTCCGAACACATCGCACTCTGGCGCGGCGATTTGTCAGGGCCCGAGCCGGTGCTGGTACGGGTTCACGTGCTTAACGTGCTTGATGATGTCTTCGGCGACCGCGCCATCGGTAAATCCGGCGAGATTGAACGGGTGATGCGTATGATCGACGAGGTTGGGCGCGGCATCATCGTGCTCATTCGCGAACCATCGCCGACCAATCTGTCCGACACCGTGCGGGCCAGACAGGGTGATACGGAAAAGCCGTTCGGTGAGCTTCGTGACTACGGCGTTGGGGCGCAAATTCTGTTGGACCTTGGCGTCACT
>Ga0114931_10011576_pt1 | contig 10402 bp, 11 predicted proteins | sample 2SBtaG_FD_89579 | JGI IMG/M metagenome (GOLD analysis project Ga0114931, IMG submission 89579) | Deep subsurface microbial communities from Kolumbo volcano to uncover new lineages of life (NeLLi) - 2SBTROV14_V59a metaG | ecosystem: Environmental > Aquatic > Marine > Volcanic | place: Kolumbo... | reverse complement strand
CAAAATCTATTAAAGCATAGCCATAGCTATGGTTTGAGAGATTTTGGGCAAGAATCAAAGCCAGATTCGTCAGAAATCCGTTCAGATACAAACTGTAATTTTTTTGAAAACCTCGATTTTCTCTTGTAACATGATGAAAAACCAAGTATTTATCGGATTATTGTATCGCCTTCGTGCAATATCCAGGCTAAAGAACCAAATATGAAAAGAAAAGGACGGAAATCAAACCGTCCTTTTCACTTTTAAAACGCCTCAGTTTATCTGCGTCGAGAACGCGGCACGGGTGGAGAAGGCATATTAGCTTTCGAGAATCTTGGTAGCAGATCATCCCTCATTGCTAATTCATAAACAGCCGAAGCAATAAGAATCGCGTTGGCTTTTACGTCAGCTTCTATGATTCGCTCATAGGTGTCGAGATTTGTATGCCATGTACGACGAAAATATTCTATTCCATCTTGGCGACCACCAATTCCCGGTAAACCCGCCGCATTGAACGACGTAGAATCCGTACCACCACGACGTCGGCTTTTGCTAGCCCGAGATCCTAAGAATTTGGTAAACCCGTTTGACTTGTTAATCGCGTCACTCAAAACTTTCGCTGCTGAGGGCGGTCCAAACACGCCAAATTGTCTTACGCGACCCGTTCCCGAATCAATATTAAAATAACCCCCAAATTTGCTATATTCCGGCTTAGGATTTTCAAATGTACCAAAATGCTTTTTGACATAAGCTGTCGAGCCAAGCAATCCTTGTTCCTCACCCGACCAAAGGGCTACCCGAACCGTTCTTCTTGGTTTAACGCCAATCGCTTTCAAAATTCTAGCTGCCTCCATCATGACTGCAACATTAATAGCGTTATCAGTTGCCCCGGTTGCCGCATGCCACGAATCCATATGCCCGCCAAGCATTATGACTTCGTCTTTTTTATCCGTTCCCCAGATTTCTCCTATAGTGTTGTAAGCGGTTTTTCCTTTCGGGTAATAGGTGTTCTTAATATTAAACTCGAGTTTTACAGTACCTTGAGTTCCTAAGAGTCTCCAAATACGACCATAATCTTCATTGCGCAAAATAACGGTTGGCAATGTTTTTGCGGGATCTGCAAACCGATTGCCGAAAGCGCGAACCATACCATGAAGCATACCAGCATCATTTACTTGTACTGCCGCTTTATTTTCCGCTAGAAACTGTCCGACCATGCGTCTAACTTGCCTACCGCCTAGAGGAGTCACTTCCGGTTTTGGACAATCTATCCTCGTACGTCTTGGAAAACGAAAACCTCCACTTCCATCATCCTTAATACGAGTTGCTTGCGGTCCAAAATATACCGGAATCTTACGGGGCTTTCCAATTAAAATCATATTCCCCGCGATTTTACTTCGGATCGAAGCAAGATACTTGTCCAATTCGCTCCGTGACGGTCCGCGGACGCAACGTGGATTGTCTCCAAGTTGCTTAGTTGGAACAACGATCTTAATCGCGTTTCCTTTTACAGTTCCATTTGTTCCGGGTGTCCAACCAAGCACCTCAAATGTAAGTGAATCTTGAACCGGCGAATTTATAAAACCTGACGCGCGCTGGTTTGCCCAACCGGGAGCCTTAAAATCCCAAGGTTCCATCACAGTTTTATCAAAACCCCATCCCTTCATTCGTTTCATCGCCCATTTACCTGCATTTTCAAGATTCGGCGTACCTGTTAAACGCGGTCCATAAACGTCCGTTAGATAATGCAAAGAATTCATTATCTGCGAATTCTCATTTCCTTCCTTACGAATCTTTGCAAGTACATCAGCATTTAACCTTGTCGCCTGTGCCAATATTATTGGGGTCGATTGCAGAAATAAACCGACTACCAAAAGCGCAATAAAAAGTCCTGTAAATTTTTTCATATTTGTCCTCATTCCCTTTTTTTCTAATCCTCTTCCCTCATCTTACGCAGACTCTCCACATAAGGTTTTCGCGCAACACCTTTTTCGGTAATTATTGCATCAACAATCTCATTTGGCGTCACATCGAAGGCAAAATTCCCTACTTCAACACCTTCAGGTGCAAGTTGAATATCCTTTATATGCGTTACTTCCTTTACGTCTCTTTCTTCGATCGGAATTTCTTCGCCCGTGGGACAATCGAAATCAACCGTGGACATTGGTGCCGCCACATAAAAAGGAATTCCGTGTTGTTTTGCTAAAACTGCAACCATATATGTTCCAATTTTGTTCGCTACATCGCCATTTGCCGCAATTCTGTCTGATCCGACTACAACTGCCTGAATCATTCCCTTTTTCATTATGTGTCCGCTTTGATTATCCGTGATCAAAGTTACGGGAATATTGTCTTCTAAAAGCTCCCAAGCCGTCAGTCTCGCCCCTTGTAAATAGGGACGAGTCTCATCAGCAAAAACCATTACTTTTTTGCCCTGATCAACCGCTCCACGAATTACTCCGAGAGCTGTTCCCCAAACACCTCCAGTCGCTAAAGCACCCGCGTTACAATGTGTTAGCACATTTGAATCATCTTCAAGAAGCTCTCCACCAAATTTTGCAATAAGACGCTGTGCTTCAATATCTTCCTCATGAATTGCTTTTGAATCATCAATCATGACTTGTTTGATTTCGCTCAGAGACTTGCCTTCTTCTTTGGCTTTCCGAAAGGTTTGCTTCATACGATCAATTGCCCAAAAGAGATTTATCGCAGTTGGTCTGGTCTTACTCAAAACGTCGCAAATATATTCGAGTTCTTCTTCGAGATCATCAACATTCGTCCCAACAAACTGTTTAACGCCAAGTGCAATTCCATACGCACAAGAAACCCCAATTGCCGGAGCCCCGCGAATCACCATGTCACGTATGCCATCGGCAACATCATTATAAGTATTAAGTTTTAGCCAAACTTCTTCAGTTGGCAGAAGACGTTGGTCGAGCATCTCGACGCATTCATCCGTCCATCTAACAGGTATTATTCCCATATTTTGTAATTTTTCCTCGCAAACAAAAGATTCTGTATTTTGATAAAATGATAACGTAATTTATTTCCAAAACATAATTCAACGCCCAATGTTAGAGAATTTTTTAAACAAACGAATTCACGTGAAAGTCGGCGACATTACAAAAGAAAATAGTGACGCAATCGTAAATGCGGCTAATTGGACGCTCTTAGGAGGAGGTGGAGTTGACGGTGCGATACATAGAGTTGGCGGCAAAGATATACTGACGGAGTGTGAAACTATCCGTAAAACAACCCATCCCGGTGGCTTACCAACCGGTGATGCGGTAATCACGACCGCAGGCAATCTTCCGTCTCGGTATGTCATTCACACGGTTGGTCCAATTTACGGCAGAGAAAATGGCAAGGAATCCGACCTTTTAGCTAATTCCTACAGAAACTCACTTGAGTTAGCCGTAAAAGAGGGTTTGAAAACAATTTCTTTTCCCTCGATTTCAACCGGTGCATTCCGTTATCCAAAACACGAAGCTGCCCAAATTTCGTCTCGTGCAATACAATCTTTCCTAAGCAAAAATAAAACTATCGAACAAATTTCCCTTGTGTTTTTCTCCGAAACCGATGTCGATAAATTTCTTAGGCATCACTCATTTTGAAAGCCTTCACCCCGACAGAGGAATATCCAGCCTTTTGATTTGATAGTTGATAGACAATGTCTTATATTGCGTTGATAGACAATGTCTTATATTGCCTAGATGCTCTCTTTTACAACTCTCCCAAGGATTCAGTATATAGATTTATGAAGGAGATTTCAGACGAAACTTTAGCAAATATGCAACAAGCCGTAACCCTGCAAAGTGAACCAACTTTTCGCAACGATTTTTATTTCAAATCAAACTTGCCCAAAAACATTTCGTTTCTCGAAACGCTTTCGTGGAATTATTTCTGGAGTTGGAATAAACAAGGTGCAGAAATTTTTCGCGAGCTTGACCCAAAGCTGTGGGACGACTGCGAACAAAACCCGCGCTTAATTCTTAAGAAAATTGACGAACTCCGGCTTTGGCAAAAGGCGAATGAAGAAGATTTTGTTGAAAAAGTACATCGTCTTGAATCTGAATTTCAGTCCTATATAAGCGAACCCGAAAACAACTTTGGTAAAATCACTGCGGAACATCCGGTTGCATATTTTTGCGCTGAATATGGAGTTCATAATTCGCTCCCCGTCTATTCCGGCGGTTTGGGGATTTTGGCGGGCGACCACCTTAAATCAGCAAGCGATTTAAATGTTCCGCTTGTGGCTGTCGGACTGTTGTATCGTTTCGGATATTTCAGGCAGGAAGTGACCCACGATGGCTGGCAGGAAGAAGACTACCGCGACGTTTTCGAATCCGAGCTCGCGCTGAAACCCGTTGTAGATGAAACGGGCAAAAGGATTCTGATTATGGTTCACATGCGTGGGCGGGAAGTTTACGCACAGGCTTGGCTTGCTCAAGTTGGCAGAATATCGCTTTACCTTCTCGATACAAATATTCGCGAAAACGAATTCGTCGATCGTCTTGTAACGGGACATTTATATGGCGGCGATTCAGAAACTCGCGTCGTTCAAGAGAAAATCTTAGGGATGGGAGGAGTCAGACTTCTGGATAAATTGGGCATTGATCCTTCGGTTTATCACCTTAATGAAGGACATTCGGCATTCCTGACCCTTGAGTTGACAAGAAGGCGACTTGAAGAAAACGAAGATATGACATTCGAAGAGGCAGCGTCCACAGTTCGCGAAAAATGCGTTTTTACAACTCATACCCCGGTGGATGCGGGCAATGATTCCTTTGACCCAAAGACAATTGATGATTGTTTTGGCGACCAATTAATGAATTCGCTGAGACTGGAACGGGAGGCTTTTTTCGCGTTGGGTAGAACGAACCTAGACGATAAAGAAGAGTGGTTTGGAATGACGCCTTTGGCAATCCGTATGACACGTTCGCGGAACGGTGTCAGTAAAAAACACGGCGAAGTTTCGCGAAACCTTTGGCTCAAAATGTTTCCTGAGAAAAAGGAATCTATTGACGTACCAATTACTCACATAACAAACGGTGTACATCCACAAACATGGGTTGCTCCGGTAATTAAATCTCTTTTTGAGCGTCAGATTGGACAAAATTGGTTTGAAACCTTGCGTGACGAAAATTCCTGGCGGGAGTCCATTCAAAATCTCTCCGATGAGAAGGTTTGGGATGCTCATCAAACGGTTAAAAACTTACTCATTGCATTTGTACGTGATCGCACGCGGCACAAACACACCGGCTCCGAAAACACTATTCACGAGCACAAGAATACCCGCTCGCTCTTTAACGAGAACGTTTTAACCGTCGGGTTTGCTAGACGAATCGCGGCTTACAAACGATGGAACCTCTTAATGACAGACCTTGAAAGGCTTTTGAGGATGGTTGATGATCCGGAGCGTCCCGTTCAGTTTATTTTTGCCGGTAAGGCTCATCCGCAAGATCGAAAGGCAAAGAAAATTTTGCAAAATCTTTTGAGTATCAATGACGATTCGAATTGGCAAGATCGAGCTGTGTTTATTGAAGATTATGATCAAGAGGTGGCGCGTTACCTTGTTCAAGGAGTAGATGTCTGGATGAATGTTCCACGTCGTCCTTTTGAAGCATCCGGCACAAGTGGTCAAAAAGTTGCGATGAATGGGGGCTTAAACTTCTCCACTTTAGACGGTTGGTGGGTGGAGGGATTTAGTGGCGAAAATGGATTTAGCGTCGGAGGCTTACATGAAAATGACGAAACTGACGATAATGAAAACGATCTCAAAGACGCGGAATCCCTTTACGATGTATTAGAAACAGAGATTATTCCGGCTTATTACGAAACGGATGATTCGGGAATCCATCGAAAATGGATAGGATTTATGAAAAACTCCCTCGCAACCCTTCCGCCGGAATTTAGTAGTGATAGAATGGTGAACGATTATATTGAGAAGATTTATTTGTAGTTTTTAGAGAACACGAAACTTTCTCCTTAAAACGAGTTTTTTTATGCATAAAGAAGAGTTTGAAATTGGCGCGATTCGTCCCATTGAGTGTTTTAAGGAAGGTTGGGAACTTATTAAACCTCATTATTGGATACTCTTTGCCATCTCTATCGTTGGAGCAATGATTGCTGGACTGTCGTTGTATATTTTGCTTGGAGCAGCGATGTGCGGGATTTTTTACTGCTTCTTTCAAGTGATTGATGGAGGAGAACCAGAGTTTGAGGGTCTGATGAAAGGACTTGAATTTTTCAAGCCAAGTTTCCTTGTGATGATCGTATTTGTTGTCCCAATGATCGCAGTATTTTCTCTAATTTATATTCCTTTTATTCTTGCGGCAGTAATGGGACCGCGATTAAGCGGGGACGAATTCATACCCATATTAATTGGAAGTCTCGCGGTCGAATTCATTGTTGCTATTATAATGGTTTGTTTGCACACCCTTCTGATGTTTGCTTTTCCCTTGATCGTGGACCGAAATATGACTGGCTTTGGAGCAATGAAGTTAAGCGCAAAAGCGGTTTGGAAAAACTTGAGCGGCGTCGCAGGTCTTTGGGCGGTGAGCTTTGTTATTTGTTTGATAGGATATCTTCTTTTGTGCATAGGGATTTATTTTGCTATCCCAATTCTTTTGGCGGGCAATGTGGTCGCCTATAGAAAAGTTTTTCCGTCATTAACTACTCAAAACGATAATCCGGCGTCTTTAGGTGCCTAATAAGAGATTTTAATCTAGTTTATGAATGCAAATTTCACAGAATTTACGGAAACCGAAAAACTCGAGGAACTATTCGAAGCGTCTCAGAAAGACGCTATCGTGTTTTTCAAGCACAGCATAACTTGTCCTATAAGTGCTAATGTTTTCGGACAGGTCGCAAATCTCGACTCGGTGGTTTGGGTGGTGGTTGTTCAGAACGCGCGCGATATTTCGAATAAAATTGCGAATAAAACGGGCATCAGACACGAATCCCCACAGGCAATAATTATAAGAGACGGTAAAGCGATCTATGCAGAATCGCATTACGATATTTCCGTTTCTGAAATGGAAAATATTTTGGCGAATGAAAGAGCTCGATTATGATTGAACCAGTGCAAATTGTCGAAGAGGACAATTCTGAAATCTCGATCAAGTGGTCAGATGATTTGGAAACCAAATATAGCGCGCCTGAATTAAGAAGGTCGTGCCCTTGCGCGAGCTGCATAGATGAATGGACAGGCGAAAAAATACTTGATAACGATTCGATTCCCGACGACTTGAGCATGTCAAACATCTCTATTGTTGGCAGATATGCTTTGAGTTTCCAATTTTCTGATGGACACGATACAGGAATTTTCAGTTTCAAATTTTTACGGGAATTAGACGACAGTCGATAAAATTATGCAAGAAAAAGATATTTTTAATGAAACACGAGAAACAAAATCAATGAATTTCTCCTGTAGTTTTTGCGGCGAAAGAAATGACTATGACGTTCGCTGGATCAAACGCACAAAGAAAAAAAATGCTCGTGGTAATAACGAACGGGACCGTGCCCGACTCGAAAAATCACGTGATTATATGGTTCGTGTCGATGATCAATTGATGTGTAAGAATAATCGTTGTCGAAGACGTTTTGAAATACCCTCGTCACAATCCGTGGTGTTTATCTAACTTCCGGATGCCTTTCGTTAGACACACACTTTGTTTTCCACCCCACGACCCAGAAATCTTTCCTTCCCCCAAGTGTCTGTGATATTCTTTGCTTATTCAGAACAATTTGCGGGAAGGTGAAATATGAAGGGAAAAGATCTTGAAATGTATAAAAATCAACCCGTCACCGACAAAGATATTGAAGAACTGATTCAAGAAGAAATTGACCATGTTCCTAGTGCACCGCAAGAACTGGAAATGCGTCTTGCCGAACACCATTCTTCATCCCCCAAAGATTCAGGCGGCGATATTGATGCAAATTGGGAGGAAGTAAATACGAGCGGATCGGAAACGGTTTTTGGACACAATCCAACTCCCGATCAATCCGATGTTGAAGACAACGCTCACGCAATGGGTATTAATTTTGAAGACAACGAACAACTGAGCATAAACAAAAAATGGAACGATCGGGATAAAGATAGATTCGAATTGGAAGAAGATTCAAAAGGTGAAGACAATTCTATTTAAGAGCCTTTAACGTTCCAAAATAACGTCAGTCAATCAGCCTTAGAGCAAAAACCTACTTTTTCTTATATATCTCAACGACTGGCTTTCCATTTTTATCAATGTAAGCACGATACATTCCCTCGGAATTAAACGAAATTCCAATATTTCCGTTCTTATCTATAGCAATTACGCCTCCGTCTCCTCCAAGATTTTGAAGTTTCTGATGAATCACATAATCGGCAGCTTTTTGTACCGAAAGATTCTTGTATTCCATCAGCGCAGAAATATCTCGCGCGACACTTAAACGGATAAAAAATTCACCCCAGCCCGTTGCGGAAACCGCGCACGTAGCGTTATTTGCATAAGTGCCGGCTCCGATTACAGGAACATCGCCAACCCGCCCATATTTTTTATATGTCATGCCACCGGTTGAAGTACCAGCCGCAAGATTTCCATTCCGATCAAGCGCAACCGCGCCGACGGTGCCAAATTTGTTTACCGGTTCCTCGCGTAAGTCTAATAAACCGACTTTCTTTCCGGCTTTTTTTGCTTTCTCTCTCTCAATAATTCTCTGTAATGAATTCCAGCGTCTTTCTGTCCAAAAGTATTTTTCGGATACAAGCTTTATTCCCAATTCACTCGCATATTTTTCTGCACCATCTCCAATCATCATCACATGCGGCGACTTTTCCATTACTGCACGAGCAAGCGTAATTGGGTTTTTTATCTTATGAAGTCCGGCTACCGCTCCGGCATTTAGGGTTTTGCCATCCATCACGGAAGCATCAAGCTCGTTTTTACCGTCAGCTGTAAAAACAGCACCTTTACCCGCATTAAAAAGAGGCGAATCCTCCATTAGGTTTATCGCCGCTTCAACAGCGTCAAGAGATGTCTTGCCACTCCTTAAGGCATTATATCCAGCCAAAAGGGCTTCCGTTAATTTCTTCCGGTAGGCTTTTTCACGCGCAGAAGACAAACTTCCCTTTCGAATCACGCCAGCTCCACCGTGAATCATAAACCCAACTTTGGAATTCGGAAGGGACTGCAACCGCAAATTACTGTGGCGCTTGGAAACCTGAGCCTGCCCAACCATCGGCGAAATAAAAAATAACGCGATCAAGCAAAGCAATAATATCTTTTTCATAAAATGTCACTCCTTTATAAAAAGACTATCATACACCAACAAAGAGTCAGAAAAACTCCTCATCTTCAAATTTCGCCGATGTATGAAGCCCATCGGTTACCGATAAATCCTTAAAGGTAAACTCTCAATTCTGTCCCTCAGACTTTTTGCCCGATGCGCAACGGCAAATTGCTTTGGAGATAACAAACGAATCTTAAGAAAAGTTTCTCAATTTTTGAATAAAGCTCGTGAAGATGTCTTCAAAGGACTAAATCAAAAGGATTTGATAAAATGGATAGAATCACCAAAAAGATTGAGAAAAACTTTGAAGATTCAATTCTTAAGGTGACTAATGGGTTGATATTTTCATCCATAGGCTAAAGAATTGGGTAATAGATGTAAATGAAAAGACTTTGTTAACGCGCCTACCGCGAAGGAGATGTTATGAAATTCAATATGTATTGTTTAATGATGGCAGTTTTGCTTTCCTTTGCAATCGTTCCGCGCGCTCAACAGATTGAGTCGCGATCCTATCCCTGCAAACACAAACAAACTGGTTCTGAGTTTGAAACGAAAGTAATCAAAGAGATTAATTCTGCCCGGATAAATCCTAAAATCTATGTTGAAAGGATAGAAACTTATAAGAAATACTTGCGTGGAAAAATCGTTTCGGTTCCGAAACAGACTCCTTTTATGACTATTGAAGGGAGCATTTCAATGAATGAGGCGATCAAAGATCTCGGGCGCGTTTCGGAATTACAGAAACTTACATTTTCAAAACTTCTTTCGAATGCGGCGAAAAAGCAGCTAATCGATTTAATCGAAAACCCCGACCTCGGACACACCGGAAAAGACGGAAGCCCTTTTAATAAGAGAATGAAAATGTCCGGCATAAAGGGTAATGCCGGAGAGAATATTACAATGCTCGACAAGACCCCCGAACGGGTTGTTCTCAGGATGCTGATTGACGACGGCGTGCTAAGTCGAACCCACCGAAATAATATTTTGAGTCCCAAGTTTACCCGCATAGGAGTTGCTTGTGGAAAGGGGAAAAAGTCTTATTTTATCTGCGTCGTAGTTTTCACGGAGAAAAATAACGAGACCATGGTGAAAAAGCCTAGATCATACTAATCTTCATGCCAGCAGGGGCATATTTTCAGCCCAATTTTCT
>Ga0114931_10011575_pt1 | contig 10402 bp, 12 predicted proteins | sample 2SBtaG_FD_89579 | JGI IMG/M metagenome (GOLD analysis project Ga0114931, IMG submission 89579) | Deep subsurface microbial communities from Kolumbo volcano to uncover new lineages of life (NeLLi) - 2SBTROV14_V59a metaG | ecosystem: Environmental > Aquatic > Marine > Volcanic | place: Kolumbo... | reverse complement strand
TAAATTTGATAGGATTTCTCGAACCCGACGACCAGTTTGCCTGCGTCCGGGGTCAGCGTCAGGGCAGGCATGACGACCGCTTCGGTATTTAGTATGATGTCTTCTTGGGCCCGCCGTCCGTTTAAATCCAAAAACCGGAGCCGCCCGCGAACGAAACCAAAGTGGTCACCTCTGAACTCATTCCTGGCCAAAAGTAGGGTCGTCACCTCCGCGCCATCCGGCAAGGCAAGCGCCGCGATCATGCCGTCGGATCGGCTGACACGCTTGCTCCACAGCATTTTCCCCGATGCGGTGGCGATGAGGCCCGCCCGTTGGTTCTCCGCCAAAATCAGGAATTTCGAATCGGACGAAAATTGCATCTGCTTTGGCAGAAGATCGATTGCGGCGATTTCCCGCTCTTCTTCGGTGAGTAACAGGGTGCTCTTCCTGACATTGCCACGGCTACCAACGCTGTAAGCGGAAGCAGCCAGAAAGTGACCGTCAGCCGAAATTGCCACGTCCGCGACGTTGGTCTCAGTTAGTTTTTTGCGCCAGCGTTTAGTTCCTCCGGGTGCGTACATGATGACCTCCGGTTCGGCTGAGGGCTGCAACGCGGACGACCCCAGCGGAGAAGCGCCACGCTTACCGGCCACGACGACCAGGTCGCCCCGCAACGACATGTCCATCGCCATGACCCGTTCGAGACCATAGGTGGCGCCGGGAAAGAGATCGAGTGTTTGTGTCAGTCGACCGCCGTTGTCGTAGAAAAAAAGCCGTCCGGTAGCTGCGTCGCCTACCACCAGCGAACCGTCCTGGTCTGAGACGCGCAGCAGAGGGTAGGATGCGTCAAAATGCCGCGGCCAGCGCAGTTGATAAAGCCGTTGGTTGTGCTCAGTGAATATAGTGATCAGAAGAACTTTGGTTTCCTTATCCTCGGATTTCAGGCCGATGACGGCAAAATAACCGGCCGCCCGTGAAGCCGTCACCGCGATGAGATCGCCGGTGTTCTCAAGCGGTACGTCATCGAAATCACCGCCGCTGACGGTTCGGAGGAGCCGCTTATCCCGGCTTTGCAGGTGAAAACGGGTCGGGGTTGTTCCGCTAAACACCCATTCTTGCGCGACAACCGGAACCGTGACCGTCGTTTCAAGATGGTATTTGGGGTCACTCCGGCCGGCCGGCTGCGCAAATAGATACGAGTTGAGCAGACATGCCATTAAGATTGCGGGGAAAATTTTTCTTGCGTCTGACATCTTAGGTACCGTTGAGTTCAATGCTTCGAATCGATTGGGTTCACCGAAGCACAAGAATAGTTTTGGCGCGCTTCGTCTCCATTTGGTGAATTGTTCCAACACTCCTGTTACTCAGTTCGATGCTCAATTCTTGTTCGGTCTAACCAGTTTGTTAATCTTCACTGGCGTCCATCTCTCTAAGAATTTGCTCAATAGATGCTTTCAATGCCGGAACCTTGGTTTCGATAGTGTCCCACACAAGCTGATAATCAATTCCGAAATAAGCATGAATTAGACGGTCTCTCATCCCGGCAATGTCTTTCCATGGTATGTCGGGATAGGTTTCCCTCCTTTTTTCAGGAAAGTGTTTGGCTGCCTCACCTATGATTTCAAATTGCCGAACAACCGCGCTTGTGGTTTTCTTGTCATGTAAGAATTCAGAAAATTGCATTCCTTTGATGAAGTCCTGAATGTCTTCACATGCGGTGACAATATCTTTTAGAAAGAGTCTGTGATCCCTTTTCATACTGTTCGCAGGTCTTCATTGATAGAAGATTTCAGTTCATCCCGTAAGGCATTTTGCGAGACCACATCAACTTTGCAATCGAATTCTTGCTCCAGGAAGTCACTCAGAGCCGTGAGGTCAAATAGGGTGGCTCCGGCAAGAAAATTCACCAGGACATCAAGATCACTGTTCTTTGTTACTTCACCCCTGGAACGAGAGCCAAAAATACCTTTGATTTCGGCGTTGTATTTTTCCCGAACCTCTTCCTTTAGTGATTTAAGTGTCGCAAGAATGTCGTCTCTGGTCATTTTATCATTCCACATTGCGTTTACACGAGGAATTTCTAATATGAATTATTGTTTTTTCTTCAAGTGCCGTTACCTGCTGCACGTTCTTCGATCCCTATTTTTCGCAGAATGCTTTGACCGAATCCATATCCTTTTCAACTGCTTTCCGAATGATTCCTTTCAGGAGAGGATTCATGAGAGTCGGCAGCAATTTGTGCGCTTTCGCATCCATCGTCAGAGTCAACTCGGTCCGTCCGGCTACCGATTTGACGCTGAATACCGTGTCCCAGACCGTGCCGTGGCTATCCGCAACCATGCGAACGCGGTCATTCGCGACATATTCCGTCACCTCCAGTTCCGTCATTGCTTCTTTGCCCTTCATCAGCCGGGTTTCACGAAAACGAGTGCCCACGCCTGTTCTGGTATCTGACAAGAACTCTACATCGACAATGTCTGGAACGGCTTTCGAATAGTTCGTCATGTCAGAGATAGTTTCGAAAACAACCTTGAACGGTGCATCTATCATGCGTGTAATGGTGGTTCGGGTCATGTCACATGATCCTGATTTTTGTCTCACAACGGGCCAGTTCGGCCGATGCAAGGTGAAGAAAAAATTGGACAAAACCAAACATGTTTTCCGGCCCGGAAGTTTAGAATCTATCCGTAATGACCACTTCATCCAGTGGAAGTTGTCCTGGTCGCGGCCACGCCTCCTTGGTGCCCTTGCCGATGACGACAAACATGGCGATCACGTGGTCTTTCGGAAGGTTGATCAATTTGCCAACCTGTTCAAAATCAAAGCCATCCATCGGGCAGGAATCATATCCCATGGCGGTCGCCGCCAGCATCAGCGTTTGGGCGGCCATGCCGCATGAACGCATCGCTTCGTCTCTTTGGACCTGGCCTTTACCGCGATAGTAATTGTCGATCAAAGGCAGAAGCACATCCCGCGTATCTTGCGGAGCATTCTGCCAGTAGCGCGCCGGTTCTTTTTCCCATGATTTCAAATCCGCGCACAGCACAATTAGAAGAGAGGCATCCGTCACCTGTTCCTGGCCCCATGCAGCTTCCCTTATTTTTGCCCGCAGTTCCGGGTCTCGCACCAGTACAAACCGCCAGTTTTGAATATTGAAGGCGGTTGGGGAGAGGAGAGCCAGACGAAACAACTCCTGGATGTCGCTTTCAGGTATCTGGTAGTCACGGTCATATTGTTTGATGGATCTACGTTTTTCAATTGTCGCGAAAGTCTTCATATGTTTCCTTTGATTCAAAGTCTTAAGGATAAAGCAGGTATTTCCGCCGTGTCTTCTCGAATTGCGCGAGGTCCGGCTGCCAGTTCCGTCGGAGAGCACCCAGGTTCTGGCCAGCGATGATTGCCTTCCGGATGCCGTCCGTGCCGCACAGTCGGTCGAAACTTGTTGTGCGCCAGGTCAGGCTATCCGGGTAGAGGGTGTGCAGCACGTTGACGATCTGAATGCCCGTCCAGTAGGGTTGAAAGATATTGCGGTCGATCACCCGCACTCGCGCGCCAAAACAAGTTCGGCCCTGGTATTTGGGGTGGTTTGCGACCTGAGGAATCGAGGCCGGGGTAAACGAAGCAGGATCAAAATGAACGCCCGGCAACTCTAATTCATTGAGACGGGGACACAGCTTTTTCGCATCGACCCACGGAGCCCCAAAAAGTTGAAAAGGTTGGTCCGTGCCGCGGCCTTCGGACACATTGGTTCCCTCGATAAGACACAGTCCGGGATAAACGGTTGCGGTGGCCAGGTCTGGCATGTTCGGAGAGGGCTGGCGGAACGGCAGTCCGGTTTGGTCGAACCATTCATGCCGCGACCAATGTTGTAGCGGTATGACCGTCAGATCCGCGTGAACGGATTTCTTGAGCCAGCCTTCGTTGTCGATCAAGGTCGCGAGTTCGCCGACCGTCATGCCGTGCCGTACCGGTAGCGGGTAGAGGCCGACAAAAGTCACAAATTCAGGATCGAGGACGTTGCCTTCCACGTGGATTCCGGTGATTGGGTTGGGCCGGTCCAGCACGACAAATTTGATTCCTTGTTCGGCGGCCGCCTCCATGGCCAGGGCCATGGTGTAAATGTAGGTGTAGAACCTGGCGCCAATATCCTGAATATCAAAAACGAGCACGTCGATGTTTTGCAGCATCTTCGCGGTCGGTTTGCGCGTGGCACCATAAAGGCTGTAGATGGGAACTTTCTTCGCGGGGTCTTGCTCAGAAGCGACTGTGGCACCGGCTTCTTCCGCGCCGCGAATACCGTGCTCCGGCCCAAACAGCGCGACCAGTTGAACATCTTCCAGCTCCGCGACGACATCGACGATGTGCCGGCCCGCCGTGTTGTAGGCGGTGTGATTGGTCACGATGCCAACTTTTTGATGACGCAGCACCTGCTGCAACCGGACGGCATCATCCAGTTCGGTTGTGACAGGTGCAGATTGGCACCCCGCCGACAATACGAATGACGCCAGGCAGAGCAGGGGGAGTCGCCGTAACTGTATTCGTGATTTGTTAGGCAAAAAGCTCTCAGTGGCTGACCACGAATTCACGGCGGTATTCCTTGGGGCTCATGCGCTGCAATTCCCGGAAGCGGCGGTTGAAATTGGAGACGTTATTAAAGCCCACCTGGTAGCATATTTCCGCCACCGACAATTCGCTTTCGATCAAGAGCTTGGACGCCTGGCCAACCCGCAGCTCATTAATGTATCTGACAAAGGTCTTCCCGGTTGACCTCTTAAAGAAGCGGCTGAAGGCGGTCACACTCATATTAGCCATGGCGGCGGCCTCTTCCAGCCGAAGTCTGCGCCGGTAGTCCTGATTTAGACAGGTGCAGACACGGTCGATGCGGCTGCGGTGAGTCGGTTGGGGAGTTTGGTTGAATTCGATGGAGGATAAATATTCCCGTTCATCGTCGTTCGCTTTCCCCAACAAATTCAAAGTGGCCAGCAGATGCATCAGCCGGTCGAATCCCTCCAACAAGCTCATTTCCGTGATTTTTTGGGCGGCCTGGTCTCGGGTGGTTCCATGAAATCTGATGCCGCGTGAGGCGTCACAAAACAAGTTTTGCATGCGTTTAAACTCGGGTGTCCCGTCAACATCCAAACCCGCGACGTTTTCATTGAATTGGATCAGGATGGCTTCGTGCATCACCCTTGCGCCAAGAATGCCTGCGGGGGAGTAAAGGGTGTGAGGTAGATTGGAGCCGATGAACACCAGGTCACCGTCCTGATAATATGAGATGCTGTCGCCCACGAATCGCTTGCCTTTGCTGTGGGTCATCAACATGATTTCATATTCAGGATGGCAGTGCCAGTTGAATTCAAATGACTTGAGACGAATCTGTTTTAACCTGAAAGACGAGCGTGGCGGGCTCGACAGTTTTACTTTTATCGGTTTCATGCCGTCACCTTGTTTGTACTATATTAAAGCAAATTCAAACAAAAAGGCAACCGAAACATCAAAAAAGTATCGTTTTTGGTAAAAAAAGTGCTTCCTGCTTGGAGAATCTCTCGGATTGAATACAGCGCAACAGAGCCACAACTGAATTTTTTGTTTCTTGCATTTCGATTTTTTCAGTGTAACTTGCAAGCAGCTTGAGCCTCCCGGCTCCGCGGTAACACCTTAATAGAGTCGCAACAAAATCACCCCGCAACTACCAGAAGGAGACAACCGTGCCCCGTCTTTTGCTAAAAGAGCGTCTCATTTCCCTGGATGTCTTCCGGGGCTTGACCATCGCCGCCATGATTTTGGTTAATAATCCAGGTAGCTGGGCACATGTTTATGCCCCGCTGCGTCACGCGGAATGGCATGGCTGGACCCCAACCGATTTGATTTTCCCATTTTTCCTTTTCATTGTTGGGGTCGCGATGACCTTTTCTTTGGGCCGTTTCAACCCAGCCTCAAAACTGGACGGGGTGACATCCGTTTATTGGAAAGTACTCAGACGTTCCGTGCTGATTTTTGTGATCGGCCTTCTTCTCAATGGTTTTCCCCATTACAATCTGGACACCTTGCGCATCCCTGGCGTGTTGCAGCGCATCGCCGTCTGCTATCTTTTTGCTTCGTTAATCGTGCTCAATACCAATATTCGCGGACAGGCCATTTGGCTTGCGGGACTTCTGTTGGGGTACTGGGCCGCCATGAAACTCATTCCGGTTCCAGGCTACGGTGCCGGGAACCTCGGCATTGAGGGTAATCTGGCCGCATATGTGGATTTCCACCTTCTAAAAGGCCACATGTGGAAAAAAACCTGGGATCCGGAAGGGCTCCTTAGCACATTCCCGGCAATTGCCACCACGCTAACGGGTGTGCTGACCGGTCATTTGATTCGGTCCGGGCGTGACAAGCCGTCGATTGTGCGTTACCTGTTGGCATCGGGCTGTGGTGCGATAGTTGCGGGTCAACTCTGGGGGATATTCTTTCCACTCAACAAGTCGCTCTGGACCAGTTCTTATGTAGTGTTCACCACCGGTATGGCACAGTTATTTCTGGGAATCTGTTACTGGCTGGTGGATTTGCGGGGTTACAAAAAATGGAGCTACCCGGCGCTGGTTTACGGCATGAATTCTCTCGCCGTGTTCGTGCTTTCAGGGGTCCTCGTGCGTATCATGCTCCTGGTGCGTGTACCGGGTTCAAACGGCACCTCTGTTTCCTCAAAGACGTGGCTTTACCAAAATTTGTTCATCCCCTGGGCCGGACCGCTCAACGGTTCTCTTTTTTTCGCGCTGGCGAACATCCTGGTGTTGTTTTTGTTGATGGCGATTCTTTATCGAAAGCGCATTTTCATCAAGATTTGAGGTGTTTTCGGAGTGGGGATATTGTCATCAATGTCCGCTTAGGTTTTTGCATCTATTATGACCTGTCCTAAAGCTGTCATTCCCGCATGTTTTTAGCGGGAATCCAGGATTTGGATAACCCATAAAATTTGTCCCCGCATGTCGTAAGCATGGAGCTTTCGGGTATGACAAAAACCGTACATGCAAATATCCAACAGGACACTACTGGAATTATGTGGAAATGGTGTTTGGCGAAGAACTGCAACTTCGAGCTTCGAGGAAGTCTTGCCGGAGATATGCTCCTGACGAAATGACGATGAAAGCGTTTATTTCTGACTCATCTGAATCGCTTTGCGTACAAAGCCTTCATTGATTTCAAGGCGACGCGCAGCTTCAGCCGCCGGGACACTTGCCAGGATCATCACCAGTGCCGTCTTGACGTGCCCGCCAGCTTCCCGCAAGGTGTCGGAGGCTGCTTTGTAGCCAACACCGGTAATCATCATCACCGTCCGCTTGGATCGTTCTTCCAGCTTGCGCGAGTTCATCTGCAAATCAACCATCATATTCCCATACACTTTTCCCAGGCAAATCATGGCCGTGGTGCTGATCATGTTGAGAACGAGTTTGGTGGCGGTCCCGGCCTTCATTCGGGTTGATCCCATCACGACTTCAGGACCGACGACAGGACAAATGGCGACATCCACGGCCAGATCGAATTCGTCGCGCGGGTTGCAACTCAGGTAGATTGTTCTTGCACCGATATCCCTGGCCTTCGCAATAGCGGCCATAACATACGGAGTCCTCTGGCTGGCGGCAATCCCACAAGCCACGTCTTTCCCGGTGATTCCGACCTGCAGTAAATCAGCAATCGCTTGCTCAGCCTGATCTTCACTTCCCTCTTTGGCGTGAATAATCGCATCGGTGCCACCCGCGATAACGCATTGCACCATTTCCGGGTCGGTGCCAAAAGTTGGGGGACATTCCACGGCATCCAGAATGCCAAGGCGGCCACTGGTGCCGGCGCCGATGTAGAACAATCGTCCGCCGTTTTTGAAGGCTTCAACCACCAATTCAACCGCCTTCTCGATATAAGGAAGTTCCCTGGCCACTGCCTCGGCCACGGTTTTGTCCTGATCATTTATGATTTGAAGAATGCCTGCAATCGATCTGGTATCGATGTCTTCCGAATCCGGGTTGCGCGATTCCGTCACAAGGTTCTTGATCTCATCAAAAACGGCGTCTGAACGTTCCTGCTTCTGATTAGGCAAAGCTAGTGTCTCCCAAAGATAACAAATCCTATCCTCTGATGCGGGACGTATGGTGGTCATCACGGCATACGGTATTCGCAGACCGATCGTCCTATTCTTTTTGTGTATTGTAACTCTGGAATTTCCTTTGTGTCCCTTCCTCGCAGTGACACATGGGATTTCATTATACACAATCTTTGCCTAGTAATCAAAGAAAAAGTTGTAATTCACTTGTCTGAATGTGCGAAAAAAGAAGCTCTATCTCGATCAGAGTGTGTAAGTCCTTCTAAAGACTGCTTTCGCCAGGAATTCACACTGATGCAACACTGAATTTTTTTTAGGCAATGAAACGCTTGAATGCTACTTTCTCTTTACCGAAGTTAAACAATTGTGGTTCATCTTTTGAATTATTCTGAAATCTCTTCAAATTCTAAACTCATTTTATCCGTCCTTTACCAGTGGCAATCCGTGGCCTACTTTGTTTTTCTAACCCACTCAAAACAACATAGAGCCAAAAAATACTTGTTTAGGTCCCCTGAATTTCTTATTGATATTGCGGATTCGAATATCGTTTTTTATGGCCCAAATCATTCAAAAAGCGGGTGGCCTAAACAGGTAGTGGACAGAATGTTCGACATGGGTTTAAGAGGCACGCGTGCAAATTTGTAGCCGGTTAACGGTCTGCGGACGTGTCCAGGGTGTTGGCTACCGTTGGTTCATTCAACAGCAGGCCACGCGCCTTGGGTTATTGGGATTTGTCCGAAACATGCCGGAAGGTGAGGTTGAAATTGAAGTGAGTGGACCACCGGAAAAAGTTGAAGCGCTGGTCATGGAAGCCCGTAAGGGTCCCAAGTTTTCGGATGTGACGGCGGTTGTGCGCGAGTCCACCGAGTCGGACGACGCTTTTGATTCATTTGAAATTAGGCTCTAACTTCTGGAAGGAATTGACGAATGATTGATTTGAGAAGCAAAATCCGTAACGTTCCCGATTTTCCCAAGAAAGGCATCGGTTTCAAGGACATTACAACGCTGCTGAAAGATGGTCCTGCATTCAGGCAGGCGGTGGACCTGACGGCGGAGCATTTTTCCAATCATGGTGTTCAAAAAGTTGTCGGAGTTGAATCTCGTGGTTTCATCTTTGGTGCCGTCCTGGCCTACAAATGGAACATTGGATTCGTGCCGGTACGAAAGCCGGGTAAACTGCCTGCGGCCACTATCCGCGAAGAGTACGATCTCGAATATGGGACCGACAGCCTTGAAATTCACAAAGACGCCCTGATTGCGGGCGAAAGAGTGCTCATCGTCGACGACCTTCTCGCCACCGGCGGAACAGCCGCCGCAACGGTGTCGTTGCTCGAAAAATTAGATGCCGAAATCGCCGGGATGGCTTTTCTGATTGAACTCACATTTCTGAATGGCCGCGCCAAACTTGACGGGCACGAAATTCTTGCTTTGATTGAGTATGACTCGGAATGATTAGGAAAAGGTCGCCTTCTTCGAGAAGGCTAAACTTTTGTGACGATAGACGAGTTTCTACTGGTATCGAACATTCGTTTTGCCTTCAACCACGCCTCTCGAGAAAGCGAAAGTCTTTAGGTCCCCGCAACTTAGTGTCATTACACTGTTCCTTGCCTGGAGAAACACCTTTTCCAACACTTGAGCATATTTCTCAAATCGGGGCAGGACCCGGATAAAATCCTCCAGATGTTTTTGAAAAGACTTCCTTTTCTCCTTTTTTCTTGTGCTGGCCATATCAATTCCTCCTAACGGTTGTTTTCTGTGTTCATGGCAGAAACCTTAGAAAAAGCTGTGCACCGTCGCAAGGGTGGCGGCCGCGGTAAGCGGTTGTCTCAAGCCTACCTTCCAGGATTCTCCGCAAGTCGACAATCTGGCGCGGCCTGTCTGCGCCGCACATCCGCCGGGGTGAAATCTCGGGTTATATTTGTTTCCAACACCCGGCGACTTCGCAAAAAACGCTCAGACAGCCGGGGTTTTGCTCTGAGCCAAGACCCCGGTTGTCCGACCGAAGGGAGGTCACCGGGTGTCGACGTGCCACGGTCGCCTCGTGAATCAACGCAACGTTCACAGAAGATGTCTGTTTCACACGTAACACCCACGCCGCCAACCCTTGGGGCTGAAGTCTCCGGTTGATGTTTGTTTCCAACACCCGGCGACTTCGCAAGAAACGCTCAGACAGCCGGGGTTTTTTGGCTCTGAGCCAAGACCCCGGTTGTCCGACCGAAGGGCGGTCACCGGGTGTCGACGTGCCACGGTCGCCTCGTGAATCAACGCAACGTTCACAGAAGATGTCTGTTTCACACGTAACACCCACGCCGCCAACCCTTGGGGCTGAAGTCTCCGGTT
>Ga0114931_10011574_pt1 | contig 10403 bp, 11 predicted proteins | sample 2SBtaG_FD_89579 | JGI IMG/M metagenome (GOLD analysis project Ga0114931, IMG submission 89579) | Deep subsurface microbial communities from Kolumbo volcano to uncover new lineages of life (NeLLi) - 2SBTROV14_V59a metaG | ecosystem: Environmental > Aquatic > Marine > Volcanic | place: Kolumbo... | reverse complement strand
TGCTCGCCTCGAAAAAGATTTAAGGGCATTGTCCCAACCCATCGAAGCTCTTCATTTGGCTCCGCTTTCAACACTTTTGGTGTAAAACTCATCATCCTGTCTTCAGGCAATTGAACATCAATCTCAAGCGTCGCTCCTTCTTTTGCTTCCCCCGCTACACGAGTTACAAATGGATTCCAGTTCGGAAAGGATTCAAAATCTGACAATATTCCCCACACCCGCTCCGCTGAAGCTTCTATCTCTATATCTGTATGAATATTTTTCCTCATATCTACCTCGGTTCAGAGTCGCGGCTGAACTCTTACCAATCACAACCAACGCCTCACTGTTTCTTTGTAGCTCAAATACTCCATTCCAAACTTTTCTCCGAGATATTTTTCTTCACGCAAAATTACGCCGTAATGCATTACAACTAAGACCAATATCAAAGGAGGAAGGAGCCATAGCCTATTGAAAAATAAAACTACGCCTACATAGCCCAAAACCATTGCCACATAAATTGGATTGCGACTGACGCTATACACTCCTTCGCTTAAGATTGCTGTTGTAGGATGCCAAGGCTCTATGCTCGTTTTGGCTCGACGCATTTGCAGCCACGCGACAAAAACTACGCCAAGCCCAATAACGCTTAGCCCAATTCCCAAAACGCGTCCCAAACCCACCGGCAAAAATCGCAGCGGATAAAACCAGCTGACCAAACCACCGATCAATAAACCGCCAAAAAAAATCAAAGGCGGCGGAGCTATCACTCCGGAGTTATCTTTTCTATTTGCCATGGCTCAATAAGGTTTTGTCTTCCCAGTTCCTCGAAGTTTTTCACCCACTTCTCTCGTTTCTCCTTGGTAGAATCATTAACTTGGAAAAAACGTTACTTTCGATCGCGTTATTACGAAAAATTGAAGCGTAGTCTTTTTCATTGATCTGCCTACGACATTTGGTCAGTATTTTGCCGTAAGTTAACGCGATTTTATGCGCTATGTTTTTTGCTCTCGCAAAATGCCGTTCTTTTTAATCCTCTTCAACCTCGCAAATATAGGCAAAATTTCGAATCCTCCTAAATAGGATTATTTACCGATCAAACCCATAATCGTACTCGCCGTCTCAGCTGTTTTCCGTCTAACAACTTCCATTCCCTTGCTCATACTTCGAAACACTTTCAAATTGCCCAGATCATCAAAATATGAATAAAAAACCGGTACAGCCAGAAGAGTCAGCAATAAGCACAAAGCTTGTCCGCCAACGATTAGCACACCTACTGAACGATTGGTGGCGGCACCTGCTCCTCTCGAAAGAACAAGCGGCATCATCCCTGCAATCAAAGCAATGTAGTCATCAAAATCGGACGCAAACGGTCTCGATTCCCGCGCATAATCGCATCATGCCGATTTAACCCTTGTTCACGCAAATTATTTATATGATCAATCACAAGAATCGCATTTTTCTTCACAACGCCAAACAACAACAACAAACCCAAACCCGAAAATATATTTACCGTCTGACCCGCTATCAGAATTGATAAAATCCCAAACGGAATCGCAATCGGAAGAGTCAAAAGAATAGTTATTGGATGGATAAATGATTCAAACTGTGCTGCCAATACGATGTACATAAAAATAAAAGAAAGCGCGATTGCTAAAGCAAAGTACATTCCAGCTTTGCCTAGTTCCTTAGATTGCCCTACATAACTTGCCCTATAGCCCGGAGGGACATTGAGGTCTTTTACCGCATTATCTAAATCCGCAGTAATTGAGGCAGCAGACCCGCCCGGTTTTGTATTTGCGAGAATAGTGACCTGTCTCTGTCGGTTTATTCGATCAATCGCCGAAGGTCCGGTTCCTTCTTTCACTTTCACCACATTGTTGAGCGTTGCCCAACCGATTTTTGTTGAAGGTACAATCAAGCGTTCTAAGGTTTCGATATTGCTTCGGAAATCAGTTTTTGCACGCACCCTAACTTCGTATTGATCGGTTCCTTCATTAAATGTCGTTGCTTGCTGTCCAGCGACTAATATATTTAACGCCTGTGAGACATCACCAACCCTTACTCCCAAATCAGCTGCTTTTTCCCTATCTACTTCAAGCTGCAATTCCGGTTTTCCACTAATCAGAGTCGTATCTACATCAACAGCGTCTTTGTTGTTTTTCAATACCTCAACGAGTTTTTCCGAATATTTTTCGAGCTGCTTTAAATCCGGACCTCCAATTACAAATTGCACGTTTGCATTTCTAAATCCACCGCCTGAAAATGACTGAACAATCTGAACCGCTGTACGAAGTTCTGGCGGATATTTTTTCAAAAGCTCTCTGGCATCAACCATAAATTCTTCTTGTGATTTCGAGCGTTTGCCGACATCCGTCAATTTCACATATATAGTTCCGGCATTAACTACTCCAGCTTGTCCACCTCCAACGGTTATGAGCGTATCGGTTACACCATCAAATTTCCGAATATCGCTTGCAATTCGCTCCATCAAAACCGTTGATGCTTGAAGTGAAGAACCTTCGTTTGTTCGAACCGATACTTCAAACTCCGATTTATCATCAACCGGCAGAAAATTTTTCCCAACAAACATGAATAATGGCACAATGCTCAAAACGACGAGCACGCAAGACAAAGCAATAACCCAGCGATGACTCATCGAAAATTCAAGCATATTCGTGTAAATGCCGTCGATATGTTTGTACACCAAGGAATCCTTGCTGCCATTCGCCGAAACGCCAGATTCAGGGTTTCGAGTCGTGAGTTCAGAGTTTTCCTTTAATTCCGCGCTTTCTTTTTCTTCAAGCTCAAAATCTTCTTTACCTTCTGACTCCAAACTCTGAGCTTCAAACTCTGAAGCCTCTATAGGTTTCTTCCACTTAATAAGACGCGCAGCCATCATCGGAGTCAAGGAAAACGAAACAATTAGAGATACTCCAATTGCAAAAGCGGAAGTCAACCCAAATGAAGACATAAAACGCCCGACAATTCCGCCCATAAAACCAATCGGGACGAAAACTGCCATCAACGAAAGCGTAGTCGCAAGAACGGCTAATCCAATTTCCCGAGTTCCCTCAATCGCCGCACGATATGGCGACATTCCTTTTTCCTCAATAAATCGAAATATATTTTCGAGTACGACGATTGCGTCATCAACTACAATTCCAACCATCAACGTAAGCGAAAGCATGGTGATCATATTGAGTGTGTAACCCATCAGATACATCGCACCAAATGTTGAAATGATTGAGGTTGGAATGGCAATCGCGGCGATTAGCGTGGACCTGAAATTCCATAGAAACAGGAAAATTACGATAGTTGCCAAAATACTTCCAACAATCAAGTGTTCCTCGATGGAGTTTAGGGAAGCTTCGATATTTAGCGAATTATCTCCAACAACTTTTAAGCGATAACCATTAGGAAGCGTAGATTCAATTTCACCTAGAACGTCTTTTAATTCGTGAGCAACAGCAACTGTGTTTTGCCCCGATTGTTTTGAAACAATTAAAGTAACGGCAGGCTTACCATTCAAAAACGATTGTGAGCGAAGTTCTTCTGCACCGTCTTCTACCGTACCAATATCTTTGATTTTCACCTCGTAACCGCCTCGATTTGCGACTACGACATTTTCAAAATCTTTTACTTTTCTTATTTTACCAAGTGTACGAACGCTTACCTCGCGGGCGTCTTCATCAATTCTACCGCTTGGAAACTCCAGATTTTGCACCCGCAATTGAGCTGAAACCTCGACCGGTGTGACATTAAAGGAACGCATTTTATTTGGATCAACCCAAACATTTATCTGTCGCTCACGTCCGCCGATAATTTGAACCTGCCCTACGCCATTAATCGATTCAATCCGCTCTTTTACCTTCTTTTTTGCAGTTTCTGTAACGTCTTTCAAACTTGCCTTTGACGACGAAACGACGATTCTTAAAACTGGAGCAGCTCCCGAATCAAGTTTTAAAACCGTCGGTTGCTCGGCGGTGTCCGGAAGATTCGGAATCGCCGTTTGAATCTTATTTTCAATCTCCTGAGATGCAATATTTACGTCTTTATCTAGCTGAAACTGCACAAAAACTCGACTTACACCCTCAAGAGACGTAGAACGCAGTTCATCAATACCGCTCACGGTATTAGCAACTTCTTCAATTTTTTCAGTAACTTCGGTTTCAATTTCAACCGGCGATGCCCCAGGATTTACCGTCGTTATCGTAATCGTCGGAAAATCCACCTCCGGAAATAAATCTACGCCCAAAGAGAAAAACGAAAACGCCCCAACAACAACGAAAGATAAAATCAACATCGTCGCGAAGACCGGTCTTTTAACACATATTTCTGCTAACCACTGCATACTTTCTTAGTCCTGGGTTCTGAGTCCAAAGCCCAAAGTCTGTTCACTCAAACCCTCCACTTGCATCTATTTGAATTTACTTCCACGTAATTTTGACTTCTTTAAGTAGTTCATAAATCCGCCGATCAATTTGCCCGTTTCATTTAATTTTTCGTATGCGGAACTAAATTCCGCTTCAGTAATATAGTTTCGGTCGAAGGCAATATAGAGCTGTGACCGGGCTTCGCCGCATGAACCTTTCGCAATTGATAAAAAATTTACAAATTCCTTGTCACCACCTCGCTCGAAACCCTCAGCGATATTCGACATAATTGAGATCGAAGAACGACGAATTTGATTTACTAACGTAAAATCTTTCGCAAACCGTCCTTCTGAACTTAAATCGAAAATTATTCTTGTAGCTTCACGAGCCAACTGCCAAGACTTTATATCTTCAAATTTTTCAATCTTCGACATTTTTTCTTTTCCGTCAATGGTCTTCCAATCGGATATATGAATCACGCAACTCCAAAAAAACAGACTTTAGACATTGGACTTCGGACCCTGGACTATTGATTGACAATGACCCCATCTCCCAGTTTCCCTAAATTATTCGTCGCAACAATTTCATTTTCTTTTACACCCGCTTTTACCTCGATCATGTCATTTTCAAGCAAGCCGATTTGAACGACTCTTTCATTTGCAATTCCGTCTTTCACAACAAAAACAAGATTCCGATCACCATCGGCGCGAACAGCAGTTGCAGGAATTAAGACGGCTGATGCCGGTTTCGTTTGAGTAATGCGAACAGTTGCGAATTGTCCGGGCTTCAAGGTTCCAGCGAAATTCTCGATTTCTGCTTCCACGGTTAGAGTTCTCGATTGCGGATTAAGGTTTGGCAATTTTCTAACAATCCTTCCTGCGAACTTGCGATCAGGATAAGCCGATACTTGTGCAGAAACTCCCTGTCCCACGGCGACTTTTCCAATCGATTGCTCAGGAACATCTATCTTCAAACGAAGAATAGCCGTGCGAACGATCGTTGCAATTTTTGCGTTTGGTTGACTCGGAGAAATATATTCGCCGGGATCGGCATTTCTTTCAGAAACATAGCCGCTCATCGGAGAATAAATCACATTATCAGCTACGGTTTTTCTTGCTTGTTCAATCTGTGTATTTGCCGTTGCCAAAGCGGCTTTCGCAGCTCCAACCTATGTTCGTGCAGACGCAACTCCCTTTTCAGCCGCGGTTATCGCCTTAATTGCAACGGCAGCATTCGAACGAGCCTCAGCCATCTGTCCCAATAAACGGTCTCGTTCTGCTTTAGCCCGATCATATGCTGAACGCGAAATATCACCTGTTTCAATCAACTTCTCATGACGACGGAATTCTTTCTCAGCGAGTGCAAGTTGAGCGGTAACTGAAATTACTTGTGAAAAATCTTTGATCGCAAATGTTTCGCCATCTTTCACGCCCAAACGAACCTGTGCTTGGCGTAAATTTGCGATTGCTTGATTTACTCCCGCTTCAGATTGTTTTACGGCTTTTCTGCTTTGGTCAGCCTTTGCCCTCGCTTGTCTTAAACGAATCCGCGCATCTCTCGCATCAAGCCTTACCAAGGCATCGCCTTTTTTAACATAGCTTCCAACATCAAAATTCACGCGAATAATTTTCCCGGCTATCGTTGGAGCAACATTGGATTCAGCATCGCTCGAAAGCGTTCCGGTAGCCTCAAGGTAAGATGGTATTTGGACAATCTTCGCCGAGGCTGTTTTAACACTGACAATTTGCGATTCACCGTTTTTTGAATTATCAGATTTTGAGGTCTCAGCACTTGATCCTCCGCAAGCGCCAATCAGTAAACCTAAAAACGACATCCAAACAACCAAATTTAACACCCTTGTGAAATTCATCTTACGTAGTTTCATCTTTCTTACTCGTCACCCGTCACCTTTTGCTTTTCACTTTTAATCCCGTTCAACAGAATGGTCGTAAATTCTCTTGCGGCTTCTTCATTTGAAATATTCACCAACTTTCGCTTCTTGTCCCAAAGAATATTATTTAGTGAATGATGAAGAATCATGCCTAAAAATGCCCGAACGATAATCCGCGGCTCAACATCTCTCATCCCACCTTCTTGCTGGCGCTTTCGAATATAAGCACATAAGAATTCGTAAACCTGCGACACAAATTCATCAAAAAACATCTCGGCTAATTCGTGCTTTTCAAACGCAGAATGAAATAGAAGACGTACAAAAGCGACATCAGATTGTTGATGTTCTAAAGCATTTTTTGCAAGAGTATTAAAGACCGTAAAATCATCCGATTTCTTAACCGCCCCCTTTATATATTCATCTTCCCAAGGAAGAGCATCCATGCCGCCTTCACAGGCTTTAAAGTCCAAAATTGCACTATAAAGCACTTTTTTTGTAGCGAAATGCCTAAATACCATCGCCTCAGAAACTCCCGCTTCCTCTGCAATTCTCTTTGTTGTTGCGCCGCTGAAACCCTGCTTCGAAAATAGCCCTATGGCGACCTGTAGTATCTGCTTTCGCCTCTCTTCCCCGGTCATGCGGGTCGGTGTCCTTTCCGGTTTTCTCGTCAATTCGTTACCTCAATCAAGAAAAGTAAGTACTTACTAACTTAGTACATTTGCATTTTAAAAGGAATCTTGTCAAGTAATCCCTGAAAAAAAGCGGAACTTTCCGTCTGATGCATTCGTTACAACTAATAGCTCGCGATCTACATCAAAAATTTGCGTGAGATAAAGAATTAGTTGCGCTTGGAATACTTAAGGAAATATTATTTGGTTAAAGGAGCAGATATAAAATGTCAGAATTTGAGAATGAAGTTGAAAAAGCCGAAAAGGAATTAGAGCAAAGTCTCGTTCCGGTTACGGATGAAACGGCGGATGAAAAATTGGATGATGAATATTTAGGAGATTTAAAAATGCAAGCACAGGAATACGGACAGAAAATTCAGGATGCAGCTGAAAAAGCAAAAGACTATGCTGAAGAAAAACTTGCGCGGGCGGGCGACAAGTTTAACGAGCTAAAAGAGAAAGACCCAAAGGAAATGGTCGAAGACGCAAAAGAATATGCTAAAAACAATCCCGGGCAAACAATTTTGATTTCAGCAGCAGTTGGACTATTTTTAGGTTTTCTTTTGAAAAGAAAATAAATCTCCAGAGTATTTAAAAATGATTACCCGCGGCTTGAAAAGCGCACGTCATTAGATAATCATTGCCAAAAAAGCGACGCTTAATGCGTCGCTTTTTTAGTTCTAAAAACCCGCTGAATTGGTCTTTAGAAACTCTGCACGAAGCAAAAAACTGCCGTCCGTAACAATCTTGTCACCAACGAAGATACCCTCGATAGCGGGATATGAGCCATCCTTTTCCTGACCGATTTTTATCGGTCGGATTATGAAAACTTTTGGGTCGCTGGTTACTTCAAAGACGACTTTCTGGTTGCCTATTGATTGAACAGCGTCTTTTGGCACAAGCGGAGCGGTTTTTTCCGAGCCGCCGATTCTCGAATAAGAAATGTTTACATACATACCCATTTTGAGCTTTTGATTTGGGTTTGAAAGCTCAACACGAACTTGAGCCGTACGAGTTTTCTCATCGAGATTTGGATCTATATATGAAATATTCCCGCGGAAAAGCTCATTCGGGTAAGCATCACTTTTTATACTCGCACCGCTTCCCATCCTCAACTTCCCTAAATCTTTTTCGTAAACCTGTCCGATAACCCATACGGTCGAGAGATCTGTGACTTTCGCCAGTTTTGCGTTCACAGAAACAACCTCGCCTTTGTTGGCAATTCGTTCCGTGACAGTGCCGGAAATCGGTGATGTAATTGGTAAATCCGCGCTAATTTGTTTTGGCGAATTAAGCGATTTGATACTTCCTTTAGGCAATCCCAAAACCAATAACTTTTCCCTAACCGAAGCAACATCTGCCTCCATCTTTCGAACCTTTGTTAAAAACTGATCAATTTCATTTCTGCGAACGGGGTTAATTTTCAGTAGCTTTCTAGCCCTTGTGAATCGATTGCTGGATTCACGGACATTCGCTTCAGCTACTTTGAGTTCGGCTGTGACTTGCTCAAACTCGCGTTTACTTATCGCTCCAATTTTTACCAATTTTTGCGAGCGTTTATAGTTGCTTTTTGCTTCAGTGAGTTTTGCCTCACGTGCCTTTAGATTAGCATTTGTTTTATCGAGCTCATTGCGGCTCTCCTCGCTGACTTCGGATAAATTCAAAGCCCGTTTGTACCGTTTATGAGCTTCATTGAGTTCGGCTTTCATTGACAAGTATTTTGATTGTGTTTGAGCTAACTCTTCGCTGGAAACGACCGCGATGGTTTGCCCTCTACGGACAAAATGTCCTAATTCGGCACTTATGCGTTTAACAACCCCGCTAACTTGGGAAATAACGGGTGTTTCCTCATACTCATTTGCTTCAACGACGCCAGTAGTCACAGAATTTACCGCCGCCCCGTCAAAAGTTTCTCCAACAGTTGCAATCTTTAAATTTGCTGCTTTTAGCTGATTCTCGCTCAAGGTAACCGTTCGTTCGCCTGCCGGCAATTTCTCGTCTGAGTCCGATTTATTTCCAAAAGAAATATTTCGTGGAGCAGCAACAGGCTTTCCATCTTCGCCTCGATACAGCAAATACGCCGCGATTCCGAGAATGCCGAACAATATGACACCCGCAATGCCAAAAACCGCGACCCTTCGTTTCGAAACTATCGGCGGCTCCGCTTCATCGCTTTCAAAAGATGCGTCTAACCTGGCGACGTTTTCAATCCCTTCCTCTTCTCCCAACTCCGCGTTTTTTCTATCTTCTTTTTCGTTATTCATTTCTTCCTATTAATCGTAAATAGCGGATTTTTACCGACCAACACATCCGAAGTCGCATTTTTATACCCAGCCCCCTCATGCTGATCGTATCCTACAAAAATTATTTAACTATCAACTCCGGTGCTTGCGAAGCCCGCAAGACTTCGACCCGCGCTATATAAACCTCAAGTTCGGCGTTTATCAAACTCGTTCTAAAGTCTATAAACCGCCGCTGCTCATCTAAGTACGCCAACAAGGAATTTTTACCAAGCTCGTAAGTCTGCCGTACTACTTCCAAATTTTTCTCCGCCTGATCGACAACACCAACGCGAATAATCTCTTTCGCCCGAACGGCAGAATTGTATATTGTATAGGCTTTCGCAACCTCTTTACGCACAACGAGTTCGCCAAAAGCACGCCGTTTTTCCGTGGCATGTTTGCTTAGAACAGAAGCCTCGATCGCGGATCGATTTCGGTTTCGTTGGGGCAAAATGAATTTCAATCCAAAAACTAAATAGTTGAATTTAACCGTATTGTTGATCCTTAACCTCTGATATCCAAGCGTTAGATTTGCATCTAATTTTCCAACCGTTTTTGACTGCGAAACTTTTGCATCAGCCAGATTTTCCATTGCTCTTAAAAGAGTCAAATCAGGGCGATCTCTCAAAGCGCGTTTTGTCAGATCATTTATGGTCGGAAAAATTATTGGTGAGCCTTCTAAATCACCTTTAATTTTCTAAGGGGTTTCAGGCAACATACCGATGAGATTTCGAAGTTCGAGCAAAACGATTTTGACCTTACTTTCATCCATTTCGCGAATCGAACGCAAACGATTCACCTCGACAAGCAACATATTTTTCTCAAGGGGTGCTGTTTTTCCTTCTTCAACTCTCGCTTTGATCAATTCATAGCTTTCCAAGATTGACGCAAGCATTTCTTCAATTAATTTGAACTTCTCTATTTTTGCCAGAGACTCGCCAAACTTCCTACGCACTTCGGCTGCGATTACCGCCTCGCCCTGCTCAACAGCTTTGCGCTTTATCTCAGCCTCTCTAGCGGCTACCAGAGTTCTCGCTTTTCGTCTTCCGCCCAATTCGAGCGGCATAGTTCCCTGAATAGTATTTCTATGGCTTTCGCCAAAGACCTCCTGCAATCCGTTTGCGCTTACACTCATCCGCGCTCGCTGATTCGCCTGATTTATCAACTTCTCAGAAGCCTCCGCGTCTTTTTGCAGCGCAAGAAGTTG
>Ga0114931_10011573_pt1 | contig 10403 bp, 5 predicted proteins | sample 2SBtaG_FD_89579 | JGI IMG/M metagenome (GOLD analysis project Ga0114931, IMG submission 89579) | Deep subsurface microbial communities from Kolumbo volcano to uncover new lineages of life (NeLLi) - 2SBTROV14_V59a metaG | ecosystem: Environmental > Aquatic > Marine > Volcanic | place: Kolumbo... | reverse complement strand
TGTCCTCTCCCATAATCCACAAGGCTTTGAGCGAGCCCTGCCCGGCCGCATTGATCATTGCAGGCGTAGTGAGCCCCGGTTCAGCAGGCACCGGTCGCCCGTAGTAGCGCGCATAGTGCTCGCGCGCTGAAGCATCGGAGACGTCCAGGTAGCCCGCCCCCAAGTTCGGCTGTACGCCCATGTCTGCCGCGCCCTGCACGTTGTTTTGTCCACGCAAGGGATTCACGCCGACGCCCGGGCGGCCGATATTGCCCGTCATCATGGCGATCGCCGACAAAAGCATCACGCCACGACTGCCCTGATAATGCTCGGTGACCCCCAAGCCGTGGAACGCCATGGCGCGTTTCGCGCGGCCATAGATCCCCGCGGCGCGCCGTACGAGCCCGCGGTCAACACCGGTCACTTTCTCGGCCCGATCCAGATCAAGCTCCAATGCCGAACGGCGGAAGTCTTCGAACCCTTCTGTGCGGGCAGCAATGAACCCTTCGTCAACGAGAGCGTCGTCGATGAGATAACGGGCGAACATACCAAGGAGAGCTACGTTGCTACCCGGTCGCAGCTGTAGGTGCACGTCAGCGTAGCGAGCGAGCTGGATGCGCCGGGGATCGATGACAACGAGAGGGACCCCCTTGATCGCCCGTTGGCGGATTTTTGCACCCGTCACCGGATGGGCTTCGGTTACATTCGCCCCTACGACCATCAGACAGTCGGCCTCCGCGATTCCGTCGATGGAGTTCGTCGCGGCTCCTGTACCGAAGCTTCGTCGCATGCCGAAGGCCGTAGGCGCATGACACACGCGGGCACAACCGTCGATGTTGTTGGTGCCGATGACCACCCGCATGAACTTCTGCATCAGGTAATTCTCTTCGTTGGTGCAGCGCGACGATGAAATCCCGGCGATGGCCTGCGGCCCGTGCGCTTGCCTGATTTCACCAAGCCGTCGCGCAATGTAGTCGAGCGCTTCATCCCAACTCGTTTCTTCGAGTTTGCCGTTGCGGCGGATCAAAGGCGTTCGCAAACGGTCCGGATGCCCGTTGTAGGCGAAGGCGTAACGGCCTTTCACACAGGCGTGACCACCGTTTACTTCCGCATCGGCGACAGCGTCGACGGCACGGACTTCGCCGTCCTTGGTCAAGACATCCAGATTACAACCCACACCGCAATAGGTGCATACCGTGCGTGCTCGCCTGTCTTCAATGAAGGTTTTCGTCCGATAACGGTCGCTCAAGGCGTTGGTCGGGCAGGCCGACACACAGCGTCCGCACGACACACATTCTGAATCCTTGAACTTTTGATCCAGCGACGCGATCACCCTCGAGCGATGGCCGCGGCCGTGCATGGCTAGAACGAACTCTCCCTGCACTTCGTCACAGGCGCGGATACAGCGATAACAATAAACGCACTGCGCCGGATCGAAATGAATGTAGGGGTGACTGTCGTCCGGTTGCGCAACCCGCTTGTCTTGCGGAAAACGTGACGCCAGCGGCTTGCATCGTCGTATGAGAGCTTGAAACGGCGTCGGCCTTTCACCGGACGGCGGCCGCACGGCGTTATCCGGGTAATCACTCAACAGCAGTTCCATGATGGTGCGGCGCAGCTTTTGAACGCGCGGAGAATTCGGAAAAATATATTGGCCGGCTGCGACCTGCGTATGGCAGGATGCCTGAATACTTCGCGGGCCGTCTTCACTCAGCGCCAGCTCGACACTGCATAGGCGACAACTGCCGAAGGGTGCCAGCGCCTCATCTTGGCAGAGCACGGGGATCGCATCGTGCCCCCTGTGACGAGTCACAAAGTGATAAACGCTTTCCCCATCGGAAAAGGGATAGGCCTGCCCATCGATAAACGCCGCATCACGGTTCATTCGCCCGTCCCCACACCGAAGTAGTCCGCCAATTCCGCGGGAAAATATTCCATGATGTTACGCACCGGAAGGGGCAGTCCGGCCCCGAGGCCGCAAAGAGAACCAAACTCCAGCGCATCGAGCAGATCGTGAAACGTAGCGACGTCGACCGGCTTTTCCGCGCAGGCCGCCTTCAGTAAGCGCCACCCTTTTTCCGTCCCCAATCGGCACGGAAGACATTTTCCGCAAGATTCATCGGCCATGTAGGAAAACAGATGGCGCAGGAAGTCGATCATCGGAAACTCGTCAGGAATCGCGATCATACCGGCATGGCCTAACCGGAACCCCTCTTGGTCAAAGGATTCAAAGTCGAGCGACAATCCGCCGATCTTTTCTATCGGCACCACCGCGCCTAGCGGGCCGCCGATTTGTACCGCCTTCGTTGCACGTCGAAAGCCGCCGCCGTAGTCATCAATGATCTTTTTCAACGGCGTTCCCATGTCGACTTCGTGAACACCTGGATGGTTGAAACCGTTATCCAAGCATATCAATTTGCTGCCGCTACTCTCTTCCGTACCGATCGCGGCAAACGCGCTGCCGCCGTGTTGCAGAATCCAAGGGACAGCAGCAAAGGTTTCCACATTGCTCACCAGCGTCGGCCGACCAAACAGACCTTCCCGGGCGGGGTACGGCGGCCGTACGCGAACTTCCGGTCGCAGTCCTTCGATCGAATTGAGCAAGGCGGTTTCTTCGCCGCATACATAGGAACCGGCACCACGGATCACACGAAAGCGAAAGCCGCTTTGTGCAAAGGCGGCGGTTTTCTCAAAGGCGCTCACAGCTTCCTTCACGCAGGTGAGCGCAGCCGGGTATTCGGCACGGACATAGACAAAGCCCGTATCCGCCCCCGTCACACGTCCCGCCGCTAACATGCCCGCGAGCACCCGCTGCGGCTGCTGCTCTAACAGGTAGCGATCCGAAAACGCCCCCGGGTCACCTTCGTCTCCATTACACACAACGTACTTTTGTTCGCCTTGTGATTGCGCACAAAACGCCAGCTTGTCGGCAAAAGGGAAACCGGCGCCGCCGCGGCCTCTCAGTTTCGAGCGCGAGAGTTCTTCGGCAATCCTGCCAAGATCAGACAAGGCGCTCTTGTAGAAACGCTCGAGGTCGAGAATGTCATCGCAGAAAACACTGTGCGATGCTTCTACATGTATAGGTATGACATCATCGCCGTCTTCGCCCGGGCCATGTTCGGCGTCGTACGTGCAATCTCCTCGCCGGTAACCGCCGGCACTGTAACAACGTCCGAGACAAACGGCTTCGCCGATCTCATCCTCGCCAAGGCCCTGGGCAAGTTTGGCTCTGGCGCTCTCGGTCCTACCCGACAACATGCAGGAAGTTCCTCTGCATATGTAGCCACGCTTGCCACGGTTATTAGATCTGAGAAAGTCGTAGAAAGAAGATGCCCCCAGCAAAGCCGCCCGGGAAACCAAACGCTCATCGGCCAAGGCCCGCAACTGTTCATCGGAAGGGCTGCCGGCGGCTCCCGCGGCTTCGTTCAGCGCTTCCAACAGTGTCTTGTCATGGACCTGCCGAGCACTGAGGGCACGAAGATTCTTGGACATGGGCTACTGAGTCCCGTAAGCATTCCTCAGCATTGTGCAAGTCGAAGCACGATTGCACGCCGTGTCGACTCGTTTTGATCCCGACGACAACGGGGCGGTCTTGAAGCCGCCACCGCCAAGGCCGGCAAACTACAGCGGCGGGTGCGCGGTTTGCTACGGACTCGGGGCCATGGCTGTCGCAACGAACCGCGGCCGGCTTCCCGTACTCGGCGATTGCTCGATCCGGTGTCGGGGTAAGGGCCCCTTAACGGCAAGGCAAAACGATGAAGAGTTGGGTTTGTTGCGGTGACGTGGCAAACAAGAGACCAATACCCACTCGATTACGAGTGACACGGCAAGAGAGAAAACAGAGGAAGAATTTGGATATGGTCCAGTTGGAGATAACGGAAGAGGACGCGGCGATGCTCGTGAAGCTACTCGATTATTACATCTCGGAATTGAGAATGGAGATCGCCGATACCGACCGCGAGGAGATGCGCGACAAGCTCAAGGGCAAGGAAAAGGCTTTGAAATCGATTTCCAAGGCGCTGGCCGACCGGCTCTGATCCGCAGTCAGGCGGGCCTACCCGTAATTTGTAGTACGCAGGAGAAAAGTTTGGAACTCATCTGGGTGATTCCGTTTTCCGGCGTCGTGGCACTTTGTTTCGTGGCGTATGTAGCGTGGGCCGTGCTGCGCAGCGATACGGGGACACCCGAAATGAAAGCGATCGGCGACGCGGTTTATGAAGGCGCCGTCACCTTCATAAAACGCCAGTACTTGACGATCGGCGTACTGGCGTTCGGCACGTCGGTGACTATCGCCGTCTTGATCGGCTGGTTCGAGAAGTACTCCGAGACCCAGGTCACGGGTTGGCAACTCGGCTTTGTCACCGCGTCGGCTTTCGTCGTCGGCGCCACGGCCAGTGCGTTGAGCGGAGTAGTCGGCATGTACGTCGCCGTAAAGTCCAACGTACGTGCCGCGAGCGCTGCACGCCACGGCGTCGGACCGGCGCTGCGCATCGCTTTGCTGGGCGGTGCCGCCGGCGGCTTTCTCGTCGTTACACTGTCGTTGCTCAGCGTGTACGGGATGTTCCTTTTCTATGGCGGCTTGTCCGACCCGCAAGATGCCCCCTTTTTGATCGTCGGCATGGGGTTCGGGGCCAGCTTCGTGGCCCTGTTTGCCCAACTCGGGGGCGGAATTTACACAAAAGCCGCCGATGTCGGCGCCGATCTGGTCGGTAAGGTGGAAGTCGGCATTCCCGAGGACGACCCGCGCAACGCCGGGGTGATCGCGGATTTGGTGGGAGACAACGTCGGCGATTGTGCGGGACGCGGTGCGGACCTTTTTGAATCGACGGTGGCCGAGAACATCGGAGCGATGATTTTGGGCGTGGCGTTGTTCGCTGCGACCCGGCGTCCCGAGTGGATCCTCTTCCCGCTGGTTGTCCGTGACTTCGGATTGATCGCCTCGATCGCAGGCGTGTTCGCGGTGGCCTCTGTGCCGGTCCTCAAATACAAAGCCGGCGAAGACCCCATGGCCGCGATGTTTCGCGGCTTCGCCGTAGTCGCGGTGCTCGGAGCCGGATGCATGTATATGGTCGTGGATTCCATGCTCGGCATCACTTGGTTCTTTGTCGCGGGTTTGATCGGCTTGCTCATGAGCGCGGCTACTTTCGCGATCACGCTCTACTACACCGACGGGCGCTTTCGCCCGGTACGTTCCGTCGTGCGTGCGAGTCTGAAGGGTGCCGGACCGAATATCATCACCGGTCTCGCGGTGGCGTTCGAAAACGCGGCTGCGCCCGTCGCCGTCATGGTCCTGGCATTGCTGGGGTCCTTTTATTGCGGTGTCCGGGCGGCACCCGAACTTCACATATCGGCATACCAAGGCGGCGTGTACGGCACCGCGGTGGCAACCATGGGGATGCTGATGCCGGCCGCGTTTATTTTGGCCATGGATACCTTCGGTCCGATTGTCGATAACGCCGGCGGCATCGTCGAGATGTCCGGCGCCCCCGACGACGTTCGCCGCGGCACCGACGCGCTCGACGCCGCCGGCAACACGACGAAGGCGCTCACAAAGGGTTATGCGATCGGCTCGGCGGCGCTGGCGGCGTTCCTGCTGTTTGCGGCCTATCTCCACAAGGTGGAGCTGGTTCGGCGCACTCTGGGAAGGCCCGCGGCCGAGATCGCGACTTCGCATACGGTCGACATCGGCAAGATCGAGGTGTTCGCCGGTGCCATGATAGGCGCGATGCTGGTCTTCCTGTTCAGCTCGCTCGCCATCCGCGCCGTCAGCCGGACGGCGGAAAAAATCATCGCGGAGGTGCGCCGGCAGTTTCGTGAGGTTCCCGGACTGCTCGAAGGAACGGGAAAGGCCGACTACGCACGCGCCGTCGACATCACCACACGGGGAGCGTTACGCGCTATGATCGCGCCCGGCGCTTTGGCCATCATCGTTCCGATTCTTGCCGGCATGCTGCTGGGCGCCGAGGCGGAGGGCGCACTCATCATGGTGGGAACGATCACCGGCATCGTCCTGGCGGTTGCGATGAACAACGGCGGTGCTGCCTGGGACAACGCCAAGAAACAGATCGAGGCCGGCGGACTCATAGACGATCAAGGCCTGCTCGTGGGCAGGGGGAGCGCGGCGCACAAGGCGTCGATCGTCGGCGACACGGTGGGTGATCCTCTCAAGGACACCGCCGGCCCATCTTTGCACGTGCTGATCAAGTTGTTGGCTACGTTGACGCTTGTTCTCGCACCGCTTTTTGTCTGAGCGCCGATTCCAGAGTTGGCTGGTCAGCCGGCGCCGTACCGCCTGTCGTGCGGCCGCCAACTATCCGGTCTCGTTCAGCGCTTCAAACAGGGTCTTGTCATCGACCTGTCGGGTACTGAGAGCACGCAGATTCTTGGACATGGGCTATTAAATCCCCTAAGCATTTCTCATCATTACGCAAGTCAAAGAAAAGACGATGTCGAATGCCGAGCAACAGACACCGATAGCAGTCCTCAGCCTCAACCCCGCCGTGGACATGACCTATGAGGTACCCCGGCTGATTGCCGACCAGAAGACGCACGCCCTGGCAACCCGCTTCGACCCCGGCGGCAACGGTGTCAACGTCGGCCGAGCGCTCAAGCGGCTTGATGTGCCCGCGTACAATTATTGCGTCGTTGCCGGTGAAATCGGCCGGTTACTCAAACATCTGTTGGCCGACCAATTGGATGAGGTGGACTATGCATGTGTGGCCGGAGAAACCCGTATCAACGGCACCGCCATACAACAGTCGCCGAGGGCGCAGTACGAAATCAGCGGCATCGGCCCGGCCATCGAGCCGACCGTACTCAACGAGCTGCTGAGCCGTTTCGTCGATCGGGCCGCCAGAGGCTTCGGCGTGCTGACCGGCTCGCTACAAAAGGATATTCCGGCCGGCTTGTACGCCGATCTCACCGAACGTATCCGCCAGGGAGGCGGACGGGCGGTGGTGGACGCCCACGATGAGCCTTTGCGCTGCGCCCTCGAGGCGGCCCCTTTTTTGATAAAGCCCAATCGCTATGAGCTGGAAACCCTACTGGGCCGACAGCTCGACGGCCTCGAAGCCGTCGCCGCCGAGGCCCGCAAACTACAAGGACGGGGCATCGAGTATGTGTGTGTTTCCATGGGCGGCGCCGGTGCCTTGTTGACCGGCCCCGACAACAGCTATCACGCCGCCTCGCCTGCCGTGGTCGTGCGCTCCAGTGTCGGTGCGGGCGACTCCATGGTCGCCGCCATGGTCGCCGCCTTTGCCCGCGGCTCGACGGCCGAGGAGGCCCTGAGGCTGGGGCTTGCCTGCGGCGCCGGAACGGTCAGCCGGCCCGGCACCGAGCTATTCTCAACCGCCGACGTGGACAACTATATCGAGGGCGTCGTAGTACGCCGCCTGGACCTTTGAAGTGGGAGCACGCCTAGTCAAGACCAAACCGTACGAGGACCAACGGCCGGGCACCTCCGGTCTTCGCAAGACGGTGAAGACCTTCGCACAGCCGAACTATCTGGAGAATTTCGCGCAGTCGATCTTCGATTCACTGGACGGTTTCCACGGAAAGACGCTGATCCTCGGCGGCGACGGCCGTTACCACAACCGCGAAGCCATACAGGTCATTCTCAAAATGGCGGCGGCCAACGGCGTTGGTCAGGTCTGGGTAGGCCGCTCGGGCATACTCTCAACACCGGCCACCTCGTGTGTGATCCGAAAACACCGAGCCTTCGGCGGCATCATTCTCTCGGCAAGCCACAACCCCGGCGGACCCGACGGCGACTTCGGCGTCAAGTTCAACGGCGAAAACGGCGGCCCGGCACCCGAAAAAGTCACCGAAGCGATCTATGCACGAAGCAAGGCTATCACTTCGTATCGGATCGAAGATACACCCGATGTGGATATCGACCGGCTGGGGGAACAGCGACTCGGGGAGATGACGGTCAAAATCATCGATCCCGTAGCTGACTATGCGGATCTGATGGAGACGATATTCGATTTTGAACTGATCGCCGCACTGTTGGCATCGGGGAATTTCAAGATGTGTTTCGACGCCATGCATGCCGTGACCGGCCCCTACGCGCACGCCATACTCGAGCAGCGTCTGGGCGCCCCTCACGGCACAGTAATGAACGGCAAGCCGCTGACTGACTTCGGCGGCGCTCATCCGGATCCCAATCTCGCCCATGCCCACGAGTTGCTGAACCTTATGGACGGCGAGGACGGTCCTGACTTCGGCGCCGCATCGGACGGCGACGGAGACCGCAACATGATCTTGGGGCGGCGATTTTTCGTTACCCCCAGTGACAGCCTGGCCGTGCTTGCCGCCAACGCCCACATGATCCCCGCCTTCAAGGAGGGAATCGTGGGGGTCGCGCGCTCGATGCCCACAAGCCGGGCTGTCGATCGCGTCGCCGCCGAGTTCGGCGTGCCTTGCTACGAAACCCCGACGGGCTGGAAGTTCTTCGGCAATCTCCTGGATGCCGGGATGATATCGCTATGTGGAGAAGAGAGCTTCGGTACCGGCTCAAACCATGTACGCGAGAAGGACGGCCTGTGGGCGGTACTGTTTTGGCTCAATATTCTCGCGTCGAGCCGCTTCTCGGTGGCCGAAACCCTCAGCCGCCACTGGCGACGATACGGTCGTGACTACTATTCCCGCCACGATTACGAGGGCTTAGACCAGGGGGTCGCCCGGCGTCTGATGGACCAGCTGCGCAGCGCGCTACCGCAGCTCGCCGGTAAGCGCATCGGCGGGTTGGAGGTTCGTGGCTGCGATGATTTCAGCTACAGCGATCCAGTGGACGGTGAAACCAGCACGCATCAGGGCCTGCGCGTACTGTTCGAGAACGGCTCCCGCATCGTCTACCGCCTCTCGGGCACCGGCACGACGGGCGCCACCCTGCGCATTTATCTCGAACGCTTCGAGCCCGATCCCGAGCGACAAGCAGAAGACGCCCAAACCGCTCTTGCCGATCTGATCGACGTTGCCGATCAGATCGCTGAGCTCCACAGCCTCAGCGGTCGGGAAGCGCCCTCGGTGATTACCTGACTTCGTTCGATCTCGCCTGCCGATCATCCCCAACCATTGCGGAGAAGGAAATCCGCTCTCTGCGCCGCAGTGCAACCGGGAGATTTACTACAGCTGAGGGAAAGTGACGAGTTAATAAGTTTTTCGTACGGTGAGGGTTGAAAAAGATTCAATACGACACATCTTCATCTGTGTAGGGCGATTGTGAAAACGCTTTTTTTATCTTCAGAGGTCTATCCTCTAGCAAAAACCGGCGGTCTGGCCGACGTTAGCGAATCTCTCCCCGTCGCACTGTCAAGCTTGGGCGTGGATATCCGCCTCATGTTGCCCGCCTATCCGAAGGCGCTCGAACAACTGAGGCAAAGGCGAGTCGATGCCGCATTAGGAAGCGTGATGGGCGTCGACAGCGTGCGTTTAATTGCCGGTCACATGCCCGATACAGGGCTTCCAATATGGCTCGTCGACGCACCCTCCCTCTATGAGCGAGCCGGCGGCCTGTACCAGGACGAAGAGGGGCGCGATTGGCCGGACAACGCGGATCGCTTCGCACTGCTCAGCCATGTCGCCGCCTTGGTGGCGCGTGGAAACGCAGGCTTGGATTGGGTACCCGATGTCGTGCATGCCAACGATTGGCATACCGGCCTCCTGCCTCTGCTGCTGGCATCAACGCCGGGGGCCCGGCCCGCAAGCCTTTTGACGATCCACAACATGGCGTTCCAAGGCTTGTTTTCCAACGACGAGGCTAACCGCCTGCACCTTCCCGACGCTGCCGACCCGGCTAGTTTGGAGTATTACGGCGGCATTTCCTTCCTCAAAGCCGGAATCTCTCATGCCGACAAGTTGACGACGGTAAGCCCGACCTACGCGGAGCAAATACTGCTGCCCGAGTACGGCTGCGGGCTCCAGGATGTCCTGCGAGAACGCCAAGACGATCTCACCGGTATCTTGAATGGGGCCGACTACGATGTCTGGGATCCCAGCATGGACCAAGAGCTTCCGGCAAAGTTTCGGCCCGGGAATTTCGCTGGGAAAAGAAGCTGCAAGAAACGTTTGCAAAAGGAACTGGGCTTCGCCGTCGCGCCGAACGTCCCGCTGATTTCCTTCGTCAGCCGTCTGACGAATCAGAAGATGGCCGATGTCGTCCTCGATTCCCTACCTCAGCTTCTCGAACTCAACCTGCAGTTCGTTCTTCACGGCGAGGGAGATCGAGCACTCGAACGAGCGTTCCAAGAAGCGGCAACGGCGCATCCCGAAAACATCGCGGTACGTATCGGCTACGATGAAGGAACGGCGCACCGCGTGCTCGGGGGCGCCGACATTGTACTGGCACCCTCACGATTCGAACCGTGTGGTCTGATTCAGATATACGGGCTGCGATACGGAACCGTCCCGATCGTTCGCCGTAC
>Ga0114931_10011572_pt1 | contig 10404 bp, 9 predicted proteins | sample 2SBtaG_FD_89579 | JGI IMG/M metagenome (GOLD analysis project Ga0114931, IMG submission 89579) | Deep subsurface microbial communities from Kolumbo volcano to uncover new lineages of life (NeLLi) - 2SBTROV14_V59a metaG | ecosystem: Environmental > Aquatic > Marine > Volcanic | place: Kolumbo... | reverse complement strand
GGCTTCGGCGTAACGCCGGGATGGCAGAGCCTGGGGATCGCCATCTTCATCTTCAACATCAGCACCGTCATCGGTGCAGTTATCGCCTTACCGGGCGGGCTGGGCGGCGTGGAGGGGAGCATGGTGGCGTGGAGCACGCGCCTCTTCGGCCTTTCCACGGCCACAGCCACCGCGGCCGCGCTCCTCACCCGCTTCAGCACCCTGTGGATGGGCGTGGGCATCGGCGTGGTCAGCTTTCTGCTCTGGCCCGATCTGCTGGCTGGCTCCGAAAAAGCCCGCCGCGAGCTGGAGGCCGAGGAGAAAGACGCGTCAATGACGGAAATAGACGCCATCGAGATCGACCACGTTTCCGGCTAATACAGGTGGGCGTAAATAACCCGACAGTTCGTAGTACGCGCTTTAGCGCGGGTCCCGCTGACAACCGCGCTAAAGCGCGTACTACGAACTGTCGGCCTACTTGCGCCGCATTGTACTAGAAAGGATTCCATGACCACGCCCCAGGATATTCTCGACTTTTGGTTCGGTCCGTTGGACGAATACGGTAACGCGATCGAGGACCACTCATCCCTCTGGTGGCTCAAGGATCCCGAAGCTGACGCGCTGATCAAGCAACGTTTCGAGCCGATCGTCACCGCGGCGGCCCGGGGAGCGCTGAACAAATGGGCCGACACGCCCGCGGGCCGCACCGCACTGATCGTGACGCTGGATCAGTTTCCACGCAATATCTATCGCGAAACGCCCCAGGCATTCGCCTATGACGCCAAAGCGCGGTCGCTCGCTCTGTACGGGATCGACCGGGGAGATGACGAACAAGCGCCCTTCATCCACCGGGTCTTCTTCTATCTGCCCCTGGAGCACGCCGAAGATCGGGCGCTGCAAGCCCTGTCGGTGGCGTGCTACGCCCGTTTGCTGGAGGCGGCGCCGCCGCCCCTCGAAGAACAGGCCGCGAACTACCTGGACTATGCCCGGCGTCATCAGGCGATCGTGGATCGCTTCGGCCGTTTTCCCCATCGCAACGCCATCCTCAACCGAGAATCGACGGCAGAGTAAACAGCATTCCTCACCCAGCCGGGGTCATCGTTCTGAACTGTAAAAATCTTACTTGACACATGTCCAAACCTGTGTCATACTGCTGTCAGCTAGGCGAAAGACCCTCGTCCCCCGCATAGACTTCGCCCAGCCTGACATCGCTATCCCAATTCGAAAGGAGGTGGTGCCCATGGATCATAGTAGTAGAATTCGTCCGGTAGCACCACCCCAGGTGAATCGCCTGTAGTCGTGCTACCGGACAAGAAGTGAAAAGGTCTGCGCCAGCCATGGTGCAGGCCTTTTCTTTTGGGTGGCCCAGAAGTCTGACTTTTGATAAAAGTCGGACTTCTAAAACGCGCCCTGCTCCCTGCGCTGCTGGCTGGACAGGCGCAACGTGGGGTACAATAGAGAGCGAGCAAAAATCAAGAAAAAGCGCCTTTAGTTTAAGGAGGAACACATGGGTTTAATGGAAGACAAAAAAGGCTTGATCTTCGGCGTGGCCAACAAGAACTCCATCGCCTGGGGAATCGCCCAGGCCTTGCACGCGCAGGGCGCGGAGTTGGGCTTCAGCTACGCCGGCGAAATCCTCAAAAAACGAATCACGCCCCTGGCCGAAAGCATTGGCAGCACGTTCATCGAAGAGTGCGACGTCACCGATGACCAGGCCATCGACGATGTCTTCGCCAAGGCTGCCGACGCCTTCGGCAGTATCGACTTCCTGGTCCACTCAGTCGCCTTCGCCCCTCGGGAAGACCTGACCGGCCGCTTTATCGACACCTCGCGCGAGGGATTTCACATCGCCATGGACATCAGCGCATACAGCATGTTGGCGCTGGCCAAGCGCGCAGCGCTCATCATGCCCGACGGCGGCAGCATGATGGCCATGACCTACTTCGGAGCCGAAAAGGTGACGCCCGGCTACAATGTCATGGCCGTGGCCAAGGCCGCGCTGGAGACCACCGTTCGCTATCTGGCCTGGGACCTGGGCGATCAGAGCATCCGCGTCAACGCCATCAGCGCCGGGCCCATCAAGACTCTGGCCGCGGCCGGCGTCAAAAGCTTCCGCAAGAGTCTCCACTATGTAGGCGAGGTCGCGCCCATGGGTAACGTCACCCAGGCCAACGTGGGGGACGCGGCCTGCTTCCTGCTCAGCGACTGGGCGTCGGGGATCACAGGCGAGGTGGTGCATGTGGACGGCGGCTACAACATCATGGGCGCGCCGGATCCGGAGAAAATGGACCAATAGGGAGAGAACTTCCACTTACAGACCAACGTCTTTGATCATTCGTCAATCGTCACCCCCCTCCAGCAAATGCTTTTGCACCTTCCCCATCGCGTTGCGGGGCAGGCGCTCCACCTGCAAGAAGCGGTGGGGCGCCTTGAAGCTGGCCAAGCGCGCCCGGCAATAGGCCCGCAGGCCGACCTCGTCGATCTCCGTCACGCCCTCTTCACAGACCAGATAGGCCACGGGAACCTCTCCCCACTGTTCGTGGGGACGGCCCACCACCGCGGCCTCGGCCACGCCCTCACAGCGCTCCAGCAGTTCTTCGATCTCCCGGGGATAGATGTTGAAACCGCCGCTGATGATCAACTCGTGGCTGCGGCCCAGGAGGGTCACATATCCGCTGGCCGGGTCCTGGCGGGCGAGATCGCCGGTGATGAACCAGCGCCGGCCCAACTCATCGTGGACGAAGCTCTCGGCCGTTTTTTCGGGCGCGCGCCAGTAGGTCGCGAAGACGTTGCTCCCCTGCATCAGTAGCAGCCCCTCCTCGCCGGGTGCAATGTCCGTAAAGTCGGCCGGGTCCACAATGCGCATGGCCACGCCGGGCAGAGGCGTCCCCACGCTGCCGGGAACCCGGGGGCCGGCGTAGGGGTTGCTCAGGTTCATGCCCGTCTCGGTCATGCCGTAGCGCTCCAGGATCTGATGGCCGGTGAGACGGGCGAAGGCCCGGTGGGTCTCCGCGGCCAGGGGAGCGCTGCCAGAACAGAAGAGACGCATGGCGCTGAAGTCCCGCTCCTCCGGGGAGAGCCGCTCCATGGCGTCCAGTAGACGGATGTAGAGGGTGGGCACGCCAAAGAAGAGGGTGATCTGGCCAGAGCGCAGATCGGCCAAGACGGGTTCAGTCTCGAATTTTGGGCGCAGGAGGGTGGTCGCGCCTGCGGCCAGCGCGCAGTGCAGCCCCACCACCAGCCCGTGGGTGTGGAAGAGGGGCAGGGTGAGCAAGAGAGCATCGTCCGGCTCCCAGGCCCAGGCGGAGAGCAGCCCGGTGACGGTGGCGAGCACGTTGTTATGACTGAGCATTGCACCCTTGCTGCGCCCCGTGGTGCCAGAGGTGTACATGATCAGGGCCAGGTCGTCCCCCGCCACCGGAGGCGGGACCAGGTCATCGGCATCGCCCAACCAGGCGTCCAGTTCCTCGACCAGGAGCACGTCCGCCAGTGAGCGCTTGGCCGCCTCATCCACCTCGTCCAGGATGACAAGCTGGGAGCGCTCGCTGATCAGCAGCCGGGGTTCGCTGTCGCGCAGGATGTGGCCGATCTCCAGCCGCCGGTAGCGCAGGTTAATGGGGACCATGATCGCGCCCAGCCGGATCACGGCCAGGTAGGCGATGACGAATTCGGGCCGGTTGGCGAGATAGAACGCGACCCGATCGCCCTTTTGCACGCCCCAAGCCTGGAGACCGGCGGCCAGCCGGTCGGCGGCGTCGAAAAGTTGATCGTAGGTGAATTGGATGGGCGAGCCATCCCAGGCGGTTGATTCCAGGGCCGGTTTGTCGGGCGTCCGTTGGCGGGGGATGGCGAAGAGATCGTGTAGGTTCATGGTGGCAAGATGGCAAGGTTACAGGTTGAAAGTTGAAAGTTGCAGGTTGGATAGGTTTTGGGGGAACACAGATGTACGCAAATTTTCGCAGAGTTTGTCGTTTCTGGCGAATTTTCGAACTCGTCATCCTGTCACCCTGTCATCCTGTCACGCCCCCGCCCTGTGCGATCAGCGCGGCCACCGTCTCCTGCGAAATATCCCCTTCCATGGGACCGAAGGCCGCGGCGTTGAGTGCGCCGGCCGCGGCCGCCATCTGGCCGCACTCGCGCAGGTCCTTGCCCTCCAGCAGCCCGCAGAGAAAACCGGCGTCGAAGAAATCGCCTGCGCCCGTGGGGTCCACCTCTTCGACGTGAAAGGCGGGGATGTCGATCCGCTCGTCCGCGGTGTAGACGGTGCAGCCCTTCGCGCCGCGCTTGAGCACGATGATCTCCACGGGGCGGGTGGCGAAGAGATGAGCCACATTGCGGTCGATGCTCCCCTGGCCAGCGATCAGTTCCAGTTCCGCCACGCCGGGCAGCAAAATCGTGCACAGATCGAGCACCGGTCCAACCACGTCCTCCAGCGCGCGGTCGCCCAGCAGTTCGGGGCGGATGTTGGGGTCGAAGGTGATGGCCGCACCCTGGGCGTGGAAGTAGTTCATGGCGTCGAAAATCCGGGCGCGGAACGCGTCGTTGGTCATGATCGAACAGCCCATGAGATGAAAATAGGCTGGGTCCACCACCGCGTCCGTGTCGATCAGTTCACCGCGCGCGGCCGGCGTATTGCCGATGTGGTAGATGAACTTGCGCGAGCCATCCTCGAAGTAGGTGACGAAGGCCACCGCGGTGGAGCCGTCGGCGAAGGCCTGCACGTTGGCGCAATCCACGCCATCGGCTTCCAGACGCTCGACGATGCAGCGGCCAAAATCATCCGCGCCTACCGCGCCGATGAGGCCGGCGGGATGGCCCAGCCGGGCCACGGCGTCGATAAAAATGGGCGGCGCGCCGGAGGGAAAGGGGCCGCGAAAGGTATCGGTTTCCCACAGTTCGATCCCCACCCGCGGGCGCATGATCTCCACGAGTAATTCCCCCATACTCCAGATGCTGGCCATAATTTTCCTCCTGTTGACAACGGGTTCCGTTTGAGGTTAGCGGGATTTGCGTATTCTACCCCAAAGGCGGAGGGGCGTAAAGGCGCGTTTTTCATCCCCTCCGCGTCCCTGCACCGCTGCGTTGAAGTCTCGCCCATCGCCCGCTCGCCTCCGCATTGACAGACAAGTCCTCCACTATTATGATGTCCCCATCAGACGCCTGCCCGAACGAACCTACAGAACGCCATCGACGAACTCAATCGACGAACTCAATCGATCACACACAGACAAAGGAGTCACGACCATGGAATCCATTTCCATCATTCCCGACCTCAAAGAAGAGGCCGCCGCGCTCCAGGAACAGTTGGTGGCCTGGCGGCGCGATTTTCATGAGCACCCTGAATTGGGCTTCCAGGAGGTGCGCACGGCCGGCATCGTGGCTGAACATCTCCAGAACCTGGGGCTGGAGATGAGCACGGGCGTGGGCAAGACCGGCGTGGTCGCGCTGGTGGAGCCGGACAACCTGCCCCCGGACGCGCCCACGGTCATGCTGCGCTTCGACATGGACGCGCTCCCCATCCAGGAGGAGAACGACGTCCCCTATCGCTCTCAGGTCGACGGCGTCATGCACGCCTGCGGCCACGACGGACACACGGCCATCGGCATGGGCGTGGCGCAACTGCTGACCCGCCATCGCAACCAACTGCCGGGGCGGGTGAAGCTGGTCTTCCAACCGGCCGAGGAAGGGCTGGGCGGCGCATTGGCCATGATCGAGGACGGCGTGCTGGATGACCCGACCCCGACGGCATCCTTTGGTCTGCATTTGTGGAGCCGATTGCCCCTCAATCTGGTGGTAGTCCAGCCGGGTCCTCTGTGGGCCAGGGCGGGCAAGTTTGCGCTGACGGTCCACGGTCGAGGCGGTCACGGAGCCATGCCACACGAGACCGTGGACGCCACCCTGATCGCTGCCCAGATCCTGGTGGCCTGGCAGAGCATCGTCGCCCGCAACGTCAACCCCACCGACACCGCGGTTATCTCCGTGGGCGTCTTCCAAAGCGGCGACGCGGCCAATATCATCTCTGAGCAGGCGTATCTCGAAGGGACCTACCGGGTCTACAAGGACGAGGTGGCCGACCTGTTGCTAGGGCGCATGGAGGAGATGGCCGACCACATCAGCGCCGGGTTCGGGGGGTCCAGCCGCTTCGAGCACTTAGGATCGATCCCGGCCACGGTCAACGCCGAAGCCGAGGCGGCCCTCATGCAGGGCGTGGCCGAGCAGGTGGTGGGGCCGGAGCAGGTGACCCAAATCACGCCCATGATGGTGGGCGAAGACATGTCCGAATTTCTCAACCGCGTGCCGGGCTGCTTCATCCTGGTGGGTGCGTCAGACCCGGCCGGCCCCATGCACAGCCCCCACCACAGCCCCACCTTCGACTTCGACGAACGCATGTTGCCCACGGGCGTGGCTTTGCTCGCGGGCGCGGCGGTGACGTATCTTGAGAAGGTGGCAGGATGACAGGGTGCGTTCCACGCCATCGGCCAATTTCGATGATCAGTCGCGTTCTATGGCGTGGGATGGACCTGTTGTGGGCGGAGGCCCTCACCGGCCAATCCCGCAGACGGCGATCTCCCCTCTCCCAGCGCCGTCAACTTCGCCGATCAGACAACCACTCGCTGGGAGAGGGGCCGGGGGTGAGGGAAAACTGCTATGCAAAAACAACTCGTCGCCCACGCGGGGAGACGCCCCCGTGATCGTGATGGACTCCATCTCCTATATCGCAGGGATAGACAACCACAAGGAGAAAAGATGCAAATGACGACCCAATACTTTATCCGCCCCCTGGATCACACAGGGACCCGGGAGGGCAAGGCCTACAAGCACACCTTTTTCCAGAGCGAAAACCTGCTGGCTGGCCTGAACTGCCTCCAGCCGGGCCAGAAACAGCCTGCCCACGTGCACGAGGCGCAGGATAAGTTCTACCTGGTGCTGGCAGGGGCGGGACGCTTCCACGTGGGCGATCAAGCGCAGGAATGCGGACCGGGCGAACTGATCCTGGCGCCAGCCGGCGTCCCCCACGGCGTGGAGAATCAGGGCGAGGATCTGCTCACTTTTCTGACGGTGATCGCACCTTTTCCAGCATTATGAGATTGAAGAGATTGGAGAGATTGGCGCTCGACCAGAGGGCTTTCAATCTCCCAATCTCTCCAATCTCCCATTTTTTGGGGGTTGACAAGCCTCTCCCTCTTGTGCTATATTTGCGCAGACGTGTGTTCAAACCTCCATTCTAACGCATGCTTCACGCGTCTCATTCACCGAACCAGAAAAGCCAGTGCCCAACAAACGCGTCTCCATCAAAGACATAGCCAGGGTCGCGGGCGTCAGCCACCCGACGGTCAGCCGCGCGCTGCGCGGCCAGGGACGCATGAGCGACGTCACCCGCGAGCGCATCATCGCCATCGCCCAGGAGATGGGCTACACGCCAAGCCTGGTCGCCCGAGGGTTGGTGACGCAACGCAGTCACCTGATCGGCCTCATAGTGACCCAGTTCTCTGATCCTTTCAATACCGAGGTGGCCGAAGGCATCGAGGACGAAGCCCTTCGCCACGGCTACACCCTCTTCCTGGCCAGCACCCGGGGTGTAGACCCGGAACGGGAGGTGCAGGTGGTGCGCGAGATGCAGGGCCGCCAGGTGGACGGCATCATCGTCTCGTCCAGCCGCGTCGGCAGCCGCTATGCGGATCTGCTAGATGAGATCGGCATCCCCATCGTGCTCATCAACAACCACGCCGGCGGCGCCAACGTCCACGGCATCTATCATGACGACTATCACGGCGCGCGCCAGATGGTGGATCACCTGTTGGCCCAGGGCCGTCAGCACATCGCCTTTCTGGGCAATGGGCGGGCGGGACGAGCCCAGTCTGAACGCCAACGGGGCTGGTCGGACGCCATGCTGACCGCCGGTAGTCTGATCGACGTCATCGCCTTTGGCTCCAACGGACGCATGGCCGGCGGGGCCGAGGGTGCGCAGAAATTGCTGGCATTGGCCGACCTTCGATGGTCACATGCGCCAGACGCGATTTGCTGTTATAATGACGCCATGGCCATCGGTGCGATGAAAGTTCTGCGCCGTCAGGGGTTGCGCATCCCTGAAGATGTGGCCATCACCGGCTTCGATGACATCGAAATGGCGGCCTATGTCTGTCCGCCCCTGACCACTTTTCACCAACCTCGCTACGAAATGGGCGTGGAATCCATGAAGATCATGCTCCAGGCGTTGGAGGGTGGCCACAAATCCGAGCAGCCGGTGAACATCGTGATGCACGGCGAACTGGTGGCGCGCGAGTCTGCGTAGAAGGGATGGGAGGATGAAGCACTACACAAGCGAGAACATTCTGGTCAAGCCGGCCAACGACCCCAACGATCCGGACCTGGTGATCAGCATCACGCCGGAGGTGGCGGGCTGGGAATACATTAGCTTTCAGGTGCGGCTCCTGGGTAATGGGCAATCCTGGTCGTTCAGCACGGGCGAGAACGAGCTGGCGCTGGTCAACATGTGCGGGCGCTATACAGTGACCTCGAACCGAGGCGAGTGGCATGGCGTCGGCGGGCGGCTCGATATGTTCAGCGGCGCGGCCCACGCGCTCTACCTTCCCCGCCACACTGACTTCACCGTCACCGCGGAGGAGGCGGGTGAGTTTGCGGTGACGTGGGTCCCCACCGACCAGGATCACGAGCCGTTTCTGATCACGCCTGACCAGGTGGCGATCAACCTGCGCGGGGGCGACAACGTCACCCGCCAGATCAACGACCTGCTGCCTCCGGGGTCACCCGTCCATCGCCTGGTGCTGGTGGAGGTCTACACGCCCTCCGGCAACTGGAGCAGCTATCCGCCCCACAAACACGACGTCCACATCGAGGACGACGAAGGCAATCTTATCGAAGCCGATCTGGAAGAGGTCTATTTTTACAAGATAGACAAGCCCGAAGGCTACGCCATCCAGCAGGTTTACACCGACGAAAGTTCCCCCCTCCATCAGGCCGGCTATCCCATCGACGCCCTGGTGAAGGCCAAAACCGACTATGCGGTGCTGGTGCCTGAAGGCTATCATCCGGTGGTCAGCGCGCCGGGCTACACGACCTACTATCTCAATGTCCTGGCCGGCAGCGCCCAGAGCCTGGCCAACCAGGACGACCCCCGGTACAGTTGGGTGAAAGAAAACTACGGGCCGCAGGATCCGCGGCTGCCGCTGTATTGACAAGATGACAAGGTGAGGAGATGACAAGGCGCCCCGTCGCCACGCGGTCATCTTGTCATCCTGCATCTGTATCTGCTCAATAACCTGGGGTGAGTCCATCGCATTGACCGGACGTCCTGGGGTGAATCGAATTATTTTGGGTCAATGCAACGCACTCACCCCGAAATATTGAGGTGATACCTGCATCTTGTCAAAAAGAAGATCATCGTCATGACCAAAACCGTCACCTACGACACCCTGCACATGGGGCGCTCATCCATCGACCTGTACAGCAACGATGTGGGCGCGCCCTTTGAGGAGATCACCAGCTTCGCCGCCTATGTAGGCGGTTCGCCCACCAACATCAGCGTGGGTGCGCGGCGGCTGGGGCTGAAGTCGGCCCTGCTAACCGGCCTGGGCGAGGACCCGGTGGGCGACTTCATCCACGCCTTTCTGGTCAAAGAGGGCGTGGAGACCCGCTTCAGCCCACGCAAGCCCGGCCATCGCACCAGTGCGGTGGTGCTGGGCATCGAGCCGCCGGACAAGTTCCCCCTGGTCTACTACCGGGACAACTGCGCCGACATCGAGCTGACCATCGACGACGTCCTGGCCGCGCCCGTGGCCGACAGCAAAGCGCTCCAGTTTGCGGGCACCAACCTGAGCAAGGAGCCGAGCCGCAGCGCCACCATGTTCGCCGCCGAGCTGGCCCAGCGCTCCGGGACCGACGTAGTGTTGGACATCGACTTCCGCCCCGACCAGTGGCATGATCCCCGGGCCTTTGGCGTGGCCATCCGCGCGGTCTTACCCCAGGTGACCGTGGTCATCGGCACCGAGGACGAGATCAACGCCTCCATGCTCACCGACCCGGAGCAGATGCGCCTGACCCATTCCCAGGTTTCCGACACCAAGGTCAGCGGCGACGTGGAGGCGGCCATCGCCCGCATCCTGGAGATGGGGCCCAAGGCCGTGGTGGAGAAGGTGGGGGCCGAGGGTGCGCGCATCCACTTGGCCGACGGCGAGGTCATCGACGCGCCCGGCTATCCGGTCGAGGTCTACAACATCCTGGGTGCGGGCGACGCGTTTGGGGCCGGCTTCCTTTATGGGTATGTCAATGGATGGGGCTGGCGCAAGGCCACCCGGCTGGGCAACGCCTGCGGCGCGATCGTGGTCACCAAACACGGCTGCGCCAACTTCATGCCCACCTACGACGAGGTCATGGCCTTCGTGGACGAGCGCGGCGGCCTGTAGG
>Ga0114931_10011571_pt1 | contig 10404 bp, 6 predicted proteins | sample 2SBtaG_FD_89579 | JGI IMG/M metagenome (GOLD analysis project Ga0114931, IMG submission 89579) | Deep subsurface microbial communities from Kolumbo volcano to uncover new lineages of life (NeLLi) - 2SBTROV14_V59a metaG | ecosystem: Environmental > Aquatic > Marine > Volcanic | place: Kolumbo... | reverse complement strand
CTCCAGGAAGGAATCGGCGACACCCTGGTCGACAACGAAAACACCGAAGCGCTCGCCAAGGCCGGCGGCTTGGTTGCAAACGCGCCAGTTACCGACCCCGCGGGAGTCTCGGGCCTATGGCGATTCGATCCGCCCGGCGGTCACGGGATCCTCGCCCGGCAAGACGTTCGAGACCAGGCATTTCGATTCCTCGCCAGCAACGGCACAGAAATCATCGATCCGTCGTAGCGTACGTCCACGCCACATGAGGAGACATCGACCGCCCTCTCGAGAGCAGCAGATATCGAGGGAGATCGTCGTCTCGATCAGCGCGTCGAGGATGTACCGGGTCCGGCACCTCGGCTGCCGCACCAACGGCGCCGGCCGATTACAACGAGCCGGTGGCGCGCGCAGCTAATATGCCGACACCCGCCCGGCACGGCATCCTTGACCCGGGCGCCTCCGCTGTACTACCGCACGTCCCCATGGGCTTCGGGCGATCGAATTGCAGCAAGCACCAAACCCGTGCCGTAAGATCCTGGCGTGAGCATGTGCGAATCGGTCGCCGTGATCCAACGGCCGGCCGAGAGTTTCCGGCGCAATTCCACGTACGCGCACGCCGGCTCATCGCCAGCCAAGGCCTCGGTAGCGAATGATCTCAATCCACCAGGCCACACACGATGCTCGCGCATGGATCGCCCGCATCATGTTCAACGCTCCCTCGCCCACAAGGAGAATTGGTGTGCAAAGGCATGTAGTCCGAAAAGGTCAACGAATGGCGAGCTTCCCAAGAAGTTGCGGTCAGGGCGTCACGGGGCCGTTGTCCGGATCGGAGAACTGGGCGTGAGCAGCACGAGTCGTCCGATTGCCGTCTCAGTGGCCGCGATCTCTTTCGTCACGCTGCTATCCGAAATCGCGTTCACGAAGGTCATCTCGTACGTCCTTTTCTATCCCTTCACCTACCTCCTGATCGGCCTCGCGTTACTGGGGCTAGGGATCGGCGCCGCTTGGGTCGCTTTCCGCGAAGAATGGCAGTGGACCCCCGATCGAGCTGCCAACTGCTTGGTGGGATTCGCATTCGCGAGTGCAATCGCCTTACTCGCGCTGGCATATCTGCCGCTCGACCTGACCAACATCCTCGGCGGTTCCTCGAGCATCCTCACCTGGCTGGCATTGGTCGTCTCGCTCGCATCGCCGTTCGTATCGAGTGGTGTAATGCTGTCGACAGCGTTTCGGACGCGTACGGTGCAGCCAGGCATCCTGTACGCAGCGGATCTCTCGAGCGCCGCGCTGGCCAGTTTGGCAGCGATCCCCGTTCTGGTGCTGCTCGGGCCCGTGCGAGCATTGATGTTGGTCGCCCTCATCGCGATCGGTACGGGGCTGTTCCTCGCGGGTACGCGCACCCGCATGTTGATTGGCGGAGCCGTGATCCTGCTGCATGGATTCCTATGGGTGAACCACCTATCAGCGTTTCATCCTGCCCCCGGAAAAAGTATGGCGGACCTATTGGGCTCCAGAGAATTGATATACTCGGCGTGGCATCCGCTCTTCCGTATCGATGTTTCGTCCGAATGGCGCTTGCCGTCCGGACTCGTTCGGCGAGACATCTGGCACGACGGAAACCTCGGGTCGGGGTTCATTCACATCCCCGAGCCTGGAGAAGGGACTTGGGGCGATACCACCACCATCAAGCAAATTCCGTTTCTCGTAACTGACCATCCTTCAGTATTGGTAATCGGAGCCGCTGGCGGCGGCGATCTCGCGATCGCAGAGCACTACGGCGCAAGGCACGTCACCGGGGTCGAGCTGCATCCGATAACAACGCGACTTCTGCGCGGGCGCTACGCCGAGTTCACGGACCGGCTCGTGTTCAAGCCGAACGTGGAATACGTCAACACAGAGGGGCGGAGATTCGTCAGTCTGACCCCCGAAAAATACGACCTGATCCAGCTCGTCAACCCTGATTCGTACTCGGCTCAGCCCGGCGCCTCGCAGGTGCTCGTCGAGAACTACCTGTACACGCGAGAAGCCTTCCGGGCATACTGGGACGCCCTATCCCCGACCGGGACTGTTGCGATCGAAATCGGCGACAACCGCGCGATCGAGTACCTGCAGAACCAACTTCGCACCATCTCGCAGGCACGAGCTCTGCTTGACGAGGTCGGGGTAGCCGCCCCAGAGAAACACCTACTCGTTGTAGAAAGTGAGGGTTTTCTCCGGGTCTCGAACATCTTCATTTCTCGCGTTCCGTTTCCGGCCGACACCGTGCGGAAACTCGAGGAGAAGCTGCAGGGGACATCACTCAGGATCGCTTGGAACCCCTACCAACCCGAGCGAAACACCCCGCGCGCGCTTCTCGCGAGTGGAGGGGACTTGAGAGATCTATCCAAATTCGGCCTCGGGGAGATGGACCTGCGGCCGGTCTCGGACGACCGGCCCTTTTTCTTCACGTACTACAAGTGGATTCCTCTGCTGCGCGGAGACGCAAAGTGGGGCGTGGCTCGCGAGTACGCCTCGGGGCAATACCTGCTACTGCTTCTCCTCGGGATCTCTGGCGCCGCGGTGGTGATCGCATTGCTCCTCCCACTATTGTTCCGTCGCCGGGAGGTACCACTGCCACGAATCTGGTCGATGGGGGCCGCGGTTGCGATCCTCGGTTGGGCCTTCCTCGCGATCGAGATCAATACGATCCAACACCTGACCCTGTACCTCGGGTATCCTACGTACTCGCTAACCGCCGTGCTCAGCGGAATTCTGCTCGGGGCCGGGGTGGGCAGTGCCTGGAGTAGTCGCGTCGGCGGAGTGCGCAGTTTGCAGATTGGTGCGATCTGCGTGGTTGGTGTCGCCGCGGCCACCGGGGCGGTGCTGCCGCGCATTTTGGAAGCGACGTTTTCCCTGCCGACTGAGGTACGAGCATCAATCGCCGTCATCTGGTCCATCGCACAGGGCTTCGGACTCGGAGTATTCTTCCCCACCGCGCTTCGCATCCTGGGCGACTGGGGTGCGAGGTGGGTGGCGTGGGGTTGGACCGTGAACGGCACGGCCTCGGTATTTGGCTCCGCGCTCGCCGTCTTCATAGCAATGCTCGTCGGGTTTCGCTACGGAGCACTGCTCGCTGCAGTAGGCTACGTTGTCGCTGCGGTTCTACTGGCGCGGCTCCATACCACCCATCCAATCCACCGTTAGCGCATTCAATGATACTCGAGACCGCGCACCGCCTCGCCCTATTTCACACGGGATCGAGGTGTGTCGCTGGGCCATACGAAAATCGGGCGTGCATCCATCCCCTGTTCTTCCCCGTCGATCCAACCGGCGTTGTCGGTGGCCCGTGACAGCCTCGGACGCCAAGGGGCTGCTGAAGCTCGTGGGGCTGCTCCGTTCGAGCTGGACGCGAGCGGCTGTTCTGCTCACCACCGCGACCCTCACCTGGTCCGCGGCGGCCGGTGCTCACCCAACAGAGGACATCCTCGGCCGGACCTGGCCCCCGAAGGCAATTCTCATCGGGGATTCGATCGCGCGGGGGGCGCAGGGAGGCCAGGACTTTCGAGCTACGGACACGTTCGCGTTTTTCATGTTCCGAGAGGGTCTTTTCGTCAGCGCCATGGCGCACCACTTGGGTGTGGCAGCCAACCTGCCCCGGTACAACGAGGCGCTCGAAGAGCAGAATGCATTCGATCCCTGGAAGTTCACGATGGTGCTCCTCGGCACCAACGACTATGCGCAGGCAATCCCCATCGAACGAGTGACGGCTCGCTATGCCGAGTTCCTCGACACAGCGGTGCGGAGCCCCTGGTTCCAGTTTCCGAAACCCGGGCAGACGATCTTCTGCGTCACACCGCTGACACGGGCTCAGGAGAAGAAAAGCAACCGTGCTGGGTATTCGCTCCCCGACCTTCGGGCGGCGATCCGCGATCTGTGCACGCTGCGAAGTCTACCCGTCATCGAGGGGCCAGACCTCCTCCCCACGGATCCAACGCTCGCGAGCGGGCACGAGTCACTTCTGTTCACCGACGGGATTCATCCGAACAAACTCGCGCATCGACTTCTCGGCCAGCATCTCCTGAATCGGGCGATCCTCTACTTTGCGGGCTCGAAAAATGGATCACCGATGAGAAGCATCACTCCGGCAGAAAGAGATGCCAGGGGAGGCCCAGGCGCGAGAATCTGTCCGGTGCCGAGGTAACGAGCGCTACGCTGTGAGCTACGCCATCGGACGATGCCGGGGGCAGCTACACGCCCCGGCCAGCCTTCGCCGATTCAGCGACATACAGACCGACGAACCCGGTTGCGGCTCGCGAGAGTGTTACGGCGCCTGCAAGACGGCGCAGTGAAGAACTCGCCATCAACTCGGCGGCCTGGCTAAAGCCGACACCGCGGTCGCCCGCGCAACGACGTGGTTTTCGCCCGCGATCCGCGTTACCATCCCAACCTGCTTTCCAGTTCGTTCTTCCGCCGGCAACGGAGCCGCACCGAGCGCCGCCAATACTACCATCCACCGAGTCCTACAGAGGTCCATGCCGCAAATGCCCCGAACGCCCAGAATTTTCCGAATGTCGCGAATCGTCGCCACCCGGCGGCCGTTACTGGTCGCCACTGTTCTCCTGTTCGCTGCGTGCTCGGCGCAACGCGAACCCACCGCCCCACAGAAGCCCACCGCCCTACAGAAACAGAGCGGCGCAGCGACGCCGGTTGCCCTGAGCTTCAATTGGCCCGACGGACTCAGCGCTCGGGTTCGCTCGACGTCGGTAAAGTCCCAATCGGTCGGACCGCGGTCGCGCACCCAGGACCTTACGGCCGAGTACGTCATGGACGCCCGGCGCAACGAAGCCGGCGTAGATGTGTCCTTCGACCATTTCGAGGTCCACCAAGCACCCGAGGCGAAAGGCGACGGCGCCGCCGAGCGCGTCCTCGCCTACCGCCCGGGTTTCGCAGTCGACAACACGGGAAAATTGGTCGAGGTCCAGGGCCTCGAGGTACTGAAGTCGCTGCTCGAACCACTGCAATCGCGGATGACCACCGCCAGCACCGAGGAACAGCAGGGTCTACAGGCACTGGCTCAGACCGTCACCAACGAGCATTACCTCAAAGCGCGCGCCGGCGCGGAGTGGAACAACATGATCGGTGCCTGGTTGCACGCGAGCCTCACCCCGGGGAAGGTGCGGACGACCGAAGAGGAATCCGCGGCTTCCGGCATCCTCGACGTCCCGATCCATACACGAATCCAAACGTCCCTGACCCGCATCGACGGCTGCGAGCGCATCGGCGCGACCGACTGCGTACGACTGCGCATGATCAAACAGCCCGACGAGGACAAGATGCGCGAGGCGATGCTTCCGAATATCGGCAAGCTCCTCGGAGTCGAGGACTGGGGCCCCGAGGGGCCGCCGAAAATCCACAGCATCGTCGCGACGTCCCAATTGATCGTCGACACCGAAGCGAACACCCTCATCCCACACCGCATCGAAGCGCTGCGCGTGTTCATCCTGGAGCTGGTGCGGCCCGAGGGCTTGATCCAGGTGCGTGACTCGAACCGGATGACCTCCACCTACACGTACGACAGCAACGGCGAGTGACGAGCGGACGACGGCGTTCGCCCGAGGCGAGCGTTCCGAGCGCCGCTGCCCCACGGCCAGGCCGCTGCGATGCCCATGACCAACCCGACCATGGAAAAAATCTACAGAACCCGCTCGGCATCGCGCCCCAGCTGGGCCGACTCGAGGGTCAGGACGCCGAACACCGCGCGGCCATTCGCGCGATCCAATGTCGAACGGCGCGCCTGCGGGTAGGCCGCCACAACCGCTGCTTCGGCGCGCGACCAGCCACTCCACGAGCGATCGATGACAAAGGCCAGGCCGCGCTGGCGCGGCGGGTCGGTAACCGGCAGATCCAGCACGCCGGTGCCGGCGTCGACACCGTCGAAATCGGGCACGAGAAAGCGCGCGGTGTCATAGCTCATGGAGAACCGTCCAATGACGTACACCCGGTACGCCGCGCTGTTGTCCGCCACGTAACGCGACAAGATGGTGGACGGCCCCGCCGGCTGCAACACCCGCACATGCAGATCGAAGTAGTCGGCGTAATTCGCGCGCGCGCTGAGTGCCAGGAACATCACGGTCAGCGCACCGGCCAGCCACGCACCTGGTCTGCCCAGCGCACGCCGGCTGAGCGACCAGGCGCGATCGAGAATCAGTGCGGGAAACACGAACACCACCGGCAACGCGACGATCATGCGCGGAGAAAACATGGCATCGACGGTCAACACCGACCCGAGGAGAAGGTTCAGCCAGAACCACATCCCGATCAATCGGTACCCGGGCATCCAACCCACCATCGTGAACGCCACGAGGCCGACGGCAAAGACCGGCGCGGACCAGTAGTCGAGCAAGGGCGCGCGGTGACTGTGCTGCTCGCTGCGCTCGCCGCGCCGGTTGAAGGCGGCCAGCGAATGGCGCAACTGCAAGGCGAGAACGTGAATCGGATCGTCGACGCGCGTCGACTCGTAGGTATGCTGCAGATTGGCCGGCGAAAAAACGAAGATGTCGCTGCTCCGATCGGTCAGCGTCGACGGCATCCGCGCCATCACGGCGATCGTCGGCGCGACGAAGAGGACCGCGGCCATCACCATCAGCGCAACTCCACCCCGGCGGCGACGGCTCGCGGCTCGGTCGCGCAACCACTCCAGGGCGAGATAGGCACCGATCATCAGCGGTACGACTCGGCCGGCTGGGTAGACACTCGCCGCCAGACCAATCGCCAGACCCGCCACCAACCAATCGAGCAACCGCCCGTCTTGCAGCGCCCGCACGAAGAAGAGCAGCGCCAGAAGTCCGGCAAACGAGGCCTGCATGTAGTCCGTGCCGATGCGGCTGAAGTGGACGTGCCAGTGCGACACGGCCATCAGGAACGACGCGAGCCCGGCCGCCCGGAGCCCGTAGAGTCGGCGCACCAGGAAGTACAGCAGCCCCACCGACCCGACGCCGAGGATCGCCGAAATGATGCGGAGGCCGAAGAGATCGTCGCCGAAGACGGCCATCGAACACGCGGAAATTGCAAAGCTCAGGTACGGGATGTCGTACCACCCGACGCCGAGAAGATTCGACACGTTTCCGGCGAGAATCGCGCGCGCCGCGATGCCGCACGCCGCCTCGTCGCCGTGCACCTGGGCCGGAATCTCATCGAGGTCGAACAATCGGGGAATCGCGGCGACGGTCAGGAGAAGACACAGCAAGCCGATTTCAGACCAGACGATCGGAGCCCGCCCCTGGCGTGCGGTACCGGGCACCGCGCTGCGCGCCACGGGCCACATGCATGCGACGACCAGCAAGGACAGCGCCAGCGCCCACGGATAGATCGCGACGGAGTTGAACGGGGCGAAGAAGGCGAGCGCGGTCGCCAGTCCCCCGGAAAAAAGAGATGCGCGCAGCAGGCGCGTATCCGCATACCGCCGATCCGCGACCGGCTCTATCGCTGGCGGCGGCACCGGGGCGGGACGCGACAACCACACCACGGCACCGCCGATCAACCCGGCCACGAAGAGTAGCGCGAAACCCAGTCCGACATGCTCGTCGGGCAGTGAGCCGAGCTCGCGCGACGCGCCGAGCGGCGTCAGCAACTGCTGGCCGGCCCACGCCAACCCCAACGCCAACCCGAGCGCCGACAGCAGCGCCTCGGCAAGTGGTTTTTGTCGCCCCCCCAACTGCTCAGCCACGGATCCACTCACCGGCGCCGCCGCAAAGCTTCAATCGTCCCCACGCCGGTACACCACACGACCCGCGATCACCGTCTCATCGACCCGGACGGTATCGATCGACTGCGGAAAGTCCAGCGGCGACCTGTCGAGAATGATCATGTCGGCGAGCTTACCGGCCTCGAGTGAGCCCAGATCGTTTTCGAGGAAGTGCTGCCGCGCGGCGTCGATCGTCAGCGCGCGCAGGGCGTCGATCGGCTCGATTCGCTGTTCCGGGCCGATTGGTGCACCACTGGTCGACAGGCGATTCACCGCCGCCCACACCATCCGCAGCGGCTCCATCGGCACCACCGGTGTGTCGGCGTGCAGGGTGAACCGGATGCCGCGGCGCAGCGCCGAACGGGTCGGACTCATCCGCGCCGCGCGCTCGGGCCCCATGAAGATGTCACGGTGACGATCGCCCCAGTAGTAGGTATGCAATTCGAAAAAACTGGGGATCACCCCGAGACGCTGCATGCGGTCGAGCTGATCCTCGCGCGCCATCTGCGCGTGAATGATGATGTGCCTGGTATCCGCACGCGGATTCTTGCGCTGCGCACTCTCCAACGCATCGAGAATGTCGTCGATCGCGGCGTCGCCGTTGCCGTGGATCGCAAGCTGGAGACCCGCATCGTGAAACTTCGCGACCAATGCCATCAGGTCGGCGCGCGGGATGCGCGGGTAGCCACGGTAGGTCGGATCGTCTCCGGGCGGGACGAAGTAAGGCTCGCTGAGATACCCGGTGTAGCCCTGGATCGAGCCGTCGGCCACCAATTTGACCGCGCCGACGTGGATCCAATCCGACTCCGGCCCGGCGTCGACTTCCCCGCGCAGCTGGGCACTCGCCAGGTCGGCGTCCGGCAGGATGACCAGCCGCATATCGATGAGACCGAGCCGCGAGCCGAGCACCAGCCCGCGCATCACCTGCCGATTGGTCAGGCCACTCTGCGCGGTGGTCACGCCCTGCGCCAGATAGAGCCGGTTGGCGGCGCGAACGATGTCGAGCGCCTGCCAGGCGTCGGGCTGCAGCAGAGGCGCCAGCCAGCGCTGCACCGCCTCTTCCTCGAGCACCCCGGTCGGTCGCCCGGCGTCGTCGTGAACAATCCTCCCGCCGACCGGGTCGGGCGTCGTGGAGTCTATGCCATAGCGGGCAAGCCCCGCCGAGTTGAGCACCCCCAGGTGCCCCGAGACATGATAGATGGCGACCGGGTGTTGGCGCGATGCACGGTCGAGATCGGCACGTGTCGGGTGGCGCCTCTCCGCCAACAGCGAATCGTCGTACCCCATGCCGACCACCCACTCACCCGGATCAGTCTTCGCTGCCAGCGCCCGCATGCGATCGACGATATCGTCGATCGTGCGCACCTCGCCGATTGGCGGGCTATTCAGATCGGCCATCACTTCGTACAAACCGGCACCGGGGAAGTGGCTGTGCGCGTCGACGAAGCCGGGCATCAGCGTGCGCCCAGCGAGGTCGACGATGCGCGCCGAGCGCCCGCCAAGCGCCGAGCGAACCTCCGCTTCGGAGCCAACCGCGCGGATCCGGTCCCCCTCGGTCAGTATCGCCGCCGCGGTACGGTTAGAGGCGTCCATCGTCAAGACCGGGCCGCCGACGTACAGAACCCGGCCAGGGCTGCGTGCGACAAACCACCACGCGAGCCCAGCGCAAGCGCAAAGCAATACCAGCAACGCGATCGTTCGTATTCGAATCATCTCTCGCACCAATCCCCAGCAACGCGATCCACGCCTGCCGCCCCCCCGGAGGATTTCCTGTGCATGTTGTGCCAAACGCACGAACACGTTGCCAGCGCCTCGCCGATGCCGCTGCACCCATTTGTGACAGCCTTGTGACAGTCGCCGTGTTGACTCGACAGCGCCCGGAATCGTTGACTGCCGGCATGCTGAAACAACAGGCCCCTCGCTGTGGCGCGCTCGCTCACATCATCGGTCGCATCTGGATCAAAGCGTTCGGCTGGAAACTCGAGGGCGTCGCCCCACCGATTGCCAAGTGCGTCTTCATCGCCGCCCCTCACACCAGCAATTGGGACATGCCACACATGCTCGGCGCCGCCTGGGCACTCGGCCTGCGGGTGGCCTGGATGGGCAAGAAACAGATCTTCCGCTGGCCCTTCGCTGGGTTCATGAAGGCCCTCGGGGGAATTCCCATCGACCGTTCGACGTCGCAGAACACCGTCGAGAGGGCTGCCCGATTATTCGAGGAGTCCGACGGCCTGTACCTGGTCATCCCCGTATCGGGAACGCGCACGCGCACCGAGTACTGGAGGTCGGGATTCTACCACATCGCCGACGCCGCCAAGATCCCGATCATCTGCTCGTACCTCGACTACGCCAAAGGCGTCACCGGCATCGACCTCGTCCTCGAGACCACCGGCGACATCAGCGCCGACATGGACAAGCTGCGCGAGTTCTACGGCCCCTACCAGGGCCGCCATCGCGAGATGAAGAGCCGCATCCGATTGCGCGAGGAGGAAGCACAGCCGGACGCTGTGGCGAACGGGTGAACGGTGACCGCTGATCGGTGGTGGATCACAACAATCCGAACCGATGCGCGGCCACGTCGGCCACCAAGCCGACGAGAAAGAATCCTCCGAAACGGCGCGTGTGCGAGAACGCGAAGGCCGCGTACCACAATGGCCAGATATTGGGTGGGTACTCGGCCGGCGGCTCAGTGGGACGCG
>Ga0114931_10011570_pt1 | contig 10404 bp, 8 predicted proteins | sample 2SBtaG_FD_89579 | JGI IMG/M metagenome (GOLD analysis project Ga0114931, IMG submission 89579) | Deep subsurface microbial communities from Kolumbo volcano to uncover new lineages of life (NeLLi) - 2SBTROV14_V59a metaG | ecosystem: Environmental > Aquatic > Marine > Volcanic | place: Kolumbo... | reverse complement strand
GATTCATCCTGAAAGCCAACGGATCATCAACGGTGGGCCATCGGATCGGCGAAAATTTCTCGATTGGGGAGTGTTTCACGTGGAACATACCTATGCGGGCCTTTACCGTGAATTTCGAAAAGTCTTAAAGCAACGCAATTCGGCATTGCAGCAAAAACTGAATAAACAGCAGGTGTCGGCATGGGATTGTAATTTTGTGGAATTGGCTATGGGGATACATGCCTGCGAAAAAAATATCTTAGCGACTTACTTTTCTATGTACGAAAATTACTCACCGAATTATCCCAGCTTCAAGGGGTAAGTGTGGAATATTATCCGGGTTGGGATGAGGCTGTGGGTCTGAAATCCCAATTACAAGATGCATGGTTCAAGGACATAAAACGCCAGCACACCTCGGTTGGTCCACAGCGGGCTGACATCTATTTGCGCATAAACGAAACAAACTTGGATAAATGGTGTTCCAGGGGACAACAGAAACTCGCTGCCGCAGCGCTGCTGTTGGCACAATTGCTATTTCTCAAGGCTAACAACGATAAGAACAGTATTCTTCTGATCGATGATTTACCTTCTGAACTGGATGATGAGAATCGGCAGTATTTTCTTCATTTGGTCGCTAATACAAAAAGCCAATCCTTTATCACGGCGACAAATCGGGACCTACTCCAGCCTGCAAGTTATTGCCATGGGTTCCACGTGAAACATGGGGGCTTGGAGAAAATGCTATAATAGAAAGGTATAGTTTTTGGGGATACCAATGGGTTACAACGAAGATAGCATCAAGGTTTTAAAGGGATTGGACGCTGTGCGTAAACGTCCAGGCATGTATATTGGAGACACGGACGATGGTACAGGTCTCCATCACATGGTTTTCGAAGTCGTAGACAATTCCATTGATGAGGCGTTGGGCGGATACTGCACCGAAATCAATGTGATCATCCACGAGGATGAATCGGTGACGGTCAAAGATAATGGCAGGGGTATACCTGTCAATATTCACCAGGAAGAAGGCCGCTCGGCTGCTGAAGTCATTATGACGGTTCTCCACGCTGGCGCAAAATTCGATGATAATTCCTATAAAGTATCCGGTGGACTGCATGGTGTTGGTGTCTCTGTGGTCAACGCATTGTCCGACTATTTGAAGCTAAAAGTATATCGTGAAGGCAATGTTTTTGAACAGGAATACCATTTAGGCGAACCCTTGGCGCCACTGGCGAAAAAAGGGGAATCCAATAAAACCGGTACCGAAGTCCGCTTCAAACCCAGTTCGGAAATATTTACCAATATTGTATTTCATTTCGATATCTTAGCGAAACGATTGCGGGAACTATCGTTTCTTAACTCTGGTGTAAAAATCGAGCTTACCGATCGTCGAACCGAAAAGCAGGATGTCTTTGAGTATAAAGGTGGTATTCAAGCATTTGTAGAACACTTAAATAGGAATAAAAACGCCATCCACAACAATGTGTTTTATTGTTTTGTTGAGCGTGATGATGTCACCGTTGAAGCAGCCGTACAATGGAATGATTCCTACCAGGAAAATATTTTCTGTTATACCAATAATATTCCACAGCGTGATGGCGGCACCCATTTGGCCGGATACAGGGCAGCTCTAACGCGAACATTAAACCAGTATATCGAAAATGAAGGCGTGGCTAAAAAGGCAAAGGTCAATGTAAGCGGCGATGATACCCGTGAGGGCATGACGGCAGTACTTTCCGTCAAGGTCCCGGATCCAAAATTTTCTTCACAGACCAAGGACAAGCTGGTTTCCTCGGAAGTTAAATCCATTGTTGAATCGGCGGTATCTGAAAAACTTCAGGATTTTCTATTAGAAAATCCAACCGATGGGAAATCCATTGCGTCCAAGATTGTCGATGCAGCCCGTGCCCGAGAAGCCGCCCGAAAAGCCCGTGAAATGACCCGTCGTAAAGGTGCCTTGGATATTGCCGGCCTTCCTGGAAAGCTCGCGGACTGTCAGGAAAAAGATCCGGAAGAATCGGAACTTTACCTTGTGGAGGGTGATTCAGCCGGTGGTTCCGCCAAGCAGGCAAGGAATCGAAAAAACCAGGCGGTGCTGCCATTGAAAGGAAAAATCCTTAATGTTGAAAAAGCACGCTTTGACAAAATGCTTTCGTCGGCGGAAGTGGGTACCTTAATTACAGCATTGGGTTGTGGAATCGGTAAGGAAGAATACAATCCGGACAAGCTTCGATACCACCGTATCATTATCATGACGGATGCTGATGTGGATGGATCCCATATTCGTACATTGCTACTGACATTTTTCTACCGACAACTTCAGGAATTGGTGGAAAGAGGTCATATATATATCGCCCAACCACCGTTGTACAAAGTGAAAAAAGGTAAACAGGAAACCTATGTTAAAGACGACGGGGCCTTAGATCAGTACCTGACTCATATCGCTTTGGAAAACGCCGAATTGCATGTGAATGCCGGCGCACCCAGTTTATCGGTTGGTGCTTTAGAAAGCCTGGCGCTGAATTTCTTGTCCGTCATGGCCAGTATCAAACGCATGGGAAAACGGTATTTCCCGGAAGTACTGGAAGAAATGATCTATATGCCTGTCTTGGAAATGATGCAGGACATAGACAAGGTTCGAGCCTGGTTTGACCAGCTTCTGGATCAGGTCATTGCCCGTTGCGATCCAGAGAAATCAAGTTATCTTATTGATTTTAATAATAATGTTGAAAAAGGTTTTGAGGTGAATTGGACTGTCATTACCCACAGCGTTAGTCGTACCTGTCGTTTTAATCCTGAATTTTTTGCCAGTGCGGAATTTCAAGCGATCGCTTTGTTGAGTAAAAAGTTAGATGGTCTTATTGAAAAAGGCGCCTATGTGGCCAGGGGTGAAAGAAAACAGCCTGTTTCAAGCTTTAAGGAAGCCATTGATTGGTTCCTTAAGGAAGCCAAGCGAGGACAGCATATTCAGCGTTATAAAGGATTGGGAGAGATGAATCCGGATCAGCTGTGGGAAACCACTATGAATCCTGAAACCCGTCGTTTACTTAAAGTGACCGTGGAAGACGCTGTTACCGCAAACGATATTTTTTCCATACTTATGGGCGATGCAGTGGATCCTCGACGGGATTTTATCGAAAAGAATGCGTTGGACGTTTCGTATTTAGACGTGTAGTGGATAGTCCCTGGTGCTGTAAAGCAGCACCAGGGACTATATCAGAGGTTTTTCATCAAAGCCGTTCGACCGAATTCATCGGACCCGTATTAAATCCCACTGTATCGACGTTGGTACCTTTTTTGATTGCCAAGCTACGTTTACCTTCGCCACCGAATAATTGACGAGAAGATAAAAAATAAGCATCCTCTCAAGTTATTGCGGTACACTCATTGAGTGGTTAGGCGGTTAGGCAGGTTATGCAGGTTATGCATGGGTGAACATCAGTAAATGGCGGATTTTTGTAGCCCTATTAATAGTGAGATGGAAAAATAAAGCTTTGCAAGGTTTAAGATTATGAGCAATAAAATAATTCTATTTATGTATATTTTGTTTTTATTATAAGAGTATCGATCCACATATGCTACGATGAAGGTAGGTTACGCTAATAAAAATGCGAGGCGTAGTTTTCATGGCCACAGTAATTCTTAAGCGTGTTCCCGAACTTTCCATCCTGGTCGCCGTGACACTCATCGCCTATATGGCTATGTGGATATTTTCGACCGTGTCTGGAACACCGTTGTTAAGCGGTAATCAAGTTTGGGCGGTTATTTTTGCCTCCTTTTTATTGAGCACGGCCATTGCCATCGTTGCCGTTTTGGGTGGGGTAGGCGGGGGCGTGATTTTTACGCCCGTGGTGCTGGGTTTTACCAATGTGGACTCCCTGCTGGTTCGTGCCACCGGATTGGTGGTGGCGATGTTTAGTGGCCTGGTTTCTTCCGGACCGTTTATGCGTAAAGGCCTGGCTGACATTCGCATCGTTTTCTTTTGCGCCATTCCCATTATCCTGGGCGGCGTGAGCGGAGCTATTGCAGCTATACAACTGGCATCGACGATGGGCGAGACCGGAGATGCTATTGTCCGCCTTTCGCTGGGTCTGTTATTGGTATTTATCGCGGCTATGTTTATTCTGGGTGGTTCAAAAAATGAATACCCGGAGGTTAAAAAAACCGATGCGATCAGTAAAATGTTGCGGCTCCAATGCGCCTACCATGAAGATTCCCTTGGACGTTCAGTAAACTATCAAGCCACGAGGGCAGTGCCCGGTGCAATATTGCTGCTGCTGGTGGGTTTTGTGGGTGGTTTTTTCGGCCTGGGTGGTGGATGGGCCGTGGTGCCCGTACTAAACCTTGTCATGACCATGCCATTAAAAGTTTCCGCCGCTTCCAGCGGTGTGCTGTTGGCCATGGGTAACGCAGCGGCGATTTGGCCAATGATTATGAGTGGTGCATTGATCGCCTTATTGGCGGCACCCTGGATGATTGGGCAAGTCATCGGGGGGATTATGGGTGCGCATATTCTGGCAAAAATCAAAGCAGGATTTGTTCGCATTATCTTGATTATTCTGTTAATTCTGACCAGTATCAAACTTATTGGTCGAGGTATTGAAGTACTGGCGGGTATCGATATACCGATTATCTAAATTGCCCTGAGTGTGATTGGACATGAAAGAACAGAGTACCGATGATAAAGAGAAACCGGTTAAAATCAGTTTGGCCGGAATCGTCTATGGCGATATCATTTATTGGACTACCATAGCGGCCACTTTTCTGGTTATTGCCGGTTCTATGTTGATGTTTCTATCAGGCGAAAATTTTATAGATCCCGCTTATCTGATCGGTGCTGTTATGGATGAAAGATCCAAGGATGATATTTGGTGTGGAGCGGTCGGTAATGTGCCCAATGGTCACTGGTATTTGTCCCAATTAAGCACTGGTAACGGCTTAACCATGGCCGGCATAGCCTTGGGCGTATTTTCCGTCATTCCCGCCATCGTGGGTGCATCATTCTATTTGCTTAAAGACCGGCAATGGGACTTTGCTTCCCTGGCGGTAGTCGCCGCATTGGTGACCATTATCGCCATGGGTGGATCACTTAATTTTTTGACCAAAACTGCCGACGGACCGACATGCACTACGCACAAACAGGCCGCCGACCAGGGTGCCCGTGCGTCGAGTTAATACACCGCTTATTGACGATCCACACTTGTCTCCAATCATTCTGAATGCCGGATTTTTATTTTCCCGGTAAATCCGACCATCGAAAACACCTTCCATGTCTCCTTGGTGAAAGCCTACGATTGTTGAATGATTGAGCAGTCGTAAAAGGTGATGATTCTATTATTACCCGTTCATCAAACTTTTAGATATTTTCCACGTTAACGATATATGACCTTCTGTAATCTGAACGCCATGTAGGAAAAATCCATGGGAATACGAAAAATTGTTTTATGCGCTTGTTTATTATTGCCTTGCAGCGTATTGGCCGAGTCGACAACCGGTGGCTTGGCGTTGCAGTTTGAAAGCGGATCCATGCACAATCATGTCGATAGCCATGCCGGTAATAATGGTGCCGGTATCCGTGTTGGTACGATTCGGGACAGCCGAACCCAATACCGGGTTTCCGTGGAGAAAGTTCGTATCGGTGATATCAACAACATGATCGATCAAGCCAAGCGCAGTCGGGCGAAAATAGCCATCGGAACGACAAACCAGTCGGCGCTTTCGTCGATAAAAAGCGACATACACAGTCGCAACATCCAAAACTCCATTCGCGCCGGCACGGATAACCATGCAGTCGTCAGCGTCGGCGATATAACCAATGCCGAGATAAACGGTCGGATTGAATTCATGGTGAATGTTCGCAGGGATGTTTATAACAGCATCAAGGGTGGCCGAAATAATGCGGTCGAGGTACACATCGGTCGTATGGGGCAAGAAAGCCGATCGCAAGCATTTTCGCCATCGGACCATGGGCAAACGGCGGCCCGTATCCATCGCTTGCAGCAGGGTTTATCGCCGAAATATGCGAGCATGGCGTTTCACCCAAAGTCTGCCGGACGTGGCGCGCCGATGGTCACCCAAAAACAGGCTCCGGACACCGAAAAGTACAGTATCGAAAAAAGACAATCCAGCATTTTCGGTATGGGTGGCCATAATTTTCTAGTGCTGCGCGACGCCAAGGGTAAGATCATTGCTGAATTTCATGGTCTGGCCACGGACAAGTACGGTAAACAGACAAAAAACCTCGGCGATCATCTTACGTTTGTCGAGTTTCACAAACCGTCCAAATACATCGCTAAGGGTCAGGCAACGGCGGTGCTGATACGTGGCAGTAAAGAGGAAATACTGCAACGCTGGTCGGTTGGTCGAAAAGTCGGTGAATATATTAATACCTTGCATTTATCCTATCCGAAATTCGGTTTTAAGCCATTCGGTAAGACCATCAACAGTAATTCGGTGGAAAGCACCCTGAGTTATGCCATGGATATTAAATCACATAAAATGACCTGGCCGCTATCCATCCAGGATGAAGCGTTTGCCATTGAATATGACATCAAGCCGGAGCCGGATTCATTGTTAACGCCGGGAGAAGGGCGCATTATCAAGAAAAATGTGATCGATCAGTTCCGCTATATACCCGTGGCAAACAAATAGCAGTACCCATGGTTTATGGGTTATGGGCATGTGGCTGTTTATTCAGAGCATTGAAAAATTCGGGCCAACGCTTGGCCGAATCGGGTTTTTCTTTTACCGCTCAATATCTTCAACGGTCATGACCGGCATCCTTGTTCGGCGGTGTCGGTACCGTTTTCCAGGGCTTCGACTTCCATCATGGCGGCTAAAACCGCAAGCCGTTCCTAAACTTTTAATGTATACATACGATAGACGTTTACATACTCTTTCAACATGTATAAGAAAACGAATTACCGGCATGGTTTTACGCCCGTATAGATAGTATTGATTCGTCGGCAAACCTTCAGGTACTTAACGTTATCACGACGCGTTGCTTTTCAATGATCACGTTCTTGAGCACCAGCCTGGCGGCTTTGTGTTTGAGCGTATCTTCTCTAAGGGTGTAAACTGGATTTAGAGAAAAATAGTATTGCAGTGACTTGATTAATGCTCTTCGCAACGCACTATCGCGACGACTGAAGAGCCCGGGAATCGATAATTCCTCCACCAGAGGATTGGTTAAAAACAACTGGCCTTTTTGGGCGGAATATTTCAAGCCGCCGGTTACACCCAGGCTACCCTGCATGGATTTTGAGCCCTTGATATCAAATTTAACATCCAAACCCACGCGAATTCTATCATTGCCTTCACGCAGAGCGACTTTGGCATTGTTGAGCGTAATATCAAACTTACGTAAAGACGTTTTACGCAATGGTAGTTTTTTATCGATACGTTGTTGTAATTGATATTGATCCAGGTAAATAACGTAATCCAGGGGAGAAAATAGAAAATAAATCAGAGCTAAGCAAATAAAACTGGAAATAATGACTAATGTTTTTTTCATGACTTCAACCAACTATTAAACTATTACTACCGGAAGGGCCATTCGCTTCGGTAACCGCCGACCCCACGTATATATATATATGAGTTTACACGGATTTATCATTGATATAAAATCGCCGGGAAAATTTCGGCGAGTGGCTTCTGCAAACTCATGTCAGCCATAAAAACCCCAATGATTTGCCTGGAAACCCCAGCGTGTTTGGTTTAATGCGGTCGTATTTTATGTAAATGAATGATGCATAGCGTTAGCAAGGTCTACTACTCGTATAAAGAAACAATCGTTTTTATTCAATCCATTTCGAAAATGATGATAAAGAAAAGGCCATTCGGTACTACCGCCTTGTCTTGGGGGCACGGTGCCACCATCCAAAAAAGTTGATGGTTTTACCGGACACCATCATGGCGGAAATTAACCCGGCGCTGAAAATCATGAAACCGCCGAGCCACTCTCTGAGCAGTATGGGCTCGTCTGTCCCTAACTGGGAGGATACCGTGCCCACCACCAGTTCAAATAACAAAATGACGGCGGAAAGCTGGACCGGTAAATGGCTTACGCCGTATTGTACCGCCGCGGTCATAAACGCGAATCCAAACACCCCCAACGCTGCGGCATACCACCATGCTTGCGTATCAACTACCGGTAGTGGGGTTGGTAATAGAATAGTACCGATACCGGCCACCAACGTGACTCCCACCCATGTGACCACGGTTTTTATCGCAATCGGCACGCCGCTCAAATACCGATTTGTGACATTGGCGATGGAAAAACTTATTCCCGAGCTTAATGCCAGCCAGTCCGCGGTGTTTTGCGGCCATGGGAAGCCCAACGCGGGTGACCATAGCATACACAGCATACCGCACATGGCTAAGGCAAACACCGTTTTGGTCCTGCCGGACATCATTTCACCAAGGAATAAGCGGCCCAGTAAAACGCTCCACAAAGGCGACAGATAAAATAAAACCAAAACCCGTACCACTTGGCCGTCTATGACAGCGAGTACAAAGGCGACATTACACCAGCCGGCAAACAAAGCCACGGTCAACAAACCGGTACGATGAACAAGCAGGTTTTGTCGTTGGCGTATCATTAAAACAATGCCGGGTAAGGATATGACAGCGTAACTGACCAGGTTGATCCATAAGCCCGGCATGCCCAAATGCTCCAAACCGCGAATAGGCAGCCAGATCAGGCCCCAAATGGTGGAAGCGGTCAGTAACGCAAACAAAGGCAGCACGGTTATGTCACCGTGCAATCGCATAGAGTGGCATAGGTAACCGGTAGGCGCGAGGGTGTTGTTTCGTGACATTCACAGGGTTGTATTGCGATAGACCACCACGCCATGGACACGGTTGATACCGACCCATCGTCCACTGTTTTGGTACCAGTCGGTTATGCCCGAGTGACTAATGCCTGCAGGCAATGCGTCAAGCCAGTCGGTTGGAGCGGATGCAATGGCATGAAGATCTTTTGTCCACAATACCATTTGAGCCTTTGGAATTCGGGCGATAAGTCGTATGTCCCAATCACTGGGTCCGGGAACCCGACCTTGCCCGTTGTTGTGAAAAGTGATGTTGAAATCAAGCGCAAAATACGTTCGGCGAAAGCGCACATAGTGTTCAAGAAATGCGATTTTTTCGGCAAGGGTCTTAAATTGCCGGCTGGAAGTGGTGGTCGTAGGCGGCCCGCCGCTGTTTTCACAGGCGCATAGGAACAGCATAACAGCAACTGAACCGAAACATAATCTTCCACACAGGGTAGCCCTTTGCATGCACATTTCGTTTAACCAAACAGGCATTATGTAACGGTAATAATTTTCAAGGCGTTGGTGCCGCCACGTTGTCCCTGTAAATCGCCTTTGGTTATAAGTAGGGTATCACCGTCTTTCACAGCCCCGACACGTTTTAATTGTTCGATAACTTCCTGGTTAAAGGAAGCATGTTCGGTGGATTGAGGATCGTGGGCGATGGGAAACACGCCACGAAACAGGCTTACGCGACGTCGGGTATTTTCATGGCTTGACAGGGCGTATATGGGTTTGCCGGAACTGATACGGGACATATACAGTGCCGTAAAGCCGGATTCGGTAAGTGCGGCAATACATCGCGCGTTGGTGTGATTGGCCAAATACATGGTGGCCATGGCGATGGATTCATCCGCGGCATCAAACAGGGAGCCGATTCGATGTTGCGAGGTGGTTGCCCGAATCTGTTTTTCCACCCTTTCACAAATCTTGCTCATTTCCTGAATGACTTTATCCGGATGCTGTCCGATAGCGGTTTCCGCCGATAGCATGACTGCGTCGGTGCCGTTCAATACGGCGTTGGCCACATCAAACACTTCAGCTCGGGTGGGAATGGGTTCATGAATCATGGATTCCATCATTTGCGTGGCAACAATCACGACCTTGTTGGCCGAACGGGCTACGTGAATAATGCGCTGCTGCAACGCCGGTAAATCAGCCGGTTCACACTCCACCCCTAAGTCCCCGCGGGCAACCATCACACCGCCGGACGCGGCGACGATCCTCTCTAGATTGTTGATGGCTTCCACTGTTTCAATTTTTGAAATGATCATTTGCAAACCGTTGGCCTGTTCGATAAGCCGCCGAACCCGATGTACATCGCCTTCGGTTTTTACGAATGACGGGGCAATAAAATCAGCATCAATGGCAACCGCGAATGCGATATCCACTTCGTCTTTTTCAGTCAGGGCATCAGCCGAAAGACCACCGCCCTTGCGATTGAGGCCTTTGTTGCCTGACAACGGCCCACCCACCAATACTTCACAATAAACCCGGGTTTGTGTGCAGCGGACAACGCGAAGTTCAATACGCCCGTCGGCCAGCATCAAACAGTCACCTGGGCGCACGTCACGGGCCAGATCTTTGTGGGTGACACTGACGGCCGCCGGGG
>Ga0114931_10011569_pt1 | contig 10404 bp, 6 predicted proteins | sample 2SBtaG_FD_89579 | JGI IMG/M metagenome (GOLD analysis project Ga0114931, IMG submission 89579) | Deep subsurface microbial communities from Kolumbo volcano to uncover new lineages of life (NeLLi) - 2SBTROV14_V59a metaG | ecosystem: Environmental > Aquatic > Marine > Volcanic | place: Kolumbo... | reverse complement strand
GGCCCCGTCGCTTGATCGGTTTCGGCCTGTTTCATCGTCGCCTAGGCGATGATGAAACAGGCCCAGCCATTGAAACTCCAGCCCCACCAACCTACGATTTCACCAGCGAGACCATCAAGAGTTTCAACAACGAACGGGACATCCCGTTTTGCTTTCGTCCACCCATAACGGCCCTCCCAGAACAAGAAGAACCGTCACGCTAGCAAACCCACCCAAATGATTCATGCAGGCCTGCCGGAAGGACATGGAAGCTGGCCGTTAGAAGTCGACCTGCGTTCGCAGGGCTACGATGTCGGCGTTGCTGTCGAGGGTCGAGGGACGATCGAGAAAGGCGTGGATGTAGTTGAGCTGAATTTTTGCGTTGGCGTTCAGGTACCAGTTCAAGCCTCCCGAAACGTCCGTCAAGATCCCGCCGTTGATGCCCCGGTCCGTCAAGTCGATGGTCGACCCACGAACGGCCAGTTCCCACGCCCCGGGACCTCCCTCTCCGAGACTTCGCGTGGGCACGATTCTGCCTAGCACGGCATTGTGCCAGTTGTAGGGACGCGATTCTCCGGTGAGAAGGTATCCCAACTGCGCGTAGACCGCCGGGAAGACAAGGGTCCCGCCGGTGGTTTGTTCGACCACGGCGTAGGTAACCTCCGACTGCGCGTGCCACGGGCCAGCCGTCATCGCCAACTCGAAATCGAATAGGTTGACGTGAGCCACATCGAGAATGCCCGTATCTACGAAAGGGGGAATGACCGAAGGAACCCCAGCGGGAACCCCGCCGCCTGTCTCGCCGATGCCAATTTCCGGCGCCGTGGCATAGCGTACGTGATCGTTGGCCGGGTCGATCAAACTATAGGCCCCGCCGAAGTGCAAGACCGATCCCTGTTCGCGTGGTCCCAGAGGTATCGCATGGGTGATGCGACCGACGGTTGAATAGCCGCCGTTGTCGCCAACGTTTCCACCAAATTGGTCGACGGGGAACCTGAACACGGATACGGCCCAGGTTGAAGTCTCGTCATCGGTAATTCCCTGGAACCCGGCTCCAATTTGCCGAAAAGGCGCGAACGTAAAGGGCAGGGAACGTTCGAGAAATGTCATCTCTCTCACGCTTGTGAGCGCATCCATATTGAAGGGCAACCGCCAACGGCCAATTCGGATGGTTCCCAGCCATGGCACATCGTGGATATCGAGATAGGCATCGGTGATGTTTAATCGTTGTGCGAACGCGAAATCAAACTCGATCAAATAGCTCAGCTTCTCTGAGAGATCGCCCTTTGCCCCAAGCCGGGCACGACGGAAATCGGCACCGTCTTGAATATCTCCCAAGAGCGCACGGTTCGCGGTGTCTTGGCCAATCCAGCCGGCGTCTATCTGAGCCAAGCCGCTGAGCTTGACCGTCGGATAGGTCTTTCCCGCGGAAGCGAGGGCATGCACGCGACCACAACGAGGACACACTTCGCCGGGCGCGGTGTAGTTGCACACTTGGCAATCGCCTGCATCCGGCGCGAATTCAAAATGCGTGTCGCCAGGGAGGCCGCTGCCAGAGCCGGCATGCGTGCCAGCTAGATTGAATGTGCCGGCAGCCGGGAGCAGGCGGTTGCTTTGAACTCCAACCGCAGCGGTCGCGGAGCCAGGATTCGGCACCGCCGGTGTCGGAACTGCTGGCCACGCGGCGGTCGAGGAAGTTGCGTTCGCGGAGGTGTATGCCGGGCCCGCGATCACGTTGTTGGAGGTGCTGGCTTGAGCGCCTTCGAGAGAGACGGGTGCCAGCCGCTGAATCCCAGAGGCAGGCCCCCGTGCAAGCATATCCTGGCCCCGCAGGACACACGGAGACATTGTCGTGAGCAAAGCCAGCATGAGACCGGCAAGAAGCCGTACGAGTTGGAAGCCTTGGCTTGGAGTTCGCCTTAAGGTGGACAACTTAGAGGTTTTGTTGGACACATCCGAAATCGGGACACGATTCATGACAATCACACATGAGAAACCAGGGGATGGGGATAGCATTGGTCGCAGCCGAACCAACACCGGTGCCGTTTGACTTATCGTCAAACTCCACCTAATGGGAGAAGTCTTTTTTGGAGGGTCTTTCTCATGCGGGATTGGACTCGCCGCGGAGTTCCCGGCTGCTGTCTATCGAGAGAGGAGGGGATTGCGTCGGCTTTGACACCCGCTTGAGTTGATGAGTGCCCATGCGATTCGGTCGGCCCACCGAGACAAATCCCCTAGGGAAGCCAGGACCAGACTTCGATTCTGAAGAATCGGTTCAGGTGACGGTACATAGCGCGCCACAGGTGGTCTCTGCGAATGACGACACGGGCATAGCCGGTCATGTCTGGAAGCAGGACGTCGGAAAGTTCATCGGCGGCATCAAGATCGATCGTGGCGTAGACGGGCACATAGTGAACCCGGGCCCGCTGCCAAGCGGATTCGGCCAGTTGTTCGCGATCGGTACGATAGGGGGCCAGTGTCAGTTCGCTATCGTCCACCGCGCGGATTGCAACGCGATCGACCGTGGCGACAAGTTGCCCGCCATCAAGACCCATAAAGCGGAGCTTAACGGTTTGCCCGGGCCGGATCAGCGCGGCGGCATCTTCGGTTGCGGCGATCTCGACTTTTAGTTTCGAGGTGTCCTGGATGAGGGCGATCAAATCGCCGGGTTGTACGGAATGCCCCACGCGTTCTTTCAGGTTCGCGGTCACTACCTGCCCGTTACCGGGGGAGGTGATCGCGGTCAGCTCGAGCTGTTTTCGGTAGTGGGCCAACTCGGCTTCAATCGCCCGCACTTCCGCTTCGGCGGCGAGAATTTCTTCGGCCCGCGCGCCGGAGGATAACAGTTGCAATTCTTCGTTAGCCGTGGCGAGAGTCTTCACGGCCTCGTCATAGTCAAGATGAGCCGCTTGGAGCTTGGCATCACTGACGGTGTTGGTTTTGGCAAGATTGGCGAGCCGCTCGAACTCCTGTTCGTGATACTCCAAGGTTCGCTGTGCCATCTCGACCTTGTCTTGCGCGACCTCGATGGTCTCGGGTCGATTCCCGGCGTTGAGCAGTTCCAGTTCGGCTTTGGCCTTCGCCAATTTCGCTTCGGCGATTTCGACGTTTGCTTTCTCCTGGTGGTCCGCCAGAAGGACGACTTGTTGGCCCTTTTCGACGTAATCGCCCGTGTTGATTTTGATTTTCGAGACTTGTCCGGCGATGGGCGTCCGGATGCCGAATTCGGCGAGTGGGACCATACGGAAGTCACCGCCGACTTCGATGTTGTAGGGCACGAAGCCCAAGGCCACGATGCCCGCCAGAATGGCCACGCGGACCGGCCACCGGACATACCAGGGTCCGCCTCGAAACAGCCAGCGTAAAGCTCGATTGAGCATCAAAAATCTCCAGAATTCTTCATGATACCACCACAGGATCAGCATCGCACCAACGGCAAGGCCGATTCCTCCAAAGTAATTCGCCAACAGCGGGCCGCCGACAAAAATCAGGGCCGCATGCACCAAAATCCGCCATGCGTAGATGCCCAGCCCGTATAAGCGGAACCAGAAACGCTCGCCGCTGGAGAGAGCCTCGGGAGCGACCCTCAGCGACAACCAAGCGGCCGATTCGGCAAGTGCCCGTTCTCGCAGGTTGTGGACATCCAAGGCGTAGCCTAGCAGGGCACTGCCTTCCATGGGGTTGAGGATGTTCAGCCGCAAGAACAAACCAACCAGCGACGGCACGATGAGCACGGTTAACCCAGCATGCAGCAACGTCCCCTTGGAAACCATGCTCCAAGTGAGAATCACGAGCGAGGCAATCACCAGCCGGGACCAGATCCTCAAGCTGAGCATCGTCCAGCGGCCGGCATTGGTCATGTAGACCAACGATTCGCCCGTGTCACAGCCAATGTAGGGGACAAGCTGGCGGTAGAAATGTAGTCCGAACGATTCGACACGTCCTCCCAGCCGTCTGGTTGCCATCCCTGTTAACAGGGCGTTCGGAAGACTGATGAACAGCAACACCTCGCCAATCCACATCAGGGCTACCTTGGCGAAACCAAGTTCGTCGACCACCGACTCGATCGTATCGGGTAGTTGCCAGAAATTCTTCGTTAAGGCCGTGGCCGCCAGAACGGTGAGCATGAAAATTGGGATGATGCACAACGGATGGATCACCCACCCGAAGACGAGGGCCATCAGATCGAAGAACACATTGATAGCCGTGTTTGTCCCCGGCTCTCGCGTCGTGGTTGGCTCGGCGTATTGAGCCGATGGCGTTTCTCCTTCAAGCAGACCGCGTGTGCGTAGCTGCTCGACGAACTCCTCAAGATCGTTCCGAGAGATCTTAATCTGGTTCTGCTTGGCCACGCGTTGGCGGATGGTGGCCAGTGTGTCGTGGCCGTCGAGTTGTTGGGTGAGCACGCGTTCTGCGAGGCCGAACTGAAAGACTTCGCCGCTTCGCGGATCGCGCAGCATGAATTCATCGGGAGCCGTCCGCAGGAACTCCAAGTCTGCCCGGAGTCGTGGCCGTTTTTCACTGCTCGTTGCCAAAGAAATTGCGTCGAAAGTCGACGCCTCGGACCGGCGGCATCTTACCGCATAAAAGGAGGAGCCCTCGCCACGCGACGAGACGCTATTCCTTCATGCTAAACCGCCCTGCGACGCAAACCAAGCAATGGAAAGACATTGCCCAACCAAGCGGCAACCGTTTCGTGGTACCGGTCGCGATAACCCGCACAACCGGTCGACGAACGTGCGGCTATTGGGCCGAGGATTTCGTGCCGCGGGGCGAGGCACCGATCAATTGTCCCGAACTCAGCGGCCGACCTGCCGTGGCATAGCCCAAGTCGTACAGATGCGACTTGATCTTTTGGTAGTCGCCAAACGCCTCGGGATAGGTCCAGAGGGTGATGGTCGTGCGACGGGGAGGATACTCGCGGAGGATCGCGTGAAACACCGAGTTGTCTTGCAAGGCCCTCCCAACCTCTTCACCTAGCTTGCTGGAGATGGGTAATAACTGCCATTGATCAACTTGATAGACCTGCCCGGCGGCGGCGCCGGCCAATTGTGCCTCGAGACTGACCTCGCCGCGAATCACCGTGTATCGAACGCGAAAGCCGTCGATGGGACCGATCGTTTCACGGACCTTGTTTTGCGTTCGCAGCTTCCAGATTTGATCTTGCCATACATCCTTAACGGCCTTGATCAGTTTCTCGAACGGAATTGGCGTGATGCGACCGTTCTTGAGTTGAAAATGAATCTCGCTACCATCGACCGTGCGGCTAATGGCCGTGGCATAGGTCTCGATCTCGATGGTCTGCTCGCCGACCGACTCGGCCCGGGCAATCCGCGATTGGAGATTTTTTTGCTCGTCGAGAGCGGCATTCATCGCCTGTTGTAGCTCGAATTTGTGTTGGGCTTCGGCGTCCAATGACGCGCGCCCTTTGGCAATCTTTCTCTTGAGTTGGGCCGCGAGGATTGCTAACTGGTCGCGCTCCACCGTGCGGTTTAGTCGCGTGGCCCGAAGTTGATCGACTTGCCTGGCCAGCCGCAGGGCGTCATTGGTCATCGAGCGGGCTTGCTTGCGGGCGGCGGCCACGTCGTCGGGTTCGGTTTGTGTCGGTGCCGGTTGTTTGTCGTTAACGGAGACGTCTTTCGCGCGGACGCCGACGACCATCACCAGGATGATGAGGATCCCAACGATGTTCGACACGACGTCAAGAAAAGAGTCGGTGGAGAATGCGTCCTCGTCGGATTTTCGTTTGGTGCGGCGTTTCATCGTCCCGCTGCTTTATTTCGCTATGGATGATGGAGGGTCTGTCCGAAGATCGCTAGGCAACGTGCTGCGTTCGGTGTTTAACGGTTGGCTTGCGATGCCACGGTTGGCGATTCTCATGCAAGTTCTTGGATTGGCTCCGATGGTCCTTCTAGCGTCACCCCGTGGTTTGTTGATGAACGCTCGCTAACGTGTTCGTCGCAGAGGCGGCATCCGCACAACATTGCTCGGAGGGTCGACCCGAATGTCCATGCCGCTGTTTTGCAAAATTCGTGCAAGGTCGTTGACCCGCTGTTCGGCGCCGGCTTCCCCTTGCAGTCGTAGTTCGGGTCGCCAGTGCATTCCTTCGCCCGCGGTCTCCCAGGCGTCCATGTGATTCCTGACGGCCGCAACCAGGTCGTCGACCGCATCGACGGTTCGATTGCCTAGTGGGATGATTTTTCCCTGTCGCTGTCCACGCTCGTCGGGCATCACGACCAGATGGTCGGCCCGACAGTAGATTCGTATGGGTCGTCGGATTCCGATCGACCCTCGAGGAGAATTGGACATCGCCCAATCGTGACCGCGACTGTCCGCCAAGCTGCGTGTTGAAGATCCCGAAGGCGAACCGCCGGAGTCGGAACCTCCCTGGCCATTGGCCGATCCGTCGGCCGTGGCTCCACCGCTGTTGGAAGAAGCTCCGCCAGCGTTTGGTCCGTTGCCGCCCGCGTTGCCGCTGTTGGCCAATGTGTCTGCTCCGGGTGTTGCTCCAGGTGTTGCTCCAGGGTTGTTCGTTCCATCGGCCAAATCGCCGGTGTTGCGTGCGTCGTGGGGTTCCGAACCATACTCGGCGTTGGCTTGCGACGAATCGCCCCCTGACGGTCCGTCTCCGCTCCCCACGAAGTCCCCTCGTCCTCCTCCGTGCCCGCTTCCCCCACGTCCACGCTGATCGTCGTCGGAGCCAGGACCACCGTCAAAGTTCTCGAAACTCGTTGGTCGCCGGCGACCATAATAGGCTGGCGCGATTCTTGCCAATTGAATTTGTCGTTCCCGCGCGTGCTGGACGGCCGCGCGCTCGGCTTCGGCCAACCCCGGGTCTAGTGGCTGATATTTCAAGTTCCAGTCTTGCTCGACTAGCTCGTAACCGAATTCGGAGCCCCAGGAGCGCAACGCCGATCGCGCCACCGCATAGGCAACAACCCCATCGGGACGCACCAGGAAAAACGGGTAAGGCTCGCCCATCGGTCCCTGACCGGCCAAGGCGTTTTCCGCGAAGAACTCGTTGGCCGAACGTAGCGCCGCGGCGAGCGGGTTGCTCGGGTCCAAGGGGCCTTGAAAATCGGCCACGCTCAAGCGAATACCCTCGGGTTGGAGAATGACGGCGTCGGAGCGACATTCGATGTAGATCGGGCGTCGCAGCGTTTGACTGTTGCCTTCGTAGGGCACGATGGCGTAGGAGACTTGTTGTTTCGCGGCCTTCTCTTCGGCCTCCCGCGACTGGACTTGAAGCTCGGCGATTTCCTCGCGGATTTGTTTCAGGCGAATCATTAAGTCGTCCGTCGCGTCTTGCCGCGAGGGGTCCTCTTCGAGCGTCGCGAGTTGACTTTCTAATTCACGGAGACGTTTTCGTAACTCTCGGGCATGATCTTCAATGTGGCTAAGCGCCAAGCGTTCTTCGGCCAGTGTCGAGCCGATTTCTTCGAGCTCACGGCGGAGATGTGCCCGTGCGTTTTGTAGTTCGAGGCGAACTTTATCGAACCGTTTTTCGGCTACTTTCGCTTCATGAAGCGACTCATCCCTGATGCTCGCGGCTTGCAGCTTGGCTTGTTGCGCAAGAAGCACCAGTAGTAGGATTAGTGCCCCCATGGTGCAGAGCAGGACCGCCAGAAACGGGAACATCGAGACGGCGGCAGCGGATTGTGTCCGTTGACGGCGTTTCATGCGGCTCGTTCCTCGTGTCTCGAACGGTCGATTTCAATTTGTGGCGCGTCCATCGCGGACTTGCTCAAGCGACCGTTGAGAAGATGAATCGCGGCCGATAGGCTCAGCAAGGTTTCCTCGAAATTGTGTGCTCCGGACAGCGCCGACAGATTACGATTGAGCGCGTCTTCAAGGGAGACAACTTGCCCGGTGGCTTGGATGACATCGGACAACATGGCTCCATGACGCGCGAGCTCTTGTTGTTGGACGGCGGATGCCTCGGCGGCGGTTGTTAGTTGGCGTTGCACGCGGTCCCAGTGTTCGGCTTGCGAGGCGGTCAGTTGCTCGGCGCCGACTGCCAAGGTTTCCGAGGCGGTTTGTAGCCCTTGATCAAGTGCGTTGGTCAGTGCTTGCTCGAGTTGTTGTCCAGTCGCGCCGGATAGCCGTGACCATTGTTGATGCGCCGCGTCGATGGTCGACCGCCACAGCTCCGTCTGACGCTCCACCATCCGCTCGGTTGCCGCGATCACGGCGTCGGCCATGCTTCGCACGCCAGCCAACTGCGGATTTTCTCGTGGCGGGCTCTTCGCGAATCGCCCTAACAGTTCGATCCCAGCGCGGGCGTCGATGGCGGACAGTAATCGTTGCTCCGCATGGTTGGCGAGAAACTGGCAAAACATCAACACAATCGACAACCCCAATGCCATGGCGGTCGTGTCGAACGCCACGCCAAGTCCGGCGGTAACTTCCGGAAGCGACGATTCCAATGCTTCCGGAGAAAGATTGGCAATCGCCAGGGTGATGCCGACCACGGTGCCCAAGAACCCGAGAATCGGAATCGCCCAAATGATCAATCGCACCAACCCATAGTCTTCGTGTGTGCGCTCGACATCAAGGTCGGCAAGGTACTTCAGTTCATCTTCCAACTCGTCCGCATTTCCATTGCGCGCGACGTGTTCGATGCCCGCTCGTACACGACGGACCAACAACGTGTTCTTTTCCAGCGGCGGTAGTGAATCAAGTTCGTCGAGCAAGTGCTGAGAGTCTTCCACCGACTGCCCGCCCTGGGGGGGCTCCTCCAGCAGCGGATTCCCAACCAAAACCAGTTGACGCACGGCCGTGATCAACTTGATCGCCAGTGCCGCGAAGGCCACGAAAAACGCCGACGCGGCAACGTATTCGACCGGGTGTGCCCCAAAATAGCGAACGACAAACTCACCGTGCAGCGTGCCGGAATGGATCGCGGCATAAAACGCCAGCGTGGCAATCGCCCCCCAGGTTACCGGCGAGCGCAGGATGGCGGACGGAAGTCGATTGGCACCATTCACAACAGATCCCCTTGTTTGGATTCTCAGATGCCCGTGCCTGGGCGAACGCCGAACGCCGACGCACAGCGTCCCCATCCGACGGTCCGGTTCCGTCCTCAAAATCGTCAGAATTGGACCATTTGATCCATCCAAATCGGAAAAATCGGCGAACTCCGAGGATTCACATGCCCGTGTGACATACACAACACCCCTCGCAAGAGTGGTTCCTGGTTTCTTGGCACCCAACAAGATTCCATTCTACTGAAGCCATTCAACCCCCTCGTAAGTGTTGGTTTTCGGGCCAATTGAACAGGCATGTGGAAAGTGTGAGATCGTTTTCCGGTCTGAATCACATGCTCTTCGGAGCCCGTTGCAAGATTCCTTTGATTTTTTGAAAACTTTGATTCGTCGCGAGGGGTAATGTCTTGTAGAAACGGTCGTGGCCCCTGCGGGTCAGGTTGTACACGGAGCAAAGTCTGCGTGAAGCCACAACCGGTTCGACCCCGAACCGACGGTGACACGGGGCGGGCGATATGGCGCTGAGACTACCCCCACGGTCTACAGGAAGCCACTAATATCGTCCGCTCCGTGTCCCGTCTTTTTTTATGCTCACCGTTTTTATGCGCGTGCTCCCCCGCATATCTTAAGCACCGGCCTTTTTCCCCTCCGGATCGGTGGATTACCGCACAATCGATCTTCAGCGGCTTGGGGAACAACGTGTCGTCGACTCCGTATCAACACTGTCAGGGGATTGAGGGGTTGCCGCATGATGCTCAATGACTTGGCGACGGGAATCCTTTACAAGAACCCAAAACCGCACGTGAAGAGTATTCACGCGTATTTCCCTTCGGTCGTTGTATTGCCCAACGACCAACTGCTGGCGACTTATACGTTGGGCGAAGCCTTTGAAGCAGCGAATCTGCATGTACACGTGGCCCGTTCGCGCGATGGGGGTCAAACCTGGCTCGATCAGGGGAGGCTCTGTCCGGCGACCACCGACCGCATAACTTCCGATTTTGCCAGGGTTACGATAACCGCCGATGGTCAACTCATTGCCAATGTGCTGCGGTCTGATCGTTCGGAGCACCCGGACCAAGGGCTTTCGAATCCCGAGAACTTAGGCTTTGTTCCCAGCGAATTGCTGCTTACGCGTTCGACGGATCTTGGACGCTCTTGGGGCGAACCTTCGGTGGTGGTTCCACCCTTGGCGGGTTGCGAATTCGAGATGTGTTCGCCGATCACTTTCTTGCGCGATGGTCGCTGGTTGTGGCCCACTTCGTTGTGGCGCGACTGGCAAGGGAGCTTACCGCACGGCTATCAGATGGTCGCGGTGGTGTCTCGTGACCAAGGGCAGACGTGGCCTGAATATCAATCGGTGATGCGTGGCCCCACGAATCATGTGTTGTATTGGGAATCGAAGATTATCGCGTTGAGCGACCAGCGATTGTTGGCGGTCGCT
>Ga0114931_10011568_pt1 | contig 10405 bp, 9 predicted proteins | sample 2SBtaG_FD_89579 | JGI IMG/M metagenome (GOLD analysis project Ga0114931, IMG submission 89579) | Deep subsurface microbial communities from Kolumbo volcano to uncover new lineages of life (NeLLi) - 2SBTROV14_V59a metaG | ecosystem: Environmental > Aquatic > Marine > Volcanic | place: Kolumbo... | reverse complement strand
CAATATTATTTCTTTTTAGATTTTCTCCAGTATTCTCATTATATTCTAAAATAAACTCTGCTTTATTATTCAACATTAAAGAAAGATAAGTTACACCTTGGTCTATTACAGAAAAACTATTTCCCGTTTGTATTCAATGATAACAAATGCATTAGATTGTTCATCATAAGCTAAAGTATCAATTCTGAAATCTTTGATTGTAAATTCGCTTTTGATGAATTTTAATCCGAAAACATTATTTAGGTTATCTTCAGTTACTTTTTGCATATCTCTTTCAAGCTTGAATTTGTTTTCTTTGAGTTTTCCTAATTTCTCATTATTTGATTTGAATAATTTCATTTTTTGCCCCCATACATCTCTTTCTTTTCAGCAACTGCCATTGCTGATTGAGGTTGAGTGGTATAAGGACTAATCTCCTCTTCTTCAACCCATTTCCCAGATAGTGCTTCTGCTTGTTCTAAAACAAGGTCTGTTGCCATAAGAGTTTTATCTGGTGGATAACCATATTTTTTAAGAAGTCTTTTTACAATAACTCTCAGTTTTGCTCTAACTGTTTCTCTTAGCTTCCAATCAATTGAAGTGTTCTTTTTTACAATCTCTGTCATTTCTCGAGCTATTTTCTTTAGAATTTCATCTCCAAGAATCTTTTGTGCACTTTCATTATTTGCTAATGCATCGTAGAATGCTATTTCATCATCACTTAGACCTAATTTATCTCCTCTGTTTTTTGACTCTCTGATATTTTTTGCTAAGTCAATTAACTCTGCGATAACTTGTGCTGAATCTATGCTTCTATTTTGATATTTCATAATTGCTTCTTCAAGCATTTTTGAAAACTTCTTATTTTCTATTTTATTCGTTTTAAATCTTGTTCTAATCTCATCATTAAGTATTTTCTTTAGAGTCTCAAATGCAAGATTCTTATATTCCATATTCTCGAATGTTTCTAAGAACTTATCTGAAAGAATTGATAATTCTGGTCTTTGAATATTTAATTCTTTGAAGACATCAATCTCTCCTTCAGCTTCAACTGCTTTTGATACAAGTTGTTTAATGACACTATCTGATAAAGTATTGGAGAGTCCGCTTTCTGTTTCAGTCTTAACTAAAGACCTTGAGACTGATTGAAACAAAGCCGCATCTTCTTGTATGCCTTTTGCTTCTTCTGAAGTTATTGCGAGGTCTAAAGCTAACATCAAAGATTTAACATTTTTAACAAAACGTTTTTTCCCATCTTCTAAACTTAAAATGTAATCTTCTATTTGGAAGAAAATATCTACTCGTTTTTTTGTGCTTTTTGTTTTAAAATATGTTCTATAGTCATATCCTGAAAACATATCCTTAACTATCTCATATTTTTCTTTTAGAATTGCTATTGCTTGGTCTCCATAACTTAATGGGTCGTTCTTCCCTGATGTATTGGTGTAAATGGTGACTGCTTTTCTTAGTTCATCTGCAATTCCTATAAAGTCAATAACAAGTCCTGCTTCTTTATCTTTATAGACTCTGTTAACTCTTGCAATGGTTTGCATTAAGTTATGATGTCTTATTATTTTATCAATATAAATTGTGTTCATACAAGGAACATCAAATCCAGTAAGCCACATATCTCTTACAATAGCAAGTTTGAAATCTGATTTTGAGTCTTTGAATATTTTTGCTAATGCTTTTCTTTTGTCTTTGTTCCTCGTGTGTTCAGTCCATTCTTTTCCATCAGATGCTGAACCAGTCATAACAACTTTCATTTGACCTTTATCATCATCTTTGTGATAATATTCAGGTCTCAACTTTTTAATCTCATTATGTAATGCAATACAAATTCTCCTACTCATACAAACAACCATTGCTTTACCATTTCCAATAAGTTGCCTCATTTCAAAATGATTAACAATTGACTTTGCCAATTGTCTTATTCGAGGTTCAGAACCTGCTAATGCTTCGATAGTAGACCATTTAGCTTTCTCTTCTTCCGTAGCCAAATCATTAGGGTCATTGATGTTAATATCAGAACCTTGCTTTTGTCCTGTATGTTCATAGACTATATCATCTAATTGTTTGAAGATTTCTTCATTCTTTCCAAGCTTGATAAGTTTGGCATCATAGATTATTTTTACAACACGATGGTCTTCTAATGCTTGATGCATATCATAAATATCAATATACTCTCCAAATACTTCTCTTGTGCTTTTATCAGAGAACTCAATAGGTGTTCCAGTAAATCCAATGAATGATGCATTAGGCAATGCATCTCTTAAATATTTTGCAAGACCATATTTTATGACATTCTTTTGTAACTTAGCTTTGAAACCATATTGTGTTCTATGAGCTTCATCAGTTATTACAATAATATTATCTCTTCTTGATAGTTCTTCAAATGTTGAACCATCTCTTGCTAAGAATTTTTGTATTGTAGTAAAAATTATTCCACCAGAAGAAACTTTTAATGAAGTTTTTAATTCAGTCTGTGACTTTATCTTCTTAGGAGGTTCTTGAAATAATGAAAGTGATGAGAATGTGTTGTGCAATTGGTCATCTAAATCGTTTCTATCAGTTAGAACAACAATAGTTGGATTCTTCATTCTTGTGTCTTTATTCATTAACGCAGTATAGAATCCCATCGTAAAACTTTTCCCAGAACCTTGAGTATGCCAAACTACACCGATTTTCTTATTTCCACCAATAGCTTTGTAAGTCTTTTGAATGGCTTTTTTTGTTGCATTATATTGATGATAACCAGCCAAAATTTTTATTTCGTTTTTTTCGAAAGTTATGAAATTCCTAACAATATCTAATAAAGCTTCTTTATCACACATCCCTCTAAGCGTGGTTTCCATAGAAGTATTTTCTGATAATTCTCCTTTAACAGTTTTCCAAGGTAAAAACCATTCAAATGGACTTGTTATAGTTCCTGCAAAAGTATCTTTGCCATCTGAAATAATCTCGAAAGTATTGTATTGAAATAGTGAAGGAATATCTTCGTGATATGTTTGAAGTTGTTTAAAAGCTGTATCTATAGTTGCCTTAAGATTAGTAGGACTTTTCAATTCTAAGACAACCAAAGGAATACCATTAACAAATAAAATAACATCAGGTCTTCTATTCTTCTTATTTTCAATAATTGTGAACTGGTTGATTGCTAAAAACTCATTTTGTTTAGGTTTATCAAAATTAAATAGTTGAACAATGTCTCCTTTGATTCTTCCTTTGAATCGATATTCTACTTCAACACCATTAACGAGATACTTATGAAATAATTTATTATTTTGGAGGAGTTTGTGACTGGTTGAACGGAGAATTTTCTTGATAGCTTCTTCTTTAGCTTCAGAAGGAATAGCTGGATTTAACTTATCTATTGCACTTCTCAGTCTTTCAACTAAGACAACATCATCCCATCTTGTTCTTTCAGGTTTTGGACTATCAGGAGCAATATCAGGACCATAAAGTATTTTGTAGCCCATCTCTTGTAATAATTCAAGAGAAGCGTCCTCTATTTTTTCCTCGTTAATAAATTTCATTGTGGCACCTCATATATGTTTTTTTATCAGTTCTAATATTAAATCAATATTGAATTCTTCAATCTTAGTGTCATAAATATCTAATGCTTTCAAAACCTGGAGTTTTCTTTCTAATTCAGTTGAATTTAGAGCAAATGGTTCAGGAGACCTAAGATATTTAGGGTCAACTAAAGCATTATTCTTACTTGTTAATATTAGCCAGTGTCCATATATGTCTTGTTCATTTTCCCTAACCAATAATAAATTATGTCCTACCCCTGAAGTTGATTCTATTTCTCCCCAACAAAGAATTTCCTTACCTTCAAGTTTGGGTAGTTGTAATTCTTTTTTTCGTATAGTTCTTCCAAGCCATTCTCTTTCAATATCTTTATAGAAATCTTCCTCATAAATAGTTTTACAATTTATTGTGATGGGGGTTTTAGTTCCAATAATTATTTCATAATTAAGATTATTCAATCGAGATTCAATGTAATTTGGTTCAACAAATCCTTTATTTATAGTTGCAATAACAGTATTTATTTGAGCAGATATTTTTTCTTTAAATTGAAATTGAGTTAGTTTTTCTTTTTCCTCTTTTGCTTTCATTATTTTATCTCTTTCAATCCTCTTTAATTCAACAGTTCTATCTCGTTCTATTTTTTCAGCTATAATCTCTCCAACAATTGATTTATCGCCATCAACTTCATCAGAGGTCAAAAACTCTTTTATTTTTTCCCAAGAATCAATACGGTCATTCTTATTCTTCTTTATCATCGATTGAATGAGTAGTGAAAATTTGTTTGTTAAATCCGAGTTATATTCTTGTGGGTTTTTTAAAGCCTCAAACATATGGGCATTCTTCCATCCTTCATATCCTAAAGGACTAAACTCTTCAAATGGAATTTTTAAAGTGGTTAATTCATAAAAAACTAAACCCATAGAATAAATATCCATTTTGATGGTATTGTCATCAAGTTGCCAAGCCTCAGGTGACATATAGGGATATGTTCCGCTACCTTTGAAACTATTAGTTCTTGTGCAGTCTTCAGAAATTTTACCCAAACCAAAATCAGTTATTTTTAATTGACCTTTAGAGATTAAAATATTTTCAGGTTTTAAATCTCTGTGAACTATAGTTTTATTTATTGCAATCATACTATTTATCATTTGATTGAAGAATTCTAAAAGTTGTTTATTCTCAAAAAACTTATTTTCTTTTTTCTTACTAATTAAGAAGTCTCTCAATGATGGTCCGTCAACATATTCCATTACAATATATGGAGGATAGTTATACTCATTAGTTCCATTATTGTAATATAAATAATCTACAACGTTTTTATCTTTTATATTTAAAGCTAATTTTGCTTCATTACTAAATGAAGTTAATATTTTTTCATCGGGAAATTCAGAATCGATTGTTTTAATCGCAAACAATTCATCATCAGATGTTCTTTTTATTTTGAAAACTCTCCCAAAAGCTCCTGAACCAAGTTCTTCTAAAACAGTATATTCATTTTTATCATCTTTTACTGTTACACCTGTTGTGATTATGCTCATTGAGACATCACCCTTATTTTTCCAGACATAAGTTTAGGAAGAAGTAAATCTCTTGTCTTACTTAGTGATTCTATTTCTTCATTATTGTTTTCTGTTTCTACAAATAACGGTTTGACAAATTTATCAAAATTGTCAAGAAGATTTTTAGGTGCACAAACAAATTTTAATTCCAATACTGCTTCTTTTGGTAAAGCAAGAACTGTTGTTCCTATAGCAAACCCTCTTGCTCTATTTCTGTAGTTGGGGGTTTGTAGTAAATAATAAATAAATAATGTTGGCAAATAATTTAATTTGGGTCTTACTGCAAATGTATGATGTGTAAATATAATTTTTTCAGCGCCAATATTTTTAGGGATTATGGCTGGACTTCCTAACACATCCCTTTTTTGAGTTATATCTGTATTTGCAATAAGCATATCTCCTTGTTTAATGAGATGTCTTTCTTTATGTTCTCCATCATAGAATTTTATTCCTTCAGGTTTAAATCCTTTTAATGGCTTAAATGTCCCGAGATTAGCCATAGGCAATCCTTCTGATTCAACGAGATGTTTTCCTTTGTAAGAAAGCCCTTTTTGGACATCAATAAATTCTTGTAATTCTTTAATTTTCCAGTCTTCTGGAATCATTCCTAACTCACTTTCAACCAGTTCTCCACCTGAAGAGTTGTAAGGTTTACCTTTATATGTAAGAAATTCAAAATCAACAAACCATTCCTTGAATAAAATTTTACCAATTCTTTCCAGAGTTTTATTCTTTTGTTGGAGAATTTCTATTTTTGAATCAAGGTCTGAAAGAATTTTAGCTATTTTTTTTTGTTCATCTTTCTTTGGTAATGGGATTTTGATATTATTTAAAGTAGTTTGATTTAGAAGTGGTTGTCCAGAACCCCCTCTGTGTTGATGTAGATTAAGTCTTTTAAGAAGATAGAATAAAAACTCAGAATATGAATTATCTTTTGGTTCAGCAATAATTGCATTATCTGTAACCCAACATTTTTCTTTTGAATAATAAACACTCCCGCAATAACTACCAACTCTACCTATTATGTTTGTTTTTGCTTGTGCATTTGTTTTATTAGATTTCCCTATTATACCATTAGAACCCCATACGAAGTATTGTTCTGAATTATCTCTTTCTGGAGATTTTTTACCGTTTTTGAATGTAGCAATATTTGATAGAGTTCCAATTTCCCAATCTTCTGGAATCATTCCTATTTCAGTTTGCTTGAGTTTAACTTCTTGTTTCATCTTTTACCTTCTCAACCATTGTATATAATAGTAAAACTAACATTGTTGAATTTTGTGCTTCTCCATAATCAGTTTGTCTTCCGTGTAGAATGGGGTGTCTCAATTCTTTTGAATAAACATTTTCTTCTGTATGATTTGCCAATTTTGATTCTTTGCCAAATATATATTGCAGAAGTTCTCCAAATCTCCATTGAATCTTTTTTCTTCTTGAGTCAAGAACACATCTGCCATTAGTGTCAATTTTATATTTGCTGTTGGGTTGGTCTTCTACAATTTTCTTATAAATACCTAAATCCCAAACTATGCCTTCAATCTGAGATAAAATCAAAGGAATTGAGCTGATATAATCTTTATTTTTATGATGTTCAAGAGCTTTCTTTGTAATATGTGCGCGTCCTTTGACCAAGCCAACACCCTCAATCTCAGTTGAAAACTCATCCAAAAATTTTGCATCATTTAAGTCTTCAATCAGCTTATCCCAGACTGCTTCTTTTCCTTCGGATTTTAGAACATCTTTAAGTTTGAAAGCATAAGTCATAGTTATTGCTTCAAGCCAACCAAATTCTTTCTCAAATTCATCAAATCCTTCCCAGTCAATATTTTTTGCAAAATCAACTATCTTTGAAATACTCTCAGCATAATTTTTTGCAAACTGTTGCATAGGTGCTTGAATCTGAGCTATTTGTTGAGCAAATTGTTTGGATACCAATTCCATTGGCGCGAGAGCTTTAGCTATTGAGGCTTGTTGAAAGGCTAATTGTTTTCTTAATCTATCAATTGCATCAAAATCCATATCCAATACTCTCCAAGTTCTTTTTGATTTCTTCATCAAGATGTTTTCCTTCTTGCATTTGCTTTGCAAGTTCTGAAGTTAGTTCTTTCATCTTATCTTCAAAAGGTATTCCGTCATCTTCCTCTTCTTCTGTTCCTACATATCTTCCAGGTGTTAGTATGAAGTTATGTTTGGATATTTCTTCTTCTGATGCTGATTTACAGAATCCTAAGACATCTTCGTAGTTTTCTCCTTTTTTCCAGTTGTGATATGTGTCTGAGATTTTTGCAATGTCTTCTGTAGTTAATGAACGATTCTTTCGAGAAATCATTTCCCCTATTTTTCGAGCATCAATAAATAAGACTTGATTGTTTCTTTCTCCTTTCTCTCTTCTTATGAACCATAGACAGGCAGGAATCATTGTATTATAAAATAACTGAGAAGGTAATGCAATCATACAATCCACTAAATCGTTTTCAACAAGGTTCTTTCTTATGTCTCCTTCGCCTGAAGTGTTAGAACTCATTGAACCATTAGCCAAAACTAAACCAAGAGTTCCATTAGGAGCTAAGTGGTAAATCATATGTTGAACCCAAGCAAAGTTCGCATTGCCTGTTGGGGGTGTCCCGTATCTCCATCTTGCATCTTCTCTTAGTCTTTCTCCACCCCAATCAGAAATATTGAATGGAGGATTAGCAATTATGAAATCTGCTTTCAAATCTTTATGTTGGTCATTATGAAATGTATCTCCAAGAGCAATGTTACTATCAATTCCTCGAATAGCCATATTCATTTTAGCGAGTTTCCAAGTAGTAGGATTTGATTCTTGACCAAAAATAGAAACATCGTTAATTCTTCCTTGATGTTCTTTAATGAATTTTTCAGATTGAACAAACATTCCACCACTTCCACAACAAGGGTCATATACTCTACCTTTGTAAGGTTCAAGCATTTCAACAAGAACTCTAACTATAGAACGAGGAGTATAGAACTGTCCTCCTTTCTTTCCTTCTGCATCTGCAAATTCTCCAAGAAAGTATTCATAGACTCTTCCAAGAATGTCTTTTTTCTTTGAGTCTTCATCGCCAAGGGCAATGGTTCCTATTAAATCAATAAGTTCTCCAAGTCTTCTTTTATCAAGAGCGGGTCTTGCATAATCTTTAGGGAGAACCCCTTTTAGTGAAGCGTTTTCTTTTTCTATAGATTCCATAGCATCATCGATAATCTTACCAATTTCAGCCTGTTTTGCGTGGTCTTGTAAATATTGCCATCTTGCTTCTTTAGGAACCCAGAATACTCGTTCTGCCAGATATTCATCTTTATCTTCAGGGTCTGCTAATTCTTCTTTTTTTAGTTTATTATGAATAGCTTCAAAGCTATCTGAGATATACTTTAGAAATATTAATCCAAGGACGACGTGCTTATATTCAGCTGCATCCATATTGTTACGCATCTTGTCTGCGGCACTCCACAGCTTTTGCTCAAATCCTAATCCGTGTCCATTATTTGCCATCTTGACCCTCTTCTGCTTCTTCCATTTGCTTTGCTATTAAGAGTTCAACTTGACCAGAAACTAACCACCTTTTCTCTTGACAGAACTTCTTATACTTTTGATATAGCTCTTTATCAAGACTTAGTGTGACTGCTTGTCTTTCAATTTTTATGCTCATTTAAACCCCCCGTTTAGTTATACTGATTAGTATAGTCATACGTAAGCGTAAGTATATATAAATATTTTGGCTTTTTATATGCTTGATTGTATAAAAGGGATAAATAATTGCTGTTTGGTCTCATAGTATCTATACACTTGAGAGTATAGGAGTTTCCATATGGACACTATTAGAAGAAATAAGTCAAATATCATCTAAGTGTTATATATCTATGAAGGGAAAACGAATGTGTTTGTTACCTGTAATATTCAAAATAAAAAGAAATAGCTTTTTCTTTCTAATTATACACATTTCAAAATATACTCATTATTCTGTCAGGAATAAAGTGTTATATATCTATGAAGGCAAATTGTATGTGTTCTGAATCTATTTATCTCATTTCGAATTAAATGTGCATTTAATTTTATTTTTCCAAAAAATAAAAGTGAGACATTTTTTAATCAGCAAAAATGTCCATTCTCAATCTGAACTTATTTTTTAGTTAAAATAAATGATTAACTCTATTTTAGTTCAATTTGGATTTCAAATTTAAATTTCAATTGCGTTTATTCATCATTTCGATTGAGGACGTAACCCTTCTTACGAGGTGCAATTCGATTACCTTCAAATTCATATTTTTCGAATTTTGGTATTCTTACAAATGCATCAGTGTATCCAACAACTCTTGGTTCTTCATCTGAACCCTTTGGCGGATTTTCAATAAATATTATTGGAATTGATTCGCCTTCTACATTTTTATTTGGGACTGATGCAAATGCAACCATATATCTTTTCGGGATTGTTGTTGGCATTTTAGATGCCTCCTTCTATGATTGATTTAATAGGTATGTGTCTGATAATTACAATTTTATCTTTGCTTACCGCAATCTTTTGTTTTCCATCTGTCATTGTTTCAATCATATAAAACTCCGAGTCTATGTTTAGAAGTTTTCCACTAATATTTTTTGCAAAGGGCGAAATAAGACCTGTGTCAAATTGATAATATTCCCCAACCTTTACATATTCATTTTCATTCTTTTTATTTTTCATTTTTTTATTCCTCCACTCTAACCAAGATAACATCTCAAACACTCATTTCTCTCTGATTATTTTTTATGAAAATTATTTTTTTTAACATATTCTTAATCAGTATGAAAAATATGTTTTGCCTGTTAAACCTGTTAATCAAATTCACCACCTTTTATGTTATCAAAAATTTCTTGCTGAATGCTTTCAGCATCAATATTTTGACTCTCATTTAACTCATCATTGACCCATTTGATTCCTAACCAAGCCCTATCGCCTCCACTTATTTGTTTCTCAATTACATTATATTCGTCTTGAAGGAATTGCTTGATTCGTTTTGGACTTGAATCCTTAATTCTGTTTTGTCTACAAAAATCCTCATAATGTTTTTTCAGTTCTTTTTTACGAATATATCTTGATATGTCTGCTTCCTCTAAATTTTCTTTGGCAAAGAATCGAAAGCTATCTGACTTCATTAACCACATATTTCTGATGTCTTTTGTGAATTGGTTTTCGGTAAATGCTTTTTTTTTGAGAAGTCTCTGTAGTCCTTCAACTGCCCAATTAAGAATCCCATTAAGTTCTTCAGGTGTGGTTAATTTATCTACAATGTTTGGGTCTATAAGTCTGAGCTTCTTTTTTTCTTCGTTAGATGATAAT
>Ga0114931_10011567_pt1 | contig 10405 bp, 5 predicted proteins | sample 2SBtaG_FD_89579 | JGI IMG/M metagenome (GOLD analysis project Ga0114931, IMG submission 89579) | Deep subsurface microbial communities from Kolumbo volcano to uncover new lineages of life (NeLLi) - 2SBTROV14_V59a metaG | ecosystem: Environmental > Aquatic > Marine > Volcanic | place: Kolumbo... | reverse complement strand
TTCCGCCGGTGCCCGCCGTTCCGCCGGTGCCCGCCGAACCGCCGGTGCCCGCGGTTCCGCCGGTGCCCGCCGATCCGCCGGTGCCCGCCGAACCGCCGGTGCCCGCCGAACCGCCGGTGCCCGCCGAACCGCCGAAGCCGCCGTCATAGCCGGCCGTACCGCCCGTACCATTCGTGTTGCTGTCCGAACTGCAGGCAGTGGAGAATGTACTCGCGCAGGCAATGAGCCCTCCCGCGAGACAGGTAAACAAAAGCTTTCGGTTGGTGAACCCAGACATGCGCGGCAAGGTACGTCGTCTGCGCCGGCTCCGCAACCGCCCGGGTCGTCGAGATGGACGGGGCTCATCCTCGTCCCCGCGATGCCGATGTGACAGCAGGGAAACACTCGCGCATCGAGTGCGCGGGGGCTGCCCGTTCAAGTGCCGGAAACTGCAAGGTACTGCGCAGCTCTGCCGGCCTCGATGATCGACGTTCCAGCATCAGTGGAAATCGCGCGACATGCTGGGGAGATCCCGCCCCGGGACATCCAGTCGTTCGAGCTCGTGGACGATCAGGTGCACGACGGTGGGTTCGCTCCCCTGCCCCTGCCGCTCGACCTCGCCGCGCGCCACGAGCAGCGTTGCGTGGCGCGCGACCAGATGGAACTGCTCGAAGACGCTCTGGTACACGATCAGGTTCGCGCTGCCCGTCTCGTCCTCCAGCGTGATGAAGACGACGCCACTGGCGGTGCCCGGCTGCTGGCGGCAGGTGACGAGCCCGGCGACCGCGACGCGCGCGCCCTTGGGCGCCTGCATCAGCTCGCTGGCCGCCAGCACGCCCTGGCGGCCGAGGCGCAGGCGCAGATAGCGCATCGGATGATCGTCGACGCTGAGCCCCTTGCGCCCATAGTCGAGCAGGAGCTGCTCCACCGGCCGCAGACCGGGCAGTGCGACCTCCGGTTCGCGCACTTCGAGCTCCTGGAACAGCCCGCCGGTGCGCGGTGCTCGCACCTTCCACAGCGCCTGTCGCCTTCCGCGCACCAGCGGCTCGAGCGCGCCGGCCTCGGCCAGCGCTTCCACTTCGTTCTTCCTTGGGCGCGCGCGGCGGAGCAGGTCGTCGAGATTGGAGAATGCACGCTCGGCCCGCGCCGCCTCGATGCGGCGCGCCGCGCCCTCGCCCAGCCCCTTGACCAATCGTAGACCCAGCCTGAGCGCGCGAGCGTCCTCTTCAAGCGGCTCCAGCGTACAGTCGTAGAAACTGTGCGCGATGCTCACGTCGCGCACCGTGACGCCGTGGCGCTGCGCGTCCTGCACGATGCTCGACGGCGAGTAGAAGCCCATCGGCTGCGAGTTCAGAAGCGCGCAGGCGAAGTACGCCGGGTAGTGCGCCTTCTGCCAGGCCGACGAGTAGACGAGCAGCGCGAACGACGCCGCGTGCGACTCGGGAAAACCGTACTCGCCGAAGCCCTTGATCTGCTCGAACAGCGCCGCACCGAACTCCGCGGAGATCCCCTTTTCCGCAAAGCCGTCGAGCAGGCGCTGGCGGTGGCGCATCAACCTACCCGTCTTCTTCCACGCGGCCATGTCGCGCCGGAGCTGGTCGGCCTCGCCGCCCGAGTAGCCCGCGCCCACGATGGCGATCTGCATCACCTGCTCCTGGAAGAGCGGCACGCCCAGCGTGCGCTCGAGGATGGGCCACAGATCCGGATGCGGCGACGCGATGGGCTGCTCGCCATTCCGCCGCTCGAGATACGGATGCACCATGCCACCCTGGATCGGCCCGGGCCGCACGATCGCCACCTCCACGACCAGATCGTAGAAGCAGCGCGGCCTGAGCCGCGGCAGCATGCTCATCTGCGCGCGGCTCTCGATCTGGAACACGCCCACGGTGTCGGCGCGGCAGATCATGTCGTACACGCGCGCGTCTTCCGGCGGGATACGCGTGATGACCTCGAGCGGGTCGAACTCCCCTTCCCCGCCCAGCACTCCGTCTTCATGCAAGAGCACGAGGCACTTGCGGATGGCCGTGAGCATGCCGAGGCCGAGCACGTCGATCTTGAAGAAGCCGAGCGCGTCGAGATCGTCCTTGTCCCACGGCACCACGGTGCGGCCCTGCATGCGCGCCGGCTCCACCGGTGCCACCTCGTAGAGCGGTTCGGCGCTGAGCACGAAGCCGCCCACGTGGATCGACAGATGCCGCGGGAAGCCCTCCAGCGCGCGGGCCAGCATCACCGCCTGGCGCAGCCGCGCGTCGTCCACGTCGAAGCCCATCTCGCCCAGACGCTGGCTGTTCACCTCGTCGCCGTGCCAGTGCGTGACGGTCGAGCTCAGCCGGCCGACCTGTTCGAGCGACAGACCGAAGGCCTTGCCCACCTCGCGCAGCGCGCTCTTGCCGCGATAGCTGATGATCTCGCTGACCATCGCCGCGCGGTCGCGCCCGTAGCGCTCGTAGATCTCCTGGATGACTTCCTCACGGCGTTCGTGCTCGAAGTCGATGTCGATGTCGGGCGGCTCGCTGCGCTCTGCGCTCATGAAGCGCTCGAACAAGAGGTTCGACCGCGCCGGATCCACCGCCGTGATGCCGAGTACGTAGCAGACCGCGCTGTTCGCCGCGCTGCCCCGACCCTGGCACAGGATGCGCCGCCGGCGCGCCATCTCCACGACCTCCCGCGTGGACAGGAAGTACGGCGCCACGCCGAGCTTCTCGATGAGCGCGAGCTCCTTGTCGATCTGCGCGGCCACGGCGGGCGGCGTGCCGACGGGATAGCGGCGCGCCGCCCCCTCCAGCGTGAGCCGGCGCAGCCTCTCGTCCGCGCTCTCGCCCGGCTCCAGCGCGCAGGGAAAACGATAGCGGAGCTCGCCCAGACTGAAGCGAAGCTCCGAAGCGACCTCCACCGTGCGCTCCACCCAGCCCGGATGATCGGCAAACAGCCGTAGCATCTGCGCCGCCGAGCGCAGGTGCGCCTCGGCGTTGGCACCGAGCGCGCTGCCGGCGCGGTCGAGCGTGGTCCCCGTGCGGATGCAATGCAGCACGTCCGAGAGCGCCTTGCGCGAGGCGTGGTGGTAGAGCGGCCGGCTGCTCGCCACGACGGGCAGCGCATAGCGCGCCGACAGTGCTTTGGCGTCGCGCGTGCGCTCGCGGTCGAAGCCGTCGAGGTGGCGGTGCGTCGCGATGAAGGCGCGATCGGTGAAGACGTCGCAGAGCAGCTCGAACAGCGCCGCGGGCGGCTCGCTCTCGCCGGGGATGCGCGGCGCCGGCACGATCGCGACCAGCCCGGCGGAGTGCCGTGACAGATCCGCGAGCGACAGCGCGCTCTCGCCCTTCGGCCGATCGGCATGCGAGAGCGTGAGCAGCCGGCACAGGTTCGCATAGCCGTCGTGATCGCGGACGAGCAGCGCAACCGTGGGCGGATCGACGGGCGGCTTCTGCTTGCGCCGCTTCTTCGGGGTGGACACCTCGAGCGACAGCTCCGCGCCGACGATCACGCGCTGCTCGACCTCCTTCGCGCGCATGAAAGCGCGCGCCGAGCCGTACAGCCCGTCGCGATCGCACAGCCCGAGCGCCGCGAGCCCCAGCTCCTGCGCGCGCGCCACCATCTCCTCCGGGTGCGACGCCCCGCGGAGAAACGAGAAACAACTTCGAGCCAGCAGCTCGGCAAACACGGCGGACATCTGTCCCCTCACCGGGTCGGTTCAAAGCGGGGGCCAACACGAAGGGCCGGAGGGCCGGAGGTTCTTGTGGGTCGAGCCTTGTGGCGGCGGAGCGCGGCTAATCCAGCGGGCGGGCGGCGGGATGGCGGGCACAAAACCGGGTGCATTAGCCTAATTTCATTGGATATCCACCTTTGCATGAAGGATTTTCCAGGATTAATATCAGGCTCATGCTGGAACGTCCGCGGCTCGAGCAGGCCGTCGAGGTCGCGCTGGCCCGGAGCCCGGCCGCAGCGCTTCTGGGACCGCGACAGTGCGGGAAGACCACGCTGGCCCGCCGCATCATGGAGCGACATGCGGGTGCAGTGCGCTTCGATCTGGAAGATCCGATCGATCTCGCGCGATTGGACAACCCCCGCCTGGCGCTCGGTAGAGCGAGCAGCCTCGTCGTGATCGACGAAGTGCAGCGCAAACCCGATCTGTTCGAGGTCCTGCGCGTGCTCATCGACAGGCCCGACAACCCGGCGCGTTTCCTGCTCCTTGGCAGCGCCTCGCCTGCGCTCGTCCGCGGCGTTTCCGAGACCCTGGCAGGACGGATCGCCTTCGTGGATATGGGCGGATTCGATCTCGACGAGGTCGGAACCGACAACTGGAGAAAGCTGTGGCAACGAGGAGGCTTCCCGCTTGCCTACCTGGCTCCCGACGACGCCAGATCGACGAGCTGGCGCCAGGATTTCATCCGCACCTTTCTCGAGCGCGACCTGCCGCAGCTGGGCGTCGGTACACCCTCGACGACGATGCGCCGGTTCTGGACGATGCTGGCCCACTACCACGGGCAGGTGCTCAATGCGGCAGAGCTCGCCCGATCCATGGCCGTCAGCGAGAGCAGCATCCGCCGCTACCTGGACGTCCTGTCCGGCAGCTACGTCGTCAGGCGCCTCCTGCCCTGGCACGAGAATCTGAAGAAGCGACAGGTCAAGTCGCCGAAGGTCTACATTCGGGACACGGGCCTGTTGCACGCGCTGCTCTCGATAGGAACCGCCGAACAGCTCGAATCCCATCCCAAGCTCGGCGCCTCCTGGGAGGGGTTTGCGATCGAGCAGATCCTCTCGTCCCGCGCGCCGCCCGAGGCCTATTTCTGGGGTACCCACGCCGGTGCCGAGCTCGACCTCCTGCTCTTCGAGGAAGGCCGGCGCATCGGCTTCGAAATCAAATACGCGGACGCTCCCCGGACCACCCGCTCGATGCGCACCGCGCTCGAGGATCTGCGCCTCGACCAGCTCTACGTCGTCTACCCGGGCAGCGCCTCGTTCCAGATGGATAGCCGCATCGAGGCGCGCGGGATAACGGACCTGCCAGGCGCACTGCTGCCCAACGACCCCTGACGGCCTGGCCGATCGAGACCGGATCCCGGAACCAGCTCGCGCCGTCACAGACACTTCCCATCCGACCCCATCTTCTTCTGCCGCTGCTCCCGGACTGGCCGCCGCTCCCAGAAGCTCCGCCCTGCCCTGCAGTACCGCCGCTTCCGCCTGGGCCCCGCGCCGTCGTGCCGCCACAGCTCGCCGCGACGAGCAGGAGCAGGGCGAGGACAAGACATCGCATGGCGGGAACATCTCCGGACGAGGCGCGCGGGCAGATGCCGTCACAGACACTTGCCGTCCGACCCCATCTTCTGCGAGCAGCAGATCTTCCACTCCTCGCCCTGGGGGCCGACGTCAAGTGCGTACTGCCCGCTGATGACGCAGTTGCATTTGTTCTTCACGTTACAGGCGTTCGCGCAACATTGACCGCTCCCCGCAATGCAACTCTGTCCGATGGGCTGACAGTTGATGCACGTGTGGTTCCGGCAATACCCGGAGCAGCACTCGCTGGAGGTGTCGCACGTCGCCAAGAAGGGTCGGCAAGCGCTGCCGCCGGATCCCGAACTGCCTCCACTGCCGGACTGGCCGCCGCTGCCACTGTGCCCCGCCCCACCGCCGGTGCCGCCTCCACCCGAACCAGCATGGCCTGCCGTACCTGCGGACCCTCCGCCGTCGCTGTGGCTGCTCGTGGTCGAACCACCGCAACCCGCGAGCCCGATCAGCGCACACGCCCAGAACACTGTCGCCCTCATCGCTGCACCACCGCGCCGAAGATCTCCGCGTTGTGACGCGGAGCCGGCTGCTCGGTCTCGGCCCAGGGCGCGAAGTAGCTGGCAACGCCGCCGGGGTCGTCGATGAAGGTCCCGTAGCGATAGTCGCCGAAGAACCGCCCCTTGGGTTTGCGATCGAGCTGGCCCGGATCGATCGCGGAGTTCTCCACATTGCCGAAGTCGAACCAGATCTGCCCCTCCGGCAGCCGCATCCTGATGTGCGTGACCTGCCCGATCAGAGGGAATCCACCCTGGCTGACCTCGACCCAGGTGAGGACCTGCTGGTAGCGCTCCTGCGAGTCGGTCTCGAAGCCTTCGGGCCAGACCAGATCCGGCCAGAGCACGTGGCGGCGCTGGACCGAGGCGTCCAGCTCCTCGCTGCGTACAAAGCTGGCACTGCTTCCGCTGACGTGGATGTCGACGATGTGGGCGATCTGGTAGAGCGTGTCTCCGGCCATTACCGTGTCCGGGTACACCAGCCGGAAGTTGCCGGCTCCCTCCATCGGGACAATGTTCGGCTGACCGAGGTTGTTGACGAGCTGGGCCGCCGTAAGCGGACCCCGGATGAACTGGCAGTCGGGAGCGCTCGAGAGATCGATCCACTGCGCTTCGGCCGCCGGGTGCTGGCGCGCCGGCAGATCCGGAAGTCGCGCCATCTTCGGACGTTTGGTTACAGGATCGCACTGCAGCAACCACGCCTGCGGGCTGCCGTCGTGCGGATCGGCAGTGAGCGCCGTGACGGCGGCGGCGCTGTCGAAGATCGCGACGGTATGCCAGGCCGGCTTCAGGCCGAACGTGGTCGAGACGCCGAGCACTTCCGTTTTGTGATTGCCGGTGCCGCCGAGCGCGAACACCAGGTACATCATGTGCTGCTCGGCGTCGACGAACAGGTTCTCGCGGTCGAGGAAGGTGTCGCCGAGATCCCAGAGGTCCGTGGAGTCGATGACGTTCCGCACGTGCCAGGTGTTACCGCAGTCGCCGCTGACGCGCACAACGAGCGCACGGGCGATTTCCGGGTAGTCGCCAACGCAGAAATCGACGCCGGCGGCACTGCGCTTCCGGAACATCTGCACCTCCACCAATCGTCCGTCGGGCAGCCGGGACACGTTGTGATCGGTGTAGCTCGGCGTGTAGACCAGGAACGTGTCGAGGCCGTTGCAGGTACCGGTCAGGGTCGGATCCGGCAGGTTCCTGGATGTATACGTCACACCGAGGTTGGAGGCTTTCGCGCTCAGCATCTGCTCGGCGCGGCCCTGGATGAACATCTCGGCTTCCCCGGCAGCGAGACCGCAATGGCTGTGCGCCTGCGCGCCGCCGAGCGCCGTTGTTTCTATCTCGAGTGCGTAGACGCGATCACCGGCCGTGACGCTGCCCGTCAGGCTTGCGGTTGGAATGCGCTGGCATCCGACAAGCACCGACACACACACACGCCTACCACTGCCAGCCGCATCGGCCCCTCCTTTGAGGAGGTCAGGATACCGGACAGCGACGCAAGGGACAACGGGGAACTCCGCGCTTTCGTCTCTGCCTTGCATGGCATTCAATCAATCAACGACGGCGTGCAGATAGCGCCGGCCGCTTTCGCGATCGACGTACACCAGCGCTTCGATGCCGCCTTCGGGGCTTTCGAGCCAGAGACGGAGGTAGTCGCGATCGACGGGCGCGCGCGTCCACCACTCCACCGACGAGAGGCGCTGTTCGAACGCGACGCGCTCGATGGTGTACAGGCGCTGGTCGAGCGTGAGCACGGCGCCGGCACGCAGCGGCGCCGACAGCGGCACGGGGGCGGACAATAGACGCGTGGGGGCGCGTCGGGGCTGCGGTGACGGACGGGGCGCGCCTGCTTGCCCAGCACGCTCTGCGAGCTGCGGTGACGGACGGGGCGCGCCTGCTTGCCCAGCACGCTCTGCGAGCTGCGGTGACGGACGGGGCGCGCCTGCTCCGGTACCTGGTTGGGTGCGCCCGGCGCCCTTGCGCAGTCCAGGTGCGTTGCCTTTGCGGCCCGCCGCCTTGCGGCTCTTGCCGCGCAGGGCGGAGAGGGCGGAGCCGAGGCGGCTCTTCGATTCGGGACGGTGCGAGTCCACCAGGCGCAGCACGCCGACACGGCCCTTGCCGAGATCAGCGACGAGCTCGGCGAGCAGCACGGGCAGCGTTTCGAGACCGCGCGAGCCGGCGAGCACGCCGCCCGCGACACGGGATAGATCGAGCTGGCGCGCCACGGCGCGGACGAGCGACGGCACATCGAGCCCGAGGCCGAGTGTGGGGGCGTCGAGCCCGGTGCGCTCGAGCCTCGCGGCGATGACGCGCGACAGCTCCGCCTCGCGCCACAGCGGCGCGGCGAGATCGAAGCGCAGCCGCAGCGTGGGTTCGGCGCCGCGCAGGCGCGCGATGGAGCGGTCGTAGTGCAGCACCAGCTCGACGACCTGTGCGGCCTGGCCGCGGCCGGACAGGCGCGCGCTGATACGCGACACCAACCCGCGCAACACGAACAGGAGCGGCTGCACGCCGTCGACCGGCTCGTCCCACGTCGTCTCTTCCGTGAGTACGGCGGGGGGTTCGTAGGCGACGAGCGGCGTCGGGTCGCGGCCGGCGCACAGATCGAGCACGACCCCGGCCTGGGCGCCGAGGCGCGACGCGGCCGCTGCGCGGGGCAGCGCCGCGAGATCGCCCAGCGTGAGCACGCCTAGGCGCACCAGCCACGAGGCGCGCTCGGTATCGAGCGGCAGTGCGGCAACTGGCAGCTCGGCCGCGAGCTCGGCACTCTGCGCATCGGGAACAACGAGCGTGCCGCGCTCGCCCAGACGCTCGGCCAGGCTGCGCTGCCCCCAGCGCGCGAAGGCCTGCGCGAGCTGCGGCCCCGACGCGATGGCCACACGCGCGGCGTGACCCAGGGTGCGCACGCGGCTGACGAGCTCCACGGCCAGCGCTTCTTCGCCGCCGAACAGGTGCGCCGCGCCGCTGATGTCGACCCACACCGTGTCGGGCGCCTCGATGGACACGGTGGCCCCGAAGGCCAGCGCCGCCTCCGCCACACGCCCGAGCGCGTGCTCCACGCTCGGCTGCGATACGGCGCGCACCACGAGATGACCGCAGAGTGCGCTCGCCTCGGCGATGCTCTGCCCGTCGCGCACGCCGTAGCGGCGGGCAGCGGAGTTCGCGGCGGCGAGCTCGTCGGTCGGCTTGATCTCTAGCGGGTCGGAGGCTTCCGGTTGGTTCCCGGCGAAGCGACAGCGAGCCCGCGATGAGCGAAGCGAGCCCGAGTGGACGGAGTCCAGCTCTGCTGGACGGAGTCCAGGAGGGACCACGGTTCGAGCGAAGCGAGAAGCGCCCGAAGGGCGCAGTGAATCGCGTCGGGGGTCCGGGGGCGGTGAGCCCCCGGCGGAGGATTCCGGTGGGGGTGAGTGGGTGGGATACAAAACAATCCCCAGCGGGGGATCGCGCATTTTCTCGTTCGTCACGTGCAGCGACTCCGCCCCCAGCTCGCAGAGCAGACACGGCAAAACGACAGCGGCAATCCGACGAGTCGTCACGACGCCTTCTCCAGCGGGGGCTCCAGATCGATGCGACGCGCGGAGGCAATGCGGCCGTGGCGGTCTTTCGCAACGCGCAGCATGAGCTGACCGGAATGGGGACGCGCGAGCTCGAGGCGCTGCGCGACGGGCAGCGGCAGTGGGCGGCGCGCGGCACTGTCCGTAATGAGCAGCACGGCGCCCGGCGTACCCTGCACCGCCATGGCCAGCCGCCGCACGATGCGCGGCCAGCGACCGAGCTGCACGCCGAGCCCACCGACCCCCGGCGCGCCCAGCGTGTCGATGACCACGATGGCAAAGGCCTGCGACTCGACCACGCGCGCCGCCACGCGGCCGAGCGCATCGAGCGGCGGACGCACGATCAGCAGCCGATCCAGCGCGACACCGAGGCCGGCGACACCGGGTGCGTACAGCGTGGCGGACGGATCGACGAAGGCGCACCAGGGCGTGTCGCCGCCACGGAGCCGCCCCTCGTCCTGCGCAGCGCGGCAGGCGGACAGGGCGAAGCGCGTGGCCAGCGCCGCGCCGCCCGCCACGGCCAGCTCTGTCACCGCGCCGCGGGCGAGCCCGCCGTCGGGCAGAGCGGTATCGAGCACGGGCAGCCCGAGCGGCAGCGCCAGAGCGCCGCCCACCTCCGACCCGCGGACGACCGCGGCGGGCAGCTGGGCCAGGAGATGAGCCGGAAGAGCCATGGTTTGCCTCCTTGTTCAGGAGTACTGAACATAATACCAGCATCCGGAAATGGAAGCCATGAGGTCCAAGCTAGGACAGGCAAGGTCCGATAGCGCCGCGCGCACACAAGCCGACGCGGTCGCACACCGAGCAACGCGCATCAGTGCGCTCGGACGCAAATGCGCGTGAGGCGCGCATTTCCGCTCTGTGGGACGCCTGACAACACCGAAACGCGCGTGAGGCGCGCATTTCCGCTCTGTGGGACGCCTGACAACATCGAAATGCGCGTGGGGCGCGCATTTCCGCTCTGTGGGACGCCTGACAACACCGAAACGCGCGTGGGGCGCGCATTTCCGCTCTGTGGGACGCCTGACAACACCGAAACGCGCGTGGGGCGCGCATTTCCGCTCTGTGGGACGCCTGACAACATCGAAACGCGCG
>Ga0114931_10011566_pt1 | contig 10406 bp, 8 predicted proteins | sample 2SBtaG_FD_89579 | JGI IMG/M metagenome (GOLD analysis project Ga0114931, IMG submission 89579) | Deep subsurface microbial communities from Kolumbo volcano to uncover new lineages of life (NeLLi) - 2SBTROV14_V59a metaG | ecosystem: Environmental > Aquatic > Marine > Volcanic | place: Kolumbo... | reverse complement strand
CTTCTCCACGACTGGTACAGCAGCGCCACCCAGCAACTGGATGCCTTCCGTCTGAGCAGCGGTGAAGTCCTGTTGACCCAGCAAGTCGCTCAACTGGTGCAGGCCATGGCCAGCTTCGATCCGCCGCCCGCCAGTGAACTGCAACTCAGCCGCCCGTTGCAGGAAGCGCTGGCCCCGGTGCTGGCCGCCAGTTGGCAGTAGCGGGGACAATCCAATGGCGTTACCATGAAAGTCGCAGATTTATACGATACCGAATCGGGAACCGCAGCAATCGCCCATGATGCGCTTCGTTCCTCAGCACATCCTATAAAACAGCGATTTTCACGGTAATGGCCGCAACTCCCGACTAATCCTCGACCAGGCCTTTCATATAAATGGCTAAATGGATGCGATCCGGAACTTCCAGTTTTTTAAAAATTTTGGTTAAATGTGCTTTGACGGTCCGTTCGGTAATAAATAAGGCTGAAGCAATCTGCTTATTGACACAGCCTTTGGAAATCATCTTAGCAACCTGCAACTCCCGATCAGAAAGACATTTCAGTTTTTGTTGCTTTTTAAATATCACTTCCTGGCTTTCCTGCATGGAAAAGGGAATGATATTTTTATCAATCAATAAGGCGATAACTTTTGGTATCAAATGTCTTGGCACCCAAACTTCGCCATTTAACACGCTGGCAACAACCCGGCACAGCAAGTCGGCGCTGATTTTTCTATCACAATAACCCGAAACGCCTGAAGCAATTGCTTCTATTTGTTTATCCTCAGGCCAATGATGACCAATGATGACAATTTTACCTACAACGTCTTTGATCAATGTTGAGACCTGAAAATCTTCAGCCAGAAGGTCAGCATCTATGATTGTCAGCGATTTACTATTATGCTGTTTTTGATGTTGGCAGCATTGATTTAAATCAGCTGCAACTTCAAACAAGTAATCTTCACCGAGAACAGTGTGCAACTGTTTAAATTCTTCCGGATTACAGCTGACAAGAAGTATTTTAGAAAAAGCCATTCCTGGGATTCTACGCCTGAACTTAACCAGTCGACTATTTTAGCAAGCTTTTATGATTAAAACTAAAATTACTGCAGGAAAAACAAAATAAAACCGTGCAAACGATTAAGACAAAAGTTAATAGTTTCAAGGTAAAACAATGAAATTCCGTACTATAATATCAATTAGTTAGTACGTAATTTATTTATTAATTTGGCGGCCATTTTACGGCTTATCCAGGCTTCGCCTGAAGCTATGACTCTAACAGCCTTGTTCAGATATTTTTCCAATGCGCTGTATTCCATGTAACCGTTGGCCCCAGCCAGTAAACAATTGAGAATTTGTTCATCGTTCAGTTGCTGGCCTATAACAATAATTTTACTTTGCGAAGATTCGGCCAATATATATTCAATAAAAACATCAGTGGCAGCTTTTCTAACATCATAACCAAGCAATATGACCGCAGGCTGAAAGGCCGTGGTGTGATTTAAAGCATTAATCTCATCTTCTGGTTCCACAATCAAATCCACTTGGCTGGTGGAAGCAGAATAATCGCCTATCCAGCAGCTTCTGTTTCTGCATTCGATGATTTGATGCGTCAATGCCATTGTTTTATACCCACAATTATGCTCAAAAGTTAAAAATTTCCATTGCTGAGTATTGTATAGCAATTATTGAAATTTTGATATTGTACTTAAGTACTATATTAGCTAACGTTTATAATGTTTCAAGTTCTAGTTTTGATAATAAATATAAAGCCTTATATTTATTATCCGCACAAATTTCAACATTTGCGGAAAATTTTTCACAAACCTCCGGCCTTAGGGAGGAAGCAAAAATCAGGCACCGGTTGTCGTGGCTTAATTGTACACAACGCACCCCCGCAGGCTTTCCCTCTGGCATCCCGGGAATGGCTGAGGAAATTGACGGCGCGATGCAGCAGGCGCCGCAACCGGGCCGACAGGTCATTTTTTCAGTCATGAACAATTATATGATGTTGCTTCATCAAAGCAGAAATATTTTTTCGATAAAACTCTCTGACTGGCAGACACAAATCTCCCGGTTTCAAATTTCTTTCCTGTAATGATTCAGCCTCTATGTATATATTATGTACATCATAAATTTGCAAGGCTGTAAATATGGCCATAGTATCCTTTAATGCCTGTTTTTCTGGTCGTTGATGCCGGATGAGTTGAAAAACACCATCATCCAACAGTAATAAGCTAACCGGCTGATCAAAGGCTGCGGCCGTTAAAATCACATCCAGCGTCTCCTGCCCCTGACTGCCTTGATAAGGTGGATGGCTTATGACAAACAAAATGTTTTTCATTGTTAGCTTTAGCAAAGACAGGATTAAATTTTAAATACTTTCCTGATTACCCACAAGACTCAGCCATTTATAAATTTACAGCTTCTTCCGATGATAGGAAAAGCTTCTGCATTCCGTGACGCAGAGCATCACCCATTGCGTTCCCACGCGGAGCGTGGGAACAATACCATAACGGGAATTTAACAGTGCTGAGGGTCATGCGTAATCAGGAATACTTTTCATACTTCGCGCGATCACGTAAAGATAATATGCCGGTCGGCTTCCAACATCGCTTCAAGCAACTGACCAAGACCGGAAATACGAAAACCGTTTACTAAATTATCATCTTTTTTAGCTTGACGGATACACTCATCCCGGCACAGCAACCCGCGCCTCTGTGCTGCAGAAATACAGATGACCAGATCAATGGCATGACAAGCCGCCAGATCGCTCCATTTTTTTGTCCAGGCCAGTTCATCATCCGGCGGTGTTTGTGTATTCAGCGCATGATAAATAGCATCATGATAAAAAAACACCCGGATAACTTCGTGTTGTTGCTGCAAGGCGGCCTCGATAAAATTAAATGCAGATAATCCTGCACTTGAAGAAAACGGGCTGGCATTGACCTGGACAGAAAATTTCATATTTTTAAGGGTTGTACTGTTTATATACAGATACGGCCGGTATGAGAATAGACCGTATTATCCTAGTAAAAATGTAGCTATTCAGCATCTCTGTCAGTCAGGATGCAACATTGATTTATCGGGACGCGCAATACATCCCGGTAAGCTCTGCTGCAACATCCTGTTGCAGAAGCTTGATAGATCAACAACCTGCATCCTTTTTGAAAAGGGTGCTGAATAGAAACGTAAAAAATCAGTTGTATCACGGATTCTAACACAAACCATTGCTTCCACTGTATTGCAGAATCATACCCGCTCAACCTATGCTGGGACTTAACCCATGGGTGAAGCTAATATTTTTTTTAAGCATTGTGAAATCAATTTCTTGCACTATAATCCCACGTTCAGCTGATTATTCCAGGTTGAACAAATCGCCCGCAGTTTCGTCATAGCGTCATGAAAATCAAAATTGCTATTTATTTTCTAGCCCTGATCGCCACCTGTCAGACGGCTCTGGCCGATGTTCAACAAAATACTAAAATCAATCTTCCTGATATGGGCGACTCCGCAGGCGCCTTGATTACTCCAACTCAGGAAAAGGAATTAGGGGAGGCCTTTTTCCGTAAACTCAATGCACAACTTAAAATTTCCCAGGACCCTGAAATCCAGCAATATATCCAGGCAATCGGGCATCATCTGGTTGAAAACAGCGATGCGCCCGGCAAGCCCTTTTATTTTTTTGTAGTTCTCGATAATGCCATTAATGCTTTTGCCGGCCCGGGTGGTTATATCGGTGTGAACTCTGGATTAATTTTAATCACAGAATCCGAAAGCGAACTCGCCTCCGTCATGGCCCATGAAATTGCGCATGTGACCCAGAGACATCTCTACAGAGCTTTCGAGGCTGCCAAACAATTATCCATTCCCAGAGCTGCGGCCATGTTAGCAGCCATTCTGTTGGGCACTCAATCACCCGAGATGGGGCTGGCAGCCTTAACCGCCATTCAGGCAGGTAGCGCACAATTTCAAATTGACTTCACCCGTGACAATGAGCAGGAAGCTGACCGCATCGGCATGCAGACACTGGTACAATCACATTATGACCCCCGCAGCATGCCCATCTTTTTTGAGCGGCTGCAACAATCCAGCCGCTACTATGGTAAAGGCATACCTGAATTTCTACGTACTCACCCGGTAACCGCATCACGCATCGCGGATACCCGTGGCCGCGCAGAAAAATATCCTTATCGGCAATATCCGGATTCTCTGCCATATCAATTAAGCAAGGCAAAACTAAAGGTGCTGACCATTGCCAATGAAGATGCGGATGTATACCACTATTTTTTTGTCAGGCGGCTACAAGGTACACGGGAGCAGCGAGCCGTCGCCCGTTATGGTCTTGGCTTAATTTATACCCGGCGTCAGCAATTCCAAAAGGCAGACCAGATTTTTTCTCAGCTGGTCAATGAATTCCCCTCACAAGCCCACTATTTAACGGCCCTGGCACGTAACGCCCTGGAAGCAAGGCAATATACCAAAGCCCTTAAACGCTATCTACGGGCCAGGAAAAACTTTCCCGGCAACAAAACTGTAGAAGTTGAATATATATCAACTTTATTGAAAACCGGGCAACCTAAAATCGCCTACCGGGAGCTGCAATCAATGCATTTTGGCAAACTCAATCAACCCCTGTACTATCGATTACTAGCGCAAATTCATGGGGCTTTAAAAGAGTATGCAAAATCACACCGTTTTTTGGCTGAGTTCTACTATGCCAGCGGAAATACACCCGCTGCAATTACACAAATTAAACTTGCGCAAAAATCAATAGACTTAAATTTCTATTTGGCGGCTATTCTGGATGAAAGACTGCAGTTTTTTAATCAGGAAGAACAACAGCGCAAAGAAGATAATTGAATTTTGGCCTGATCATTAAAACATGCGCAATGAATGCAGATAATTTTCTATATTATTCTTTTCTAATAAATTATAAGTTTATGAAAAAAAGATTTATTTTATGGTTATTAGTTTTTTTAAAAAAAAATCTTTTTTTTTAATAGACAACCGCATTTGCAATGTTTTAGACTATGGTTCCGCTTAATGGAGTGGGCTCGATGCTTTGCATCGATTAAAGAGGAGGAGAAGCCGCTAAGGCTTCGATAATAACAACTATAACTACTTTTAGGACTGCTTATTTTGCTGGTAACAGCTAAAAGCGTACAACATAATAACAATAATAATAAAATGCACGCCGCCCGCGTTAAGCGGGCTTTTTTATGCCTGCCGATTAGGAATCAGAGGCCGTTTTTAGCGTAAAAGTGGTTTAAATTTTGACCGCATCCAAGCCTCTCCCATGGAAGCCTGTAAAAAAGGCAAATGGATCAATACTGCATGTTCAAGTGATTTCCGGACGACGCCTAAATATAGCTGCGGATTAATCCGTATAATACGCATGATTTCGCGCCTGCCCCCTGTACCAACTTCTTAACCTCTCGTTACATCCATCGCTCCTGCTAAATGAGCCAGTAAGCGTATGCAACGTTTGATATGCTGATTTCAAGGCATCTATATATTCAAGCGCAAACCCACCCAGCCGGCACGCGGCGAACCGGGAGAGATAAAACGATTGTTATTAAACTGATCGCCCAACACTTCACTGGCAACACCATAAACGCCAAAACTGCTATAGCGTTTATCTGCTAAATTATCAACCCTGCCGAAAAAGGTCAGATGTTCGTTAACTTTGAATTCTGTACGAAAATTAAATACCCAGTAGCCGGGCAAGGGTTTGGTTATATTGGCTTCATCACCTCTTAAAAATTGTTCCCCATTGAACAGCGAATCAATCGTCAGCGACCAGCGCTGCCATAATTCGACCCCTACAGACGCCTTAAAAACATGCTCAGGTATCCCGGGAATTTTATCGCCGGATTGCACAAGAAGGCCATTGCCCGCATTAGGCTGCAACGGATTCTGAATCAGGAAGCCATCCAGAAATTGCGCATTGATATAGGTATAATTGGTGTTGAAGCGCCAATTATCAATGCGGCTGAACAGTTGCTGGTAATTAACTGTCAAGCCGGCTTCAACACCATAGCGGCGGGTCTTGCCGACATTACTAAAAAACCCCTCACTGATGCTGCTGCCACCGCGATTAAAAATAATGTCATTGTGGTTTTCAGTATGGAAAAAACCGGCATTCCACTGCATATCGCCATGATCTATAAAGCGATCAAGACTGCCGCGAAATCCGGACTCCCAACTTTTCGCCACCACCATAGCCAAAGGCGGATCCGCCAAAAAAGCGTTGGGCAGGCGGCAGGGATCATTTTCATCCGCGCAACTTAATTCCATGGGCGTGGGCACCCGTGAAGATTCACTGTAATTGCCATAAAAGCCCAGATAATCAGCAAACTGATAAGTCAAACCGGCAGAAGGATTAAAACGGTCAAAATGATGTTTGCCGCTTAATTTATCTCCCTCCGCTGAAATAAAACGGTTTTTTAATTCTACCAGCGAATGGTTATAACGTCCGCCCAGAGTAATCGTCAAGGCATCGGTCAACGCGAAACTATCACTGACAAACAAACTCCAGGTTTCCGTGGCCGTATCCAGTCTGACTTTGGCATCATTAATCAGAACACCACTACCTTTAGTGCCCCGATCCGCTGTTAATTGCGCCAATTCAGTATCGGATTCAAAGCGCACATCAGCCGAATCAAATCCACCACCGAAAATAAATTGATTTTGTCGCCCGGCAATTGCTTCAGAATACAAACCTTGTAAATTAAAGCCCTGTGATTTTTGTTGCGTGAAACTAAGATTGTTGATGCCACCTGCAACGGCATCAGTAGCCATTACCGGGCGGCCGTTAATATCGTTAACCACGGATTCATCAGCACCTGCATTCAGACAAAGCAGGCCATTATTGGCAGCCAGCTGACAGTAATCGAAATCACTGCTATCACCATTAAATGAATGTATACGATTACGCCTGAAATAAGCATTTCCGCTAATATTCAAGGTATCGCTGACATCATAATCACCGGCCAGTTCGGTAAATAACAAGCGTGTCCGGGTCTGATCCGGGTGCGTAAATACTGCCGTTCTATCCAATTCAAATAATTGCACGGGCACCGCGCCATTGCCTTTTAAATCGCTGTCATTGGCTGCCAGCGTCAGATCAATACTGCCCCGTTCATGCTGCCAACTTAACGTGGCCAGCCCCTGCCGGCTTGAAGACCGGGAATGATCGCGCCAGCCTTTTTCGCCAAAATTATGCAGATCAATATAATAGCCAAACTCACCGTTATTCCAGCCACTGCTAAGTTCTTCCGAATGCCGTTCAAATGATCCACCATAGGCTTCAAACTGATGGCCTGCTGAACTAAAACCGGTTTTGGTTTTTATCGAAATTGCGCCGCCCAGGGTATTTAAACCATAAACCGGATTAGAGCCGGGCTGCAATACCATGGATTCAATCGCACCCTGTGGCAGCAGATCCCAGTTGACAGTATCACCAAAAGGTTCATTGAAACGTACACCGTTAACATAAACCGATAGGCCCTGCGGCAGCCCCAGCAAAGGGGATGCGGTAAACCCCCGGTAGGAAATGTCCGGCTGCAACGGATTACTTTGTGCCTCATTAACATAAACGCTGGCCATATATTGCTTCATATAATCCGCCAGCGAAATAGTTTGCCCTTGCTGCAAATCCTCAGCCGTCACCGTTTGTACATTGCTGGGAATTTTGCTTTTTTCCAGCGCCCCGCCCAAGGGTGTCATGCCAATTACTTCAATATCTTCGAGCTTAGTCGGCTGTTCATCTGCCTGTACGGCAGTGGCAAACAGCAAAAACAGACTTGTTATACAGCGTTTTTTCATTTTTATTGGTTATACGATAAAAAGACAGCATAATAAAAGATATCAGCCATTGAACCTAATAGAAAAAATCCTATTTTCACTGAAATTCCGCTAAGCCTCTTCAATAAAGAGTCTGGACATCAATGCCATACCTTGTAAGTACAGGTAGATTGGACGTGCGGCGGTACCAAGCGCGGCATCGGTGTTGGCTGCGGCTCTTTCGCCGGCAGACCCTATAGCGCTTTTATCTTTGAAGGGGTAATGGTATGGGCTGCACATGATTCTCAAATCATCCTGAAACCGTTATTGCAATACGGAAGCTTTCCGTTTCATGGAGGATTAATAAAACATCTTCCTGATTACCCACAAACCTCAGCTATTTTCAAATTGATAACCATGTTCAATCAATGCCAAGACATCCCGATCGCTAAATCTGTCATTTCGACCAGCGGGAGAAATCTTGAGCGCCGTTCAATACATCAAGCGTCAGGATCCCGCCTTGCGTCGGGATGACAAGAATTTTGAGGTTTCAGCAGAGCTGAGGGTGATACGTAATCAGGAATAGCTTTGCTTCACCCAGGAGGGACTTTTTTTCACCGGTCTGGAATCAATAGCGGGTGTGCTGTGTCATAATTAATTGAAGGATCCAGGATTATACCCTGGGCTTGAGCCCATCAATGCCGGCAAGTTGTTAAAATTGACTGATTTGACAGAGTGGGCTTAGTTTAATATATAATCAAATTCCACCTAACGCTGACTTCAGGAGAATTTCATGCCAGAAGACACAGATTTATTTAATCGTGACAATAACCGCACGGTTGCTGACATCATTAAAGACCTCGACCATGACATAGAACATGGAGAAGACATACTGATGCTGGGTTTATGCGCGGTCATGATGTCAACTTTCTTTGCTCCCATTGCCCCCCCCGTTGTGCTGCTTCCACTCGTCACTTTGATTTTTGCCATTTCTGCGGGTTTGGCGCGTAAAAATTATCATAACATGGAACAAAAACTCATCGCAGCACAGATAAACTTGAACGCAAGAGAGCAATTAAAACTACAGCCCATTAGCAACATATTTTACGCGCATCCCATGCCCCCCTTGGCGGAATCATTCAATCCTTTAAAAAACATCAAACGGACATTGAAGAGCGTGCTGGGCGGAATTTTAATTAATCCCTTCTGGATGCCGATTTTTTTTATGATGGGAATACAGATTAACGAAGAAAAAAATCTGATTCTGTTAAACCGGGCAGTGATGCTTCTTGAGCAGCAAAATTCTACGCAAATCTCTATTCTTATTTAAACTATTAGAATCCATTTATAAGTATTCTTTAAGCAGATATGTTTGATGCAAGGCCGGAATCTCCACCCGGCCAGGGGCAAGTTTTTTAGCAAATATTGGCATAACATCTTTATCGCCATGCACCAGAAAAGTGGTTTTTGGATGGCCCGTTTGATGATGCCAGGCCAATAGTTCGGACTGGTCAGCGTGCGCGGAAAATCCGCCGATAGTCACGATTGTAGCTTGTACCGGAATCACCTCAGCGAAAATTTTAACTTGCCTGACGCCATTGACAATCTGGCGCGCCAAAGTCCCATGAGCGGCGTAACCGACAAAGATTATGCTATTATTCCGGCCCCAGAGATTGTGCTTCAGATGATGTTTTATCCTGCCCCCGGTACACATGCCGGAACCCGCTATAATCACTGCGCCGCCGGCGACATTATTGATTGCCATCGAATCTGCCGTTTCCCTTGTGAAGTGCAAACCGGGAAACATGAAAGGATCGTCTTTGGATTTAAAAACCGCGCAGGTTTCATCATCAAAACACTCCGGGTGACGTTGAAAAATCTGGGTTGCGGAAATGGCCATCGGTGAATCCAGAAATACCGGCAAATAATGCGGCAACAGCCTATTTTCTATCCCTTCGCGTATATAATAAAGCAGTTCCTGCGCGCGCTCCAACGCAAAGCTGGGAATAATAACATTACCGCCGCGGCTAATCGTGTTGCTTATAGTCGTGTAAAATTCCTGCAAGGTCGGTTGCAAGGTTTTATGCAAGCGGTCACCGTAGGTTGTTTCCATCACCACAATATCAGCATGCGGTGGTGTTGCAGGATCTTTAATAATGGCACGCTCATCATAGCCCAGATCGCCGGAAAAAAGCACCCTGCACTGTTGCCCGCCATGCTGTACTTCCAGCACAATGGATGCAGAACCTAATATATGTCCCGCATCAATAAACGTGACTTTGATTCCTGGCGCAAGCTCCAGTGTTTGGTCATATTGCGCACTGCGGCCAAATAAACTAAAACAGTTTAAGACGTCGACTACATCATAAAGCGGCTGAATAGTTTGCTGTTTTTGTCCATGGCGGGCAGCTTTTTTGGTTTTATATCGCGCTTCCGATTCTTGTAGACTGGCCGAATCCAATAACACCAGGCGCGCCAGTTCACAGGATGCCGATGTGGTGATAATCTCGCCGCTAAAGCCCTGTTTTACCAATAGCGGAATTCGCCCGCAATGATCAAGATGGGCATGGGTGAGCAACAAAAAATCAATGTCCGCTGGATCAAAGCCAAACGGCTCGGCATTTTCCTCATCCAGCTCCCG
>Ga0114931_10011565_pt1 | contig 10408 bp, 9 predicted proteins | sample 2SBtaG_FD_89579 | JGI IMG/M metagenome (GOLD analysis project Ga0114931, IMG submission 89579) | Deep subsurface microbial communities from Kolumbo volcano to uncover new lineages of life (NeLLi) - 2SBTROV14_V59a metaG | ecosystem: Environmental > Aquatic > Marine > Volcanic | place: Kolumbo... | reverse complement strand
TCGAAAGTATATGATTTTTAAAGAATTTTAATGGTCCGGAGATGCGGAAGTGGAATTGACTGGTGCAGAAATTGTTGTTCAATGCCTGATTGAAGAGGGTGTGGAGCATCTTTTTGGATATCCCGGGGGCGCCGTGCTCCATATCTATGATGCTCTGTACAAGCAGGACAAGGTTCAACATATCCTGGTGCGCCATGAGCAGGCTGCCACCCACGCCGCCGATGGTTATGCGCGTAGCACTGGCAAGCCCGGTGTGGTTCTGGTTACCTCCGGCCCCGGTGCAACCAATGCGGTTACCGGTATTGCTACTGCGTATATGGATTCCATTCCCATGGTCGTTATCACCGGCCAGGTTCCCAGGCCGTTGATTGGTAATGATGCCTTCCAGGAAGTGGATTCTGTCGGTATAACCCGTCCAATTGTGAAGCACAATTTCCTGGTGGAAGACGTTGCTGACCTGGCCTCAACCCTGAAAAAAGCCTTTTATGTCGCGACCACCGGACGCCCGGGACCGGTTGTGGTGGATATTCCCAAAGATGTTACTGCCCATAAGACAGCATTTCACTATCCTCGTGAAATCAAGATGCGCTCCTATAATCCCACCGTCAAGGGACATACGGGCCAGGAAAAAAAGGCCCTGGAAATTATCCTCAAGGCCAAAAAGCCAATGGTCTACACCGGTGGCGGTGTTGTTCTGAGTAATGCCAGTGATGATCTAACAAGGTTTGTTCGTACGATTGGTGCGCCGGTCACTAATACCTTGATGGGGCTCGGTGCTTACCCCGCTTCAGATAAGCAATTCGTGGGTATGCTGGGCATGCATGGCACCTATGAAGCGAACATGTCCATGCATCATTGTGATGTGTTGATCGCCATCGGCGCTCGCTTCGATGATCGCGTAACCGGCAACCTGGAAAAATTCTGTCCCTATGCGAAGATAATTCACGTAGATGTTGATCCGGCCTCCATCTCCAAGAATGTGAAAGTGGACGTGCCTATTGTCGGTGATGTTAAACAGGTATTAACTGACATTAACCAGTTGCTCGAGAAGAATGAAAAGAAACTGGATACCGCTGCCCTTGAAAGCTGGTGGAAACAGATCGATGAATGGCGGGCGCAAGATTGTCTCAAGTACGATAGCAGCAGTGAGTTAATCAAGCCCCAATATGTCATTCAACAGCTTCACAAGGCAACCCATGGTGATGCATTTGTGACCTCCGATGTCGGTCAGCACCAGATGTTCGCGGCCCAGTTTTATCCTTTCGATAAACCTCGCCGCTGGATCAATTCCGGTGGCCTGGGAACCATGGGATTCGGGCTGCCTGCCGCCATGGGCGTGCAACTGGCTCACCCTGGCAGTACCGTTGCCTGTGTCACAGGTGAGGGAAGCATCCAGATGTGCATCCAGGAGCTGGCTACCTGTCTACAGTATGGTCTGCCAGTAAAAATTATTAACCTGAATAACCGGTATCTGGGCATGGTGCGGCAGTGGCAGGAATTCTTTTACGAAAAACGTTATTCCATGTCCTATATGGATTCGTTGCCGGACTTTGTCGCCCTGGCGCAGGCCTATGGCCACGTGGGTATTCGAGTGGATAAACCCGAAGATGTTGCCCCGGCACTGGAGGCTGCCATGAATGAACACAAGGATCGCACTGTGTTCCTCGATTTCATTACCGACCAGGAAGAAAACGTGTATCCGATGATACCTGCTGGCGCGGGTCTGAATGAAATGATCCTGGTGTAATGAAGTTTTCAACAATAATCGTGAATTTATGTAATGTACAAAAAAAAGTCTGACACAGGACGGGGAATGGACCGATGAAACATATCATTTCCATTCTGCTTGAAAATGAATCCGGTGCTCTGTCTCGTGTGGCAGGGCTGTTTTCTGCGCGTGCCTACAATATTCAATCCCTGACGGTTGCACCTACAGATGACGAAACCCTGTCGCGCATGACCATCGTGACATCCGGCACCGATGAGATTATTGAGCAGATCCTGAAGCAGCTCAATAAATTGATTGATGTGGTCAAGTTAATCGACCTGACTGAAAGCGGCCATATCGAACGAGAACTGATGCTGGCTAAAGTAAAAGCCACCGGGGATGACCGCAGTGAAGTAAAACGCCTGGCGGATATTTTCAGAGGCCGCATCGTTGATGTCACCGATACCAGCTATACCGTAGAACTCACCGGGGAAGGTGAAAAACTGGATGCGTTTTTAACCGCGCTGTCCAGTATCACCATTCTCGAAGTGGTCCGTTCCGGCGCCATCGGCATCAGCCGTGGCGAAAAATCGCTGGTTGTTTGACTAAGGAAGCTCTGAGTCATTTATCCATGAATGATCAGTGCACGAAAAAGGAAAAATGCGATTTATCCTTTTTCTTCATTTTCAATGGCTGATCAGCCATTGAAAATGGCAGCACATCCTTGTACTGCAGAAACTCTGAATTAATCAGAGTTTCCTAAAATTCATTATCTACTTTTGGACTATTGCTATGAGCTTGAATATTTATTACGACAAAGACTGTGATCTTTCCCTTATTCGCGACAAAAAAGTCGCCATCATCGGTTACGGCTCCCAGGGCCATGCCCATGCGCTGAACCTGAAAGAGTCCGGCGTAGAAGTGACAGTTGGTTTACGTCCCGGTTCCGGTTCCGCGGTTAAGGCGCAAAACGAAGGCCTGAAAGTAGCGCCGATTGCCGAAGCTGTGAAAGCCGCCGATGTGGTTATGATCCTGGCTCCTGACGAAATTCAGTCGAGTCTGTACAAGCACGAAATTGAACCAAACCTGAAACCGTCGGCAACCCTGGCGTTTGCCCACGGTTTCGCTATTCACTACAACCAGATCGTGCCACGCCAGGATCTGGACGTTGTCATGATCGCCCCCAAGGCGCCAGGCCATACTGTACGTAGTGAGTTTACTCGTGGTGGTGGCGTACCTGACCTGGTCGCGGTATTCCAGGACGCCTCCGGCAAAGCCAAGCAACTGGCCATGTCTTATGCCTCTGCTATTGGCGGTGGTCGAACCGGTATTATCGAAACCACCTTTAAGGATGAAACCGAAACCGACCTGTTTGGTGAACAGGCTGTATTGTGTGGTGGCGCGGTAGAGCTGGTGAAGATGGGCTTCGAAACCCTGACTGAAGCCGGTTATGCACCTGAGATGGCTTACTTTGAATGTCTGCATGAATTAAAACTGATTGTGGACCTGATGTTCGAAGGCGGTATTGCCAACATGAACTACTCCATTTCCAACAATGCGGAATATGGCGAATATGTGACAGGTAACAAGGTCATCAATGACGAGAGCCGCAAGGCCATGCGTGAAGCCCTGGCAAATATTCAGAACGGTGAATATGCCAAGAAATTCATTCTTGAAGGCATGACCAATTATCCGGAAATGACTGCACGCCGGCGTAATAATGCCGCACACCCGATTGAAATCGTCGGTGGTAACTTACGTGCCATGATGCCCTGGATTCAGGCCAACAAGATTGTTGATAAAACCAAAAACTGATTCGTACGGTGGTAGCAAAAAGGGAGCTTCGGCTCCCTTTTTTATGCCTGTGCCACTAGCAGGATTACTGCCTGGCGAGGTTGGCAGGTACGGTTATTTTTAAAACAAAGCCAACGTATCCAGCTATAATGGAGTTAACTTCCAGTTGCAGATGAATCATGCAGAATAAACCCAGACCCAACTACAAACGCCGTGGCATTTATCTCTTGCCGAATGCATTTACCACCGCCGCCATGTTTGCCGGCTTCTACGCTGTGGTTGCCGCCATGAGTGGCTTTTTTGAAAAGGCATCAGTGGCGATCTTTATTGCCATGATCCTGGACGGTATCGATGGCCGCGTGGCCCGCTTAACCAATTCACAGAGCGAGTTTGGCGCAGAATACGACAGCCTGTCCGACATGGTATCGTTTGGCCTGGCGCCGGCACTGGTGGTGTATGAATGGGCCCTGCATAGCCTGATCGATGCCGGCTGGTACTGGGGTAAACTGGGCTGGCTGGCTGCATTTATCTACGCCGCAACCGCAGCCATGCGCCTGGCCCGTTTCAATACCCAGATCGGTGTGGCGGATAAGCGTTATTTCCAGGGCCTGCCGAGTCCTTCGGCTGCAGCGGTTTTGGCCGGTATGGTATGGGTGTGCTTCGACATGGGTATCAAAGGGGAAGATGTGGCTATCCCGGCCATGATTATTACCGTCCTGACGGGCTTGTTGATGATCAGTAATATTCTCTATTACAGCTTCAAGGAAGTGAATTTTCGGGACCGGGTACCGTATTTCTCGTTGCTGATTATAATCCTGTTACTGGTGCTGGCCACCATCGATACGCCCAAGGTGCTGTTTGGCTCGTTTCTCATTTATGTTCTGTCGGGGCCACTGTTTGCCCTGTTCCGTAAACTACGTAAATTCAGCCGGCGCCGTACAGGATGAATTTTGTTTTTCTGCTTGGCAAACCCTTTTCGAGACGTTATATTCAGGAACAAATCAGTCTAAACACACAGTATGACCAGTAACAGAAAATTCAATCTGAATTCAACTTGCGCCTTCCAGGTAAAAGTTCTGTGCTGTCCGTCTCTCAGCTTTACCAGCCTGTTTGCTCTGTTCCTGCTACTGCCTTTGGGCAGCTAAAGAAACCCTGGCGAGGGGATGACGCATTTAACAACCAGAAATAAAACCGATTAAGCAAACGGATCAGACCATGAGCAATGACCAGTTAATAATATTTGATACAACCTTGCGGGATGGCGAGCAAAGCCCCGGCGCGTCCATGACCAAAGACGAGAAAGTGCGCATCGCCAAGGCACTGGAGCGTATGCAAGTGGATATTATCGAAGCCGGCTTTCCTATTGCCAGTGTCGGCGATTTTGAAGCAGTGCAGGCTGTCGCCAGCGCCATCAAGGACAGCCGTGTGTGTGGCCTTTCCCGGGCACTGGAAAAGGATATCAGCCGCGCCGGCGAAGCGCTCAAGCCCGCTGCTGCATCGCGAATTCATACCTTCATCGCCACCTCTCCCATTCACATGCAGATGAAGCTGCGCATGCAGCCGGATGAGGTGCTGCGCCAGGCTGTAGAGGCGGTAAAATTCGCACGCCAGTTTACCGATGATGTGGAGTTCTCACCGGAAGATGCGGGACGTTCGGAAACCGATTTTCTGTGCCGCATCATCGAAGCAGTGATCGATGCCGGTGCTTCCACCATCAATATTCCCGATACCGTCGGCTATAACCTGCCGAATCAGTTTGGTGATCTTATCCGTACCCTGCGGGAACGGGTGCCCAATTCGGACCGGGCGGTGTTTTCCGTGCACTGCCATAACGACCTGGGCCTGGCGGTAGCCAACTCCCTGTCGGCAGTGCAGAACGGCGCTCGCCAGGTGGAATGTACCATCAACGGCCTGGGTGAGCGGGCCGGCAATGCGGCGCTGGAAGAAATTGTCATGGCGGTACGTACACGCCAGGACCTGTTCAATTGCGATACGCATCTCGATACTAGCCAGATTGTGCCCTGCTCCCGCTTGGTGTCCAGCGTTACCGGTTTCCCGGTGCAGCCGAATAAGGCCATCGTCGGCGCCAATGCCTTTGCCCATGAATCCGGCATTCATCAGGATGGTGTGCTCAAAAATCGCGAAACTTACGAAATCATGCGTGCCGAAGATGTGGGCTGGAGCGAGAACCGTATCGTACTGGGTAAGCATTCCGGCCGTAATGCCCTCAAGTCTCACTTCAAGGAGCTGGGTATCGAGCTTGGTTCCGAGGAAGAGCTGAATGCGGCTTTCTCCCGCTTCAAGGACCTGGCCGACAAGAAACACGAAATCTACGATGAGGACCTACTGGCCCTGGTGGCGGAATCGGAATGGATGTCGGAAGAAGAGACTTATAAGCTGGTTAGCCTCAAAGTGTGCTCCGAAACCGGAGAAACACCACAGGCTGAAGTCGTGATGCGCATCAACGACACAGAAGTCAGCGCAAGCGCCGGCGGTGGTGGCCCGGTGGATGCGTCCTATAAGGCCATCGATTCCCTGGTGCAGAGCAATACCGAGCTGCAACTGTATTCGGTCAACAATATCACCAGCGGCACCGATTCCCAGGGTGAGGTCACAGTGCGGCTGTCGCGCGGCAGTCGCATCGTTATGGGGACGGGGGCAGATACGGATATTGTGATTGCTTCTGCCCGGGCTTATGTGAATGCGCTGAATAAAATCTCTTCGCCGGACCAGGAACGGGCCCACCCGCAACGGGGCGATGTCTGATTCGTGACCGACAAGTCCAATAATCCGGTTAACGATACAGGTTGCAGCCTGGACGAAGGCTTGCGCCTGCAGTACCTGAAAACCATGGGAATACCGGCCTGGTATTCCCGGTTCACTCCAGTCGCGTCAGTCGCAGAACCACAATCGGCAGTGCCTGATCCAGTAGCAACCGACGCGCCAGGGGGCACCCCGGATATTTCCCAGCTCGACTGGCAGGCGCTGGAACAACAAGTTAGCCAGTGTCGTCAGTGTGAACTGCATCAGAGCCGCACCCAGACCGTATTCGGCGTCGGCAATCAGCAGGCAGATTTATTCATCGTGGGTGAAGCCCCGGGTGCGGAAGAAGATCGCCAGGGTGAACCCTTTGTCGGCCGTGCGGGTCAACTGCTGGATGCGATGCTCAAGGCTATTCAGCTGGATCGTCAGCAGGTCTATATCGCCAATGTCCTCAAGTGCCGGCCTCCTAACAATCGCGATCCCCATACCAGCGAAATCATGTGTTGTGAGCCCTATTTGCAGCGCCAGATCGAGCTGTTGCAGCCCAAAATTATCCTGGCGCTGGGGCGAATTGCCGCCCATCACCTGTTATTGAGCGATGAGTCACTGGCCAAATTGCGCCAGCAGAACCACCGCTATAACGGTATTCCGCTGATGGTGACTTACCATCCGGCCTATTTGCTGCGGAAGCCGTCGGATAAAAGAAAATCCTGGCAGGATTTGCTAAAAGTGAAAGCTATGCTCTAATTAAACTATGGCAATTAATCCGCACATCGAACCGGTGACCGGTTTCCGCCCCATGGAGTACGACGATGTACATCGGCTAATGGAAATCGAGAAACAGGTATATGAGCATACCTGGACCGAGGGTATTTTCCGGGACTGTATCCGGGTGGGCTACCGTAGCTGGGTCTACCTGGTTGACGGTGAAATCCAGGCCTACGGGCTGATATCAATAGCTGCCAATGAAGCCCATATCCTCAATCTGTGTGTCTCGCTCGAGTACCAGGGACAGGGGTATGGCAAACGCATGATGTATAAATTGATCGAAACAGCGGAAGCCGAGGGTGCCGATTCCATTTTCCTGGAAGTGCGGGAGTCCAATTTCAGGGCTATCCAGCTATACGATAAACAGGGTTTTAATCGACTCGGTGTGCGAAAAAATTACTATCCATCCGGCCAGGACAGGGAAGATGCTCTGGTGTATGCCAAAGCCCTGAATTTACCCGATGAAACTGAACAGTAAGCGCCAGCTCTGGCCTTCGGGCATTTTCCTTGTTGCGCTGATAGTGCTGTTTATCAGTCAATACCAGCGTCAGCCGCAAAAACCAGAACCCTGGCGTTCCATTCCATTACCGGTTCTCGACCAGTCGCCAGTCACACTGAAAGTGGTGTATGCCGTAAATTCACGTTTTGAGGTGTTGACGGATGCCCAACTGGCTGCCGTGCTGCAGAAAACCCGTCAACTGGCCAGACAGCATTTACAGGTGGAGCTGGAACTGGAGCTCCAGCCGAGTATCCCAGTGAGTGAATTATTCCGGTATTTACCGGCACAGGTCAGGAGGGCGCGCCAGTCCGCTATCTTCACCGGGAAAGCTATCGGCAAACACGAACGTGAAGCGATTTATAAATCCATCTATAGCAGCCTGGAGAGGTACCAGGACAATCCCCAGGAAGTGATCGATTATGCCAGGCCCTATCTGCTCGGTGCCGGTGATATTTCCACTCTGGCGCAGCTGGTTAATGCCATCACCCATACCTTTATCACCCGGCTGGAATACTGGACCCGGCTACAGGGCAGGGATGGAAAACCCTTACTGGATGGTGAGTTCAACGAATGGGTGTGGTGGGATTCCCTGGGTTATGGCGCCTTGCCCTATGATGTAGTGATCACCAACCAGCCGGTCATCAGCATGGAAAATTACGACCTGTCCATGCACACTTCCTTGCGTGGAGGCGTAACCCTGGGAACCATGACCTACAATCGCAATAGTCCTTACCATGGCTATATTTTTGCCTCCAGTTACATTTTTAATAATCCCCTGAGCGAACCCCACCTTTACCATGACGCCGCTAACTTTAGCGAGCAGGAAGCCATTGATTACACCGCCCTCATCGTGACCCATGAATTGGGACACCTGCTGTTCCATTATGGCCACCCCTTCAATGCCGTAGCCTGTATTATGAATCCTACCCCCACCATCAGCTATCGGGGCTTATACAAGAAACTGGATGCCCAGGCCTGCCGGGACATGCACCTGCCGGCGATGAAGGTCGGCGCAGAAACCATTACCTATAACCCCGCCTGGTAGCACGAAAGCCGGGCGGATTCTGGTATAATTCTGCGCCTGTTTCAACGAATCGAATTTCATGTCTGAGTATTTACAGGAACTGGCACGGCGCCGCACCTTCGCCATCATTTCCCACCCGGATGCGGGTAAAACCACATTAACCGAAAAATTGCTGCTGTACGGTGGCGCCATCCAGATGGCGGGTACGGTAAAAGGCCGCAAGGCGGCCCGGCATGCGACCTCCGACTGGATGGAGCTGGAAAAGCAGCGTGGTATTTCGGTAACCTCGTCGGTGATGCAGTTTCCCCATAACGACTGCATTATCAATCTGCTGGATACCCCTGGTCATGCTGATTTCTCGGAAGATACCTACCGCACCCTCACCGCGGTGGATTCGGCCCTGATGGTCATTGATGCTGCCAAGGGTGTGGAAGAACGCACCATCAAGCTCATGGATGTGTGTCGTCTGCGAGATACGCCCATTATCACCTTTGTGAACAAAATGGACCGGGAGGCACGTGACCCGGTGGATCTGCTGGATGAAATCGAGAATATCCTGAATATCGAATGTGCCCCCATTACCTGGCCCATCGGTATGGGCAAGCAATTTAAAGGTGTGTTCGACCTGTACCGCGACTGTGTGCATTTTTTCAGTGCCACCCACGGCGGCAAAATCCAGCAGGGCGATGCCGTACAGGGGCTGGATAATCCGCAACTGGATGAGCTTCTGGGGAGTATGGCAAAGGACCTGCGGGATGAAATCGAACTGGTGAAAGGTGCCAGCCATGCCTTCGATCTGGATGCTTATCGCCAAGGAAAGCTGACGCCGGTATTTTTTGGTTCCGCCATCAATAACTTTGGGATTCGCGAATTGCTGGATGCCTTGGACGCGTATGCGCCTTCACCTCGTGTCAGGGATACCAGCAGCCGCCAGGTGGAACCGCAGGAAGAAAAATTCACCGGTTTCGTATTTAAAATCCAGGCCAACATGGATCCACAGCATCGGGACCGTATTGCCTTCATGCGCATCTGCTCCGGCAAATATGAAAAAGGCATGAAAGTAAAACACGTGCGCATTAAGAAGGATATCAAACTGGCCGATGCCGTCACCTTTATGGCCTCTGACCGCGGCCATGTGGATGTGGCCTATGTCGGCGATATCATTGGGGTACATAACCACGGCACGATACGTATCGGCGATACCTTTACCCTGGGTGAAGAACTGGCTTTTACCGGAATACCCAATTTCGCCCCGGAACTGTTCCGCCGTGCGCACCTGCGTGATCCCTTGAAAATGAAAGCCCTGCAAAAAGGCCTGATCCAGCTATGTGAAGAAGGCGCGACCCAGCTGTATCGTCCATTAAACAATAACGATCTGATACTGGGTGCGGTGGGTGTGTTGCAGTTCGACGTGGTTGCGCATCGGCTTAAAGATGAATACGGTGTGGAATGCAGTTTCGAAAATGTAAATGTGACCACGGCACGTTGGGTCGAATGCAGTGACGAAAAAATGCTGGCCGAGTTCAAACAGAAAGCTGCTGCTAACCTGGCGCTGGATCACGCCGGCGACCTGGTTTATATCGCGCCTACCAGGGTGAACCTGGATATGACCCAGGAGAAATGGCCGGAAATTACTTTCCTCTCCACCCGCGAGCACGGTATTTACGAAACGGATTAATAGCTGCTGCAGTCTTCGCGGCAGTACTAGGGAAGCTCTGATTAATTCATCCGTGAATGATCAGAGCACGAAAAAGATAAAATGCGATTTTACCTTTTTCTTCATATTCAATGGCTTAACAGCCATTGAATATGACAGCACATCCTTGTGCTGCGGAAACTCTGAATTAATCAG
>Ga0114931_10011564_pt1 | contig 10408 bp, 8 predicted proteins | sample 2SBtaG_FD_89579 | JGI IMG/M metagenome (GOLD analysis project Ga0114931, IMG submission 89579) | Deep subsurface microbial communities from Kolumbo volcano to uncover new lineages of life (NeLLi) - 2SBTROV14_V59a metaG | ecosystem: Environmental > Aquatic > Marine > Volcanic | place: Kolumbo... | reverse complement strand
CGCCGACGTTGCCGGCGCTGATGCTGCAGTGGACGCTCGGGGGCTCCTGTTGGCGGTCCACGCCCCAGCCGCGCGCCTGGAGCTGGTCGGCGACCGCGTAGACGTCCACCGCGTCGTCGCGGGCGGCCCAGGTGACCACGGTGGAGTGGGGGAGCCCGAGCACGCGCAGCTCCGGAATCTCGCGGATCCCGGCGCGCAGGCGCTCGGCCGCCTCCCAGGCGCCGCGGGTCAGGCGCAGGAATCCGTCCTCGCCCAGGGCCTGCAGGGACGCCCATGCCGCCGCGATCGGGCCCCCCGGCCGCGTCCCGCCCATGCCGGGCGAGATGTAGATCCCGCCGGGCCAGCCGCTGGCCACGAAGAACTGGTGCTTCAGCCAGCGCATGTCCCGGTAGGTGATCGTCGAGGCGCCCTTGGCGGCGTAGCCGTACTTGTGCACGTCGGCGGAGATCGAGGTCACGCCGGGGACCCGGTAGTCCCAGGTGGGCATCGGCACGCCGAGGCGCTCGAGCCACGGCAGCAGGAAGCCGCCGAAGCAGGCGTCGACGTGCAGCGGCAGGCGCTTGCGTTGGGCGAGCGCGCCGATCTCGGGGATCGGATCGACCACCCCGTGCGGGTACTGGGGCGCCGAGCCCACGAGCATCACCGTGTTGCGGTCGACGAGCCGCGCCATGTGGCCGACGTCGGCGCGGCCGTCCGCGTCGGTGCGCGCGCGCTTCACCCGCACGTCGAAGTAGTGCCCCGCCTTGTCGAAGGCGACGTGCGCGGTGCGCGGTGCGACGAGGTTCGGGCGGCGCACCCACGGGCGCCGGCGGCGCGCCCGGTCGCGGTAGGCCTTCACCGCGAGGAGGATCGACTCGGTGCCCCCCGAGGTCATCGTCCCCACGGTCGAGGGCGGGCCGTGCAGCATCTCCGCGGTCATCTGCACGACCTCGGCCTCCATGCGGCGCAGGCTGCGGAAGGCCATCGGGTTCAGCAGGTTCGCCGACAGGTAGAGGTCGTGGGCCTGCTTCAGGAACTCGTGGTGCGCGTCCCCGGGCCAGTACACGAGGCTCCAGGTCCTCCCGTCGCGGTAGCGCGCGTCCTCGGAGCCGAAGGCCCGCATCTCGTCGAGGAGCTCCTCGTGCGGTCGGCCGCTGTGGGGGATGGTCTGGCGCATGGTTCAATCCAATCAAACGTTTGATAATCTAGCGTCGGGACACCCACATCCGCAGGATGACCGAGGGTGGGGGATCAGGCGCCGAGCAGGCGCGGAAGCACCGTGCCGGCGCGGGCCTCCACCTTCAGGGTCGCGAGCGGGTCGCCCCGGGTGGGCCCGAGGTTGACGACCACGACCGGCAGGCCGCGCTGCGCGGCCCCCTTCACGAAGCGATAGCCCGAGAAGACCACCAGGGAGCTGCCGACCACGAGCAGCGCGTCGGCCTCGTCGAGCAGCCGCCGCGCACCGTCGATGCGCTGCCACCCGATCACGCTCCGGGCCCAGTAGCGACGCCGGGCGGCGGTGCTGTGCACGAACTCCCGGTACTGGATCGGGTTGCGGGCCCGCCGGGCTGTTCCCGGACCCCGGTAGTCCGGGATCCCCGACTCGGTGCTGCACCCGGCGCCGGTGAGCACGGCCACCCGCCGCCCCCGCAGGGCCTCGGCGAGGCGCTTCCCCGCGTCCGGCGTGGCGTCGCGGCTCATCGGAGCAGCCTGCGCAGCACGGCGTCGGCGTCCAGACCGCGCACCCCGACGGTCTTGTCGCGCCCGGTGTGGCCGCGGACGATCGCGAGATCCGAGGGGGGCACCCGGAGCACCTTGCGGCCCAGGAACCTCACCAGCTCGGCGTTCGCGGCCCCGTCCACCGGCGGCGCCTTCAGCCGCACCTCGAAGGCCCCCCGGTCCGCGTTCCACCCCTTCAGCTCGGTCCGGCTCGACCGGGGCTGCACGCGCACCGGCACCAAGACCATCCCGTCCTTCTCCGAGAGCCCCGGTTCGTCGCTGCCAGCCATACCCCTGCCCTAGCCCGGCGTGGGAAGACAGGAACGGGAAGGGACGTGATGCCGGAAACGCCCCGTCCGGAGCAGGGGGGGCCGGGCGGGGCGTCGCGGTAGGGATCTCGAGGAGCGGGCGCGGGGCCGGGAGGGGGCGTCGAGCGAGGCAGGGGGCAAAGGCAAGGATCCGAGCAAGAAGTCGATCGCGCTCCGCGGCACCCCCGCGCCGCGCTCCTCGAAAGAAAGCGAGTCAGTCCAGCTTGGGAGCCTCCCGGGTGGCGACCAGCTCGTAGCGAAGGGTCGCGCTCTTCCCATCCTCGGACACGAGCTGGATGGCGAAGGTGCGGCTCCCCTTGACGATCACGAGGGTCTCGGGAAGGAAGCCGTAGGCGCTGGAGTAGCCGTAGGCCGCGAGGCCGTGCAGGGTGTCGGCGCTCACGTCGCTGGCGCCGAGCTTCGTCCGCGCCTGGCTGACGACCTGGGGGAACTCGAGGAAGGCGTGGGGCTGCCGCTTGTCGGAGTACCGGACCTTCAGGTCCATGCCCCGGCAGTCGACGACGCTCATGAAGCAGTCGTCCGCTGTAGCCCAGTGGCCGGTCTCGAGGTCGAGGTAGGCTCCGTAGGGAACCTGCACCTCACCCGCGCGGGCGATGCCCGAGAGGGTGAGGGCGGCGAGTACGGCCACGGTGCGGTGAAAGGCCATCTGCGAGCTCCTTCGCGCGGGGCGACTGGAGCTACGGTATCCGCGGGGCACCGGGGGTGAAAGAAATTTTCCTTACCTCTGGATGACACACCCCTGAAGTCCGGTCTGGGCGGGCATTTTCGCGCACGAAATTTTTCGCGCGAGATCAGATCAGCTCCTTCAGCTCGCGCGTGAGGTCCTCGAGCGCCACCTTCGCGTCCCCGAAGTACATCAGGGTGTTGTCGAGGTAGTACAGCGGGTTCTGGACGCCCGAGAAGCCCGGCCGCAAGCTGCGCTTGATGACGATCACCGTCGTGCACTTGTCCACGTCGACGATGGGCATGCCGTACAGGGGCGAGCTCGGGTCGGTCCGCGCGGCCGGGTTCACCACGTCGTTGGCGCCGACCACCAGGGCGACGTCCGTGTTCGGGAGCTGCGGGTTGATCCGTTCGGACTCGATGAGCTGCTCGTAGGGCACCTCGGCTTCGGCGAGGAGCACGTTCATGTGTCCGGGCATCCGGCCCGCCACCGGGTGGATCGCGAAGCGGACGTCGATGCCGCGCTCCTGGAGCTGCTTGCTGACCTGGTGCACCGCGTGCTGGGCCTGGGCCACGGCCATGCCGTAGCCGGGGACGATGACCACGGCGCGGGCCGCGTCGAGGATCATCGCGACGTCGGCCGCCTGGGCGCTCTTCGCCACGCCCTCGACCCCGGCCCCTCCGCCGCCGGCGGCCGCCGTGCCCCCGAAGGCCCCGAAGAGCACGTTGACCAGCGAGCGGTTCATCGCCCGGCACATGATGTTCGACAGGATGATCCCCGAGGCGCCCACGAGGGCACCCGAGATGATCAGCGCCTGGTTCATCACCACGAACCCGGTGGCCGCGGCCGCGAGGCCCGAGAAGGAGTTGAGCAGCGCCACGACGACCGGCATGTCCGCGCCGCCGATGGGGATGACGAACATCACCCCGAGCACCGAGGAGGCGGCGAGCAGCGCCCAGTAGAAGTCGAGGTTGCCGCTCTTCGCCATACCCATGCCGGCGAAGCCGATCACCGAGGCGGCGATCAGCCCGTTCACGAGCCGCTGCAGCGGGAAGGTCGTGGGCGAGCCGCTCATCAGCTCCTGGAGCTTGGCGAAGGCGACCATCGACCCGGTGAAGGTGAGCGCGCCGATGAACACGCCGAGGACGATCGGCAGGCTCTGCCCGGGGTCGGGCGGCGTGCCGTGCTGCTGGGCACGCATCAGCTCGGCCATGGCCACGAGCGCGGAGGCGCCGCCGCCGAAGCCGTTGAAGACCGCCACCATCTGCGGCATGGCGGTCATCTTCACGCGCATCGCGGCGATCGCGCCGATCACGCTGCCGACGATGGCGCCGGCGAGGATCACCCAGTAGCTGATGACCCCCTTGTCGGTGAGCGTCGCGAGGATCGCGATCAGCATCCCGATGGCGGACCACAGGTTGCCCGTGGGCGCCGTCTTGGGGGACGACAGGCGCTTCATCCCGAAGATGAACAGCACCGCCGCGACGAGGTACGCGAACAGGATCGGGCTGGAGCTCACTTGCGACCTCCGCGGTCCTTGCTGCGGAACATGCGCAACATCTTGTCGGTGACCAGGAAGCCACCGACGACGTTGATCATCGCGAACACCACGGCGGTGAACCCGAGCCAGGTCGACAGGGTCTTGTCCCCCGAGCCAGCCGAGAGGATCGCACCGACGATGGTGATGCCGGAGATGGCGTTGGTCCCGCTCATCAGCGGGGTGTGCAAGGTCGGGGGCACCTTGTTGATGACCTCGACGCCCACGAAGGTCGCGAGGACGAAGATCGTGAGGATCAGGACGAAGTTCTCGGACACGGCGGCCTCCATCGTCCGCAAGTGTGGGGGGCACGATACCGGAGGAGATCGCGCAGGGGTATCGGTCTTCCGTCAGGGTGGGGATCTCTCCCGATACTCGGTGCGCGCGGTCCCGCGCGATGTCGGGCAGGCGGTGCGTCCGCTACTCGGGGATCTGCCAGTCGACGGTGACGGCGATCGCGGGGTGATCGGAGAGCGGCTGGCCGTCGCCGTCGACGAACTCGGTGGCCACGGCCCACGCGGTGGGCTGCAGGGTCAGTTCGGAGCCACTGCGGAACATGAACCGGTCGATGTGCTCGTCGCCGCACTGCAGGGTGCGGCACGCGTCGTGGGTGCCGCTGGCGTCGAGGAAGTCCTGGAGGATCCGGGGGTCGTCCGCGGCGCCGTGCAGGTTGGTGTCGCCGGCGACCAGCACCGCGTGATCCCCGGCGCGCGCGGCGATGTCGGCGGCGATCTGCGCGAAGTTCGAGGCCCGGGCCTCAGCGTCCGCCTGCCCGTTCCCGGCGTCGGCGTGCAGGTTGTACACGAGGAGCGACACGCCGTCCGCGAGGTGCACCTCGTCGACGCTGAACCCCTTCTCCGCCAGGCAGTCCGACGCTCCGAAGTCGATCCCGCCGTTGCAGGCGTCCCACTGCACCCGGTCGGTGGGGCCCAGGGGAAAGATCGAGAACCGGGTGAGGCCGTCGCCGACCGTGCGCTGTCGGGGCTCGCCCCACCCGCTGTCGTAGGGGAAGTCCGAGCCGTTCACGAGGTCGTCGTGGTAGGCGAAGTCCTCTTGGAGCAGGGCCAGGTCGTACCCGTCGAGCTTCGGCGCGATCTGCGTCATGTCGACGAGCGGGTGCGAGCCCGAGATCCCCTCGGGGAGCCCGGCGACGTTGTAGGTGAGCGCGTGCACCGACCCCTGCGCGGGCAGGGGCGGCGCGCACCCGGCAAGGAGCCATGCGAGCCACATGTTGGAGCATCCTAGTCGCTTCGGGCGAGGTACGATCGCCGCGATGCACACCTGGATGCCGCTGCTGCTCCTGTGGCTCGGTGGAGCCGGGGCCTTCGCCGGGCGCGGCCACTCGCCCGCGCCGGCCGCTCCGGCACCGGCCGCTCCCAGCCTCGTGGTGCGCGCGCTGCGGGCGGACGGGAGCGCGGCGGTGCGCGCGGAGGTGGCGGTCGACGGGCTGGTCCGCGGCAAGACCGACGCGCAGGGGCAGTACACCTACGAGGGGATGCGCGTGGGCCAGACGGTGCTCCTCGGCGTGACCACCGGGGAGTCGCCCCACGAGAGCGCCCTCGTCACCGTCGCCCTGCAGGGCGGAGAACAGGAGATGACCCTGCGGCTGCGGTCCGAGGCGCCGCCGCCCGCGCCGGCCGCGGCGGAGGGGGTCGCCCACCGCGGACCGCCCGGGGATCGCGACGGCGACGGGCGGGCGGACGCGCGCGATGCCTGTCCCGACCGCCCGGAGACTGCCAACGGATGGCGGGATGGCGACGGGTGCCCCGACGCGCTGGCCGACCTCGGCGTGTGGGTCCTCGACGAGCACGGCCGGCCCCTGCCCGGGGCCAGGGTGACCGTCGACGGCCGCACCCTGGGCACGACGGGCGCCGACGGCTCGGTTGCCCTCGAGGGCCAGCGCCCCGGCCGTCTCGTCAGCGTGCACGTGGAGGCGCCGCAGCGGCTCCCCGTCGACGTGCAGCGCTTCGCGCTGGCGGAGGGGAGCCAGGCTCGGACCGTCGTGCTCGCCCCGCGCGACACGGACGGCGACGGCGTGGTCGACCTGGAGGACACCTGCCCCGACCGGCCCGAGGTGCGCAACGGCTACGCGGACTCCGACGGGTGCCCGGACGGCCTCGCGACCCTGTCGGTGCTCGTGCTCGATCCCGATCACCACCCGCTCCAGGACGCCGAGGTCGACGTCGACGGGAAGGTCGTCGGGCACAGCGCGAAGGATGGGCGGGTGCTCGTGAGTGGCCTGATGCCGGGCCACCGGGTGGCCGTGAAGGCGTCGGTCGACGACCCGCTCCTCGCGCCGGGCGGCTTCGGGGCCCTGGACATCGCCCAGGGCGACCAGACCGTGACGGTCACCCTCCCGCGCTCGACCCGTGCGCTGGAGGAGGTGCCGGTGCTCACCGTGCAGGCGCTGGACGCCGCCAACCACCCCGTGCCCCAGGCGGTGGTCGTCGTGGACGGCCTGTACGAGGGGCGCACCGACGCCCAGGGGCGCTTCGCCTACAAGGGGCGCGCGAAGGGGGCGACCCTCATCGTCGGCGTGACCGCGCCCTACGCCGACCGCGAGGTGAGCGGGCTGAAGAGCATCCACCTCGACGGCGGCCCGCAGACGGTGCGGATCTGGCTCGACGGCGGGGACGGTGGGGTGGGGGCCGAGTCCACGGCCGACCCGGACGGCGACGGGCGCACGGACACCTGGGACCAGTGCCCCGAGGAGCCCGAGACGGTCAACGGCTACCGGGACGACGACGGCTGCCCCGACGCGCTGGCCGCGGTGCACCTCGTCGTCCACGACAGCGCCGGCGCCCCGGTCGTCGGCGCGGCGGTGGGTCTGGACGGCGAGGAGGTCGGGCGAACCGACGCCGAGGGCACCCTGGTGCTCCCCGACCGGGTGCCGGGCGTCCCGGTGCACGTGAAGGTGGCCCTCGACGGATCCGACGTGCAGCCCGCGGAGGCCACCTGGAGCGACCTCGGCGAGGGCCCGCAGGAGCGCTCCGTGGTGCTGCAGGTCGTGGACACGGACGGCGACGGGATCCGCGATCGCGACGACCAGTGCCCTGGCGAGGGCGAGACGGTCAACGGCTACGACGACGACGACGGGTGTCCGGACAAGCTCGCCACCCTGTTCCTGACCGTCGAGGACGGGCAGGGCGCCCGGGTGCCCGGGGCCATCGTCGCGGTGGGCGGGCGCGAGGTCGGGCGCACGGACGCCCAGGGGTGGGCGCAGATCGCCGACCTCGCACCGGGGACCGGCGTGGAGGTGCAGGTGCGATCGGGTGGGACCCGTCGCGAGGTCTCGGTGGACCTGGTCGAGGGCGCCCAGCGCCGAAAGATCGTCCTGGAGGGGGCGACAGGATCGAGCCCGGCACAATAGCGGGGCATGAGCAAGGGAGTCGCGGTGGATCGAGCGATCCACAAGGTTGGCCTGTTGGGACGCCTCGTCGAGCCGCACGCCGAGGTGCGAGCGCCGCACGAGCGGCGGCAGGCGCGGTTTCTCGCGACGGTGCTCCTGATCCTCCCGCTCGTCGCCCTGGCGGGGGTGATCGTGCAGGTGAGCGCCCAGCCCGACCTGCTCCTGCCCGGCCTGGAGGACCTGCCCAGCTTCCTCATCGGCTTCGCCGGCTACGTCGTCGCCCGCACGCGGCGGTGGCGGGCCGCCGTCCCCCTCGTGATGGCCATCGTGGTCGTGGACACGATCCTCGCCGTCCTCGCCGCGCCCGGAAACCCGATCCACTACGTGTACCTCGTGATCCCGGTGCTGCTCGGGAGCGTGTTCCTGGGACGGCGCGGGATGATCGTGACCTCGCTGCTCGTCGAGGGGCTCGCCCTCGGGCTCGCGGTCACCCAGATCCGCGCGCTGGGCCTGCCCGACTTCCTCGCGGCGATGGTCGCGCTGGTGGTGCTCCAGAGCGTCGTGATCCTGACGAGCCTGCACCGCTTCGGCGTCGAGCAGGACCGGCGGCAGGACCTCGCCGCGCGCGAGTCGCTGGCCCGGGGGCTGCTCGAGGCCTCCTTCGGGGGGCTCGCGGTGGTGCGCGACGGCGCGATCCGCGAGACGAATCGGGGCTTTGCCGACATCTTCGGCGGCCGCGCCGACGATCTGGTCGACATGCCGATCGACCGCCTGCTGCCCGAGCCCGTGTTGGCTGGAGACGGTGCCGAGGCCGGGCCGCGCGAGCTGCTCGGGCGCCGTCTCGACGGGTCCTTCGTCCCGGTGGCGGTGGTGGCGCGGGCCAACGACGAGCTACTGCAGGATGACCAGGTCGTCGCGGTGCAGGATCTGAGCGACCGGGAGGCCCAGCGTGCGCGGACCCATCAGGCCGATCGATTGGCGTCCATGGGCCGGATCGCCGCGGGCGTGGCCCACGAGATCAACAACCCGCTGACCTGGATCGTCGGGAACCTCGAGCGGATCCTTCCCGAGGTCGACAGCGACGCACGCAAGCTGGTCGACCAGGCGATCGACGGGGCGCGCCGGGTCCAGCAGATCACCCTCGATCTCGGCACCTTCGCCCGGGAGCGCGAGGGGCCGGTGGTCGGTCTGGATCTCACCGATGTCGTGCGGTCCTCGCTGAACATGGTGCGGCACGACATCGAGCACGTCGCCACCCTCGAGGAGGTGTACGGCTCGGCTCCCCCCGTCGACGCCGACCCGACCCGGATCGGCCAGGTGTGCCTGAACCTGCTCCTCAACGCCGCGCAGGCGGTGACCGAGGGCGGCGGTACCTGCGTGCGGGTCGAGGTGGGCACCACGCCCGAGGGATGGGCCTTCGTGGAGGTGCGTGACGACGGCCCGGGGATCCCGGAGGAGATCCAGGCGCGGGTGTTCGAGCCCTTCTTCACGACCCGGCCCGAGGGGACGGGCCTCGGACTGGCGATCAGCCGCTCGCTGATCGTCGACCTGGACGGCGAGATGGTGCTCGAGAGCGCGCCGGGTCGGGGGACCTCGATCGGCTTCCGACTCCCCGCGGGAGAGCTCCCGACCGGGCCCGAGGAGCCCCCGTCCTCCGAGCGCTCCACGAAGGTCGACGGTGCCGAGACCTCCGCGCGGATCCTCGTGATCGACGACGAGCCCGCGATCTGCGAGCTGCTCCAGGCGGCCCTGGCCCGCCACGAGGTGCACGTGGCGACGAACGGCGAGGAGGGGCGCCGCCTCGCCCTGGAGGAGCCCTGGGATCTCGTACTCTGCGACCTGATGATGCCGGCGGTCAACGGGATGGAGATCCACGCGGCGCTCGCGGCGACGGTCCCGGGCCGGGAGCGCTGCCTGGTCTTCCTCACGGGCGGGGCCTTCACTCCGAAGGCGCGCGACTTTCTCGATGCGGTGGACAACCCGGTGCTGCACAAGCCCTTCCGCCTCGCGGCGGTGCGCGATCTGGTGGCGCGGCTGCTCGAAGCGGCGTGACGAGGGGCGCGGACCGAGGGTCGGTCCACCACCGCGCGTGCGGTCCGCACCTGGCGCTCCGCGTCGGCCACCGCCTCCTCGGCCCGTCCGACCCCGGCACGCGCGCTCGCCTCGGCAAAGGCCGCCTGGTCGGTGGTCCTGCGGACCTCGTCCGCGCGCCGGGCGGCCTCCTCGGCACGGTCACGGAGGTCGCGGGCGGCCAGGGTTGCGCGCTCGAGCGCAGCCTCCAGCGCCGCGAAGGCGTCCGGGTGCCGCCGCACTCGGCGAGGGCGAGCGCGTCCGCGTGGGACTCGGAGGCGCCCACTACTGCTGGTAGAGGCTGCCGCCGAGGGTCAGGTAGCCGTCCTCGTTGCCACCGGTACCGACGGACAGGCCGGTGATCCCGAAGCCGGAGATGGTCGGGATGTCGACTTGCCCGATCGCCGAGGTGATCTGGGGGAGGATCAGCGGCACGAGCGCCTGCAGCAGCGCCTCGGTGTCCGCGGCGGCCTGGGTGTTGCTGTCGGGCACCACGACGTCGAAGTGGAGCTCCGGATGGCTGCCCACGCTGGCCGTGAGCCCGCTGTTCCCCGCGGTCCCGAGGGACAGGGGCGCGTAGGCGGTGATGTAGGCGTCGATCAGGACGTCGTTGTTCGCCGGGTCGCCGTTGTACAGGATCAGCTCGAGGTCGCCGATCTGGAGCTCGAAGTCCGCGTTGCGGTAGTTGGCCGGCACGGCGACGGGCGGCAGGAGCGGGTGGACGGCCACCGTGAGCGAGGTCACGCCGGGCAGCAGGGTCT
>Ga0114931_10011563_pt1 | contig 10408 bp, 9 predicted proteins | sample 2SBtaG_FD_89579 | JGI IMG/M metagenome (GOLD analysis project Ga0114931, IMG submission 89579) | Deep subsurface microbial communities from Kolumbo volcano to uncover new lineages of life (NeLLi) - 2SBTROV14_V59a metaG | ecosystem: Environmental > Aquatic > Marine > Volcanic | place: Kolumbo... | reverse complement strand
GCGGTGTCTACATTGGTGCTGCCGGCGGCGATGGCGATGGTGCTCAGCCGGGCGCCTCCCTGGGCGTACTGCTTGAATCCCTGCTCGTCCAGCACCCAGAAGTTTAAACGCCGGGCCAGTTCCTGACTGTCTTGGGGATCATAGGAGAGCGTGAGGCTGATGTCGGCGTCGCGGGCGTCAGGCACCAGACCCAGATGGTGCTGGGAATCTTTGGTGGGCAATTCGCCTTTGACCTCAGTAGCGCGCACCACCTTCTGTTGAGTCACGGCAACCGTCGTGGTCGGTTCGGGAGCGGTGGTGGTGGTGGTCGTGATAACAGTCGTCGTCGTGACGGTTGCGGTGACAGGCTCGGACTCGCTTACAGGAGCGGCCTCCTCAGTGGTCTCATCCGTCTTGGCCGGGGCGTTGGCGTCCACGACCGAACCGTCGCCATTGGTGATGAAGCCATTGTCGACGCTCAGCGTGAAGCTGGCGGCCTGGGGCGAGTCGTTGAAGACGACGATGGTGTAGTCCGTCCCCGTCGCTTTAAAAGATGCGCTTTCGATGTTGCCAGGCGCTCCGTCCGGCGTCTGCGAAACGGCCAGGTTGGCTTCGCGCACATCCTTACTGCCAGATTGGACTTCTTTCAGCCCGGTCTCATCCAGGAGATAAAAGCCAATGCCGTCGGTGTCGAATCGATCCCATTCGATAGTGACCGTGGCGGTCTGGTTGTTGGGTTCGGTTTCCAGACCCAGCCAGATCTTGGGAAATTCTCCGTTGGCTGCGCCGTCGATGGTCCCGGTGACCTTCTGAGCGCGCACTTCCTGGGAAGCGGGCGCCGCGTTCACCGCCACGCCAAAGGCGCCGATAACCAGTGCAACGACCAGAAGCGCCGCCATAAGCTGCTGCAATTTCGTTTTGAACATTCCTTTACCCTCCAGTAGACCCTGGGTCAGCTTACCTGCTAATATCAGGCGATTCACAATTCCAGGTTTGACAATGGTAACTGTATTGAATACTCGTTTGTTCCACCCGTTTGCACCCACGGGTTTTTCTCTGAGTTACGAATCCATCGATGCAACACGCTTTCAACCCATCAATACGGACTATACAAGTGTTATATTATACCTGTATCTGAAAATTCCGCACAAATCCATTAGAAGAGAATTTAATGAGGGCTTGAACAGTTACGATCTGCTTTCACCTGTTGATCAAACGTCTGAGCGCTGAATTTGTTTCGCTGAAATCAGATCCCATTTCGGCGCGCGCTCTATCCTGTGCGACAATCGTAGATGAACGGTCCGATTTGCGACTGTTCTTGTATGAGTGTTTTTGGTGCGTCTTAAATGAGTTGAAACTGCATTCCGGGGTTCGGCCACAAGATGCGCCGCAACGGCAGATGGTCTGGCCGAGTCCCGGAATGCTAACTCGTTTAGGACGCGCCCGAGTGTTTTTATGGGTCGGTGATGGTCAAGCCGCGCAGGAAGTATTCATCATAGTTGAAATCGCGATGCACCACTCGCAGGCGGAAATCATACGCGCCCGGCGGCAGCTTGGCCAGGTCCAGCGTAGCCAGCTTGCCTGCGAAGACGGGTTTGTCGCGGCTGACGGCGAAAGCCCATTCGTCAGTCCCGGCCGGAGACCAGTAGAGTTCCCAGCGCAGGAAATTGGGGTCTGCGGCCGTGCCCAGGAAGTCCACCTGCCCCTGGACCGACGCGCTAGGGCGGGGCGAGAAAATACCGTTGCCCTGACGTCCGACGCCAGAGGCCGCGGATGCCGGTTGGTTGGCGAAGCGCAGGTTGCGCAGGAAATATTCATTGTAGTTGGCGTCGCGATAGACGATGCGCAGACGCAGATCGTACAATCCATCCGGGAAGCGGCGGGTGTCCAACAGATAGATGCTATCCTGCCAGATCTGCTGATCGCCGGTGTAGAGGTGACTCCACTGGGCCAGGCCTGCCGGTGAAATGGCCAGTTCATAGCGATTGAAGGGGTTGCGGGGAAAGCCGTTGACCGTGGCTACGATGTTGACGTAACCGCTCAATTGGTCGCCGTTCCGAGGCGCATAGAAGCCCTGCCCGCCCTCAACCCGGGTTTCATTGGTGGGCCTGGGGGTGGGTGGGGGCGTGGGAACCAGGGTCGGCACGATGTAAACCCGCAGCCCGGCGGCGTTGACCACCGGCGTGGGCGTAGGCGGCAGCGCGTTGCGGATCTCCAGGTTGCGCAGAAAGGCCTCGCTGTATTCGCCCCGCTGGTTCAGCGCCCGCACGCGCAGATCGTAGAGACCGTCCGGGTAGCCGGTCGTGTCCAGGGTGTAGAGCGTTCCGTTGCGGATGACGCGGTAGCTGGTGGTCAACCAGCGCCAGTCTTCGCTGCCCGCGGGCGCAATGTGAACGTCGTAACGCTGAAAGTCTTTGATCAGGGCCGAGCCGATGATATCAGTGAACCCGGCCACAGCATCACCCGGCCGTGGATGAATGATCTCATTGACCGTCCGTCGGTCGGGCATAGTCGTGATCACTGGGCTCGTCTGCGCATCCAGGGCCAGATCGCCCCAGCCTGCGATCAGCCCGACGCCCAGTGCGAGAACGCCGATGGCGAGCAGAAGGATGGGTTTGAATTTTTGGTGATAGTCGCTCATGGATTCGCACCGGTATAGAACTGCTGTTATAGAACTGCTATGGAACGCGGATTCCCCGGATTGAGCGGAATCAGCCGGATTTTTTCAAGAGAATCCGCGTTGATCCGCCTAATCCGCACAATCCGCGTTCTATCTCACCCGCCCTGGAAGATCAGGTAGTGGCAGGGCGCGTCACCGCCTTCGCCATAGCGGTGCTGGACCGTGACAGTGGGGCTGACGGGGTTGCCCGCGGGATCGAGCACCGTTACATAGATGTCATGGGGCGTGGACGACGTGATCGGAAAGTCGAATCGGCCATAATCCGCCGCCCCGTTTTTGCTTATGGCGTAGGCCACGTTGCCCCACTGGTCTCTGGCCATCAGTTGCACGCCGGCCACGGGCGCGCCGCTGCGGTCGAGCACCTGGCCCATGATATACTGGCCAGGGCAGGCGTAGTCGTGCCAGATGGGCTGGCGCAGGGCGTATGTCCCGTATGCCCCCCCGGAGCCGGCGAACCGGGCCAACTCCACCGCACCAGGGGTGGGACCAGGCGGAACGTCGGGCCAATAAGCCGCCTGCACATCGATCAGCACGCGCGCGCCGGACTGGGCCAGTTCCGGCGCGGCCTCTGGCGCTACCCGCAAGGCCGTTTCCACCCGGGGGGCCAGGGTGTCACAGTCTCCCAGATTGGCCCGGGAACCGTTGCGCAGAATCCAGGCCAGGGCCAGAGCCTGCTCGTCGGTCAGGGCGGGCGATCTCTTCGCCGCGGGATCCGCCCCCTGATCAGCGGCGGGAGCCTCTTCCACAGGAGCGACCTCCCCGGGCGCTGGTTGGACGCCATTGTCATCGAAGCCGTCGGGCAGAGTCAGGACCGTGCGCATGATCGCGCCCGGCATACGGCAGAAACCGGCCAGCACCTGGGCTCCGGCGGATTGGGCGTAGACCGGCGCGGCCGGCATGTCCACCACGCTGTCACCCAGGGGGCCGGCGTCGCCCATCTCGGCCAGCCAGGCGGGGGCGAAATACTCGCCGCCTTCGCGACAGCGTAAACCGGGCGGGCATTCGTCGCGCATCTCCACCCCGGCCGGCGGGTAAAACATCCAGTCCTCGGGCGCAGGGCTGGCCCCCAGCGTGGTCAGGATGGCCGGGTCGGCCAGGGCCGCCTCCATGAACGCGCGCCAGATGGGTGCGGCCCCGGTGACGCCGCTGACGTTGCGCATGGGGTGGCCGTCGCTGTTGCCCGCCCAGACGCCCGCCAACAAATATCGAGTATAGCCCACAGTCCAGTTATCCCGCCAATCGCTGGTGGTGCCGGTCTTGACCGCGGCCGGGCGGCTCAGGGTCAGCGGATTGTTGACGCCGAACGCTGGCGTGCGCGCGGCGTTATCGCTGAGAATGTCGGTGACCAGGAAGGCGCTCTCCGGCGTGATGACCTGCTCGCCGCCGTCCGGGACGCCGTCGTCGACCCGGTCGCCCAGGTTGTCGGTGATGGCTAGAAAAGGCGTGGGCGGATAATATTGGCCGCCGCTGGCCAGGGTGTGGAAAGCCGTGGTCAGGTCCAGCAACGTCACCTCTCCGCCGCCCAGGGTCAGGCTGAGACCGTACCAGTTGGACGCCTGGTCCAGGCTGCGGATCCCCATGGCCTGCGCGCCTTCCAGCATGCGCTCCACACCGACCCCGTCCAGGAGCTTGACCGCGGGGATGTTGTAGCTGTTGGCCAGGGCCGTGCGCGCGGTGACCGGCCCGTGGAAGCGATCGTCGTAGTTTCGGGGGCGATAGACGTCGCCCGGCCCCACGGTGTAGGTGATGGGCGTGTCCCACAGCACTGACGCCGGGCTGAGCAGATCGTCGTTCATGGCCGTGGCGTAGAGCACCGGTTTGATGGCGCTGCCGGGCTGGCGGGGGCTGACGGCCACGTTCACCTGGCCGGCGATGGCGTCATCTTCGAAGTCGGCGCTGCCCACCATGGCCAGGATCTCGCCGGAGCCGGGACGCATGGCCACCAGCGCGGCGTTGCCTAGATCGTAGCGGGGGCGCAGCTCGGCCACCGTGCGTTGCACCGTACCCTGGGCCAGTTGCTGGATGTCCAGGTCCAGGGTGGTGTAGATGTTCAGCCCGGCCCGGCGGGTGAAGCCGTCGCCGTAGATCGCGTCCAGCATATTGACGACGTACTGGACGAAGTGGGGAGCGAGGTTGGGGGCCAGTCCCGGGTCGCCGGCCAGTTCGATCCCCTGGGCGAACGTCTGGTCGGCCTGAGCCTGGGTCAGGTAGCCGTGGCGCACCATGAGCGCGAGCACGACTTGCTGGCGCTGGCGCGCGTCTTCGAAATGCTCGTACGGGTTGAGGTTGGCCGGCTGCTGGGGAATGCCGACCAGGAAGGTGGCCTCGGCCAAACTCAGCTCAGCCGCCGGCTTGCCGAAGTAGACCTGGGCCGCGGCCTCGGGTCCGTAGGCCAGTTGGCCGTAGTTGAGCAGGTTGAGATACATCTCCAGGATCTCGTCCTTGCTGTAGAGTGCAGTCAACTCCTGGGCGATGTTCATCTCCAGAGCTTTGCGATCCACAGAAGGATCGTATCGTTTCTCCGGCGGCAGGAAGAGGTTCCGGGCCAGTTGCATGGTGATGGTGCTAGCCCCGGAGACGATCTCGCCTTCCTGGAGATTTTGCAGGGCCGCGCCGGCGATGCGGGCCGGGTCGATGCCGTTGTTGGTGTAGAACGTGGAGTCCTCGGTGGCGATGGTGGCGTCGATCAGGTGCTGGGAAATCCGCGACAGGGGGACCCATGTCCGGCGCCCCTCGTCCATCAGTTCGGCCAGGAGGCGGCCATGACGGTCATAAATGTGGGTGGTCTGGAAGAGACGCGGCTCCAGGCCCGGCTGATATTGGCGCAGGTACCCCTCGACCGCGTGCATGGGGTCATCGGCTTGGCGCGCGCCGATGGTGGTCGCGACCGTCTGCTGGGCCACCTGCTGTCCAAAGCCGGCCAGGCTGGCCAGATCGCTCACGCCGCAGGCGCTGAGCAGGCTTGCGGCGATCAATAGAAAAATCAGGCCCGAAAGCCGTCGGATCGCGGATATTCGAAGGGCGTTAATTGCTCGTTTCATAACTCCATGATACATTTCTCTGGATCTGCCACAAGTATAGCAACCTGTGAACGCCCGGCGGGGTCAGCGGCTGTCGTCTCTGTTGAAACGACAGCAGGCGGAGGATTGTTTCCATGAACAGTATGCGAGCGGCCCGCCGAAGTCTCGATGGGCATGACGATTGAAACGGGGAAAAGATTCGCAGCATCTGCCCAATCTTTCGGGGCGAGTGCGTCGCATTGACCAAGAAGATGCCGGTTTTCTCTGGATCGCCCGGTCGATGCGATGGACTGCCCCCGGATTATTGAGGTGATACGATCCGCAAATAAAAAGGCCAGCCCCTTTGACGCGGAGCTGGCCTTCCCTGTATAGTTCCTGAGGCGACGGCCGGATTCGAACCGGCGATCGGGGTTTTGCAAACCCTTGCCTTACCACTTGGCTACGCCGCCTGACGTAGGAGATATGGTAACAGTCGGTGAAAGAAAAGTCAAATTTAGACGATTTTTCATTCGCAATTCTGTCCGACAACGCCCCACTGCGGAGACAATGATCCATGACCCAGCCCCTCAAAGACGAAATTCTCTACTGTGAACGTTGCGGCATTTCTTTCCTCTGGTCCATGGAAGAGCAGGCGGACGCCCAGTCCGAGAACGCCGGGCGTCCCCTGCTTTGCCCCGGCTGCCGTCACAGCCTGCCGCCCGCCGACCGCGAACGCGGATTAGTGAAGTGGTGGAGCGTGCGCAAGAAGTACGGCTTCATCGTGCGCACCGGTCACCCCGACATCTTCGCCCATCGTTCCCAGGTGCAGGGCGCGACCAGGCTCCGGGAGGGCGACCTGGTGGAGTTTGGCGTGGAGGAGCGGGAAAAGGGGCCGGCGGCTGTAGAGATCCGCTTGCTTGACCGGGAATAAGGAAAGAAGTCCGACTTTTGACAAAAGTCGGACTTCTGCTATTGAGAGGGTGCAATTCATCAATCGCCCAACGCATCCACCAGATCATCATAGCGTTCGGCGACCGTAGGCCAATCGAAGCGCTCCATGACGTGGCGACGCAGGGAGGGCGGGGCGCGGCGGGACGCGGCCAGGCGAGTGCGGGCCTTGGCCAGCAGATCATCTTCGTCTGCGTAGAGGCAGGCCGGGTGCAGGGACGCGGGGATCAACTCCGGATAGCTCAGTCGACGGGGCAGCAACGGGAACGCGCCCGCGGCCACCGCTTCCAGGATGCTGACGCCGAAGAACTCGTGGTCGGCTGTGCTGATGACCAGATCGGACCAGCGCAGGAGATCCGCGTAGGCGTCATAGGCGGGCAGATAGCCCCAATGCACGATCTCCGCGGCCAGCCGCTCGCGGGCGATGGCGAACTCTGCCGGTTCGTTGCGGAAATTTTCGCCAGCCACAGCCAGCCGAAAGGTCGTCCCCTCCTCCTGGAGCCGGTAGAGCAGATCGAAGAAACGGTCGGGGCGCTTGTCATATTCCCAGCGTTGATTCCATAGGATCAGAGGCGGTTTTTCCAGGGCCGAGCGCGGTCTGCGTCATCGCCGGCGATGCGCGCGCATTCGACGCCCACCGGCAGGACTATGCTTCGGACGCGCACCTGCTCCACTAACGCCAGGTGATTGTAATCGGGGAAATGCTTGAGCAGACGAGGAGCCTCGGCGAACCAACTGTCGCGGTGATACTTGCTGTTGAAGACGATCCTGTCCGCGGCCACCTGGCTCAGCCAGTTGATCATGGCGTAGGTCAGGTCCGGTTTTTCTCCCGGTCGCCAGGGATAGGTGAGTTGATTTTCGTGCATATAGAGGATGGTGGGAACATCCGGCGGCAGCTTCCGGCGCAGCAGGCCCAGCCAGGCCGGCAGGTTGAGCATGTCGGTGGCCAGGATCGCATCCGGGAGTTCGCCGGCGGCCAGGCGTTGGCGCGCGACCGCGGCCAGCTCCAGCGCACCGCCCTGCATGCGCCACTTCCAGAAGCGCCCGGCCATGGTGAGCAGGCGGACGTCATGGCGGCTGTGGCGGGCGTAGCCCAGGGCCCACGCCCGGTGCGAGCCAGTATGGTAGGGTGAAATCAGCCAGACGAGGCGGGTCGATTGGGTCATAGCGCCATAATAGCACATAGACGCCACGAATGCTGAATGTCACGTTTTTACTCTCCAAAAGTTTGGGAAACCCGCCCCATTTGTGCTATATTGTACGTTGGTTTGCAACGAGGGAGCCGAAGATGGAAACGGCCCCTCGTTCTTTCTGTTCGCAGGGCGGTCCTGTGGACAACTCCAGAGAAAGAGAAAGGAACGAAGAACGACATGGCTGAACATGAAGCGCGCGAGTATGAACTGGTCTACGTCATTCAACCCGAGGTGAGCGACCAGGCCCTTACAGAGTTCAACGAGCGCATGACGCAAGTCATCATCGACCAGGGTGGAACCATGCAGACCACAGAATTGTGGGGCAAGCGTGCGTTGGCCTATCCCATCGAGAATCAATTTCAGGGGCATTACGTCCTCCATCGTTTTCAGTTGCCGCCTCAGGGCAGCGATGAAATCGAGCGTCTGCTGCGTTACTCGGAAGATGTCCTCCGTTACATGATGGTGCGAGCGGACGAATGAGCATCTCAATCCCTGGAAACGACGATAGACCAATGAGCGAAGAACAAGGAGACAATATGACTGAGCAAGTCATCCCCACAGAGGAAGAAACCCCCGCTGACATCGCCGCTGCAGCCGAGGCTGAGACGCCTGAGGCGAAAGCGCCTGCGGTTGAAACGCCTGAACCCAAGAAAGAAGAAGTCCCCCTGGTGCGCAAGGTGGCCGGTCCGCCGGCATACGTCCCCAGCGAAAGTCGGGGCCGGGTGCGGCGCATCGGCAATGACGTGCGCGTCGATCAGATCGACTATAAGAACATCTCGTTGCTTTCCCGCTTCCTGGACCCGCGCGGGCGCATCATCCCTCGGCGCAAGACGCGGGTGAGCGCCAAGGTTCAGCGGCGAGTCGTCAAGGCCATCAAGCGCGCCCGTCATCTGGCGTTGCTGCCCTACACGGCCGAACATATCCGCATCACGCGTAAGCACAAATAAGGCGCACATCCATGGCCAAGAAAAAGCGTAAACAAACAGAGGAGGTCCGGGCGGAGACGCGCAAGGAGAAGCGCATCAAGGCCCGCGACCGCGAACGCAACCGTAAGATATATCTTGGCACCGCCATCATCTTCGGCCTGGTGATTCTGATCTTGTTGATCGGCGCTTTCGATCAATTCGTCCGCAAGCCCAGTAGCCCTGTGGCCACCGTGGGAGAGGACAAGATCAGCACCAAGGCTTTCCAGAAACGCGCCCTCTACCAGGAAAGTCAATTGGTGAACCAATACCAGCAGATGAGCCAACTGGAGCAGCAGTTCGGCGGCCAGGGCTTTTTCACGTCACAGCTGGCCCAGATCCAAGCAACGCTCTCCAGCCCGTTCGCCCTGGGAAGCAGCGTGGTGGATCAGATGGTCAATGAGGCCGTCATTCGCCAGGAAGCGGAAAAACGGGGTGTGACTGTCACCGATGAAGAGGTGGAGCAGGCGTTGCGTGACGAAGTGGCCGCCTCTCGGGGCGCGGTGACCGAACCCCAGGCAACCCAGACCGCAGAGGACGCCACCGCGGCGACCGCCACCGCCGAACTGTGGACGCCCACGCCCGCACCTACGTTGGACGTCAGCGCGGCCTTGAGCGGAACCGAGAGCGTTACTGGGACCGTAAATGTAGCGCCAACGCCTGCACCGCTGCCCACCCGTCCTATCCTCACGGACGAACAGTACCAGGAGGGCCTGACCACTCTGGAAGAGCGCCTGAAAGCCATTTCCGGAATGAGTCTGGACGACTATCGCGAGATCATACGCTCACGGCTCCTGGCTGAGAAACTCACGGACATCATCGGCGAGGAAAAAGTTTCTCCCACCCAGGAGGAAGTGCACGTTCGTCATATTCTGCTGCGCGTGGAGGAGCCTGCCCCCGATCTGAACAGCGGCGCCGGTATCACGGAAACGGTGAACATCAGCGACCTGGCGGATCTTCCCAGCCCAGTCGCCATCACCGCGACTGAGGACATCTCCGGGGTGACCGGCATCACCGCCACTGAAGAAATATCGGGTCTTGCCGGCATCAGCCAGACCACCGGCGTCACGGAGAGCATTCCGACCGGGCCTATGGATGATGCAGCCGCCCTGGCGCTGGCCGAGAAACTGCGTCAACGCATCCTGGATGGCGAAGATTTCGCTAAACTGGCTGAGGAGTACAGTCAGGACCCGGGCAGTGCGGCCAATGGCGGCGATCTGGGCTGGTTTGGCCGCGGCGCCATGGTGCCGGAGTTCGAAGACGTAGCCTTCTCACTGCCTGTCGGCGAGGTCAGCGAGCCAGTTCGGACCCAGTTCGGCTGGCATCTGCTCGAAGTGTTGGAAAAGGATGACGCTCGCCCCAAGGATGAAGCGACTCTGCAACGGGAAAAACAACAGGCCTTCCAGCAATGGTTGCAGGAACAAGTGGTGGCCTACAACGTGGATCGGGCGTCGGACCTGGCGTCTCGCTTGCCGGACAAGCTTGGCCAGGCAGCGGGTTCCCTACAGCGAATCCCGGCTCAGCCGGCCGTTCCAGCGGCGCCCACCGCCGCCCCGTAAAATAGCGGATCACGACTAACGGATATAAAAAAGAGGGCCGCGGCAGTGTCGCGGCCCTCTTTATTTTTTGGCTGAATTTCGTGGACGG
>Ga0114931_10011562_pt1 | contig 10408 bp, 9 predicted proteins | sample 2SBtaG_FD_89579 | JGI IMG/M metagenome (GOLD analysis project Ga0114931, IMG submission 89579) | Deep subsurface microbial communities from Kolumbo volcano to uncover new lineages of life (NeLLi) - 2SBTROV14_V59a metaG | ecosystem: Environmental > Aquatic > Marine > Volcanic | place: Kolumbo... | reverse complement strand
GATTAGATGGTACTTTCGATTTATGCAACTGTCATGTATTCTAACGCTTTTGACTGGCAAAAGACGAGTGAGGATGGAAGAAAATTACAAGCCGCTGGCTATCGAACAAGAAGCACAGAAAACCTGGCAGGAATCGGGGGTATTCAAAGCGACGGAAACTCCCGACAAGGAAAAATATTATTGTCTGTCGATGTTTCCCTATCCCAGTGGTAAGCTGCATATGGGCCATGTGCGTAATTATACCATTGGCGATGTGATCAGCCGCTACCAGAGAATGCAGGGGAAAAATGTATTGCAGCCGATGGGCTGGGATGCCTTCGGTTTGCCAGCGGAAAACGCTGCCATGCAGCACGGTGTTCATCCGGCCGACTGGACACGCGAGAACATCGATTATATGCGTGGTCAGCTGCAGCGGCTTGGTTTTGGCTATGACTGGGACCGGGAACTGGCAACCTGTGACCCTGATTATTATCGTTGGGAGCAATGGCTGTTTCTGCGGCTGCTGGAAAAGGATCTGGTCTACAAAAAAACCGCACCGGTCAACTGGTGCCCGCACGACCAGACCGTTTTGGCCAATGAACAGGTCATCGATGGCTGTTGCTGGCGCTGTGATACACCCGTGGAACGCAAGGAGATATCCCAATGGTTCCTGCGAATTACTGCCTATGCAGATGAGTTGTTGACAGCGTTGCAGAATTTGCCCGGATGGCCGGAACAGGTGCGCACCATGCAAAGCAACTGGATCGGGAAATCCGAGGGTGTGGAGATGGATTTTTCCGTGGTCGGCATGGATGAACCATTGCGCATCTACACGACCCGTCCTGATACCCTGATGGGTGTGACTTATGTCGCCGTCGCTGCCGAGCATCCATTGGCAGTCAAGGCATTGGCAGAAAAGCCAGAACTGGCGGAATTTATCTAATCCTGCCATAAAATGGCCGCTTCTGAAGCAGCCATGGAAACCATGGAAAAGCGCGGTGTGGATTCCGGTATGACGGCGGTTCATCCGGTCACAGGTAAGCCTGTACCGGTCTGGATCGCCAATTTTGTACTGATTAGCTATGGTACCGGCGCGGTCATGGCGGTACCGGCCCATGACCAGCGGGATTATGAATTCGCGAAAAAATACGGTATTGCCATCGAGCAGGTCATCATTCCAGAACAAGGGGAAGCCGATGTCGCCGAGCAGGCCTTTACCGATTACGGCATTCTGGTCAACTCCGGTGAATTTGATGGCCTGACTTCGGAACAGGCATTCAGCACCATTGCCGAATACCTGGAACAGCGCAACCTGGGCAGAAGAAAGACCAATTTTCGCCTGCGTGACTGGGGGGTTTCCAGACAGCGCTACTGGGGTGCACCGGTTCCGGTCATCTACTGTGACGACTGTGGTACCGTGGCGGTTCCCGATGCAGACCTGCCGGTGGAACTGCCCAGGAATGTCGTACTCGATGGCGGCAGCTCACCACTGCTTGCCAATGAAGATTTCGTCAAAACCGTCTGTCCAAATTGCGCTGGCACCGCCACAAGGGAAACCGACACCTTTGATACCTTTATGGAGTCATCCTGGTATTTTGCCCGCTTCGCCAGCGCGCCAGAGGACAGCATTCTCGATGACAGAGCCGATTACTGGCTGCCGGTGGACCAGTATATCGGTGGCATCGAGCACGCCATTCTGCATTTGCTGTATGCGCGTTTTTTTACCAGGCTGCTTCGCGATCAGGGTTTGCTGCATTGTGACGAGCCTTTTACCAATCTGCTGACCCAGGGCATGGTGTTAAAGGGCGGCACGAAAATGTCAAAATCCAAGGGCAATACCGTCGACCCCCAACATTTGATCGACCGCTATGGCGCCGATACCGTGCGTCTTTTTATCATGTTCGCAGCACCACCGGAACAGTCTCTGGAGTGGTCAGACAGCGGTGTGGAAGGGGCTTTCCGTTTTTTGAAAAGGTTGTGGCGGCAGGTCTATCTGCATGTCCGGAGTGCTCCTGGCAATGCCAGACTGGATTCCGGCACTTTGACCGACGAACAGAAAGCAGTCCGCCGGTAGATACATCTGACCATACAGAAAGTCAGCGATGATGTCGGCAGGCGGCATACTTTCAATACCGCGATTGCTGCCAATATGGAGCTGTTGAATACCCTGTACAAATTTGCCGATGATTCCGGCAATGGCCGGGCCATTCGTCAGGAGGCGCTGGAGAGCATCGTGCTGATGCTGGCGCCGATCATCCCGCATATCTGCGACAGGCTGTGGCAGGAGCTGGGTCATCGTGATGCGCTGGTGACGGCAGTCTGGCCTGAATTCGACAAAAGCGCACTACAACTCGATGAATTGCTGCTGGTTGTCCAGGTGAACGGCAAATTGCGGGGGAAAATCAGCGTGGCCCCCGATGCCAGCAGGGAGGATGTCGAAGCCGTGGCCTGCAATGATGAGAATGTACAGCGTTTCATTGCCGGCAAGGCCATACGCAAGGTTATCGTCGTGCCGAAAAAGCTGGTTAATATCGTCGTATAATGTTACTGATGTGTATTGCCGACATGAGCAAATACCTGCTGCTTGCATTTGTGCTGCTTTGCTCCTCCTGCGGCTATCACCTGCGCGGCTCCATCCAGTTGCCCGAGGAAATGAAAAATGTCTATGTGCAGAATGCATCGCCACAGTTGTTGACGGGCTTTCAGCAGGTATTGCAGTACAGCGCCGGCAGACTGGTAAATTCACCAGCGGATGCCGGTATTATCGTCAATGTTGTCGATGAAGAAATGCGCAGGAATACCTTGACCCTCAGTGCCATCGGCAAGTCCACGGAATATGAGCTCAATTATTATCTGGATGTGGAATTGCTGGATGCCAATGGCAATATCATTATGCCCAAACAGAACATACAACTGCGCCGCGACCATTTCAACACCCAGGTCAATGTCATCGGCAAGGCCAATGAACAGACACTGATCACGCAGGAAATGTATCGTCAGGCAGTTCAGTCCATCGTCGCCAGAGCGAGGGTCGCTTTGCAGGCCCAGGGCAAATAATGCGCTTGCGGGCGGAGCAATTGCCGGCAGCACTGGAAAACACGCTGCTTCCTGTGTATTTTATTTCCGGCGACGAGCCGCTGCAGTCGGGAGAGGCGGCGGATGCAGTCAGGCAGGCGGCAGGGAAAGCCGGGTATCTGCACAGGGAAGTTTTTTCCGCGAATGACGGATTTTCCTGGAATGACCTGAGAACTTCCGCGGCATCACTGTCGATCTTTGCCGACAGGAAATTGATCGATTTGCGCATGCCCTCCGGCAAACCGGGAAAGGAAGGGGCAAATGCCTTGTTCGACTATTGCCAGCGCCTGCCTGCCGATACGCTGCTGTTGATCACGGCGGGCAAAGTAACGTCTGCTGCAATGAAATCGCGCTGGTTGCAGGCATTGGATAAAAAAGGTGTCGTGGTGCAGGTCTGGCCATTGGCTGGCGGGGAATTGAGCAGCTGGCTACAGAGAAGACTGCAGCGCCGGGGTATGCAGGTCGATCGGGAGGGCCTCAGGCTGCTGGCTTCCCGGGTGGAGGGAAACCTGCTGGCGGCGGCCCAGGAGATCGAGAAACTGTATATCCTGTATGGTGCCGCTAAGTTGGGTGGTCAGCAGATATTAGCGGCGGTTTCAGACAGTTCCCGCTACGATGTCTTCCAGCTGGTGGACAGTGTGCTTGCCGTGCAGCCGGAGAGAATTGTCAAGGTGTTGTCCGGACTGCGAGCTGAGGGCATTGCGGCACCGGTGGTTCTGTGGGCATTGGCCCGGGAAGCGCGCACTTTGCTGGCCATGCAGACAGCACTGCAGAAAGGGACCGGCAGGGATCAGGTGTTAAGAAGCAATCAGATCTGGGATAAACGCAAACAGCTGGTCGGTGCAGCGCTGCAACGGCTTTCTGTCCGGGATTTGCAGCATGTCTTGTTGCTGGCCGGCAAGGTTGACCGGCAGATAAAGGGGGAACAGAGCGGCGACTGCTGGGAAACCCTGCTGGCGTTATGCCTGCTGTTTGCTTCTGTAGAAGTCATGGCAGAAACAGGGTGAAGCGCGCGCCGCCAAGCCTGCTGTCATTGCCGAAGGAAATATGCCCCGTTTTGCCTTTATGGCGATGCATTGCCGCGATGCGGGAAACAAAGAACATGCCCAGGCCGGTATTACCGTTGCCCAGGTCGTTTTCGGCTAGTCTGTCCGGGCCTGCCGCCAGCTGTTCCGGTGAGAATCCCGGGCCGTCGTCCTCAATGCTGAAAGTGGTAAGGTCACCCTGTTGGGCTGCAGACAGCAGGATCCTGCCTTTGGCGTAGCGTTGCGCGTTGTTCAACAACCCCTCCAGGGCACTGCACAGCAATCGCTGGTCACAATAGCAGGAAAATTCCCCGGTACATTCGCCTTGCACTTCCAGGCGCTTCATTTCCGGAAAGCCCGTCTGCCGGGCAAGCACTTCTTCCAGAATATCGCTGGCGGCATGGGCGTCGATGTCTGGCGCAAGTCTGTGCACATCGATTTTATACAGGATCAACAGCTGCAGCAGGCAGTTGTTCATGCGATCGGTTTGTTGTTCCAGGAATGCGAAATCCTGGCGTTGCGAATTGTCGCAGGCTGCTGCAAGATGGCTAAGAGATGTCCTGATGCCACCAAGAGAGTTTTTCATGTCGTGGACACTGGCCGCCAGGACGGCGGAAAAATCGAATTTGTCCATCAGCTAGATTTTCGCCTGGTTACAGGGTTGTGTGGGATGTGGCGAGCCTGGCATACTCCCTTTGCAGGTGATCGACTTTTTTGTAGGGGGAGCCAATCTGCACTGCCTTGTTGATGTAAACTCTGGCCTGGCGAAGTTTTTCGGTATTGGCGCCGCAGGTCTTGATATCGTGCAGAAGAATTTTAGCCATATTCAGAATGATGGTCTGGTTATTAGGAAGCTTCTTGATTGCCTGGCTGAAGACTTCCAGGGCGGCATTCAATTTGCCCTGTTTGAACAAAGCGACACCGTTGTTGTTGAATTCGACGAGCTGTTGTCTGGTTATTTCGATTAGCTGTTCCGCATTACTGCCAGAGCCGTGTATCCGGTGCATTGCCTTGATTTCGTCGATAAACTGCTGATCATCGAGATTGCCGCTGATCAGGTCCTGTAAAAGGGCATCTGCCCTGTCGTTGTCGCCGTTGATATAGCTGGCCTTGATGATATCCAGTTGCAGCTCCCTGGGAATCTTGTTGCCCAGTTGCCCGCTGAAATGTTTGACCCGCTCATAGGCCTGCCTGACCAGGTTGTCATCGTCCAGCCGGTCATAGATCTCTGTTTCCACAACGGCAGCGCGCAATTGTGCCTCCGGATCGCTGATGAATTCCTGACGCATGTCGTCGATGGTTTTCAGCGCTTCCATTTCGGCATGGTTTTTATATTGAATATTCGCCAGTCCTGAAAAATCACCGGAAGCTTTATGCACTGAATATCTGCCCAGTTTAATCGTGGCCTGGTAGGCCTTTTCGGCAATTTCCAGGTTGCCATTGAGCCCGGCAAGGCTGGCCAGTGATTTTTGCCGCAAAATGGCATGTGGGGAGAGATCCAGCGCAGTGCTGAGGATGTCGATCGCGGCCTGATGATCGCCGGCCTTGTCCAGTGTTTTGGCCAGCCAGTCATAGGCTTCCATCAGCATTGGCTGCTGCTCGATCAGTTCCTGGAAAATGCCGGATGCGCGCTGGTAATCCTCCTGGTAAAAGTAAATTTTACCCAGGCCCTGTTTTGCCCAGAGCAGCTCACGCTGTTGCAGGATTTTTTCGTAGATAGCTTTCGCGGTACTGAAATCGCTGACTTTGATGGCCAGTTCCGCGCGTAATTTCAATAACTGCAGGTGCATGTTCTTGGTATTGTATTTCAGCATCTTGTCGTAGTTTTGTATTGCTTGTGGAAAGTTTTCCCTGGCAATCTCCCGCTCCACGCTGGCGAGAAATTCCTTGCGTGCGGCATTGCGCTGCAGCCTGAGCAGTAATTGCTGCGCGGTAAAGGGCTTGGTCAGATACTCGTCGGGTTTGTTTTCCATGGCGCTGAGCACCATGCTCAGGTCATGTTCCACGGTGACCATGATGAACACGGCATCAAATCTAAGCAGTTTGTGAAAGCGGATTTCCTCCAGAATATGCTGGCCGTTCTTGCCCGGGCCCAGGTTGTAGTCGCAGAGTACGATGTCAAACTGGTTTTTTTTCAGTAGAATCAGGGCTTCAATGGCATTGCTGCATTCCACGATATCCATGGCATTCAGGGAATACAGCATTTCCTTGATGGCACTGCGCATCACGGAAGAATCCTCGATAATCAGGATGCTCTTGTTTTTCAGATTCAGTTTCATGGTGTCCGGTTGCGTTGCATGCCGCTGCACTGTTTCTGTGCCACGCCGCAAATGGTTCTACTTTGTCACGTTTGTTAATTACATCCTGGCAGGGTATGTATCGCGTACCATGGCAAACATAAAACCGTAAAATCATGTTGTCTGGTACGCGCTGCGTACCCTACATTAATTAGTTCCTGTCTATAAATGACGGGAACTAATCCGGCATAGGGAAGTGCCGGCATAATCAATGGCCACAAGCCATTGATTATGAACAAAACAGCCAATCGCATTTGCTGTTTTGTTTCTATAAACATCCCATGGATGGGTGTTTATAGACTCTAACTAGTTCCTGTCTATAAATGACGGGAACTAATCCGGCACAGGGAAGTACCGGCATAATCAATGGTCACAAGCCATTGATTATGAACAAAACAGCCAATCGCATTTGCTGTTTATAGACTCTAACTAATTAAACTGATGAAGTTGAAACAGGCTGTCTTGTCTTAAGTTTAACCCCACTTTTCAATGTGTCCAGGAAAATGGCCTTGAAAAAAAGTTTTTCGGCCCCATTTTGGGAAAGGTTTAATTCTTTACAAAAACAAACGGGTATCAAAAACATGACTGTTCAGGCTAAAAAAGAAACCCTTGGCTTCGAAACCGAAGTCAAGCATCTCTTGCATTTGATGATTCATTCCTTGTACAGCAACAAGGAGATTTTTCTCCGGGAGTTGATCTCCAATGCTTCCGATGCCGCCGATAAATTACGCTTTGAGGCCTTGTCCAATGATGGTCTTTACGAAGGCGACAGCGATCTGCAGATCAAAGTCGCCTTCGACAAGGAGAAGCGCACCATCAGCGTGTCTGACAATGGTATCGGCATGACCCGGGACGAGGTTCGGGAACATATCGGCACCATCGCCAAATCAGGTACCAAACAGTTTTTTGAGGCACTGACCGGTGACCAGGCAAAAGACAGCGAATTGATCGGTCAGTTTGGCGTGGGTTTCTATTCCAGTTTCATCGTTGCCGACAAGGTGACCCTGACCACCCGCAAGGCCGGCGCGCCGGCATCCGCCGGAGTGCGCTGGGAATCAAACGGAGAGGGTGAATACAGCCTGGAGGATATAGAAAAGCCGGGTCGGGGCACGGAAGTCGTCCTGCATCTTCGTGAGGGCGAGGATGAGTTTCTGGACGGTTACCGCCTGCGCGCCATCATCAGGAAATTCTCCGACCATATCTCCCTGCCCATCGTGATGCACAAGGAGCCCGAACCGGCGGCGGAAGGCGAAGAGTCGGAGCAGCCGCAGCAGCCGGAAGAGGAAACCGTCAACAGCGCATCGGCATTGTGGACCAAGTCCAGGGACGAAATAGACGAGCAAGCCTATCATGAATTCTACAAGCATGTCGGGCATGATTTTCAGGATCCTCTGGCCTATGTGCACAGCAAGGTGGAAGGCACCAATGAATATACCATGCTGCTCTATGTGCCGTCGCGGGCGCCGTTTGACTTGTGGGACCGGGATGCCAAGCATGGTGTTAAACTGTATGTGCGCAAGGTGTTCATCACCGATGATGCTGAACAGTTGATGCCGCGCTATTTGCGCTTCATTCGCGGGGTCATCGATTCCGATTCGCTGCCACTGAATGTCTCCCGGGAGATTCTCCAGCAAAGCCGGCAGATTCATGCGATCAAGTCCGGGGCGGTGAAGAAGATACTGAGCCTGCTGGAAAACATGGCGAAAAACGATCCGGAAAAATACAGCACATTCTGGGAGCAGTTCGGGATGGTGATCAAGGAAGGCCCCATCGAGGATCCGAAAAACAAGGAGCGGATTGCCAAATTGCTGCGTTTCGCTTCGACGCACAACGATTCCGACACCCAGGATGTTTCCCTGGAAGACTACGTGGCGCGCATGCAGGAAGGCCAGGATAATATATATTATGTTACCGCGGACAGCTATTCCGCGGCAAAAAACAGTCCCCACCTGGAAATCTTCCGCAAGAAGGGCATCGAGGTGCTGCTGTTGTCCGACCGCATCGATGAATGGCTGGTGTCCAGCCTGACGGAATTCGATGGCAAGCCCCTGCAGTCGGTGGCCAAGGGTGAGCTGGACCTGGGCAAACTGGAGGATGAGCAGGAGAAAACCGGGGAAGAGGATCTCAACAAGGAATTTGCCCCGGTGCTGGAGCAGATAAAAAAAGTCCTCGGCGACAGGGTCAGCGAGGTGCGTTTGAGTCACCGCCTGACCGATTCCCCGGCCTGTCTGGTGGCCGGCGATCACGGCATGAGCCTGAACATGGAGCGCATCATGAAGGAGGCCGGGCAGAACCTGTCCATGATGGGTGGCGGCAGCAAGCCGGTCTTCGAGCTGAATCCGCAGCATGCCCTGGTGGCGAGAATGAAGGAAGAGCAGGATGATGAACGCTTTGCCGATTTGGCCCGGATTCTGTTCGACCAGGCCATCCTCAGCGAAGGCGGTCAGCTGGATGATCCCGGTGCATTCGTGCACAAGCTGAATGACTTGCTGCAGGGCTTGTTAAAATAGCCAGTAGTTGCATGCAGTGACACACTGACAGGGGATGCATGACAAATGGGCCGGTATTATCCGGCCCTTTTTGTTGCCTTGATCCTTTTACCGCTATATCAGGCTGCTTTTACCACAGATAGCACAGAGCGCAGCGTAAAACAGGACAGCTCGGAGGGTTTTAGGTAATCATGTGGATATCAACGCCTGCACAAGCGAAATTGTACAGGCACAGCCAATAATGTCTGGATTTTAGTATAGGTTTTCCAATGGAATTTCAATTGCTGAACAATGACGGCAGGGCGCGCCGCGGGCAGATGACCTTTGCCCGGGGCAAGGTGCAGACACCGGTGTTCATGCCGGTCGGCACCTATGGTTCGGTCAAGGCCATGACGCCGGAAGAGTTGTCCGGCATGGGCGCACAGATCATTCTCGGCAATACTTTTCATTTGCTGCTCAGGCCGGGAATGGAAGTCATCAAGGCGCATGGGGATCTGCATGATTTCATGCACTGGCAGGGGCCATTGCTGACGGATTCCGGCGGTTTTCAGGTATTCAGCCTGGGAGATCTGCGCAAAATCACCGAGCAGGGCGTGACTTTTCAGTCACCGGTCAATGGCAGTACCATTTTCATGGGGCCGGAGGAATCCATGCAGGTGCAGCGTGATCTTGGCGCGGACATCGTGATGATTTTCGATGAATGCACACCCTATCCGGCAACGCTGGACGAGGCCAGGGATTCCATGCGCCTGTCGCTGCGCTGGGCGGAAAGAAGCAAGGCGGCGCACGGCGACAACCCGGCGGCATTGTTCGGCATCATCCAGGGTGGCATGTACCAGCAGCTACGCAGTGAATCCCTGCAGGCTTTGCAGGAGATCGGCTTCGATGGCTATGCGATAGGCGGGTTGTCGGTCGGCGAGCCCAAGCCGGAGATGCTGCGCATGCTGGACGTGATACCTGAAGCCATGCCGGTGGACAAGCCTCGCTATCTGATGGGGGTGGGGACGCCGGAGGATCTGGTGGAAGCGGTCAGACGCGGCATCGATATGTTCGATTGCGTGATGCCCACGCGCAATGCCCGCAACGGCCATCTGTTTACCCGTAGCGGTGTGGTCAGAATCCGCAACAGCTGCTACCAGTTCGATACCGGGCCGATCGATGAGCACTGCGACTGCTATACCTGCCAGCATTATTCGCTGTCCTATCTCCGGCATCTGGACAAATGCCGGGAGATGCTGGGTTCGAGATTGAACACCATGCACAATCTTTACTATTACCATGATTTGATGAGAAATTTGCGTCTTGCCATTGAAAACCGGGAGCTGGATGATTTTGTCAGTGAATTCTATCAACAACGAGGCAAAACTGTGCCGGATATGGCATAATATCCGGCTGTTTTCAATTACCTAAATTTAACTGGAAAATACCCATGAGTTTTTTTATTTCTGATGCATTTGCCGAAGCCGCACCGGCTGCTGGCCAGGGCCCCGGATTGGCGGGTCTGATCCTGCCTCTGGCGATTTTACTGTTCTTTTATATATTG
>Ga0114931_10011561_pt1 | contig 10409 bp, 9 predicted proteins | sample 2SBtaG_FD_89579 | JGI IMG/M metagenome (GOLD analysis project Ga0114931, IMG submission 89579) | Deep subsurface microbial communities from Kolumbo volcano to uncover new lineages of life (NeLLi) - 2SBTROV14_V59a metaG | ecosystem: Environmental > Aquatic > Marine > Volcanic | place: Kolumbo... | reverse complement strand
TGCCCGAACGTCAAAGCCACAGCGCCGGACTGTCCCGCGAGACAGTCAATGCCGCGTTCAGCCGACAGATCTTCAATGTTGCGATAGCTGAGTGGAAACCGGCAATTGCGCCAGACGGCGTGTTGAATGATCGAAGGGGGAAACCGGTGGCGGGCGTAGCAGATCTTATTCATCCGGCGATGTTACCGGTCTGCTGACGGTTGGTCACTGAAGTTGGCGTGACAACCCCAAGGGAAGGATCATCTCATTGGCTCAACGTGATTAAACCCTCGTGACTTATCGCGGGTGAATGACGTGCGAAATCGACGTCAACTGGATTTTGAAGTGCAAAATTACCTGGAAAAAACCTGCTGGATTTGTAACAAACGCGGGGCTGGCTTGTTCATTGGGTGCGACTTCGTATAGCAATCCGGCGGAGAATAATTTCCTGGCATGACCGGCGTGGCCTCTTTGGCGGGCCGCCGGTTTGATGATTCAGACTTTGATTTCGGTCGCATGGACGCACTGTTCGTTATAGCGGGCTGTATCGCCCTCCTGTTCGCGCTTGCCGCGGTTTCTTTGTTGCGTGGCGCGGAAAGCCCGAAGCAGCGCCTGATATACGGCGTGGCGGCGGTACTGTGTCTTTTGTTGTTGATAGTTGGTGCGGCACGGCTATTTTCGGGCGGCGGACCGGCCTTGCTTGTATTGCCGCTTGGGTTGCCTGATATCGGGATGCGGCTGCGGATCGATGCGCTGTCGGCCTTTTTTCTGATCGTGGTTGATCTTGGCGGAGCGGTGTCGGCGCTCTACGCCATGGGATATGGCCAGCATGAGAAGCGGCAGCGCCGCGTGGTGCCGTTTTTTGCCGCCTTTCTGGCGGCGATGAATCTGGTTGTTATCGCCGATGACGCGTTCACCTTTCTGCTGTCGTGGGAACTAATGTCGCTGACCTCATGGGCACTAGTCATGTCGAGCGAGGACAAGGGGACATCCCGGGCAGGACTGGTTTATTTTCTCATGGCCAGCTTCAGTGCCGTCATGCTGTTGTTTGCCTTCGGGTTGCTGGCGGGAGCAAACGGCGGATATGCTTTCGACGCCATCCGCGCCGCGCCACAACCCGCCGCATGGACGGCTGCCACGGTGCTGGTTCTTGTCTTGCTCGGCGCAGGCTCGAAAGCCGGACTTTTTCCGCTCCACGTCTGGCTGCCGCTGGCCCACCCAGCCGCGCCCAGTCATGTCTCCGCATTGATGAGCGGCGTCATGACCAAGGTCGCCATCTATGGCGTGATCCGTATCCTATTCGACCTTATCGGCGATTCGATTGTCTGGTGGTGGGCCATACCGGTGCTTGTCGTCGCCGGCGTGACCACTCTGATGGGAGTGCTCTACGCGCTTATGCAACATGACTTGAAACGTCTTCTGGCGTATCACACCGTCGAAAACATCGGTATTATTTTCATCGGTTTAGCACTGGTCCTGGCGTTTCGCGCCAACGGGCTGGCGGCCGCTGGCGCCGTCGCCATGACCGCGGCACTGTTGCATGTCTTCAACCATTCGCTGTTCAAAAGTCTTTTGTTCCTCGGTTCCGGCGCGGTGCTGCACGCTACCGGCGAACGCGACATCGACAAGCTTGGCGGGCTGATCCACAAGATGCCGATGACGGCGGCTTTCTTTTTGGTTGGATCGGCAGCCATTTCGGCGCTGCCGCCACTCAATGGTTTCGTTTCCGAATGGCTGACATTTCAATCAATCCTTACATCTCCGGCACTTGGTCAGGCCTCGCTGAAGTTTCTCATCCCGCTGATCGGCGCAATGCTGGCGCTGGCGGCTGCGCTGGCCGCGGCCTGTTTCGTCAAGGCCTTTGGGGTGACGTTCCTCGGCCGGGCGCGAACATCGCAGGCCGAAAATGCGCGTGAAGCAGATGGTTATTCGCTCGCATCGATGGCAATTCTGGCCAGCCTGTGCCTGCTGGTTGGAGTATTGCCGAGCCTCGCCGTGGATGCCCTGCGGCCCGTCGTCGACATGCTGGTCGGCGGCGCCGGCCTGCCACCACAGAATATCGGCCCAGCGCCATTGTCGTTGACGCCGTTCGCCAATGGCCGCAGCTCCTATAACGGCCTGACCATATTCGCCTTTCTGCTGATTTCCGGTGGCCTGACGGCCTGGTTCATCCATCGCTTCGCCTCGCGTGATATCCGGTTCGGTGAAATCTGGGATTGCGGCTACCCCGATGACAACCGGGTCGCGCAGTATACTGCGGCCAGCTTCAGTCAGCCGATTCGCCGCGTCTTCGGTGGATATCTATTCCGTGCGAGCGAGACCGTGGACATGCCGCTGCCTGGTGAGAGACGGCCGGCGCGCATAAAGGTTGTCTTTGTCGATCCGGCGTGGTGCTACCTGTTCACGCCGCTGGGGCGGCTTCTGGATGTGCTGACGATACGAATGGATGTTCTTCAAAGATTGACCATTCGGCGTTATCTGACGCTGGTTTTCCTGTCAGTCGTGAGCCTTCTAATCACGGTGGCAGCATGGAACTGATAATCAATCTCGTCATGCAGGGAGTGCAAATGGCGCTCGTGCTGCTGGCCGCGCCCGCGCTCGTCGGCCTGGTGCACAAAGCTCGTACCCGCCTGCTGCGCCGGCAGGGCCCATCGATCATCCAGCCCTACCGGAACCTTTGGCGGTTACTCCGCAAAGAAGTACTGATGGCGCAGAATGCGTCCTGGTTGTTTCGGGTCGCGCCTTATCTGGTGTTTGCCGCTGTATGGGTCGCCGCCGCCCTGGTGCCGACATTCGCCACCGGTCTTGTCTTCAATTGGACGGCGGACCTGCTGGCCATTGTCGCGCTGCTGGCCACGGCACGCTTCACTTTGGCGCTTGCCGGCATGGATGTCGGCACAAGCTTCGGTGGCATGGGATCATCGCGCGAGATGATGATTTCTTCGCTGGCCGAGCCGGCGATGCTGATGATTGTGTTCACGGTCGCACTGCTGGCGGGCACCACACAGCTGTCGCTGATCGCAGATTTCCTGGCCAGTCAGCCTGTTGGTCTTCGTGTTTCCCTAGGGCTTATTCTGGTTGCACTGATCATTGTATCGCTGGCTGAAAACGCCCGCATTCCGGTCGACAATCCAACCACCCATCTGGAGTTAACGATGGTCCATGAGGCCATGGTGCTGGAGTATTCCGGCCGCCACCTTGCACTGATCGAGGCCGCTGCCGCCGTCAAGCTGTTGCTATATCTATCGTTGATCTCCTGTTTGCTGTTTCCGTTCGGGATTGCCACTGCTGCGGGAACACTTTTCGCACAGATCGCCGGCATCGGTTTCTGGTTGATGAAACTGGCGACAGGCGCCGTCTTGCTGGCGATTGTTGAGACTACCATTGCAAAGATGCGGCTGTTCCGGGTTGCCGAGTTGCTCGGTGGTGCTTTGGTGTTGGGGCTGCTGGCCATGGTATTATTGTTTGTATCCAGGAGCCTGTGACACCATGCCGGCACTGGGATTCGACATATCTCACTTTCTCGCAGGCGCCGTGCTGGTTTGCAGTTTCGCACTGCTCTATCAAGCCCGCCTGTTTGGTCTGCTCAACGTTTTTGCCCTGCAGGCGGGGGCGTTGGCGCTCGCCGTCGCCTGGCAAGCCTATTCCCAGCAAGCGCCGCATCTTTACGCCACCGCCGCAATCGCCTTGTTCATGAAGGGGATGATCATTCCCGGCGCCTTGCGCCGGATCGTGCGTCGACTGAATATCCACCGCACCATCGAGACCGTACTCGGGATCAACCTGACCTTGCTAGCCGGTATCGGACTAACGATGCTGGCGATCATGATCATTTTTCCGGTCGCAAAAACAACTGGCGGCATCGCTCGCGAAGATCTTGCTTTTGCGCTCGCCATTATCCTGCTGGGAATGTTGATGATGATTACCCGCCGTAACGCGGTAAGTCAGATCATCGGTTTCATGGCACTGGAAAACGGCTTGATTCTCGCCGCTACTGGCGCCCGAGGAATGCCTCTGGTGGTGGAGATTTCGGTGGCGTTCTCCGTACTCATCGCATTTTTTGTTTTTGGCATTTTCATCTTCCGCATCCGTGATCGCTTCGACACCATCGACGTCGATGAACTGAGCGCGCACAGGGGAGACGCGGAGTGATCGACTTTGCCTTCACCCTGATACTCGGTGCCCCTGTGCTCGGTGTTGTGCTGCTGGCCGTGATTTCGGGCTATCGTCTTGGCGCCTGGCTCAATGTGGTGCTGGCGGCGGCGGCTTTTGCCGGCGCATGCTTGCTGTTCTTGTCGCCTATGGACGCCGGCATATTCTTTCTGGTCGACAGCTTTAATATTTCTCTCGTCGCTCTCAACACATTCATCGGCCTGACGACCAGTATCTTCAGCGCCAGCTACATCGGCCACGAGCTAAAGACGCGGCATTTGACGCGCGGCAACCTGCGATTTTACCATGCCCTGTATCAATCGATGATGGGCGCCATGAGCCTGGCGTTGCTGAGCAACAACCTTGGCCTGATGTGGGTCGGTCTCGAGGTTGCCACGTTGAGCACGGTAATCATGGTCGGGATCTATCGCACACCGGAGGCGATCGAGGCGGCGTGGAAGTATTTTATTCTCGGCAGCGTTGGCATCGCGCTCGCCTTTTTTGGAACAATTCTTCTCTATGTCTCGGCACAACAGGTGCTGGGCGAGGGCATGGTGGCATTGACCTGGACCCGACTTGTGGCAAGTTCCGGCGCATTCGATCCGGCGCTGCTCAGCCTGGCCTTTGCCTTCCTGTTGGTCGGTTATGGCACTAAAGTGGGGCTGGCGCCGCTGCATGCCTGGCTTCCCGACGCCCACGCGGAAGGCCCAACTCCGATATCGGCAGTATTATCCGGCTTGTTGCTCAATGTCGCGCTCTATGCGGTTTTGCGCATAAAGATGATTATGGCTGGCAATGCCGGCGCCATTCCGCCAGGACCGGTGATGATGTTCATGGGGCTGGTATCCGTTATGTTTGCGGCCCTCATGCTCTATCGCCGCCGCGACATCAAACGACTGTTCGCCTATTCCTCGATCGAGCATATGGGCATCATCACCTTCGCCTTCGGTATGGGCGGGCCGCTGGCCAATTTCGCCGGCCTTCTGCACATGACCATGCATAGCTTGACCAAGTCGGCTATCTTTTTTGCCGTTGGCCATGTTGCACAGGCCCGAGGCACCCAGCGACTATCCGCGATAACTGGTCTGGCGCAAAGCAATCCGGTCCTCGCCTGGGCGTTCGCGCTCGGTGTTGTCGCCATTGCCGGGGTGCCGCCGTTTGGTATCTTCACCAGTGAATTCCTATTGCTGACAACAACATTTGCCCGCCAGCCGATCCTTGCCGGGCTTTTGGCGCTGGGCATTTTGATAGCCTTTGGCGCCCTCGTGATGCGTCTGCAGGGTGTAGTGTTCGGCGCGCCACAGGCACCCTCACGCAAGGTAAGCGCCTCTTCCGTCCCGATTTTCATTCATCTGGCGCTGGTACTGCTGGCTGGTCTGTGGCTGCCGCCGGTGCTGATGCAATGGTTTCAGCAGGTTGCGAGGCTTCTGGGATGACCATGAGCAGGACCGGAAAGATGAACGTGAACACTGGTTTGTTGACCACCATGGCAAAGAACGGAAAGTCTGAGCCGTCCCAACGTGGCTGCGCGCGCTATCGCGTCGATACAAAGCTGTGGGGCCAACTGACCAAGAAATTGGGCGGACCGCTCGACCTTCTCGCTCTTTGGGCCGATCCGAAACAGGTCCATATGGCTCTGTTTGAGCCTGATACAAAGATATTCGCGATTGCTTCGCACAACCTCGAAAACAGCACATTTCCCTCCGTCGGCCGGGTTCATGCCGCAGCCATTCGCCCCGAACGGGCGATGCGTGACCTCCACGGTGTCAAACCGGTCGGCCTCAACGATAATCGTCCGTGGCTGGACCACGGAAAATGGCCGCTGCGCCATCCGTTGAAGAGCGAGGCGGATGCCGTGCGCCGCCACAAGGTTTACCCCTTCCTGCCCGCTGAGGGCGAAGGGCTGCATCAGATTCCGGTTGGTCCGGTTCACGCCGGCATTATTGAACCAGGGCATTTCCGTTTCACTTGCGCCGGTGAGACCGTGGTCCGACTGGAACAGCGGCTCGGCTATGCCCACAAGGGGGTCGAAAAACTCCTTGAAGGCAAAACACCGGATCAGGCCGCCAAGCTCTGCGCCCGGATTTCCGGCGACAGCACGGTCGCTTATTCGCTTGCTTTTGCGCGCTCTGTCGAGGCGGCACTTGAGGTTAACATTCCATCACGGGCCCATTGGCTGCGCGCCCTGATGGCGGAACTGGAGCGGCTGGCCAATCATTTCGGCGATATCGGCGCGATCTGCAACGACGCGGCATTCGCTCTGCTTCATGCTCATTTCGGCATATTGCGCGAAGATGTGCTGCAGGCGGCGGAGCGCTGCTTCGGCCACCGGTTGATGATGGATCGCATTATCCCGGGTGGCGTTGCGGTCGACCTCGTGGCCGCGGGTCGGGAGGTGCTTGAACATTTGACGGCAGGATTGCGCGCGCGTCTGCCACGTCTGGTCGAGGTCTATGATAACACCCCTTCGCTGCAGGACCGCACCCGCAACACCGGCCATCTTGATCCGGCGCTGGCGCAGCGCTTCGCGGCCGGCGGCTATGTCGGGCGCGCATCGGCCCGGGTCTTCGATGCCCGGAAAGATCTTGCCTTTGCGCCTTATGCCAGCCTTTCCTTCGAGGTGCCGCTGTTCGACAAGGGCGATGTGGATTGCCGGATATGGCTGCGCATCCGCGAAGCGGAGCAAAGCATATCGCTGATCAAACAGATCATTGCCGGGTTGCCGAAGGGTGAAACCGTCGCCGATCTGCCGGCGGACGGCGGTGAAATCCGCGAAGGAGTGGCCATAGTTGAAGGCTTTCGAGGCGACATCTTTATGTGGACCAGGCTGGGTGCGCAGCACCGTATTGTGCGGTGCCATCCACGCGATCCGTCGGTGTTTCAATGGCCGCTGCTGGAGGCGGTGATCAAAGACAATATTGTTGCCGATTTTCCGTTATGCAACAAATCCTTCAACTGCTCCTATTCCGGTCACGACCTGTGAGGCTACGATCATGAGAACGCTGCTTTTTGGATCGATCTTCCAGCCCGTCGCCACCGCTGTAGCGCCAGCCCCGGCACCACAGGCGCTTGAGGAACTGGGGCGGAATGTGGACCGCAAGGCGCGACGGCTACTGGGACGGTCGCTGGCGATAAGAGAGGTCGACGCCGGATCCTGCAACGGCTGCGAACTGGAAATACACGCCCTCGAAAATGCGGTTTATGACCTGTCACGTTTCGGTATCGGATTTGTCGCATCGCCACGCCATGCCGACGCCTTGCTGGTTACAGGCCCGGTGACGCAAAACATGAAAGTCGCGCTAGAGCGCACCTTCGCCGCAACGCCCGAGCCCAAGTGGGTGATCGCTGCTGGCGATTGCGCCTGCAACGGATGTGTATTTGCGGATTCTTACGCCTGCGTCGGCCGCGTCGATGAGGTGCTCAATGTTGATCTCCACATCCCCGGCTGCCCGCCGTGCCCGGAGGCGTTGCTCAAAGGTCTTCTGGCACTGCTTGAGGGCTGAGTTAACCGCGCTGTATTGCTATCAAATCGCATCCATCCGGATCGGTTCAAATCCAAGTGAAGTAGAAGACAATTTTACACCACCTCATGGGACACCACCAAAGCGAACAAGTGAGCTACTCCCCGTTCATTGGACAGGTTTGACGCAGTTTCAAGCCACAACTCATGCCTGCCAGCCGGGTTGCTCCGTTTTGTTTCCATTCCAGTAAACCGCATGAGGCGTCTGTCCGCCAAGGGAAGAATGCGGTCGCTGTTGATTGTAGAATTCAATCCACTTGCCAATACCGGCGCATGCCTCACGTCCGCCGCTCCAGGCATGCAGATAGACGCATTCGTATTTGAGCGAGCGCCACAGCCGTTCCACGAAGATGTTGTCGGGAAATCGACCCTTGCCATCCAGCGAGATTCTCACACCGGCCTGCCGCAGCCGGTCGGTCCAGGCCCATGAGGTAAACTGGCTGCCCTGATCGGTGTTCATGATGCTTGGTGGACCAAAACGCACAAGGGCTTCGTTCAGAGCCTCGACACAAAACTCCGCCTCCAGCGCGTTGGACAGCCGCCAGGCCAGCACCTCGCGCGTCGCCCGGTCCATGATAACGACGAGATACAGGAAGCCACGGCGCATCGGGATATAGGTCACATCCGAACACCAGACCTGGTTGGCCGGGCTGACCTTCAGGCCTCTCAGCAGATACGGCCAGATCTTGTGACCTTTGTGCTAAGCGTTAAGCGCATTTTCGAGCTGGTTCAGCGCCAATGCGAGCCGCGCGCGTGCGCAGGCGATGTTCAGACGGGCAAAGCCCGCTCCTTCCTCTCCGAATGCAGAGCCACGGGTGACGGCCCATTTCGCCTTTTTGCGGAGAAATACCATCAGTTCATCTGCGGTCATACCGAGCTCACGAAAATCCATCCAGAGTAGGAATGTGCCCTCGGGTTCGATCAATTTGACCTGCGGCATTTCGACGAGCCGCCTGCGGACAAGGTTCAAGTTGCCCTCGATATAGGTCAGGACTGCGTCGAGCCAAGGGCCCCCATCGCGATAGGCCGCCTCCATGGCGACACTGGCGAAAGCATTGTTCTTGTTGACCGTCAGGCGGCTGTTCTCCGCGAAAAAGGCTGTCCGTTTCGTCGCATCGGCAATAATCGTGAAAGACGAACAACAGGCCGCGATGTTGAAGCTCTTGGCGGGCGAAATACAGGTAATACAATTCAGGGCATCCGCCTTGCTGAACGACGCGAAGGGGACGTAGGGATGGCCGGGAAACGTGATGTCACTGTGGATCTCGTCCGAAACGACCAGGACATCGCGGTGGCGGCAAATCTCCCCCAGCCTTTCCAGCTCATCACGGCGCCAAACACGCCCCACCGGATTGTGCGGATTGCACAGGTATAGTATCCGGGCCCGCGGGTCCGAGGCCAGCATCTCCAGGCCGCTGAAGTCCATCTCATATCTGCCATCCTTCAGGATCAGCGGATTGGAGATCATCCGACGGTGATTCTCGGCGATGATATCGTAGAAATCGAAAAAGACAGGTGGCTGCACGATGATACCGTCACCTTCTTCGCTGAATAGCGAAGCCGCGATCGCCAAACTGTTGAGCACGTTCGGCGCGCGCAGGATATGTTCGGGTTCAATTCTCCAACCATGGCGGGTCTCGAACCAGGCAGTCAGCGCAGGTATCAGTCCGTCGGGAACAGTTTCATAGCCGAAAATCCCATGCTGGAGCCGTTTTTCCATGGCCGCCAGAACCGGCGGCGGCGCCTTGAAATCCATGTCCGCAACACCGGCTGCAAAAACATCCTCGCCATCTTTGCCAACAACCATTGGGTGCGGTTTCAGCGCGGGGACCTCGCGTCGGTTTACCTCTGCGTCAAAGTCAAAAGGTTGTATGCTCATGCGGGTCCCCAGCTTCCGTCAGCCTGGTCAATGGTCAATGGTCCGAGTCTATTGTTAGTGGATTAGCGGTTTTTGGTCCACGGACGCGAATGCCTCTGGCGCCAGCGGTCGTTACCTGAGCTGGTATTGTCGCGTGTTCGAACCGCAGCAGCGTGAATTTGGTTTGGAGTACTGCTCAAGCAACCGCGGCCAGCATGTTCCACACGCGCATTGCTTCGCCGCGATATTGGTGTAGCGATTTGCGTGAAATGAGATGGCGTTGGACGTTGAAGGTGTTGGTTATGGTGGCGGGGGTGTGAGCCTTGCCCGAAATGTTGGGCTGGCCTGCGGCCGAACATCCCGTTCTTATTGAGCTTGCCCCCAACGTTGGACCGGCGCGAGGCCGAACTTCCCGTTCCTTGGACCAATGGGCGGCTGGGTTGCCCAATGGCCTTCATGAACTCCACCGGGGTCTTGTTGCCGATGGCGCTGTGTGGTGGTTCCTCGTTGTACTCTCTCCGATAAGCTTGGCATTGCGACCTGGCATCGTCCAGGATCAGGAACCAGTCCTGGTCGATGCACCCGGCCCGCACCTTGCCGTTGCAGGATTCGACGAAGGCAGTGTCCGTCGGCTTGCCGGGCCTGGTACACATTCGATATCACCTGTGCCGGCACGGTTCCTCCGGCAATCGTCTGTGCGCTCGAAGCCACGGATTACGAAGAGGCGATCCGCAATGCCATCTCGATTGGTGGCGATACCGACACCATCGCCTGCATCACCGGCGGCATCGCCGAAGTGATGTTCGGGCTGCCGCAACAGATTGGCGCGGAGGCACGGTCCTACCTGACCGACGATCTTGTTCGCGTCCTGGATAGATTCGATAACGCAAAGAAAAGCCG
>Ga0114931_10011560_pt1 | contig 10409 bp, 11 predicted proteins | sample 2SBtaG_FD_89579 | JGI IMG/M metagenome (GOLD analysis project Ga0114931, IMG submission 89579) | Deep subsurface microbial communities from Kolumbo volcano to uncover new lineages of life (NeLLi) - 2SBTROV14_V59a metaG | ecosystem: Environmental > Aquatic > Marine > Volcanic | place: Kolumbo... | reverse complement strand
GTTGTTGGAGCGTCCCCCGTGATCATTATGGGGAAAATTCCTGCTGCATCCAGTTTTCTGACAGCTTCTTTGACACCTTTCCTTGGCGGATCGAGAAGCGAGACATATCCGAGGTATGTCAATCCTTCTTCTGCCCATTCCCTCATTTTTTCTTCAGAGAGGTTCTTTGGAAGATTCTTCTCCGTCTTGTAAGCAACTGATACTACCCTGAATCCCAAATTGGCATAGTAGTCTATGTCATCATGGATGAGTTGCTTTTCCGCTTCACTCAAGGCACGATGATCTTCTGAACCAATAGAGTCTGAACGTTCAAGGATCATCTCTGAGGCTCCCTTACTAAAAATGACATATGTTCCCAGCTGTCTATCCCAGAAGATTTTGGTCATTCGTTTTACTGCTGAATCAAATGGAAATTCTGCTTCGAGAACATAATTTTCTTTCAGATTTTCCTCTCTAACTTTGGTCATGGATGCAAATCTGAGTAGAGCACTGTCTGTTGGATTGCCCATTGCTTCCCACTGTACACCACCTGTCTGCATATTAAGATCTTGGATAATGAGATTAGCATCATTGTTCAGCATCACTGAATGGATCATGATATCTAGGGGAGATTTTGGAACGACAATATCAAAATCGGTGAACACATCTTCTTCAAGATCTGTTGCGTCCCTTCTCATAGATTCCTCAATAGGAGCAATTATTTGATTACCTTCGGAGTTAATAGTAACTGCATAATGGTTTTCTGTATCCCAGATACGGGCAACACTCATCTTTGAAGTTGTCATTGTTCCGGTCTTATCTGAGCAGAGAACGGAAGTCCTACCCAAGGTCTCAACTACAGATAGTTCTTTTACTATGACATTTGTCTTTGCCATGTGTAAAACACCCGTTATCAGGACTATAGTCGTGAGGAGAGGGATATTGATAGGCATGATAGACATTGCCACTACAATAGAATTACTAAGATCCTTGGCAATTATAGCAGTGGTGAATTCCTGACCTTGTGAAAATCGCTGATACAGCTTAGATGTAATGGAGAGGATAAGAAAGACGATAACCATCGCACCTAATTTCATTCCAAGCTTGTTCACTCTACCTCTCAATGGAATTTCATTTGTTTGCATGGTGGACATCTGATCAGCAATCTTCCCTATCTCAGTCCGATTTCCAGTTCTTAACACTAAAGCTCGGGCATTTCCAGTCACCACAAAGGTTCCAAGGTAAAGCATATTGATATTATCCTGAATATAATCATCTAGTTCTACAGTTATAGACCCATCTGGAGTTTTTTTCACAGGTAGAGATTCACCACTCAGACTCGATTCATTTACTGTGAGATTATTGGACTGGATGATACGACAATCTGCAGGGATCTTGTCTCCGAGATTAACCTCAACTACGTCGCCGGGGACAATCTCAGAGGCAAGAACTTTCTCAATTTTGCCATTGCGAACTACAGACACCATAGAAGGAGATAATTTCTGCAATGCTTCTAGTTTCTTCTGAGCTCTGAATTGCTGAAAAATGGCTAGAATCATATTGAAGATTATTATTCCAAACCAGAACAGGATTTGTCCAGTAATGTCTGGATACCAAAATGCAAGAACAACTAATGAGGTCGTCATCAGAAGATATATAGCAATTAATGTATCAAAAAAAGGTGCAAGATAAATTTTCCAGAGTGGTGGTTTTACTGTAGCAACTACATTATATCCAACTTCGTTCAGACGCTTTCCAACTTCTTTCGTTCTTAGACCTGTTTTAATATTGGTTTTCAGTTCTGATTCTAATTCGTACAGTTCCCTCTCCTCTCCGTCCATAACAAACAAATTACCCTTTTTTTTGTTTTGAACAAGACTTAATTGCATATATCATTCTTTGTGAAAATACTAGTATTTGTATGTATCTAGGTGGTACAATACACTTAATCTAATTTTTCCTGCAATTCTCATATCCCTAAAATTATGTTGAACTGATTTATCATATTTCCTCTGAATTCTCTTGAAATGCCAGAGCCTTCTGTAGGAGCTGATCAATTTTCATTGAGGTAGATTCGTCTTCAATTTTATGACCCCTATTGTAAATCCAATCTTCATACATTGTTCCAATGGCTGCTACAACATCATAACCAGTATGATTGATGCCATTGAGTAAGAGGACTGGATCTCTGTCATATGAGCGATGTTTTGTACCCCACTCTAACATAGAGATAATACCTTTATAGAAGTCATTCTTTGTATCAAAGCTGACAATATCATGATTCACTAGTTTATCCAGACTATTTTCATATAGCCCGAATGTCATTACCACAGCCGACTTGTCCATTCTTGCATTCAGAGTTCTGAAATATTTGGTGTGAATGGTCTCTGTACAGTCACAATCAATGCGAAAATGATCCTGAATCCTCTCTCTAATATTATTGAGTTGCCGTTCTACCTCATCAGGATTGGTGATTTCCATCTCTTCAGATAGACCACCATCGGATATCGCAAGATCCCACTTCCCAAACATAAGACAGGGTGATGCACTAGGTTTTACTTCGACTAGTGGATAACTCTGTTCTCTCTCAGAATGGATTTCTGTGATGATGAAGAACAATGATTTTCCAATTTGCTCTATCCTTCCTTTAAATTCGAGATTCTCCACTGAATATGGAATCTGTGCATTCCATATAAACTTAGGTTATGGGTCGACGTCGATTCAGTCGAAATTAACTTTTTCAATATCAGTGGGTAGAGCAGTAGTATTGAATCCAACATCCACATAGATGGTTTGCCCAGTTATCCCTGATGCTAGATCACTAAGGAGGAAGAGTGAGGTTTTAGCTACATCATCAGTATTTACATTTCTTCGAAGTGGAGAGGTGTGCTCCATGAAGCCAAGGATATTGTCAAATCCGGGGACATGACTAGCAGCGAGTGTCTTGATTGGTCCAGAAGAAATAGCGTTGATTCTGTGACCCATCCCACCGATATCCACACTAAGTTCTCTGACAAAAGCTTCAAGAGCAGCCTTAGCAACACCCATAATCCTGTATCCAGGAACTACCCTCTCTGCACCAAGGTATGTTAGGGTAACAAAACTACTCCCTGGATTTAGTACGCGGAGTGAATGTCTGACAATTCTCTGCAACGAGTATGATGAGATGACCATGGCAGTCTTATAATCTTCCTCATTTGTGAAGATTACTGGCTTTGAGAGAGCTGTGGCGGGTGCATATCCAATAGCATGGACTATCATGTCAAATTTACCTTCAAGCCCATTAAAGAAATCCCTAACTTGCTCGTCGTAGGCAACATCACACTCTCCCATATTCTCAATCCATTCAATATCTTTGGTTAGTTGTGTCAATCGGGATCTGAATCTGGTTTGGTACGAGAGAGTTATCTTTGCTCCTGCATCTGCAAGCCATTTACAGATAGCCCATGCAATACTTGTCTTATCAGCCACTCCGAAAACTATTGCTCTTTTACCTGTTAAATCAATCATTAATATGGATCAAAATTCTGTCTTTTTAACCAAATTGGTCAAGTGAAGAATTAGGTGAATTTTCTCAGGATACTCCACTCATGTTCGATATCCTCTTCCATGAGCTTGACAAGCTCTGGATCGATTCCTTTGAATCTCCCTTGTATCTTGAGGTAATCCAAAAAGGATTTCCTTTTAGCAGGATCGTCGAACCTTCTACTGGGTCTGCTGAATTCAAGTTTACCATTCACTGCCTCATATAGGGGCCAGAAACCAGTATTGTTTGCCAACTCACCAACAAGAACTGAGTCTTTTGTGTCAATATTCCACCCAGGTGGACATGGACTGAATATCTGAATGAATCTGAAGTGTCCTGCAAATTCCGTCGCAGCTCTCTCAACCTTTGCAAAAAGGTCTTGTGGATATGAAGCATTTGCGGTAGCCACATAGGAAACTTCCTGTGCAATCATCATCCTTGCAATATCCTTTCTCCGGGATCTCTTACCATGAGGTGTCGTAGAGGTCTTAGCACCACGAGGTGTCGAACCACTCTTTTGGTTTCCTGTATTCTGGTACCCTTGGTTATCGTACATGACATAGAGAATGTTTTCATCTCTTTCTGCAGCACCTGACATCGATCCAAAACCTATGTCAGCAGTCCCACCATCTCCAGCCCATACAACAACAGTGGTCTTCTTACCATCTCGTTTTAGTTTCCGGGCTATTCCAGAGGCTACAGGTGGTGCTGATGCAAAAGCAGTGTTGAATATTGGGACATTCATTCCATACCCTTGTCCTGCACCTTGTATAACTGAGGTGCAGCATGCTGGAACTACCACAATAGCATCTCCCTTTAAGGCAGAGAGTGCATGTTTGAATGATAAGTTAAGTTGGCATCCTGGGCAAGCCAGATTCCCCTTCTCAATTGCTTTTACTTCGAGTTCTATATTCACGAGTTCTTTTGACGATACCATCTAAATTTCCTCCTCGTAGACTTCTCTGATAGCTTCCATGATCTCAGAGTAATCAACATCCTTCCCACCAGTTCCCATAACACGTGTGAAGACTGGTTTGTCTTGTCCGTAAAGTGCAGTTTTGATCTCTAGTGTCAATGGCGTTGAAGAACCGAATGACTGTCCTCGATCTATTATGAGAAGTTTGTCATAATTCTTGGCAACTTCCCTAATCCGCTCAACTGGGAATGGTCTGAATGACCTTATTCGTATAACACCTACATTCTTTCCCTGCTCATTTAATGCGTCAATTGCTTCTTCTGCCTCTTCTGCAAGGGTTCCCATTGCGATGACCCCTATATCAGCAGATTCAGGACCATAGATCTCGATCAGATCACCCCAGTTCCTACCAGTGAGGTCTGCAAACTCACTAGTGACATCTGTTATTACCTTCTTTGCTCTTTAGAATGAATCCTCCAGATCCTTTCTAAGAAGCTGATAGTCTTCTGGCAATGTCAGGGCGCCGAACGATACAGAATCACTAGAATCCAATTTGAAGAGTGGATTTATAGGTGGAAGGAAATCATCAACAAACCTCTGTGTAAGAGGGTGAACCTGCCCAGCAACATGACTTAGAACAAATCCATCAATGTTCACTGCCATAGGAAGGTAGACATTATGATTTTCTGCAATCTTGAAAGCTTGTACAACAAGATCATGTGCTTCTTGATTATTCTTAGCAAAAATTTGCATCCACCCTGCGTCTCTCATGGAATACGCATCTTGGTGGTCAACCCAAATACTCCATCCTGGAGCAAGTGATCTGTTGACAAGACCAATAACAATTGGGAGCCTACCATATCCTACCCAGTAGATCATCTCCATCATGTAGAGAAGACCTTGGGAAGCAGTTGCAGTAAAGGTTCGTGCTCCTGTTACACTTCCTCCCATGACACCAGACATTGCTGCATGCTCAGATTCTACTGCGATAAATTCTGCATCCAGACGACCGTCCTCGATAGCAGAACTTAATGCTTCAATTATGGGTGTTGAAGGGGTAATAGGATATGCTGCAATGACTTCAGGTCGAGAGAGAATTGCTGCTTCAGCAATGGCTTGATTGCCAGTCCATATTTCAACTTTTGAGAAATCAAGCATCAGTTTCTCCTCCTGGTAAGGTGATGACCTCTGATATTGAATCATGAGGACAAACTGCCATGCATATCATACATCCTTTGCAGTAGTATTGATCTATCTCAGGATATCCTTCTTCAGTGACTGTAATACAGTCATCTGGACAATGAATCACACACTTCATACATTTTGTGCACGTATCTGTTGTCAATTCGGGTCTTTGAGTTCTCCATTCGCTCGTCCTTCCAGCTACTCCTGCCATCGGCCTAACAATTGGATGAATATGTCTTCCTTCTTTAGTTTCCAATTACATTCTCCTCCTTCTTGAGTTCTTTGAGTTCATCTAGACTAAGAATCACTGTGTTGTCGTGTACATCATCTACAGCATCGTGATTTCCCTTTAAGTAACTACTATGGGGAAACATCTTGTCAACAGCTTTATGGAGAGATTCCAATGTGACAATTTTTGTCGTTGCGACAAATGCACCGAGCGTCGGAATGCCAATAAGTGTGGATCCACTTTTGACTAGACCATGCTTCTTTGCGATCTCCTGGACATTTGCATATCCGAATTTCTGAGGAGTGTAGAGGTAATACGCTTCTGGAACATTTCCTGTATTCAATGTTAGAGACCCTTTACCTTCGAATACATCGTAGGTGTAGAATCTTGGAACAAGACTAACGTCCAGAGATATCATTTCTGATGGTACTGGTATCTGAGCATGCCTTCGGACAGGTCTATCAAAGATCCGGACGCTTGCTACAACTGGTGCACCACGTCGTTCGGCACCATATTTTGGGATTGCAGATGTGTATTTACCATCATAAGAAGCAGCATATGCCAACACTTTTCCTAGTGTAACACCACCTTGACCTCCTCGTGACAGAATACCAATTTCATAATTTACCATTGTAACACCTGTTGTTCAAACTAAGGAAAAACTATAGTATTAATATAAAACTATTCTCTCCTAGCAAATGTAGAATTGCTATAATTTCAATCCCATTTTCATCTTTCTTTAGCATTTGTACGAGTATGAAAAATCGTATCACGATTTACGAAATGTGTGTGGAATCTGTTTAATTCATGTCCATTAATTATCTTCATAAATCCGATACTCGAATAATATGCGGATATCTGCACAAATTTTTTGACAGAATTATTAAATTTTTCAAATGCTTAGACACTTCGATTCCCTTCTATATATTCATCAAACATTATCATGGTTTGTGTTTGCCCCACCCCTGGGATCTCTCGCATCTCCTCAATAATGACATCAGCCAATGTCCTCATATCCTCAATCCAAGCTTCTACGAGGAAATCATATGCGCCAGTAATGATAGAAACCTTTCGCACAAATTTAATTCGACTTAGTAATTTTGCAATCGTCTTCTGTTTAATCTCGGGATTCCCAATTCGATGGTCATAAGTCACGAGGATATAGGCTCGAATTGGAAGTTCTGCTTTAAAGTAGTCTATTTTAGTTGAGAAATTGAGGATAAGTCCCCTTTCAACTAATTTCCTTATTCTTTCATGAGCAGTTGGTCTGGAGATTCTTACCTTGTCTGCAATTGCTTGAGTACTACGTCTCGAATCAGCAGAGAGTTCTTTGAGTATTCGGCATCAGTTTGATCGATAAGATTGTGAGCAAGCATATGTTCAATCAACCACTCTTCCATAATTTCTCATTCGATGGTCATTAATTAAATATTCTGACGATTCGTCAGCAGACATAATTTTTTCCTCGTTGTATAGTACTATCTACCAACGTATCGAAATTAGGATACAGGAAACATTTTTCACTGTATACGTAGAGAGGAACTGTGTTAAGCGATTCTGTATGTTGACGTTTTGGTCAATAATACGTGAATCGATTTAACAGAAGGAAGTATTACTATGGACAAGCAAAAAGGATTCTCAACCCGATCCATTCATGGAGGAATTGAATGGAAGGACATGTACCCACACCCAGTAAATGCACCAATATTTGCATCATCCACATTCGCATTCCCATCTGTTGACTACGGAGCGCGTGTATTCTCTGGAGATGAACCAGATGGATATACCTATGGAAGATTAGCAAATCCTACAATTAGAGATGTAGAGATGCGAATTGCAGCTCTTGAAAGTGGTGAAGAATGTGTTGTTCTGGAAGTGGGATGGCTGCAGTAGCCTCTCTCACTCTAGCTCTCCTCAAGGCAGGAGATCATCTGGTTGCTGACAAGACCCTCTATGGTGGAACGCATTCCCTCTTTACCCATAAGCTCCCTGAGATGGGTATTGAGGTCACATTCGTTGACGGATCTGATCCGAAAAATGTAGAGGATGCAATTAAGGAAAATACAAAACTTATTTATTTTGAGACACCTACCAATCCTGTTCTCAGACTGGTACCCATAAAGCCCATTGCAGAGATTGGGAAGAAGCATGGAGTTCTCACAGCAATTGATAATACCTTCATGTCACCAGTACTTTGCAGACCGATAGAGATGGGAATAGACATTGTACTACATTCTGCCACTAAGTACCTAAATGGTCAGTCAGACCTAATAGCAGGAGCTCTCATCAGCACTCATGAGCTGGTTGCAGAGTTCAGAATGGAGGCAGTTCATCTTGGAGGTATCCTCGGAACATTCGATGGATACCTGCTTGGAAGAGGATTAAAAACCCTCAAATTAAGAGTCCTACAAGCTGACAAAAACGCAATGGAAGTTGCCAAATACCTTGAAAACCACTCAATGGTGAAGAAAGTCTACTACCCAGGATTGGAAAGCCATCCCCAGCATGAATTAGCTAAGGAACAACAGGAGGGATTCGGATCAATGATGGGATTTGAACTTGATGGAGACTTTGAATTAACAAAGGCTTTTGTCGATTCACTTCATATGATCACCAGAGCAGTCTCACTCGGTGGTGTTGAAACCTTGATTTCACACCCAAGTTCGACAACTCATTCTATTGTATCTGAGTAAGATCGTGCTCTTGCAGGGATCTCTGATACATATATGAGATTGGCTGTTGGAATAGAGGACGTTGAAGATATTATTGCAGATCTGGAGCAGGCATTTACAGCAATTAAGAGAATTGCACCCCACGCAGCAGATTAGCCCTTGATATGAAGTAAAATATATGGGATATAGTTCTATTTCGTCACTTCAATCACCACCTCAAATAACCTATTTTGAGCGGATAGAATTTAGTCTTGAATGAAGGAACAATTCTCATAATTACCTTTTTGACCCCTTGGCACAGGTTCTTCAATGAAAGGAATGTTAGGGGATTGTGGAAATATTCGTCACTACAGCAATTCTCGCTATTTTTCTCTTTGCAATGACGAGTGTACTTACAAAATTTCTGATTAATAGAATTGGAGGTCCATTTCGATTCCTCACAATTCAGGTGGGATTCGAAGCAATCATTACTACGATTACCCTTGTGGTATCTGGAATTCCCATCGTCAATCCAGCACTTGCCAGAACCAATATTGCCCTCCTGTTTGGATTGAGTGTTTTATTCGCATACTTTGGTATCATCACATTGATGATCGGTTTCTCAAAGGGAAATGCATCGGTTGGAGGGATATTTCTCTCTTCACGACTGATTATCAATATCCCTCTAGCAGCAATATTCCTCCATGAAATCTATCCTCCTTTGATTTATGTGTTCATTGCCTCTGGGTTAATCGGGGCTCTAATAACAACATGGGAGGAAGGTATGAATATATCGGATGTGTTATCCATACGTGCTAATGGAGTTTTCTGGTATGTTTCTACGATGTTTTTCTGGGCTCTCTCAAATCTGTTTGTAACTGGTATAAGTGATGCACTTCACCCCATCCAGTTTATATCCTACAGATATCTGATTTTTGTTATTGCCAATTTGATACTCTACCCATTCGTACAACCGAAATTCGATAAAAAAGAGCTTCCGATCTCTAGGGGCTTTCTGTATTTCTTAGCCCCGTATGTAATCTTTACTGTCTCTGCTCAATTTCTATTTGTCTTTTCATTGCAACAGTCTCTCACAATTACAGAAGGGATAGGAGCTACAGAGGGTGTACTGACATTTGTTATAGCGCTAATTGTAGCCAAATTTATTAGCAATAAAGAATTGAATGAACCTCTTGAGGGTAGGGTACTGAGAGTGAGATCTATTGGAGTGATTCTCAGTATATTTTCTATTATCGTATTAACCATAATAACATAGAAATATAATAAAATCACTTAATTATTCTTCTACTTGTAATTCAGTAGAAAAATTGTTGTTATTCCTAGACCAAGCCGGTAAGACCAAGCTAATAATCAGTTATTACTTTATCAAGGATGAATAACAATCCGTATACTTATACAACTCCTGTATATGATGAAGATATGTTAAAAAGCAATAATAAGAAACGAATACTAAATCTGTAAAAAAAGAAGATATCTGAATTAACTAAGAAGCTTCTACTTATAGTAAAAACCCTACTACAAAAAGAAATTCAAGTATTCCCCAATAATTCAAAAAATCTATATGTAGTGTATGAATTTCTTACTATTTCGAGCTTGATCCATAACAAATATGATCGATCCACTGATGCCTTGCAATATTCTATAAATCAACTCAGAAGTTATCCTCTATTACTAACTCTTTCGAATCTTCCTCTTGTCTTGCATCATCACTCCTAAAATGGGAAGTGCAATGAGAGAGATCCAAGAGAATGGGGCTAAAGTTGTGATGGTGGGAGTAGTTCTGGTTGTAGTAGAAGTTGTGCTGGTGGAAGTTATGCTAGTAGGAGGTGGGGTGCTAGTGTTGGGAGTTGTGCTAGAAATTGTAGAAGTAGGAGAAGTTGTAGTCGTGAGAGAAGTTGTAGT
>Ga0114931_10011559_pt1 | contig 10409 bp, 10 predicted proteins | sample 2SBtaG_FD_89579 | JGI IMG/M metagenome (GOLD analysis project Ga0114931, IMG submission 89579) | Deep subsurface microbial communities from Kolumbo volcano to uncover new lineages of life (NeLLi) - 2SBTROV14_V59a metaG | ecosystem: Environmental > Aquatic > Marine > Volcanic | place: Kolumbo... | reverse complement strand
GATCCCATGTGAAAGTAGGACACTGCCAGGCTTTTAATGCCAAAAACCCCCGCTGATAGCGGGGGTTTTTACTTCTGGGCTTTGAAAAACCCAACCGCCTGGTCTATACATAACCATAACAAGGCGCTTTCCGGGAGGCAGCCCATGGCTGAATTCAAAGCCCTACCCTTCCACCCGCTTGCGGGGCTGGTGAGTTATTTCGAGCCTAGTCAGGAGCTTCCAGCACAGGTTAAAGAAAACAGCCCAGCAATTCTGGTTATGACAGATTTGCGCCAGCAGATCGCTGTTACCGTCGAACCCAATGTTTCCATCGACTGGGCGCTACAGCGTATGAAAACCGCCGGTGTGCGTCTGTTATTTGTGGTTAATAGCGATAAGGAAATTCTCGGGCTGATCACCTCAACCGATATTCTCGGCGAAAAACCGCTGCAGTTTCACCGCGAGCTGCATTTGCGCTACGAGGAAATCATGGTGCGCGATATTATGACGCCGCAGAGCGAACTCGACGTTGTGCGGATGGACGACGTCTTGCGGTCTACAGTTGGTGATATTGTAGCAACGCTGCGAAATGTCGGCCGCCGCCACGCGCTGGTGTTGGATGACGATGTGCGAACCGAACGTGCCGCTATTCGCGGGATCTTTTCGGTCTCGCAAATCAGCAAACAATTGGATCAGTTGATAGAGACCACGGAGGTTGCGCACACTTTCGCGGAAGTCGAAGTTGCGCTGAATAGCTAGTTAACTAGAATGCCGGTTGCGCTACCAGCAGAGCATCCGGTACCGCATGATTGATTTCGACCGGCAGATTCCAGCAGTTGCCGGGGCTGGGTCGGACAACCACCCATAGAACATTGAGTTTTAGATTAAGGTCTGCGAATACCACTTCGCCAGCGTGACGATTTAGGATGCGCTCGATTTTGCGCACAGTGTCCTGAATCAGATGCTGTGGGCGGGTGCGCAGCTTGGGGATAATCATCATAAAGTCCGACAGCGGTTTGCCCTGTTCATCTTCGCGCGGCGCACGTTTGTATAGCGGGTCAGCCGGCAGCATGTCCATTGACGAAGGCAGGTTGTGTGGACGTCCTTTTTGCGCAGGTAACATAGTGGTTCCAGTCCTTTAAAAAGCGTAAAGCGCCTCTGACCCGCCCGGCGTTTCTTGTTAACAGGCCTATCGGCGTTCGGCTGAAAAGATTGAGTGTATTCAAAAAAATATATAAAACTTAGAGGGATAGGGGCTTATTCCTGTGGTAAAATGCGCGCATGTCGATGCGTTACCGTCTTATAGGTCTGCTCGCTGACGGCCGTTTTCACTCAGGGCAATCGCTGGGCCGGCAACTGGGTGTCAGCCGCGCTGCTGTGTGGAAACATATGCAAACACTGGCCGAACTCGGTCTGGAGGTACACGCTGTCCGCGGTCAGGGCTACCGGCTTACAGAAGCCTTCGAGCCCCTTTGCGAGACGGCTATACGCTTAGCGCTCAGTCAGGCGGTTCAGTCCCGTCTACAGACATTGGAGGTGTTTCGCGATATTGATTCGACCAGTGACTACCTGAAACGTAGTCAATCGCTCTTGCAGAGTCATACCTTCAAAGTCTGTGCCGCCGAATGGCAGAGCACCGGCCGCGGGCGTCGTGGTCGGCGCTGGGTTTCCCCTTATGGCGCCAACCTGTACCTTTCCTTTGCCGCGCAAATCAGCGAAACGGCCCTGGGGGCTGGGGGGCTGAGCCTGGCGGTCGCCGTTGCGGTGGTGGAAGCGCTACAGGCCGGCGGTGTTAAGGATCTGGGCTTGAAATGGCCCAACGATATTTTCTACCAGGGGCGCAAATTAGCCGGTATCCTTCTCGATCTGTCCGGCGAGAGTGGTGGGCCTTACTATGTGGTTATGGGCATCGGCGTCAACTTCAAGCTACCGGCCAACGCCGCGCGGGAAATTGATCAGCCCTGGGCCGATCTATCCCAATCGGGGGTCGGTATTAATCGCAACCAGTTGACCGGCTTGATTATCGAAAGCTTGGTTCGAACGATGGATTTGTTTAATGACTATGGATTACGGGCCTTTACAAAGGATTGGGAACGCTTCGACCTGGTATCGGGTAGAGTGGTCGAACTGTACCATGAGCATGAACCCATGATCACTGGCGTTGCACGCGGTATCGATGACCGCGGCGCATTGCTTATAGAACACAATGGCGTGACCCGCAGCTACCACGCGGGTGAAGTCAGCTTGCGGTTGTCCTGATGAACCTGCTAGTGGATATCGGCAACGCCCGCATCAAGTGGGCGTTGCAGGACAAAGACAAACTGCAGCCAGGATCGCCGCTGCTGCGCCACAACAAAGCCTTCAAAGATCTCGCCCGGCCTACCTGGAAGGATCTGGAACCCCCTCAACGTGTCATCGTGTCGAATGTAGCCGGTCCCGACTACGAAAAGTCGGTCCAGACTTGGGTCAAACGGCGCTGGAAAATTGTTCCCGAGTTTCTACACGCGACGCCAGAACAGTGCGGTGTGGTCAATGCATATAAAGAGCCCGCACGGCTTGGCGCCGATCGCTGGGCCAACTTATTAGCCGCCCATACTCGCTGCCGCGGTCCGGTGGTGATTGTCGATTGTGGTACCGCGATCACCATCGATGCCCTAGCCGCCGACGGCCGGCACCTCGGTGGCTTGATTGCGCCCGGCATCGATCTTATGACCTCATCGCTCATCGATAAGGCACCGGGTATCGAAATAGCCCATCGCGAAAACCAGGACATCACTTTACTCGGCAGCAGCACCGAAGTCGGCGTCAGCGGCGGCGTCCTGTACGCCGTAGTGTCACTGGTGGACCGCGTGTTGCTGGATCTGAAGTCGGAATTAGGCCAGGCGACAAAGCTGATTATTACCGGCGGTGATGCAGAACGCATCAGCCCATTATTGAGCACTCAGCCGGTCTATGAGCCCGACCTGGTGTTGGCCGGACTCGCCGCGGTTGCGCAGGCCGGCGAAATCAAAATCATGGACAAAGTGCCGGACGCTGCGGGGGCTATGGTGTGCGATATCTAGCCTGGCTGTTGTTAGTCGCGAACCTCGGCGTGCTAGTCTGGCTCATCAACCAGCCCGTGCAACAACCGCCGGCATACCGGCCGATTCCCGTACCGCCCGGTGTTGAGCCTCTATTATTGCTCTCAGAACGCAGTTCGAAAACCGAATCGGCGGAAAGTCAGCCGCCAGCACAACAGAATCCCGAACCGGAGAATCAAGGTGTCGCGGATGATCGGCCGCTGGTGAATGGGCGCCAGGCAGCAGAGATCGAACCCGAAATCCGTCTGATTTGCCAGACGGTTGGTCCACTGATGGTAGAGGCCGATGCCCGCGCTATAGCGGCGCAGCTGTCCGGCCGCGGTTATGCGCCCCATACCCGTACAGGTGAAGTGCGCGAAGCGTCCGGTTATTGGGTCTATATGCCGGCGATGCAGGCCAGGGAAGCACGCCGGATTGTCGCTGAACTGGACGCTAACGGTATGAAGGATTATTTTATCGGCAAGCAAAATTACATTTCTTTGGGTATTTTTTCTCTCAAGGACAAAGCACAGGCGCGTCTCGAACAAGTGCGGGCGCTGGGCTTCGAAGCCATCCTCGATAAGCGTTATCGAACCCGCAAGGTCTATTGGCTGGATATTGAAAAACGCGCGAAGCCGTTGCCCGGCTCCGATTTGTGGGTACAAATTCAGGCGCAACATGCGGATATCCGCGCACAACGCGTCAGCTGCGACTAGCAGCCCGCAAGATTGCAGCCGCCTGACGGCTCGCATACAATAGCGGCGCGGCCTTCAAGTTGTCGCCGGCGTAGCTCAGTTGGTAGAGCGCCTCACTTGTAATGAGGATGTCGGGGGTTCAAGTCCTCTCGCCGGCTCCATTTTTTGTTTATTAGTATCCGCTTAATTTTGCCCTTACTCCTTCGACGTTGATCTGTGTCAAGGTCCGCCTTGTTGTGTCTGTTTACTATGTTGCAGCATTTCCAACAGCAATGGGAAACTATGGGGCATTCCGATAACACAAACGATGGCGGTATTCTTGTGCCCTCCATTGTGGAGCAGCCCTGTGGTTTGTACGCCGGAACTGAGGCGTTTTCCGGCGATTATGACGCAGACGATTACCATGACTGGGTGGAACAGAGCAATGGTGATCCAGTACCTGCACCGCTGGTAGTGTATCTGCAGGATGCTGCATGCGTGGATCAACGCGATCAGGAACGCGCCATGGGGCAGGAATTGCGCATGCAGGGCGCGCTGTTTGATGGTGACCGCGTGCTGGAACAATTGATTCTCACCGGTTCTATCGCGGAAACATGGAGTGAAAATCAGCTCCACCACCTGGTGTCGACCATTCAGGCTTCGTTTCCTGTTGATCGGCAGAGTTTGAACAACTGGTGTGCCTGCGTTGCTAATACGATTCCCAGTGGAGAACGCCTCCGTTTGTTACGCGTGTTGGGTTTCAATCATATCCGTTTCGCATTGACGGCTTCCGCGCCAGAGGCTCAACTGGCGATAACTCTGGCAGACGCGGTTCGGCAGGCAAAGAGGCTTGGCTTTGACAGAATTATCCTCGATCTGAGGCGAATGCCGGCTGATACGACACTACGGAATCTGTTGCAATCGCTGGACCAAAAAACCAAACCGGATCGTATTCGTATGCCTCTTGTCGGCAATCAGGATCCAGGTATTTACGCTCAGGCCGTGCAGGCCATAGGTTTTCGCTATATCGGCTTGGACTGGTACCTGTGCGAAGATGACAGCTGGTGGGATGCCTGGAAAAACGGCAGCTTGTATTGGACCATGCTTGGCTATAGCGAACTGCATAACCCCGACGTAATCGGCATTGGCCCCGGTGCTATATCGTCGGTGGGTGGCTGCTATAGCCTGAATGATGCACCACTATCAGATTATGTCGCTAAATTGAAGCAAGGTAGGCTGCCCATTGTCGGTGGCGCCGAACTCGAACCGGCCGATCTTTTGCGGCGCGAAATTATCGCCATGATACTGACTTCATCGTGTATCCGTGTATCCAGGTTGGAGGAGAAGTGGGGTATCGAGTTCGATCGGTTTTTTGCGCGCGAGAGCGACCGGCTGCGGGCGCTCGAACGCACTAATCAGGTAAGCCGAAAAACGGATGGTATCGATATTCACGCACAAAGCCAGCCACAACTTATTGAAATATGTGAAATATTTGAAAGTCGTCCGAGGCATGGCTCGGCCGCCGCCGCGCATACACCCTCAAGTAAACACGTCCCGCTGTCGAAAAGTTACATAGTTTCATAACGCTAGCGGAGATCCCCCCCGGGATTCGGTGATGGTAACCATGGACATGGTCACCCTGATCCTGTTTGTTGTACTGGAAGTGGTGTTACTCCTGGGTTTCGCCATCTTCGTGCTGTGGTGCAAATACAAAGTCATGCGCCACCGGTTGCGCGCACAGGCGCCGCCGGTACCGGTCGATGAGGATTTTTCCTCAATAGAATCCGGTTATCTTCCCTATCTCGAGAAAGAAATCATCGCCACGCGGTCACGCCTGGAATTGAGCGAGACGGAGTCGGGTGACGCTGATCTGCCCGATGCCTTACGGCAGCGCCTGATAGCGCTGGAGGCGGAGAAAAAGGTGGCCGAGTCCTGCAATGATTATCCAGAGCGTCAGTGGGAGTTTGTCACAGAGTACTTCCAGCCACAGGTCGATGAGTCAGAAGAAGAGGAGGTGGCTGAAGAAGTCGACGATGCGCTGCTGCAGGCGCAGACACGTATTCAGAGCCTGGAAAAATTCCGCGATAACTTTTTTGCCCTGAAAAATGAAGTGGACACGCTGGAAGACGCCAAGCAGCGGTTGGCCGATAAACTGGAACAGCTACTGCCGGAGGCAGAGCGTGCAGGTGAGTTGCAGTCGTTGCTCGAAGACTTGAATGGACAGCAAAACAAGCTGAAGGACCGGCTGGAGCAACTGGAAAACCAGGCAGAGAACCTCGAGCCCCCAGCTGCCGAGCCAGCGGAATCTGCGGCCGTACACGAGGCGGAGCGCATTGGCGAACTGCAAGGTGTTCTGAATCAACAGGGCAGCACTCTGACGACCATGAGGCAGGTGCTGGATCAGATAAAGCAGGATCCTCAGGCCGAGCTGATCGAAGCGCTCGAAAAAGAATTGCATGATTTGGAGCAGCGTTACCGAGAGGCCAGCACCTGCATAGAGATCATGCAGCAGGAAAACGACCGCTTGCAGGAGAAAGTCGATCGCAAGGACTACCGACTCGAACAGGTCGAAGCGGAAAGGAATGAAAGCGTTGCTGACTTGCAAGAACAGGTTGGTAAACAAAAACGCAGTGTTTCTGAACTGCAGGAAATGGTGAATGGGTTGCAGTTGGAAGCCGAAAAGGCGGAACAGGTACAAGCCAAGCTCGACCAATTTAATCTCGCCAGCCGCGATATGAATATGTGTATCCAGGTGCTTGAAGAAGAGAATGAGTTTTTACAGGAGCAGATCAAAACATTGCTGCAGGCCGATGAGAGCAGTAGCGTCTATGATAAGGTCGATGAGGAAAACAACAGCGAAGCACTAAAGCAGCAGATAGAAGATTTGAAAAACCAGTTACAGGAAAAGGCGGAGAAGATCAAAGAAGTCGAAGCGCGTTATGCTTCAATGGAAAAAGAATATCTGACGCTCTATGAAGAAACCCAGACTTCCTGAGTTAACCATAGGTCTGCTCGACGTACTGATCCACCAATTGTTGGAATTCCTCAGCGATGCGGTCGCCCTTCAGTGTCACCGTCTTTTCGCCATCCACGTAGACCGGCGCCACCGGTCGTTCGCCGGTACCCGGCAGACTGATGCCGATATTAGCGTGTTTGCTTTCGCCAGGGCCGTTGACCACGCAACCCATGACCGCGACGGTCATGTCTTCCACCCCCGGGTAGCGCGTGTGCCACAGTGGCATCTGCTTGCGCAAATAGCCTTGGATGTCTTGCGCCAGCTTCTGGAAGTAATCGCTGGAAGTGCGGCCGCAACCCGGGCAGGCAACGACACTGGGTGTGAAAGCGCGCAAGCCCATGGACTGCAGGATTTCCTGGGCGACAATCACTTCCTGGCTGCGGCTGCCACCGGGTTCCGGTGTGAGTGAAATCCGGATGGTGTCGCCAATGCCTTCCTGCAACAGCACGGCTAGCGCTGTCGTTGAAGCGACAATGCCCTTGGCCCCCATGCCGGCTTCGGTCAGCCCCAGGTGCAGTGCGTAGTCGCAGCGCCCGGCCAGGGTACGGTACACCGCGATCAGATCCTGCACGCCGCTCATTTTCACCGACAGAATAATCTTGTCTTTACCCAGGCCCAACTCTACGGCACGGGCGGCGTTATCCAGCGCCGAGGTCACCATGGCTTCGTGGATGATCTCCCGGGTATCTTGCGGCGTTGCGCGCAGATTGTTTTCATCCATTAAGCGCGCGACCAGAGCCTGGTCCAGACTGCCCCAGTTGACGCCGATGCGTACCGGCTTGTCATAGCGGCAGGCGGTTTCGATCAGGCTGGCAAACTGCTCATCTTTCTTCTTGCCGCGCCCGACGTTGCCCGGGTTGATGCGGTACTTGGCCAGTACTTCGGCACAGGCCGGGTGTTGGGCGAGCAGTTTATGGCCGTTGAAGTGGAAGTCACCGATCAGAGGTACCGCCACACCCTGTGCCGCCAGCCGCTCGTGAATCAGCGGCACTGCCCGGGCGGCGTCTTCACTGTTGACCGTAATGCGCACCAGTTCCGAGCCGGCCTGTGCCAGTTGTGTAATCTGGCGGGCGGTCGCCTCGGCGTCGGCACTGTCGGTATTGGTCATGGACTGCACCACAGTCGGTGCGTTACCGCCCACCTGCACAGAGCCGACGCGAACGGGCCGGGTAGGGTGGCGTTGGACGGGTGAGTTCACGGCGGTCATCGGGCTAATGTCGGTTGATTTCAGGTGTCCATCATAGTCGCCCCCGGCGGTCCGGGAAAGCCGCTAAACCCCAGGGAAGTTCTGATTATTTCGTTATTGCACCCACCTCACCCCGCTATGCGGTGCCGAATCAGGCAAGAACAACCCGTCATTGCGAGCAACCCACCCCGCTGCGCAGTCACAAATCGAGGAAGAACAGCCACCGTCATTCCGGCGAATGCCGGAATCCATGAGGCCCGATTAAACCGCCTCGATTCCGGCTTTCGCCGGAATGACGGGGTAAGTTCTCCGAGAGGCGCGTAGCGCCGTGGCAATCCCCACTCGGCTGATGCCGTATAACAGGCTTGCATTTGTAAAATACCTGTATATAATTTCAGTACACTGGATATAAACACAGCAGGTGGCTTAATGGACGATCTGACCCCGCGCCAGGCGGAAATACTGGCTCTGATACAGGAATATATCTACGACGAAGGCTATCCACCCACGCGCATGGAAATCGCCGAAGCCTTCGGTTTCCGCTCGCCCAACGCCGCTGAAGAGCACCTGCGCGCACTGGAGCGCAAGGGCTATATCGAGTTACTACCAGGGTCGTCGCGCGGTATCCGTGTGCTCGAGGCTGAAGAAGAACCGGAAGGTATCCCGGTGGTCGGCCGGGTGGCGGCCGGCGAGCCGATTCTTGCCGAGGAGCATGTCGAAGACCATTACCCGGTCGATCCGGCGCTGTTCCACCCGCGCGCCCACTACCTGTTGCGGGTGCGCGGCATGAGCATGAAAGACATCGGCATCATGGACGGCGACCTGCTGGCGGTGCACCGCACCCGCACGGCACAAAATGGCCAGATCGTGGTCGCGCGCCTGGACGACGAAGTCACCGTCAAGCGCTTCCGCCGCCGCGGCTCCATTGTGTATTTAATGCCGGAAAATGAAGACTTCGAGCCCATTCGCGTCGACCTGCGCCAGCAGGCGCTGGATATCGAAGGCCTGGGTGTCGGTATTCTGCGTAACGACGCGCTATGAACCTCGACCACCTCCTGCAACGCACCGATATTTGGCGCGGTGGTCAACTACCCGCTACTGCCAGGGCGGTATCCAGCGGCTACTCCGAACTTGATGCGCTGTTGCCCGGTGGCGGTTGGCCGCAGGGGGCGTTGACCGAGATACTCATGCCGCGCCAGGGTATCGGTGCCTTGCGCTTGCTGATGCCGGCGCTGGCGCAACTCAGTCACGACGATCGTTGGATTTGCTGGGTGGCGCCACCCCATATTCCCTATGCGCCGGCATTGGTCGACGCCGGCGTTGATTTATCCCGCGTCCTGCTGGTGCATCCCCGGGCGCGGCAGGACGGCCTGTGGGCGGTGGAGCAAAGTCTGCGTTCCGGCCACTGTGGTGCTGTGCTGGCCTGGCCGACACTGGACGATAGCGCTGTGATGCGCCGCCTGCAGCTGGCTGCTGAGGCGGGTGACGCCCTGGGGTTCCTGTTTCGTTCACAGCGCTTTGCACAACGGCCGTCACCGGCTGCCTTGCGCCTTCAGCTAGACACGCACGTCGACGGCAACCTGTCGGTTTCCATCCTTAAACGTCGCGGCGGCTGGGCAGCCGGGCCGTTGACTCTCGAGACTTCTCTACAGCATGGCGCACTGGCTCTGCATTCGCATACCGCAACTGCCACTGGAGATTTTCACGCGCAGTGGCAGTGAGCGGCAACCGCTGGCAGTTAGCCACGCCGGACGACGGGCCAATGTGTTGTTGTGCAACCCGGCGGCACAGGCGCGCGGCATACACCCCGGTCTCTCACTGGCCGCGGCACGTGCGCTGGCGCAGGATCTCATCGTCCGACCCCGTGACCTGAAGGCCGAAGATCAGGCGCTGCACGATCTTGCCGCCTGGGCTTATCAGTTCAGCGCCCAGGTCAGTCTTTATCCTCCCTATGAACTGCTACTCGAAGTGCAGGGCAGCTTCAGGCTGTTTGGTGGGTATGCGGCCTTGGCTGACAAACTGCAGACCGGACTTGCCGACTTGGGTTATCAGACAGGCTTCGCTACTGCGCCGACGCCCTTGAGTGCCCTCAGCCTGGCGCGCTGCAATTGCGAACAGATGATCGATACATCGACGCAACTGCTCGCCGCGCTGGCGCCGCTGCCGGTTTCGGTGCTCGACTGGGAACAGACCCTGCTCGACCGTCTCGACGGTATGGGTATCCGCCGGCTGGGCGAGTTGCTGCGCCTGCCGCGCGATGGCCTGGCGCGCCGCTTCGGACCGCAGGCACTTTTATACCTTGACCGCATGCTGGGCCGCAGTCCACACCCGCAGCATCTCTATCAGCCGCCACAGGAATTCGTGCGCTGCCTGCCATTACCGGCCGATGTGGAGCGGGCACCCGCGCTACTGTTTGCGCTGCAACGCCTGCTACTGGAAATGTGCGGCTGGCTGCAAGGGCAGGGTACGGCCGTGCAGCGTGTTGATATCCGCCT
>Ga0114931_10011558_pt1 | contig 10410 bp, 5 predicted proteins | sample 2SBtaG_FD_89579 | JGI IMG/M metagenome (GOLD analysis project Ga0114931, IMG submission 89579) | Deep subsurface microbial communities from Kolumbo volcano to uncover new lineages of life (NeLLi) - 2SBTROV14_V59a metaG | ecosystem: Environmental > Aquatic > Marine > Volcanic | place: Kolumbo... | reverse complement strand
TACTACCAGGATGGCACCATCCACCAATTGGCCCACAATTTGAGAATCGCTTACCGCTAGCACAGGTGGGCAGTCAATCAGCACTTTGTCATAGCGCGAATCGGCCCAGGCCAACAGTTCCGCAAAATGGTTGCTGCTAAGGAGCTCTGCCGGATTGGGACGTCGCAAACCGACGGGTAGGACATCGAGCTCCGCCATGTCCGTAGATTCAATTTTAGCGGGAGCCGACTTGCTGGGGGTATTCTCGGAAATCAGAACATCCGCGATGCCTTGTTGCCCCTTGAGGCCCAGCAAAGCGGACAGGCCCGGTTTGCGAATATCGGCATCGATTAGCAAGGTCTTTTTTCCGGCCTGTGCGAATGCCACGGCAAGATTCGCTGAAATGGTGGTCTTGCCATCGCTTGGCTCCGAGCTGGAGACAAGAATCCGGTCAGTAGCTTCCCCGCTAAGTGCCAAAGCCGTACGTAAAGTACGGAACGCCTCGGTCTCAACACTATTTGGGTTTGCCTTGATATGTACACTGTCAAGGCCAGCGTCTGAAATGGGATCCAACTCTCGAACCACTGCGAGTACCGGCACACCGAGTTGGGCCGACATGTCCTCGGGCGAAGAGAAACGATCGTCCAGAAGATCCTGGACATAGACAATCAGTCCACCGCACGCCATGCCACCAGCCAAACAAAACATGACAACCAGTCGCAACTGAGGCGTAACCGGTTTAGGATTGGGCACTGGCTCGTGCACGATGGTAGCCTGAACGGGAGCTTGCACCTGCAAGATGTCAATGGCGGCAATTTTTTCAAAAAGTACGTCATGAAGCGATTCCAGCCGTTGCACCTCGCGTTCCAACATTTGCAGTTGCGCAATGTCCCCACTATGGGCGGATGCCTCCTGGCGCGCCTTCTCGAAAATTGTCAGCAATTGATGTTCTTTTTGTTCTGCCTGTCGAACCGCTTGCTGCATCATGCGTTGGACAATAGGACCAAGCTTGGAACTGTACATCGCATTAAATCGTTCCCCGGCATTTGCATGATAGTTTCTCAGAAATTGTTCGGTCGTTTGAATGCGATCTCTCAATTCGCTTACACGGGGGTGATTTGGCCCATAATAGGCAGACAAACTGTTGAGTTCTGTTTGGTATTTGAGAAGCTTCATTTCCTGCTCCCCAGTCAATTGCATATCCTGGGGACTGAGACCCAGAGAAGCGACCAGCATTTGTTTTCCAACTACTTTCTCAATTCCTGGCAGATACTGATTGATATCCTCGCCCCGGGCGATTGCCGTATTAACCGAAGTCAAGGAGGCCTGCAAATCGAGACGTTTTTCCTGTGCCGCCAGTAGTGCGTTATTAATATGGATGGCTCGCTGAATGATGGGCTCGTTGATGCCATCGCCTGAGCTGATTGCAATATGCCCGACTTTCTGTCTAAAACGCTGCATCTCATTCTGTTTGACATCAAGCGACACTTGCAATTGGTCTCGCTCATGAGTGAGCGTTTTTATCACATCACTCGCAGTGCCTTTATGTGTTTTTTCAATAAATCGAAGATACGATTGAATCACACTATTGACCACTGCTGTAGCCGCTTTGGGAGAACGTGAGCGGTAGCTGACCTCGATAAGATTCGTTTTTCGAGTCGTTTTCGCGTTGAGCCGTTTCGCAATGGTTTCAATCCAGTCGTGTGGATCTACCCCCTGCAAATCGATGCGGTACTCTGGTGGCAATTGTCTGATGGCTTGCTGAAGAACAATGGAACTCTTTACCAATTCGCGATGGGTGGCCATCGTGTTGTCGGAACCATCATGGTCTCCGACGGTCGAAACATGATCTTGCTTCTGCTGGATAATCAGCAACTTGGCCGTGGACTCATAAAGACGCGTCGCAAGCGCGTAGTAGGCAGTACCCAAGAGAATGAATACACAGACTGTGATAAAGATAGTATTTTTACGATACTGGACAGCACGCATAAATCGCACGACCGCGGGAATAATTTCTCCTTCCACGATCACTTCAGATTCCAGTGCAGGGTTTCTTTCATGTTCGCAGCTCATCATGTTTCCCACAGTTGCTCAAAGGCTGCTAAAGATCGAAGAAGCCTGGTTGAGTTGATTGTCCAATCGAGCATTGGCTATCTGGCCAACGCTAGAATGCCAAAGTATTTCCCGACACGCCCATGGTGATACGGAATATATTTGCAAATGTGTCAACGATAATGGTTGCCGGTGTCCGTTCGATCGTGATCGTGTCTCCCGCGGCAAGGCGGATGTTCTCGCGCCCATCATTTTTTGCCGTATTGAGACTAGCCTTAATGGCCAGTGGCTGTGGGTCGCCTTCGGCATGCCGGATAATGAGTACTTTATCCGCTACTGCGGAACTGAGCCCTCCCGCTAAAGCGACGGCGTCCAACAGATGCACATCTTGGTTGTTGGGTAGATTGAATTGTCCCGGTTTTTTCACAAGCCCCATCACGTAGACCAGACGTTGCTTGCGTTTGTGTATTAAAACAACATCGCGATCATGCAAATGATAATCTCTCGGCGTGTGCTTTGAGGGATCGGTCAGATCGATCCATTCGGATTCAGTCGTAGCGATCCCCATGGAATCCATTTGGGCACCTGAAGGTATCGGTTTGCCCAAATCAGCATAACTGACCTGCTGTTCGCTATCGCCTGCCCTATTCGAATGGCCACTTACAGCATTGCGGTTTGGCCCCATAGGAACCTCAATCTCACGCTTAGAAAAAACTTCGGGATTGTGTCGAATGATCTCTATCGATGTGTCCGCATCCTTGGTAAGGCCACCCGCGACTCCCAAAACGCTGATGAGGTCACAGGAACTGCGTGGCATCTCATGCAACCCAGGTTCGGCAACCTCCCCCAAAATGGTAATTTTGTTCATTGCCTTGGATTGCACGCTGAGCGTCACATTAGGCTTGCGATAGATTCCGCGTTCGACACTCGCAACTGCAATGTTCTTGCTGGCTTCAACCGGTTCAAGTCCAGCAACCCGCACTAATCCGATAGTGGACAGATCGATCGTGCCGTCGTTCGACACACGTGTCAGTACGGGCGTTAGCTTCTCTTCATCACGACCACTGGAAATGGTTACTTTCAGCAAATCGCCTCGAGTAATCTGTGTATTGCTGAGGCCCGAGCTTGAAAACCGAGCCAGATTGACCGACGCATGATTTGCAACCGTAGGAGTTCGGTATTCGAGTGGCAAGGACGCCGCCCGATAGGTACCGCTTTGGCACCCCGCCGAGACGGCCATTGCCAAAATTAAGGGAAACAGCGCGTGGCCACACCGGCCATAAGGAAATGCAGTGCGGATCCATAGCATGGTTTCAAGTCTCATGAAAAGTTGCTGACTCTCGACTGAAAAAGCTAGAATAAGACCTCGCTCAGCACCATTCCAGTTGTCGCAAACCAATCCCACAACATGGTGGTTTCGATCAGGCTGCTCTACATGGCCAAGGAATCGCATGGGAAAATGGCACAGTCGTGCTTTGTTCTGCAGGCTGGTTGGTTTTCCAAAATTGAGTGACAGTAAGTACTTTTTACCACACAAAAACGCAAGCCCGTTTAGCGAGCGCATGCCCTGATTGCTAGCATTCGGTAAGAGGTGGCAATTGTTGTAGCGAAAGTTCCACCCCATTGCGGGTGTTCAGGGCACGAGTTTCCCAGGCCTTGTTGGAATGGCGAGAATTACCGAATTGTGGTCTTGTGGCCTTGCTTGCAGGTAAATACAATCCGGCGCCGCGTAAGAGGTCGTGGGCGTGACAAGCGTTTTGCCACCGAAAAGTCCTGACTAGCTCCAAGCACAAAAAATCCTCATCTAGAATGCCAACAACTATCGCTCTGGTGACCATGGCAGCAGCTTGCCCAGTACACGCTACTTTCATTCATTGCTAGAGAGGGAAATACCGATGTTTGATCACCAGACACTTCTCGTCACCGGAGGCACCGGTTCCTTTGGAAATGATTTCATACGTCTTGTGCTCGACCGACATGATCCGGAACAGATCATTGTCTTTAGTCGTGATGAAAAAAAACAGCATGACATGAGACTTAAGTTTAACGATCCTCGTCTTGCATTTATAATTGGTGACATACGCGACCGCAATCAAATCGCAATGTCGATGCGCAGCGTTGACTACGTATTCCATGCGGCAGCGTTGAAGCAGGTGCCATCCTGCGAATTCTTTCCGATGGAGGCAGTACAGACCAATGTTATTGGTACCTGGAACGTGTTGGACGCTGCCGAATTGAATGGTGTTAAAAAATTGGTTGTGCTTAGCACGGATAAAGCGGTCTATCCAATCAATGCGATGGGGCAAACCAAGGCACTCATGGAAAAACTGACACTTTCCAGAGCGAAGTCTTCTAGAACGAAAACCGTATTCTGCGGCGTGCGTTACGGAAATGTCATGTATTCACGAGGTTCCGTAATACCACTCTTTGTCAAGCAAATCACAAATGGATCGCCTCTTACGGTAACAGATCCAGATATGACGCGATTACTGCTGCCGCTTTCCCAAGCCGTAAAGCTAGTAACGTTTGCCATGGAGAAAGGACAGCAAGGTGATGTCTTTGTCCGCAAGGCGCAAGCCACAACTGTCTACAACATTGCCCAGGCAATGCTCAACCTCTTCCAGGTTGATAACAGAATTGAAACGGTAGGCGTGCGTGCTGGCGAGAAAATGCATGAAATACTTGTCAGTGCGGAGGAGCTTACTCGGTCTGAGGACTGCGGTGATTACTATCGGGTACATTGTCATCGCGAACGCAATTACGATGATTACTTTGTGCGTGGTGTCGTTTCAGAGACGGTCGCTGAGGAAGGGTACACCTCGGAAAACGCGCCACAACTCACGATTAAGGACACCGAACAGTTATTGATGCAACTGCCGGAAATTCAACAAGATCTGGATCAATGGTTCGGCATTCGCAAAGCACGGAGGCAGGCGGCGTGAATACGAAAACGATTGGGATTACGGGACCCAACGGATTTGTGGCAGGCCATCTGGCACGCCGTCTTTCATATCAAGAAGGCATTCAAGTCGTTACATGCCCGCGGGAAGCCTTTGAATACCCTGATGCGTTGGCTGATTTTGTCGCCCGTTGCGATACGATTGTCCATTTAGCGGCCATGAACCGGGGCAAAGATGAAGAGATCTATGCCACGAACACCCGCCTGGTCGAACGGCTAATTTCAGCGACTGAACAATGTAAGCGAAAAACGCACATCGTGTTTTCTTCGTCGACACAACGAGACGAGGATAATGCCTATGGTCGTTCCAAGAAACATGGTGAAGAGAAACTAGTCCAATGGTCTTCGACAAGCGAGTGCAGGGCGACTACAGTTTTAGTGATACCTAATGTTTATGGCCCAGGGTGCCGGCCTTTTTACAATTCTGTGGTGGCTACATTTTGCCACGAATTAGCTCAGGGCAAAGAACCTACTATTATCGAAGACCATGAGATTGAGTTTATTTGGATTAACGACCTCATCGACATCCTCCACGAAGCGATTGAACACCCTCCCCACAAGCAAGGCCCCGTAGACAATGTCCAGAATATACGAGTTATTGGCACTGCCCTGTTGAGCGTTTCCCAATTGCTAGCAAAATTGCGTTCTTTTCGCGCCAGCCATGTTGTTGGTAACATGGTGCCGGATATCTCCAATCCGCTCAGTGCCAACCTCTACGCAACCTATATGTCGTACGTAAGTCTTGATGAGCATTGCTACCGTCCGGAAGTGCATCGCGATCAACGAGGCCATCTGTACGAGATCATTCGAATGGCAAACGCGGGGCAAGTATTCTTTTCGGCAACAAACCCCGGGGTTACCCGAGGTAACCATTTTCATACGCGTAAAATTGAGTGGTTCTGTGTCCTTAAAGGCGAGGCGATGATCCGTTTGCGTAAGTTAGGCGAGTCCGAAGTCCATGAGTTTCGTGTCTCAGGCAATGAGCCACAATTTATATCGATTCCCGTATTGCATACTCATCAAATCGAGAATGTCGGCGAAGACGATTTGCTCACCATGTTTTGGGCAAGTGAAATCTTCACCCCTAGAGACGCAGACACCTATTTCGAAAAGGTCGCTTAACCCACGATGCGTAATTCCATCAAAGTCATGACCATTCTGGGCACACGACCGGAAATCATTCGGCTTGCCCGGGTGATGCGACTCTTGGACCAGCATACAGACCATAGACTCGTCCATACCGGGCAAAACTCCGACTATGAGTTGAACGAAGTCTTTTTCCATGATTTGCAGGTCCGGCAACCTGATCATTTCCTGAACATCGGTCGTGACTCGCTGGGACGGTTATTAGGTGACATATTTATCAAATCCGAGGAAGTGCTCGCCCGCGAACGTCCTGACGCGGTGTTGATTCTCGGTGACACGAACAGCGCGCTTGCCGGTATTCTTGCTCGCCGCATGAAAATCCCTCTCTATCATATGGAAGCAGGTAATCGATGCTTTGATTTCAACGTGCCTGAGGAGATCAATCGCCGCATTATCGATCATATCAGTGATTTCAACCTGGTGTATACCGAACACGGTCGACGCAATTTGCTCGCCGAAGGCATTCACCCTCGACGAATTTACTTGACCGGTTCTCCGATGCGAGAGGTGCTCGACGCCAATCGTTCCGCTATTGGCCGCAGTACTATTCTTAACCAGTTGGATCTGAGGCCTCAACATTATTTCCTGGTCAGCATGCACCGCGCTGAGAATGTAGATGTCGAGGCGCACTTGATTCAACTATTGGAAACGGTCAACGAGTTAAGTAATCGCTACGCGATGCCAGTCATCGTCAGTACGCATCCACGCACGAAACAGAAGATGAAAGCGATCGATTTTCACTATCACGACAATGTTCATTTCATGCCACCTTTTGGCTACCATGATTACGTACGCTTGCAAATCGAATCGGCTTGCACATTGTCTGACAGCGGAACCATCAGCGAGGAAAGTTCCATCCTCGGTTTTCCAGCCGTGACCATGCGTACCGCTATGGAGCGTCCTGAAGCAATGGACTCCGGGCACATCGTGCTTACCGGCCGTGACCCAGAAACAATTTTACGCTCCGTGAAATTAGTGATCGAGTGCCACAAGCTCGATCAGCGGCAACCGATCCCTAATGAGTATGAAGTGACCAACACATCGCATCGAGTACTCAAATTGATTTTGGGGACTGCAAAGCTGGGGCACTTGTGGGATGGGATAGTGGCAGCCTAGCATGCGGATCCTTCTTCTCTCGCAGTACTTTGCGCCTGAGCCGGCTGCCAAGTTCACGGACTTGGCTCGAGCGCTGGGTGCAGGTGGCCACGAGGTACAGATTTTGACGGGATTCCCATGTTATCCGTTGGGGCAAACTTACGAAGGGTATCGGCAAACATTTTTCAGCACGGAAACGATCGATGGGAACCTGGTAACACGAGTGGCACAGTATCCAGACCATAGCAAATCGGTTTTCAAAAGGGCCTGCTACTATATTTCGTTTGCGATAAGCGCCGCAACTGTTGGGCTGGCTCGGACAAAAAGAGCGGACGTGATGCTTGTTTATCAATCCGCCATGCCAACCGGCTTGGCCGCCTGGGTGATTAGTCGTGTTAAACGCATGCCGTATGTTCTTGATGTGGTTGATCTGTGGCCTGAAAGCGTTGCTGCTAGTGGCATGTTGAAAAATCGTTTGGTGCTATGGCTGATCAACGTATTTGTAAAATTCATCTACGACGGAGCCGCTCAAATAAACGTAATAACCAATGGCTACCGCAAACATCTCATCGACATGGGTGTAAATCCTGGCAAAATACGTGTCATTCATCACTGGCCGCAATGTGGTTATGACTCCAAGTTCCAGCAGGACGAAATATGGACGCTGCGGGAAAAGTTCCTTGGGCGGTTTAATATATTCTATGCAGGCCAGGTTGGCCCTTGCCAGCATTTGAAAACTGTATTGGAGGCCGCTGCACAATTGATCGACTTGCCCGCGGTACAGTTTGTTATTGCCGGCAACGGTGTTGAGTACGCGGATCTCAAGCGGCAAGCAGCTTTAATGCGACTCGACAATGTCCTGTTTTTGGGCCACCGGCGCCCTGATGTAATTATGAAAATGTACGCATTGTCTGAGATGCTGCTGATTCATTTAAGACCCGATCCCATGTCACGCATATCGATCCCTTCTAAAACCTTTTCATGCATGGCCGCAGGTCGTCCTCTGCTAATGTCCGTTGAGGGCGAGGCAAGCGAGATGGTACGTATGCACCAATGCGGTGTTGTGGTACCTCCTTCCGACCCTAAGGCGATGGCCGATGCCGTGCGCGAGTTCCAGTCGAAATCGCCTGAATTCCGCCAGGCACAAGGCAATGCCGCAAGAAAATCGTATTTGAACCACTACAACGCACGAGTTCTAATTCCCGAAGTAGAAAATTCGCTTCTGAATGCTGTTGAAATCGAACAATCTCGCCGAGCTTGTACCCATGAGAATACCCGCAAGAAAAGCAGTTTTTACTCTCGCTATGGAAAACGATTGCTCGATTTATCCATCACGATCCCTCTGCTGATTACTGTGGCACCGTGGATGGCGATTGTTGCCGTATTAGTAAGAATAAAACTTGGGTCTCCCGTGTTGTTCAGCCAACGACGGCCTGGTCTTTATGCAAGGTTGTTTATTATTCGAAAATTTAGATCGATGACGGACGCCCGTGACGATTCAGGGGAATTGCTACAAGATGAAAAGCGTCTTCAAGGATTTGGCCGCTGGCTACGAGAAACAAGCTTCGATGAGTTGCCGCAACTGATTAGTGTCTTATTTGGTGACATGAGTCTTGTAGGACCACGACCTTTGCTGGAAGAGTACTTGGACCACTACACGCCGGAACAAATGCGAAGGCACGATGTCAGACCAGGTATTACGGGGCTCGCACAGGTGCGTGGGAGAAATGCGGTTAACTGGGAGGAGAAATTCAACTCCGACCTCCTCTATGTCGACAGTCTTTCATTCCTTCTCGATATGCAAATAATCTTTCAAACTATTATCAAGGTGGCGCGCCGCAGGGACATAAGTGCGCAAGAGCATGCCACGATGCCTAAGTATGTATCGCAAGCCACTGCGAACGACGCAAAACAAAATCGCGCTGCCTGAATTCAGGCCATTTGTTTGTTTTGTAATCACATGCCCTAGCAATCGATCGTACCATGAGCAATAGGAATTACAAATCCATCGCCCAGCAACAATCAGTGGCTCCATGGCCCGTCTTCGACGAGGAAATGGTTGAATCAGTAGCCACAGTACTCCGTTCCGGACATGCTAATTATTGGACAGGTATCCATGGCCGGGCTTTTGAAAAAGAATTTGCGGAGCACACGAATTGTAGACACGCTGTCGCGTTGTCCAACGGCACGGTCGCACTGGAATTAGCCCTCCATTCGCTGGGAATCGGACCAGGAGATGAAGTCATTGTCCCCTCGCGTACTTTCATTGCAACGGCCAGTAGTGTTGCCGTCCGAGGTGCCATTCCCGTGTGTGCGGATGTTGACCGGGACAGTCAGACCATCACGGCGGCAACCATTGAGCCGCTAATTACATCCAAAACAAAAGCCGTCATCCCTGTACATTTAGCGGGCTGGCCATGCGACATGGACCCGATTCTCGACTTGGCTAAAACGTGCAAGTTGTCGGTCATCGAGGATTGCGCACAAGCTCACGGGGCTGAGTACAAAGGCAAGCCAATTGGTTCAATGGGAGACGTTAGCACTTTTTCCTTTTGCCAGGACAAGATACTAACCACCGGTGGCGAAGGCGGAATGTTAGTCACGAATCGCAATGAGTTATGGGAGCGTGCTTGGCGTTATAAGGACCATGGAAAAACTCCCGAGACATTTTTTGGCCCTCCATCCTCTTCCAATATTTTCCGCTGGGTTCATGAGGATTTTGGATCCAATTACCGCATGACGGAAATGCAAGCTGCCGTTGGTAGAATTGCTCTCCGCCGTCTGTCTGAATGGGTATCAATAAGGCGCCACCATGCAACCAAATTGTTATTGACATGCCAGAAACATCAGGCTCTACGTACACCTATTCCAGCAACTGGTATTAAGCATTCCTACTACAAATATTACACTTTTGTACGCGCGGGGAAATTAAAACATGGCTGGTCACGTGATAGGATTATCGCTGAGTTGCGCGATTGCGGGGTGCCGTGCTATTCTGGCAGTTGTAGTGAGATTTACAGGGAAAAAGCGTTTCAAAGCTTCTGGAAGCCAACTCGAAGACACCCGGTGGCTAAAGATTTGGGTGAAACAAGTTTGATGTTTCTGGTACACCCTACCTTGACTGAGCAGAATCTCAATTTATTTACTACATCCATACACACTATTTTAAGCAAAGCATC
>Ga0114931_10011557_pt1 | contig 10411 bp, 7 predicted proteins | sample 2SBtaG_FD_89579 | JGI IMG/M metagenome (GOLD analysis project Ga0114931, IMG submission 89579) | Deep subsurface microbial communities from Kolumbo volcano to uncover new lineages of life (NeLLi) - 2SBTROV14_V59a metaG | ecosystem: Environmental > Aquatic > Marine > Volcanic | place: Kolumbo... | reverse complement strand
TCCCCAGATCGAATTCTGGGTGTCGGTGTCGAGCAATTCAAAATAATCGACTCCCTGTGAATAGAAGTTTGCGGTATAGGTTGCCCCATCGCTGAAATTCACCAGCGTCGGCAATGTTCGACCATACGCTTTTTCGAGGAGCTTGCGTTGCACAGCCATGAAGTCACCAAGTGCGCGTGTCCGAAATCGTTGCGTAAAGTAATGCAATGCCGGATACTCATCACGCTGGCTCTCAGGCACAGGTTTCACAGCACTCCAATTCGATACCAGAAGTTCGTCTGGCGACTTACCCAGCTTCTTTAACCAGACACGAAAAGCCTTGTGGTAAGCCTCATCGGTTGCTGCAAAGGTTGAAGGCTGCCCTGTTGGCTCGTCCATCAACATGCAATAAATAATGTCATCTACCGACTTGCCGCTCTTGCGGAATTCAGCAACGCGCATCGCCGCTACCCTCTGCATTTGTTTGATGTCTGGCCGACAAAACGAACGGTCTTTCATATACCAGAGACCACCAATATGCGTTTTCTTGCGATTCCAGAACCCGAAATAATCGAGCGTTTTCCATTCGCGGTCACTGATTGTTTTGTCGACGGGTGTTCCGTAACCCCCTACAGATGCGGCAACGAAAAATGGAAACCGTTGCGGTATCTTGCCTATTTTGGGCCAGTCGTAGGTATCTGCAATTTTGCCAGTCGCTTCTGCAAATTCCATGTCTCGCTTTAACTGGCTGATGTGTTCCGAAGTCGTCAAGTCTGGCGGTACGATGACAACTAACCCATTCGGCTCACTCTCCACTTTCATGGTACGCACTATCGACTTTTCATGTGCAGCGGTTGCGAATTCAAACTTAGCATTCAATCGCGATGCGTGCTGATGGTAGGTGTGCCGTATCGTAAAATTCAAAATCGCTCCGCTGTCCTGGTAGAGCATCGGCGTTATATTGCACCAGGGAGTTTGCTGACCACCAAGCATCAGATCACTTTTGTCGGGCCGCAACCCAGGGTTCGCACCCGCCTTTGACAAATGGTAGTGTTGATACCACGGCGAGCGATAATGGTCTGCAAAAATGTGGACATACACAGGAGTTTTATAGATATCTGCCAGCGTGATACGCAGATAAGTCTGCGGTCCGTAGGGGGTATGGCTCGGCTTTAATTGATGATCTGTCGTAAGCAGAACACAATCAATATGCCGCACATAACCTGAGCAGTTGCTCTGTTTGAACTTGCTAAATTCAAGTTCTATTGATGTTGCGGGCAATTCCACATCGATGTAGTCCCACACATATGCCCAATTCTTCGTAGCCTTAACAGGATGTGTGTCATAAATCTTCGCCGCGAATTGTTTCTCACCCTGCAAAACTCTCAGTTGAAATTCTCCCCGTAGCGTTTGATGGTGCAGGTAGCGAACCCAGATACGGTAATTTCCTGGCTTGCGGATTGTGATCTTCTTACTTGCAACTCCGTTCTTCTCTCCTGTTGCACCGTTCAAGGTCTGCATGCGCGAGGCTGACTTTGTCTGGCTATTCTTAACAACGCGCCAGCCATTGCTGGACGGCTTGAAACTTTCCGCTTCAATAAAAATTGACTCAGCCGCAGTAACTCGAACAAGCAGCACAAAAACGATAACACTGAGAATATATTTCATGATGAACTCTCTGTTCCAACTTCAGAATATTGAGGGTGACGCAAAGCAAGAGCCTCTTCTGTGGAGAACTATTCCGTAGTTCAACAGTTTAACATCGCCCATTCCTGTGTAAAGCGCGCGGTAAATTTCTAAGCCATGGTATATCTCGTTCGGACTCGTAATCATGTACAATTAACGGTGGGTTTCTGAAATGAATCATAAAACGTATGAGTTTGTGGTTCTATCACGCGAAGTAATAACAATACACTTATTCACTCGACTGAAGCACATCGAGAATTATTCGTGAGACTTCAAAACCCTGTGCCTCGTTGGGGTGGCATTGGTAAAATGTGAACACTTTGGGTGCCACGGGCTTTGTCAGTGAGAGCCGGGTGGAAAACAGATTTATCCTTGGAAAAAGAATTAATCTCACCAACACGTCACACTTGATCAACAGTCTTCTAACATCACAATGTCACCCCACACTGGTAAAACCAGCGGCACCCGGCGAAGCATTACGGGATTGATTGTTGATCGTCCTGCGGAGGTAGTGAAAAGTTAATGAGCAATGACCGTAAACAATAAACAATTTACGTCGTGATGTGAGAACGCGTCTGCCTCCCAAAATAACAGTGCTGTTTAATGCATAAGACTTATGGACGGATGCTTAAGTTGCTAACATTCAGTAGATTCGCCCCCACTCAGAAGCCCGGCATTCTGGAAATGCCGGGCTTCTTGTTGATTCTTGAAGTGACCCCTCAACTTATCTCCCGCCAAAATATTAAAATGAATTCGCAGCCTTTGCCCATTGAACCTGTTGCCAACGAACAGCGCCCAGCTACTCGAAAGTTCAAATACTTTCCGGGTTGGACGATGCTCGTCGTTGCTGCTGCTGCACAGTATTTCTCTGCGCCAGGGCAATCGTATTCGGTTGCCATTTTCAAAGACCCCATGCGGGCAACTTTATGACTGAGCGAAACGAGTTATTCACTCGCGTACTGTTTTGCCACAATATTCAGTGCCTGCCTGTTACCATTTACGGGACGGTTGCTCGACAATTACGGTGCCCGGCTGATGCTGCCTGTGGTTGCTGCCGCGTTGGCTGTCGCCTGCTGTTGGATGTCGCAAGTCACCACGATAGTTGGTTTGTATATCGGCTTCAGTTGTGTTCGCAGCCTTGGTCAGGGGGCACTTACGATTCTCTCTGCCTGGATTGTTGGAGAATGGTTCTCTCGAAAACGTGGTTTGGCGACAGCGCTCAGCGGCTTGGGGGGTGGTCTGTCGGTGATGACCATTCCGATACTAAACGGCTGGTTGATCCAACAATATGGCTGGGAAATCGCTTGGCAGGTCGTTGCAGCTTTCGTTGCTGCTGCATTAATTCTTCCGGGATGGTTCATTGTTCGCAATCGTCCCGAAGATATTGGTCACCACCCTGATGGCATTGATCCTGCTGATGAAGACTACTCTAAGACAGAAGACCATCAACCACAAAAAAGTTTCATCCTCGCAGATGAACATTCCTGGACGGTCACAGAGGTGCTGAAACATCCCACGTTCTGGAAGTTGGTCTCAGTGCCAACAGTTTCAGCACTGGTGGGGACGGGGCTGGTTTTTCATTGTATCGCGTTGTTGGGAACACATGGCATTTCTGAAAATTGGGCAGTAGGAATGATCTCGTTCCAGGCATTATTTGCAACACTTCTCACTTTCCCAGCCGGTTGGGCAACAGACCGTTACCCCAGCCGATATCTGCTGAGCATCGCCATGCTGGCTCTCAGTTCTGCGAGCATTCTCGCACTCATCATGCCCGCTCATTGGATGTCTGTGGTTTATGCGATGCTGTTGGGAATTAACGGTGCAATCTTTCGCAGCACGGGGACTGTCGTTTGGATCAACTATTTCGGCCGGTTGCATCAAGGAGCCGTGCGTGGTGTCGCCTGGTCCATCATGATTATCGGCTCTGCATTGGGACCCATTCCGCTGGCGCTGTCGGTCGATTATTACCAGTCGTACACCCCTGCCCTGGTGATGTTCATTTTGTTGCCACTTGTTGCTGCGGTAGCTGTCTGGTCTGCCCATCCTCCACAACAGCATGCGTGAAGACTATTCAGCCATAGTCTTAAAATAACTTCCCGATTCCTGGTGAGGGGTGCCATGTCCCACGCGGAATGAGATGACGGTTTGATGGTGTGGAAATATTGATCCAATTTCAATGTGATTTTGTTTATTCAGTTGCGTGGGCGTGAAAACTACGGTTGATGTCGTTCGATACCGAATGTCGGTATCATGTGCCCGCTGCGGGTCCTGTTTTACACTTTCATTACAGACCACCCACGAACAAAGGTAAAATGCTTTCTTGTGCAACGTTCACTCTAACTTGCATGCCCACGAAAACGTGGAGCATGGCACCCCTCACCGATATTTTTACCGAACGATTGAAACCGCGAAGTCATTTCGGGACTGTTTCTCAGCTATCCAATTTCTCAGCTATTCAATTTGCTGGTCTCTTCCACCAAATTCTTGCAGACATTCACGACCGCTTGCGATTGTTTCTCATCCAATAATTGACCATCATCACCGAAGGCTTGGGCTGCGTGGGCGAGAGTGAATTGCCGCGGAATAACAAGCGTGCCGATGTTCGTTAATATCGAACGTAAGTGAGTCAACCCGCGTCTGCCACCAGTTCCGGGGGCCGCAGCTAACAACGCGGCGGTTTTGTCTTGGTATGCCTGCAACGGAGTCTCCCCTTCTGCTCGGCGAGAAACCCAATCGATCACATTTTTTAACAGCGGGCTAATCGAACTGTTGTATTCGGGTGAGGCGATCAGAAAACCGTGGTGTTCAAAGAAGAGTTGCTTCAACTGTTTGGCATTCTCTGGTAAGCCGTTGACGCGTTCGAAATCCTCATTGTACAGCGGAAGATCATATTGCTTCAGGTCGATGAGCGTGACATCTGCCCCTGCAGAGCGGGCAGCCTCTGCTGCAACTTGCACCAGTTTGTAATTGTAAGAATCTTTGCGAGTTGATCCTGCAAAAGCGAGAATGCGTGCTTGAGTCATCAGATACAGCCTTTCAGCTTGCGAGAAATAAGAACGGAATAATCATTTGTACGTGCCTTATACGATCTTCTGAGACTGCAAGTCAAACCAACGGAACTAGATTCGGCTTGATTTCTACAGGCATTGGTTTCCCCCGTACAGTAGTGCAGCAAACAATGCGAACGTCTGCAGAAGCCCGGCTTTCCAAAAAAGCCGGGCTTCTTATCGAATTCACAGCAGCATCACTACAATGATTTTCTTTCCTCTGCCATAATGGACGCGTTGCTGTGGAATTGCTTTCCGTGTGGGGGCTTTCAAGTGGCATGAAGTTTTATTTTAGAAATCAACAGGAATTAGTGTTGTGAACGAAGCGTCAACTTTCACCAAAGGGACATATGCCTTTGTCTCGTTGGGCTGCCCCAAAAATCTGGTCGACAGCGAAAACATGCTCGGCACACTTGCGCTGGATGGCTACACTCTCGTGTCGTCACCTGAAGAATCTGACTTTGTAATTGTGAATACCTGTGGATTCATCGAGAGTTCACGTGCGGAATCGAAAGCAGTCATTCAGGAGATGCTCGACTTAAAAGCTGCAGACAAAACGAAAGGCGTGATTGTGGCGGGCTGTTTGCCCGAACGTGTGGGGGAAAGTTTACTTGATGAAATGCCAGAGATCGACCATATTGTTGGCGTCTTTGGTCGCGATGAAATCAACCGCGTCGCTGATAAATTAATTGGCGGCGAACGTGAACAGCGGGCATTGTTTCGCCCAGCTGCTGTTCAGGCTCTCGATGACCGCGAACGGCTGCGCATCACACCCAACCATTTTGCTTATCTGAAAATATCGGAGGGCTGCAACCGTACTTGTACGTTCTGCTCGATTCCTAAAATGCGCGGCAAGCATGTGACCAAGCCGATCGAAAAAATTGTCGCCGAAGCGGAAGAACTTATTAAAGATGGCGTGCGTGAATTAATTCTGGTCGCGCAAGATACTACATACTATGGCATGGACTTGTACGGACAAGTTCGGCTGGCAGACCTGCTAAAAGAACTCGACCAACTGGAAGGCTTGGAATGGCTGCGGTTGATGTACCTGTACCCGGTTAATTTTACAGACGAACTTATTGAAACCATCGTGCAGGCCAAGAAGATTTTGCCATATCTCGATATGCCCTTGCAGCATGTGAACGACCAGGTACTTAAACGGATGCAGCGGCGTGTTAACCGCGACAAGACGGTCACGTTGATCGAAAAACTGAGAGCCAACATTCCGAACCTTGCATTTCGCACAACTTTTATTGTTGGTTTTCCAGGTGAGACAGATGCGCAGTTTGGTGAGTTGAAAGATTTCGTGAAAGAGATGCGATTTGAACGCGCGGGCGTATTTACTTACTCACTCGAGCCAGATACGCCTGCAGTCAAACTGGATGGCCATATTGCAGAAGAATTAAAGAGAGAGCGGCATGATGAATTGATGGCGGTGCAACAGGAATTTGCATTTGGATTTGCCGACTCGCTGGTTGGTTATGAACTCGATGTCATCATCGATAATCGGGTCGAAGAGAATGTCTGGCAGGGGCGCACTTACGCTGATGCTCCCGATGTTGACTGCTCGATTTATGTCTCTGCGGAAAATATCGAAACAGGAAGTATACTTCCTGTCGAAGTGACCGGTTCTGACGGTTATGATTTGCTGGGCTGGTACGAAGAATATCTCGAAGACGATGCCAACGAAAACATCAACACATTAGATACTTAACATGACCGAAACACCTCCAGACATAAATTCAGCGAACACGCCGACCGCGTTGCAGCCGATTGGTTCAGAATCGTTGAACTTGCCGAATCTGATAACACTCAGTCGTCTGCTGCTGGCGGTCGTTCTGTTTTGGCTGATCTCATATAATGGCTATTGGCTTACCGCGGCTGCACTGTTCGTGGTTGCGGCTGCGACTGACTTTCTCGATGGCTACCTCGCGCGCAAATATGGGCAAGTCACCACACTGGGGCGTATTCTCGACCCATTCGTCGACAAAATCATTGTTTGTGGTGCCTTCATTTTTCTGCTGGAAAAGAAAGTCAGCCTGGAACCAAACATCGAAGTTTGGTCGGGGGTGAGTGCTCCGATGGTGGTGCTGGTTATTTCTCGAGAGATGTTTGTCACCAGTTTGCGCGGGTTTTTGGAAAAGCATGGCCTCGATTTTTCTGCTAACAATATCGGCAAAGTCAAAATGGTTGTGCAATGCATGGCTGTCACCGGAAGTCTGCTTTCGCTCAGCCCTCTCGTTCGAGAACGTATCCCCCACTTCCTGTTGGCACGCGATGTGATGCTGTGGATTATGGTAGCCGTCACCGCTTATAGTGGCATTGCTTATGTTTTTCGTGCGATGAAAATGCTTAAAGACATTCCACAACCCAACTCGAAATAATTCCATGTCTTCATTTTGAATTGACCATGCACAACCGCGATGAAAAACAGATTCTCTCGCTGGTGCTGCTCAACCAACTTCTGTGGACTGCCGGTTATTCGCTCACAACGAGTAGGTTTCTGTATTACTTTGCGAGCGATCTTGGTGCAAACGCGTGGATGATTGCTGTCCTGCACGTCATTCCCGAAACATTTGGCGTGCTCGGTTTGACATCGCGACTGTGGATCAAACAATTTCGCAGTCGCAAGAAAACATTTCTCTGGTTCTCGCTGGTCGCTCGGGCGGTCTCTTTACTGATTCCCCTGTTTGCCTTCGTGCAACTTGGCCCTGAGAACGCGAGCCTGCTGTGGTTTTTTGCTGCGATTATTGCTGTTGTTCATATCTGTCAGGCAGTCGCCTATCTGGCGTATATCTCGTGGTTGTCTGATCTGGTAAACAACAAACATTGGGGTCAATTTTTTGCGTGGCGTAACATCGCTAAAATATGTGTGCTGCTGGTTGTGCCAGTTTCCGGCGGGTTCCTGCGTGACTGGTGGAAACAGAACAGTGCACCTTCAGTAGCAATGTGGGCGTACGTGGCGACTTATCTGGTGGGCACCATTCTGATGGTCTGTTCGTTATGGCCGATGTTGCGGCTGTCCGCTGTCCCCGTGAAATTTGTTTCTGCAGTCAAGCAGACACAGGCACGCGGGCTGCGGGGTTGGTATCATCATCGCTCGTTACTGTTTCTCTACATACATAACTGGTGGCTCGCTTTTTTTAATGGGCTGACACAATCGGTCTTCTTTTCCTTCCTGTTTGGTTCGTTGCATATCTCATTGGGCTGGTTCTACGTGTTGCTGTCAATCATGCGGGTCGTGAAATTACCAGTCAGTTATTATTCCGGCAAGTATTGCGATCATAACAAAGACAAGCAAATTTTAATGTTCAGCCTGTTGGGAGCAAGTAGCGGGTTGCTGTTCTGGATGATGGCAACGCCCGCGCAGCCGCTGTGGGTGGCGGGAGGCTATGCTGCCTGGGGACTGTTTGCTGCTGCGAATATTTCAGGCCGCAACTTGCTATTAAAACTGGCTCCCAGCAGCGACAATGCAACCGAATTGGCACTGTTCCGGCAAGTGGGTGGCATGTTAGCGGGGTTAAGCGGGCTACTTGGCGGGTTCCTGCTGCAACGTATGCTTAATGCGAACAGCCAGTGGGAACTCTATACGATACAGGTGACGCCTTTTCAACTGCTCTTCGCCATCTCATTATTGGGAAGATACCTGGCGCTGCTCTGGCTGATTCCTGTTCGTGAAAGCAGAAGTCCGCAATAGTTGGTTCCATAAAATTGTGATTGTTCATTGATACTTTCACTCAGAATAATTTGCAATTTCGAGTCAAATCATCCAATGAGATTCTTCGTCTTTTGCAGCCTTTGTTATATAAAACCAGCAGGCGATATTAAAGCATTCACTTCAGAAAGAAACATTATGTGCTGCTATAAAAACTGGATTACAATAGGAGCCCTCTCTGCCTCCTTTGCAGTTGTGACGGGTGCATTTGCAGCACATGGGTTGGATGGTCATTTAACGGATTTGCATCCCCCCTCAAAAATGAAAACGATTGCCGGCTTTGAAGTCCCTGCTTCGTACAAATACCTGCAAGATTTCAAAACCGCTGCGGACTACCAGATGGTTCATTCACTTGGTCTTATCATGGTTGGTTTGCTGGCATTGCATGTTCGCAAACGTTCCTTGACTATTGCCGCATGGTCGTTCGTCATTGGAATCGTACTTTTTTCAGGTAGCCTGTATTTGCTGGTGCTACTCAATCAACCCAAGCTTGGCATGATTACACCTTTGGGGGGCGTTGCATTTCTTGTCGGTTGGATTGCTCTCGCCGTTGCAGGCATCTCTTGCATGTCACATCAACCAACTACCTGCGCTGTTGAACCGGCTGAACCAGACAAAGCATAAATCGACAGACAAAAAGTTGCCGTACCTCAGATTCTCATAACAGGGGCGCAAGTAGTTGTCTGTAAGTAGTTCGTAAAAATGTTTCCGAATTCCGTACGAAGAATTGGTCTTCAGTTTTCAGTCTTCAGTTTTCAGTAGTCTCTAAGAGAATATTTCAAGCCTGCTGCAAGGAAAGTCTATCACTCGGTGGGTCTGCTGTGCAGACCCTACGGCTGAACATTGTTGATATGAACATTGTTGATATGACTGACAACCTGCCGTTCTAAAGACCAATTCACTTTTGGCCACGTACTTGTTGCAAGCATGCTGTGAGAAAGCGGCGCGAATATCATTACGTCTGGACATTACTCGATTGGCATTGTACGATGAACAGGCGCCCTGCCGTTGTCCCGTTGTCAATAACCTACCTGCTAATATAAGGAGCGTCAACATGCCTCAATCTTCCGCATCACATCCTGCCAATCAACAACCCGAACCCAATCAACAACCCGAACCCAATCAACAACCCGAACAGGGAACCTCGCGACGCACGTTTATCAAATCATCAGCAGCCAGTATGCTCGGAACAGGTTTGGCATTGCAACAAGGCATTGCCAACGGGGCATTCACTGCAGAAAACAGTACCTACCGGGTGGGGCTTATCGGTTGTGGAGGACGTGGCACCGGTGCTGCAGCACAAGCATTACGGGCTGACCCAAACACACAACTCGTTGCGATGGCAGATGCGTTTGAAGATCGGTTGCAGAGCTCTTTGAAAAGTTTGCAGGCTACAGATGTGAAAGCGCGTGTGCTGGTTGACAAAGACCATCAGTTTGTAGGGTTCGATGCGTATGAAAAATTGATTGCCAGCGATGTCGATATTGTACTGCTGGCCACTCCACCCCACTTTCGCCCTATTCATTTACGAGCTTGTGTCGAAGCAGATAAACATACGTTTGTTGAAAAACCAGTCGCGACCGATGCCCCTGGTGTCCGCTCAATTTTGGAAACGACCGAACTGGCGCGCAAGAAAGGCTTAACGATAGTTTCTGGTTTATGCTGGCGTTACGAAGTGGGCATGCAAGAGACTATCAAGCGAATTCAAGATGGAGCCATCGGCGATGTGCTTGCAATCAATAGCACGCGTTATCTCGGTGGTGTTGGCAAGTTAGCCAAACGCGAACCGGGCTGGACCGACATGTATTATCAGATGCGCAACTGGTATTACTTCACCTGGCTGTCGGGAGATTTTATTGTTGAGCAGTTCATTCACGAACTTGATAAAATCAACTGGCTGATGGGCGATGTCCCACCTCTCAAATGTTATGCAACCGGCGGACGAATAACGCGCACGGCTGAAGAATATGGCCATGTGTTTGAC
>Ga0114931_10011556_pt1 | contig 10411 bp, 8 predicted proteins | sample 2SBtaG_FD_89579 | JGI IMG/M metagenome (GOLD analysis project Ga0114931, IMG submission 89579) | Deep subsurface microbial communities from Kolumbo volcano to uncover new lineages of life (NeLLi) - 2SBTROV14_V59a metaG | ecosystem: Environmental > Aquatic > Marine > Volcanic | place: Kolumbo... | reverse complement strand
GCTGAGAGCATGGTTTCCGGCGGCTAACCGAAAACATCGCCAGGAAGATGGATTCAGAAGGTGCTCAGGGTGATTCCACCATCGTTACGTCAACCGTATTTCTCTCCTTAGACACTTAACCTGGAATTTAGAAAATGATCTCAAGACGCACTGGTTTACTGAGACAAACGGAATCGTACCTGCTGTTATTGTTGCCTCTCTTGTTAACCGTGTCATGTGGTTCCGAGAAGAATGATTTTGATGCGGCCCGGGCACTGGTTTTCGATAAGACAGTCTTCGAACCGTTCCTGGTGAAACAGACTTTTTCTTTACAAAAAATGTTGGAACAGGGCATGATCAATTCCGATACGCCACTGCTTGTGATGGATCATCCCGCGGGACGGTTGGCCTTCCTGCCGGAACAGATGGGATATCATCACGTGGCGCAAGGAAGTATTCACCAGAAACCGTGGATGGTCTCCTTCTGAGTGGTTTGCAATAGTGGAGTCAGTTTGACTCCCGTCGTGAACGGCGAGGTGCACCATTTCGAATGCCGGGGGGTTTACAACGGCTTGTCCTTGCTTTGGGACAGGGAAAGCGGTTCTTTCTGGGACCACATCACCGGGGAAGCCGTGTACGGTCCGCTCAAAGGTAAGAAACTGCCGGTTTTCAACCTTCTGCAGATGAATGTACAGGCGGCACTCGCCGATGATCCGGAGTTAGAAATCGCAATCTCTTCGCGCGACATCGAAACCAATATCTGGTCACCCTACCTGGACGAGTCCGCGGATTTACCGGTTACCTACATTCCGAGCATGGCTGAAGAGGATACCCGCCGTCCCACCATGGACATCGGCCTCGGCGTCTGGACCGATGACGTGCAACGCTACTATCCGTTGCGGACGTTACGCCAGCGAAACAGAGCCGTCGTAGATCGCCTTGGGGGCAAGTCAATTCTGATCTACATAGATGCTCTGTCCGGTACCCCCGTAGCGATTGCGACCCGTGCGAAGTCAGCGGAATGGCGCGGAGAGGACCTCTATCTGGATTCCGGGGAAGTCATTCGCCAGGGCGTGTTGCTCGATAAGAATGGCCACAAGATGGCCGTCAAGAAACCCATGCAGTTTTTCACGCGTTGGTACGGTTTTGCGTACACCTTCCCAAAGTGCGAGATTTTTAGCCAGTAGATCACACAGGCGTTCTGAGTTTTCGTACATAGGGACGGATGCTTGGGGACTCTGCTTGAATGTTCCTAGCGCGCGGCAAGGCACAATAAAAACATGAACCGCAAAGGCGGTTGAGTGGACAGTGAAAAAGTCAAAGGTTAATACGATGAGGGTGATGTGTCGGTCAGGTAGCCCGGTCGGAAAGTACCGTTTTTCGCTGCGTTTCTTTGCCCAACAAGACCTCTCAGGCCCGGGTTGAATCGCTTGCAAGTAGGCCCAAATCCGCGTTTAACTCGAATAGTTCTTGCCCACTCGACTGATATTTCCCGTCAAATGCAGTTTTGAATCGACATTCCGTTACGGTCTGAACGGGCCAATTCTCGCCGGTTGCGATTTTGAGGGCGGCCGCGAATTCCTGCAAGTAAAGTCTCCAGTTACCGCGCAGATGCAAGGTTCCCCCTAACCGCAAGAGGTAAGGGAAGACCGGGTGGGCGTACCAGCGCCTTTTCACATGATGCTTCTTCGGCCACGGGTTTGGATGCAGGAGGAAATGGTGCTGCAACCGCCAGCCGGCATCGGCTGCTTGCCGCCAAATATCTACCAGGTCGGCCCGAATGAGCATCATGTTGGCGGGAGCAGGATGTTTGGATTTGCCCAGGCGCAAGGCTGATTTGTCCAGACCGACTACCAGCGCGCCAGGATAGGCGTCGGCGATTGCCAGTGTACTTTCGCCCGTGCCACAGCCGGAGTCGAAGATGATGCGTGTATTTTTCTTTTGCACAAGGTGTGCGATTTGTGCAAACGGCTCGTTACTTGATGCTCGATAGGGCCGCCTGAATTCAGTCCGCAAGTGTTTGCGCACGATTGCTTCAAGGTCGGGGTGTATCTCGCTTTGGTTGCTGTGAACCGGTGGCGAGTTGCCTTTCATGAGCCTCGGAACCAGCTATCCGACCGCAACATCACTTTGACGGAATCGAGGCTGCCGTCATTAGGGGCGGGCGCCAGGTCAAGTAAATGAGTTAGTAATTCGTAAATATGAATATTGGCAAAGGGGGGCATTTTGAAGCCGGACTTGAAGTCCGGGCCGTGCGCAATAAATGTTGCCCCCATGGAAAGCAGGTGATTGTCAAAGCCATGCGTGCTGCCGGAAATATATTCCGGTTTGACCGTCCTGTGTGAGGTGATGGCCCAGCCTTCGTCGGCAACGGCGATGATCTTGGGAAGATTTCTATCGCCGCGATAATGATATCGCCTGGGGATTTCGTCTCGGTGGTAGACCGTCCAATGCGGGTTGGCGTGCACAAGCTGGTCGTAAATTTCTTCTTCCGTTTCCTCCGCCGGATTGATCTCCGCCACCGGGTTCCAATCCACCACTTGTACCAGATCTAAATCGAGATAGTCGTCGAGATAAATAACCCGGTCAGGACTGAGGTCCGCGTGGCCATGATCGGAAACGACAAGAATGTCTACCTTCTCCAGAAGATTTCTTGTTTTCAGGCCGGCCAGCAGAAAACCGATGTCCTGGTCGGCGTCGCGGATCGCCTTTTTCACTTCATCAGATGACGTGCCAAAGTCATGGCAGGCGTCGTCGACGTTATTAAAATAAATCGTCAGAAAAAAGGGGCGTTCCGAAGGGGGAAGATCCAGCAGCTCCAGCGCTTTTTCAACCCGCTTTCGATTTGACCAGGTCGCATCGAATGGCACCTGGTAGGTAGGCTTGATGCCGTTAATGGTTGTCTCGGAACCGACCCAGAAAATCGGCGCGGTCTTGAGTCCCTGTTTTTCAGCGGTGACCCAAATCGGTTCGCCGCGCCACCAGGTTGAATCCCGTATTGCATCGCGCAGATCCAAAGCAAAAAATTTATGCCGGACGGGGTCATACATATTGTTTGCTAGAATGCCATTGTGACCCGGATACAAACCGGTCACGATGGTGTAATGATTCGGGAACGTTTTGGTCGGAAAACTGGGGATCAGGCGTTCGGCCCGTACGCCCGACCGGGTCAAGAAATCAAGGGTGGGGGTCGCCGTTTTCTCCGGAAAATCCCAACGAAGTCCGTCTATCGAAATGAGAATAACCGTTGGCGGACGTTTGTTCGAACAGGCTGTCATGGCAAACGACAGGGACAGCCAACCGGCCAGCGCTAGCAAGCACACCCTCCAGGATTGCCATTGTTTCGATCCTCGAAAGAACATCTCAGTTGAATTTGGAGTCATTGCCGTTGGCCCGATGAACCGAATTCAGACTGCAGGGCGAGAATGCCTTTTGGCTCTCCAATAATTGTGAGGCGATCACCATTGGCCAGCACACTACCGCCGCGGGGAATGAGAATATTTGAATCACGATGAATCACCGCGATGAGGGTGCCTTCCGGTAGAGTCAGGTCACGGATGACCTTGCCATTCCATCCGCCGGTCGGCAGGTCGCCGGAAATTCTTAGGGTAAGGACTCTTTCATGGCGCAGCAACAGCCGTTTCATCTCGTGTTCATTCTTTGCCTGCAGCCATTGCCGCATGAAATTTTCATCATCCACCTGTTCCGCAATTTGGGCCAGCAAACGAAGATGCTGACCGGGGTTGTCTTCCGGACTGACCAGGAAAAAGAAGGCGAATACCGGTTCATCCGTCGAATGCGCATGCATGAACTCATCCGAAATGTCAACCTTAACCCCTTGCCGTGTTCTGAAAATAGCGATTTCCGGGTGTTCCAGGTTTGGATGGCGCATGTGGGGCAGAGCAATGCCATGTGAAACCGGGGTTGCGCCAACGCGCGTGCCTTGCAAGAAGCTTTCACTGAACAGGTCGGGCGGCTCCTCTAATTTGCCGGAAAAATGCCGTGAAGCCCGGCTCACCACTTGCTCGAACGTGGTTTCATGCTCCAGGTCAAAAAACGCGGCCCTTGCAATAACCAGTTCAAACGGATCCTCCCGGCGCAGCCCCTTTTCTTTCAAAATACCCCGTAGCTCCCTGTCGAGGCCTTCGTCCCTTTGTTTACCCAGGCGTGCGAAGGTGTGGTAAATGGCGCCCTCGCGTTTGATTCTTTCATGCGCATAGATACGGTACCAGATGATGCTAACGGTGACCAGGCCAAGCGTAAAGAGGGCAGGGTAGGGCCCCATCTCCACGATCAGGAAGGCCGGTCCGATAATGCCCGCGATTTGCATCCACGGGTAGAGAGGGGAGCGATAGCCCGGATCGTACGATTCAATTCTACTTTCACGCATGATGATGACGGCGAGACAACTTAGGGCGAACAGCAGTAACTGAAAAGCACTGGCGAGTTTGGCGATTTTCGTGGCATCGAACAGCACGATGAACACGATGATGAGGGCGACCGTAGAGTAAATGGCTATTTGGGGCGTATGGTGTGAATTTAATTTACGGAAGAAAGGCGGCACCAAGTGGTCCCGGCTCATCGCTAACGGGTAACGAGAGGCGCTTAGAATGGCTGCGTTGGAGACTGAAAAAAAAGCCAGTACGGCGGCCACTGTCATGACCAGGGCGCCCCAATGGCCCTCCAGAATTTGTGCCGTGCTGGCAACCGGCGTCAGATCGTTGCTCAGTTGCGCCATCGGCAGAACACCGACCATAACAAAGGTGCCGATTCCGTAGATGAGGATCGCGGTAGCGAGAGCCAGAAACATGGCCCGCGGCAAGGTTTTTTCTGGATTTTTGACTTCTTCAGAGACGCTTGCGATATTGGTCAAGCCGACGTAGCTGATATAAACCAACCCGGCCGTGGCGTAAATCCCATTTCCGCCTGCCTGAAAAAAATCGACAAAATGTTTGGCCTTAAGATGGAGCAAGCCGGTGCCCATAAAACCGGCCAAAATAGCGAGCAGCCCAACGACCAGGACTACTTGAAAACCACCGGTTTTTTTAGCTCCAAGCAAATTGATTGAGCCAAAAATGAGAGCGAGGGCGACGGCCAGAGGGGCGATAGGCAGGTTGGGAAAAAAAATACCGATATAGGCACCCATTCCGATCAACGCGAAGGCTGTTTTAAGAGCGAGAGCGATCCAAGTGCCCAAGCCACCTATGGTCCCCATCATCGGGCCCATGCTGCGATCCAGAAAGTAGTAAATACCGCCAGCTCGTGGCATGGCGGTGGATAGTTCGGCCATGCTGAACACCGCGGGAATCAGATGCAGCGCCGCAATCATGTAGCTGACGACTATCGCCGGTCCGGCCTGCACCGCCGCGAGCCCGGGGAGAAGAAAGAAGCCGGAACTGAGTGTCGCACCCGTCGCAATGGCGTAGATCTTAAAGAGCGACAGCTCTTTCTTAAGCTGTTTTGATTTTTTTAACTGTGCCATTAGAACTCAGTGTTTGTCAGGGTTGATCAGGGTATTTCAAGAGTGTCGGCCGGGGCTTTGCTATAATAGAGATTTCTAATCTGGATAATTCATGAATTCCCTTTAGGCAAAAATCTTCACATTCGTCATGCCTGTCAAGCACATCCTCGATGAATCAGGCATCCATGGTCTGCGCTAAGGAACTGAGTTGAAATGGATGCCCAACGTGAGACCTTCCAGGTCTAAAAGCTACTCAATTGCATGCAATTTACCCAACGACTTAACTGTTTTGACCGTTCCTCAACATGGCGAGACCTGGAAGGTCTTTCTTCGGCGCCTTCTTATTTGCAACAGCCACTTTCGCGGGAATGACCCCTTTTTGTGATTTGTCAATGATTCCGGCTAAACAGCATCTTTCAGTTGCCACGTTTCTGCCTGGAAGCGCCAATTTTGAGGCGTTCAGCGTTGAACACTCCCAAGACGGCACGACGGGAGGTTCAGCACGCGGAACGTGGCGACAAGGAAGAGGTAATTCCTATTCTTGTTGGACGGAATAGCTTTTGTAAATGGTGTCTATCCACTTGTCGACCGTAATGAAATACCAGCTCCACGCCTGCCATTCCTGCTGGATTCCTTCCTTTTGGATTTCTTCCAGGCTTTTCCCTTGGTTCATCTTCCCCGTCACAAGCGAGACTGTTTCGTCCAGCATTCTGGCGTATTTCGTAAGATCCGCTTTCGTTGCCAGAGCACCATGACCTGGAATGATGGCAACATCGTCCGGGACTTTTTCCAGTATTTCCTTGACATGCTTCTTGTAGCCTTGCACGGTTCCGCCACTGTCGAGGTCGATGAACGGCAGCATGCCATTAAAGAATAAGTCTCCCATGTGAACGACATGAGAGTTCGTGAAATAGATAACGGCGTTACCGTCGGTGTGACTCTTTGGGTAGTGTACCGCTTCTATTTGTTCCCCATTCATATATATGGATAGGGAGTTGTCGAACGTTATGACGGGCCAGGTATCCGCCGGTTTGTCGGCGACCAACCGTTTTCTAACATTCTCTTGCGCAACGATGGTGGAATGAGGGTGAAAATGCGGGTTGCCGCCGGTGTGGTCCCCATGCACATGCGTATTGAGAAGATACTTCGGACTGGCACCGCCGAGCTTTTCGATGGCGGCGCTGATTTGGTCAACGACCGGCGGCATTTTTGAGTCAACCATTACCACCCCGTCATCACCGACCGAGAGGGCGATATTGCCACCGGTGAAAGTGTCAGGCTTATCGTCGGCGCCAAACACCATGTAAATGTTGCCGGCCACCTTCCTGGTCATGAGAGTTGGCGCGGATGATTGCCGCACCCAGGTGGAGCCAGCGGTTATTGCAACAATGCCGGCAAGAATAAGCAAGTAGGTTTTCTTCATCGTTTCCCTCCGAAGGTTAGTCCCAAAATGTTAAGTCGCGAAAATTATAGCTGTCAGGCCGACCAAGAGAGGAATCTTTGTTTTTCTGAAGCATTAGCCGCTCAAAAAAGGTCGACCTTCTTTGCGCTGGCACAGCCAGAAGGTTTCTCGTTCCTCAAGAAATGGTGGACTTAACTTTGGTCAATGAATAATTTTAGCAATATAGACATCATGGCGTTTGCAGGCAACTCAAAAATAGAATGACCAATCATCCGGGATCGTTGTCGAAGCGAGGGGGGAAGTGAATTTTTTCAAAATGAACGAAAAGTTAACCGGTAACGTGTGTTTCGGAATCCGCACGAATAGCCTTTTGCCCCTAGTCTTGAATAACTCTCACGCGGTATTCACGGTTACGAATTCTTAACAAAAAGCTATTTGATTCCGCGTGCGGAAATGCCTATTTTAGCACATGAGGATTTGCATGTTAGGGGAGAACAGCAAGATTCCAATCATTCTTCGGATTGTCTTGTTCACCGTCTTTTTCCGCCCAATCATTCCAAACGCTTCAGCCTCTGATGAAAAAACTCAGAAACTTGCGGATGAAGGAATCCGGTTAGCCTACAACCTGGACTTCGATGAAGCGACCCGGAAGTTTAACCAACTGATCGAATTAGAGCCAGAGAACCCACAAGGCTATCTGCTGCAGTCGGTTAGTTTCTACTATCGCTACCAGCTTGCGGAAAACCACAAAGCCTTCGGAAAGGAATTTCTGGCCCTTTCAAAAAAGACAATCCGCAAGGCTGAACGTCTTCGGTCCGCACCGGATCGGAAGCTAGACGCCATGTTCTACCTCGGCACCTCCAACATGTATCTTGCCGCCTATTACGGCTGGGAATCGAGATGGGTAAAAGCGTTTTGGTACGGCCGCAAGGGAATCTCTTACCTGGAGAAACTGGTCGCGCGCGATCCGGATTATTATGATGCCTACCTCGGGTTAGGTCTTTACCGCTACTATACCGACATCCTGCCGAAGTTAGCCAAGCCGGTTACCTTTCTTCTCGGGCTGCATCCGGATAGAGTGCAAGGCATTAAATATCTGGAATTGGCGGCACAAAAAGGCACGTACTCGCGTGCGGAAGCGTTGCTCTTTCTGGGAAGTATTTATCTCTACATCGAAAAAGATTACCGCAAGTCATTGGTTTATCTGGAGGAATTGTCAAACCTCTATCCTGAAAACGCTAGCTATCTGATGTTGCTCGGTGAAAATTATGAAAAATTGAAGCTCAAGGATTTGGCTCTGGAAACGCTGAAGAAGCTGGTGTCGGATCCGGACGCTACCCGGTTTCCGGTTCTCGTGATCAGTTCGTACTTTCGTCTCGGGAACCTGTACTACAACAAGAAAGATCTGCCCAAGGCGATTCGAAATTATCAGGAGGCTTTGCGGCATGCTTCCCAGTCGACGGGTAATATTCGGTGGGTTTTTGCTTTGGGAAATCTGAATCTGGGCCGGAGTTTTGACCTGCTTGGCCGTCGTAAGGAGGCCGTGCAGTACTATCGAAAGGTAAAAAAATCAGACCACAAACATGCCTATGAAGAGGCGCGCAAGCGGCTGGAAAAACCTCTCAAGAAAACCCGGGTGGCCTCCAACTCCAAGAACTATGATGAGATCATTGACATGTACCAATCCGCGATTGCGGAAGCTAAGGACGTGAGTGGCAGCGCTGACCCGATCAGCATTCCCGAGTTGTATTATTTTGTGGGGAAAAAATTTTACGAACGTCAGATCTACAATTTGGCTATCCGTAAACTGAGCAAGGTCGCGGCCATGCCGGATGTTGAACCGGACTGGATTAAGCCGTGGGCACGGTTTTATTTGGGGCAGTGCTATGTTCATACGGGACGTTGGGATGAGGCCCAACACGCCTTTGAACTCGCCTACACTGAAGGCGATACCGACCTGAGAGCGAAGATTGACGGTGTCAGGGCCAGGCTGCCAGAGCAATTGGCGAATTAAAGAGAAGTCGGCGAGAACGTCCTGGAGCAAGCCCGCCGTTCTTTCTTGACAGTCCCACCTGAATTATTCAAATTCCCAGGATGGATTGCACACAGTCAGATTTCGAGCAGCATCCAATCGTCTTGTTTGATGGTCTTTGCACCCTCTGTACCGGGGCGGTTGTCTTCATCATCAAAAGGGATTCGCATGCACGGTTTCGCTTCGCCGCGTTGCAATCGGATCCGGGTAAAAGGTTGATGGAGAAATACAAAATAGACCGCCTGTCGGCTCCCTCTATCTCTCTTCTAACTGGCCCGGACCAATCCCTGAGCCAGAGTGATGCCGTACTCGCAATCGCCAGACACCTCGACGGACACTGGCGGATGTTGTACTGGGCACGGGTCGTTCCTCGAACTTTGCGCGATTGGTGCTATCAACAAGTGGCACGCCACCGTTACAAGATTTTCGGCCGGCGTGAGGCTTGCATGCCGCTAACCCCGGAAATTGAACAGCGCTTCATCGGGGAGGTTTGATGGAAAAAGGAGTGACGGTCCGGCCTAACCGTCCGCGGGGGTACTTTTTTTCAAAATGCGGCGGCGCACCAGCATGGTGAGACTGACGGCGGCGCTCATCCAGGCGGCAATGCGAAACACCCAGTAGAGCTGCATACCCGCAACATGAGCTTCCGGCGCCCAGAGGCGAACCGAAAAGGTGATGACGAGAAGCGCGAAGGTAATACAAACAAATAAATAATAGCGTTCTTTACGTTTGATTCCCAGCACGCCAAATGCGACAAGATGAACAGCGAAAAGGACGATGAGTCCGGCGACTAACCAATCAGGCATCGATATTTCCTTATAGTTCGGTTGAAATTTAATCAAAATATAACAATCTAATACAGTTTGTCAAACGGTTGTCCCCGCGGGTGAGCCAAGGGCGGTGCATTTTGCGGCTGCCGGCGTTTGCGGGGCTTGCAACTTATGGGATTGGTTGCTATTTTGTAAAGAGTTCGGCACTTGTCATTCGAAACCAAACATGGTGAGAATTTGGCGGTTATGAGCGGAAATAATCTCTTATCGTTTTCTCCAAAACAATTTGTTCTGTTCTTGCGGGAGCATCGCATCAGGCGGTGCCATTTCGTCCATGATCCTGAAAGCGGTGCGGTACACACGTCACATCCGCTGCTGCAACCGCTGGCCGACTTTCTGCGGTCGGACAAGCGGGATTTTATGCAACACGAGGGTTTGTTCTTGCAGGTGACCAGGCAGCTTGATATTCTGCAAGGTGCTTTCGTACACAAAACGGTTCGCGGCGCCGGCGCCGGCGGTTTGCGCTTCTGGCATTATGAAACGGTGGAAGAATTTCTACGTGATGGATTGCGGCTTTCCAAAGGGATGACCCGCAAGAATGCGCTGGCCGGCCTGTGGTGGGGTGGCGGCAAGGGTGTTATGGCGGACAACCCGGCGGTCGACAAGCGTGACCCGGCTGTGCGGCAATCTATCTTCAAAGAGTACGGTGAGCTGATGTCCGCGCTTCGGGGTTGCTATGTTACGGCGGAAGACGTCGGTACAAAAGT
>Ga0114931_10011555_pt1 | contig 10411 bp, 5 predicted proteins | sample 2SBtaG_FD_89579 | JGI IMG/M metagenome (GOLD analysis project Ga0114931, IMG submission 89579) | Deep subsurface microbial communities from Kolumbo volcano to uncover new lineages of life (NeLLi) - 2SBTROV14_V59a metaG | ecosystem: Environmental > Aquatic > Marine > Volcanic | place: Kolumbo... | reverse complement strand
TGGCTGTTGTTTTTAATATTGCCTCAAATAAATATTGGAAAGATTTATTGCATTTGTTCATTTTACAAAAAAATAATTGTTTTGCCCCAAATAGTCTTGCCTTATTATTTTTAAAAAACTAAAGTTTCTCATTAAAAATCAGGTTCATTGCTTTTTGACGAAACTCTTGCACTATCAAGAAACTTGAACTATCACAACAATAAAAGGCAAAACGATTATGGGCAAAACTATTACAAAATTTATCATTTGGCTGTTGTTTTTAATATTGCTTCAAATAAATATTGGAAATATTTATTAGCGTTTGTTCATTTAAATAAATATAATCTTTTTGCCCCAAATAGTCTTGCCTTATTATTTTTCAAAAAATTAAAGTTTCTCATATAAAATCAGGTTCGTCGCTTTTTGACGAACCTTTGGCATATTCAAGTACAAATCGTTTGCAATGAACTTGTTTTAAAAAGGCCTCCCGTTTTGAAAGGCCTTTTTCATTTCTGGCAAACGTCGCCTGTATTTTTAAGCAGCAGGGAACGCACCTATTCATTTAACCGGGTAAGCCGGTTTTTGGGGAAAGATAAATGGATGTTCTTTGATTTGCTTCATCAGAACTTTGATCCCTGTTTCAAGCTGTTTGTCTACACCCTGCATCCTGGAAGCCGGATCGTTTTCTACCAGAATATCCGGGTCCGCGCCGTGGTTTTCCACCAGCCATTTCCCCTCACGCCCGTAAAAGGAATTGTTGGATTGGTAAACCGTGCCGTTGTCGATAGTCTTTTGCGCATTGACAATTCCAACTAATCCGCCCCATGACGGCACACCAATGACTGTTCCCAGCTTTTCCGCTTTGAAATGTTCAACAAACGCCTCACCATCCGAGCCGTTGTACTCGTTGGTCAGGACGACCAGATGTGCGTTGGATGTGCTGCCCGGGTAACGAAAGGATTCCATGTTATGCAGACAATTATAGGCAACCATTTTGCGTTCCAGCTTGTCGATTGCAAAATACTCGGTCCAGCCGCCGCCATTACCGCGTACATCGATAATAAGTCCCTTTTTATATCGAAACGCGCGCCAGAATTTATCAAACTGCGCGACATTTGATGAACTCATTGCCGTGAGATGTATGTAACCAATGTCACCGTGACTTTCTTTTAGCACGGTATGAATATTATCCGCCAGCCAGCGATTGTACCGCAAGGAATATTCGGACCAGGTGGGTTTTATTCTGTACGTCTTTGCTCCTTCCGGCGACGGTTTGCGATTCGCCGTCAGCGATATCTTTTGCCCTTTCACAACCTGCAGGTATTTGTATGGATTTTCGGGATATTTAATTTCGCGGCCGTCAATGGAAATGAGATAATCTCCTTCGGCAATATCAAAATCCGGACGAACCAGCGGCCCGGTTAATTTGCGATTATACTCGGTTGGCCCAAAGATTTCATGTAATTTATAGTAGCCGCTTTTCGACGGCTGAAGTTCTGCTCCCAGAAAGCCAGTATGCACAATATTGTCCGGTTGTTTTTGCGGGCCATCGTCGCCGCCAAAAATATACGTATGCGACACACACAACTCGCCGACCATTTGACTGAGAAGCCAGTTCAAATTTGAGCGCGAATGAATCTGCGGTAAATAAGAGCGATAGGTTTCACCCATCTTTTTCCAGTTCCGGCCGTGCATATTCGGATCGTAGAAAAAGTCCCGGTACCAGCGCCAGGTGTCATTGAAAATCTGTGTCCATTCTTTGTGCGGGTTGACGTGGTAAATCATATTGTCGAGAGAAATTTGCTTTCCCAATTTTTTAGATGAAAATGCTTTTTCCACTTTTTCAACGTAATAAGCGTTCTTCTTTTTTATAATCATTTGTTCCCGGTTGGAGGACATTTTCCAGTCGCTGATTTTTTCGTCGAGAGAAACTTTTTTTTCGTCCTTCATATTGAAAATATGCAGGTTAAATTTATCACTCCCTTTGGGCGTAAAAATTTGGTCGAATTCGTCTTCACCAAATCTATCCACAGAAGCCCAGGTGACATATCCCTTGCCCGCTTTCAAATAAAAGTAATTTCCTCCCTTAACTGGCAGCGGAAAAATGCGGGACATAATATTCTTCGTGTCAATCCTGAACGGTTCGTCTTTTTGCTGCTTGTTCTCTTCTCCGTCTTTGATAAAAGGCGGTTTCTGGCCTGCTTTTAGTTGCACAACCATGACTTTAACCGGATCGGGAATGATATGATCATCCTCGAATACATCCATCTGCACATTAAAGTTGCGGTAGGAAAGAAAATACAAATAATCCCCATTGGCATCGAAGGAAGGATTCAAATTGTCATAAAAATTGTCGGTAACAGGAAATCGCTTTTTCGTTTCAATATTATAAAGAAAGATTTTGCTGTTTCTGTTGTTCTGAACGAAAGAATAAGCCACCCATTTGCTGTCCGGCGACCAGGTGTAATCGCTGATTTCCCAGTAAAATTCATCATTCTTTAATTGGTTCGACGAATCAATTTTAACCAGCTTTTTGGAATTGATATCAATGTAATAAAGCGTAAAATCTTTTGTGCCGAAAAGAATTTTCTTGCTGTCCGGCGACCACTCGAGATGGTAGAGCGTCGTTTTTAAATTTTTTGTGAGGGAAATCCAGTCTGCTCCTGTTTTCAGGTTTTTGATATACAGCTCATATTCGCCTGATTTATCGGAAAAGAAGGCAATCCATTTTCCATCCGGAGAGATTTGCGGATAACGTTCGCGCGTACCGGGACTGTCAGTAAGATTTCGTGTTTCTTTTTCCTTGTCCGTAGGCACAAGAAAAACATCACCGCGAGCAGCGAAAACCGCCGTATCTCCATCATCAGTAACGGACATAGAGTGTATATATTTATTAGGATTTATTGTCCGATTTGCTAACTGCCAATTGTCCGTCGGAATTTGGACATCTATTTTTTGAGATCGACCTGTGGTTGTGTTTAAAATGTATAAAAAGCCGGAGTGAAGGTAAATGATCCGCTCTCCGTCTGTCGAAGGACGGCGCACATCGAAATCATCATAGTTTGTCACGCGGATGATTTTTTTACCGGCAAAATCATAACTGTACAGATTGGCAATGCCGTTCTTGCCGCGGTCGGAGACGAAATACATTTTGTTCCTGATCCACATCGGATAGCTGTTTTTGCCGACGTAATTTGTCAGTTTTTCAAATTTATTGTTCTCAAAATTATAAAGCCAGATGTCCTGAAAATTTCCACCTTTGTAGCGTTTCCAATAATAGTCTTCGCGCCCGCGACGGTTATAGACCATTTTTCTTCCATCAGGGGAAAATGAGCACAGAACGCCGCGGGGAATGGGAAGCTTTTCCGGCATTTTCCCGTCCGGTGTAACGGCGTAAAGTTTAGTAATGGGCCGATAGGTGTTTTCATAAGAAGATCGAAAAACGATTTTTGACCCATCCGGAGTCCAGGCCACCACGCGGGAACTGCGGTAGGTGAGACGTTTTGGCGTGCCACCGGTAATGGGCATGAGATAGACATTCGTGCCGCCATTGTAATTACCGCTGAAAGCGATCAACTTTCCATCAGGGGAAATTTGCGCGGCGTATTCGGTACCGGGATGCGTTGTCAGTCTCGTGGCCAATCCGCCGGAATCACTCACCAGCCACAAATCATTTTCAAAAGTAAAAACAATTTTATCACCGCGAATGGCCGGATAGTCCATAAAACGGCCGTCAACAGCGGCAAAGAGGGATGCTTGAAAACAAAGAGTGAACAGAATCCACAACAAATTCTTTTGCATGATCTTTTCCTTTGTAGCAAAAATAAATATCGTCTTCACCTGACGAGGAACATCTTGTTCGTCCGGCTGGAATTATAGGTGTCCAATTTAAGAAAATAAACGCCGCTTGGCAACTGTTTCCCTGAAAATGAAATCGTGTAACTTGCGGCATTTTTTTGTTCATCCACCAGGGTCGCAACATGTTGGCCGCGGAGGTTAATAATTTTCAAAACAACATGCCCGCTCCCATCGTCGTTCATCAAAAAATACAGTAATCTTGCTCGGGCAGCAAAACCTCAGTTACTGGTGGAAAAAAAGATCCTCGGAGTAAAATAAAGCATATCTTAACAATAGGATAAAGCGACGGGTACGCACCCTGGTGCAAGGCTTTCAGTGTGCCGGAGTCCATAAAGTCATTTGGGACGGCTGGGATGACCATAGGCAGGGGACAAGTTCGGGCGCTTGTTTTTGCCGACTGGAAACAGGTGGAAACGTACAGACACGGCAGATGGTGCTCATGCGCCAAGTGTTCCCTCGCTGTGAAGCCGGACACCCGTAGTCCCTGACGAGACATCCGGCTTCTGGTCAGGCTCTGTTACGCCTGGCTATTTACGCCGCCAATTTATCGGAATCACACCGATGCACACATCCGGGTTGCCGAGTTTGTTGGAGGTGAATTCGACGCTCTTGCCGAACAAATCCCAGCCCACGTGGGAATGCGCGCCATGGCCATAGGTCCTGTGGCCAGTCGTCAGAACTCTCTTTTCCGTTGTTTTGGCGTCGAACAGGGCAATGATGCCGTGCCAATTGTCGCCGGCAACCCAGCGGCCATCAGGGCTTCCGGAGGAATGCCACCAGTTGACTTTGGATAGCTCCTTCGCCTCCACGCCGGGAAGCCACGCGCCGGCACCGACGATGCGAATTTCGCCGGTTTTGATGTCGAGCACTTTGACATCGCCTTCTTCCGGCCGAAAGCCGCCGATAAAAGTAACCTGGTCGTTGACCCACCAGCATTCATGCGTGGCCAGCTCGCCGGGTTTTTGATAAAAGGCCGGAACCGGCGTTTTGGTGATCACATTGACGAACCAGATTCGCACGTGCGGAGGTTCGTCAGTATCGAGCGGCGCCGTGTCGTTGCCGTAAGAGCCGTTGAACATGAGCAAATCCGGCCGCGTCCAGCTAAACTGAATGTGCCCCCCGCACTGCACCGGCGGCTTGGCGACTGTTTCTATGGTGCCCGTTCCGATGTTTGCCACAGCAATAGTCTGCTGCCCCTTGAGGGTGTAGCCAAAACTCACCAGTGAAGCGTCCGCATTTTCGTTTAATCCGCCAAAAAGCGAAGCTCCGGCAGGCAGATCGCAAATCTTTGTTTCATTAATGCTGACTTGCAATTTGGGAGAATGGCCTATCGTGATTTTCCATTGGTAAATCGCGTTTTCTCTGGCCACATACATTCTGTCGCCCAGCCGCGATGCCACCGGTGAGTGGGCTGAGGCATCCTGCTCGCGATTCAGGCGCACCAGCTCACCGGTTTTGGCGATATAGCCAAACACTTCGGAGCGACCGGTCCTGTTTGACATGAACAGCATCATCCGCTCGCCAAGCCAGCAGCGATTGTGAAAGTACAGGTTGGTGTCGCTGGCCTTGTCCGTGGTGATGAAAATAATTTTAGCACCGCTGGTCGGGTCGATTACTACTTTTTGTTCGGATGGATAGATTTGGCATTCCCAGGTTCGGGCAAAAACAGATGCTGTGTAAAAAAAGAAAATGGAAAAGAAAACCAATTGGATCTGTGACCGGGTTGTTTTCATGAGCTGACCTTTCTTTTGAGTAGTAATTTTTTAAAGCAATTTTCGCAACTGATCACCAGGAGTCATTCAGAAGGAATCTTGTAAAGGAAACGCTGGAATTGGAATCTTTATAATTTAATCGCCTGGCCAACAAGATTCTTCCTGAATGACACAAAAGTTAAATTTTCTTTAAAAGTTGGCAATCTGAAAAAGTCCGATAGATCTAAAAAAATGACACTGAACAGCAGAGACAAGGTGATGATTGATTTTAGATTCATTGTTACTGTCCTTTCTATTATGTATTCTCCCCCCCCGCGCATACGGAACAGGGGTTGCAACCCCTTGTTCTGATGAAGACCTCAAAGGTCTGCAAGACCTTTGAGGTCTATGGAGATATGGTCATCACTTAAGCAAGAATCGCAAACACCCGGAGCCTCAAAAAACGAGGCATCCGGGGTTTTTCGACAGTCTCTTGAAGTCTATGGAAATAGCGTATCTTAAGAGGTCATGAGACTGTCGGAAAAGTGAGCGACCCCGGTTGTCCGAAGGACACCGGGTGTCATAATTGCCCGGCAGCAAACACCCGGAGCCTCAAAAAACGAGGCATCCGGGTTTTTCGACAGTCTCCATGCTCGTTCCGCCGCTCGGCGGCGGAATGCCTCCGGGACGCTCTGCGTCCCGATTCGATTCCTGGACTCGGAGCGTCCTGCGACCCACTCTGACAAAGACCGCCTGAGCGACAAACTCTGCACATTTGGAACAAGGGGTTGCAACCCCTTGTTCTGAACATAATTCCGACAACAGCGAAATGCCAGCGCTGGATAAAAACAATCAATTTCCAGGAGTACAGCCCCTTTATGGGCTGCAACGCATAAAGGCGTTGCACTCCTCGTTTTCACATAATCTGGCTGCGGGATACTGGTGTTGCCCTCTGTACTCGTTCCGCCGCTCGGCGGCGGAACGCCTTCGGGACGCTCTGCGTCCCGATTCGAGCCCTGGACCCGGAGCGTCCTGCGGCACACCCTGACAAAGACCGCCGGAACGACAAACTCTGCACATTTGGAACAAGGAGTTGCAACCCCTTGTTTCAATGTGCCGGAATTAGAGCCGGCAGTTTGATCTTGCTGTAATAAGCCTCAATCAGCGCATCCAGCACATCTGTTATTAATTTCTGAAAGTGGTTGCCAAGCAAAAACTTTTGATCTCTTGGAAATTTAGCCAGAACAGGAATACAGTATTTTAACAAATCATAAGTTTTTGTAATAATGACCGCTTTTTCTGCCATGACAACCCACCTCATAATTTTAAAAAATATTTTTTCTGGGGCACTAGCCCCAGACCCCCACTCTAAAAAATTAAAAAGATAAAAAACTAAAAAACGCCAAAGTTAAGCCCTGACGCAACGGAACCCGCTGTTGGTGTACCTGATCCAGGGGTTGATCCAGACGCGATAGGCGCAGCGCAGCCTGTTCGCTTCATAGTCCCAGGAGCCGCCGCGCAGCACACGAGAGCCGCCTTTTTCCGGGCCGCGAGGATTGTGTGTGGGTTTTCCGGTTTTTTCTCTTTCTTTTTCACACTGCTGGTAATAGTCATTTCCATACCAGTCGTAGCACCATTCCCAGACGTTGCCGGCCAGGTCGAAAATTTTTCCCTCGCCGACCTCACCTGGTGTTGCTCCTGACGGATAACTGCCGACGCTCGTCGTCTGCCCAAGATTGTCGTTAAAATTGGCGCGCGTTTTATCCGGCGGATCATCGCCCCAGGGGTATTCTCGACTCGCACGGGCGCGTGCGGCAAACTCCCATTCTGCTTCCGTGGGCAGACGCAAGACAGCCGCTTTTGTGTCATGCGCATGACCCCATTGTTCGCCATAGGTCAGCGTCCACCAGCGGCAGTAAGCCATGGCTTCATACCAGCTCACGCCGACCACCGGCGCCAGCGGGCGGTTCTTACCCCATTTTTCATCCAGCCAGTAACGCGGCAGTTTTTCTTTCAGCTCATTGTTTAAAAAATCCCGCCCATCAAAGGAGAAATCGCTCTCATCGTCATGCCAGTATTCTTTTTTCTCGTAGCCGCCCTGGCGGATAAACTCGGCAAACTCTTTGTTGGTTACCGGATATTGGCTGATCCAATAGGGCGACAGCGTCACCGGATGGATCGGTTTTTCTCTATCATTTTTCGTGCCCCCCATTTGAAACGGCGCTTTTGCTTCCAGCCGCACCATCGGCGGGTCGCTCACGTCGATACGCGGCTCGTCCATGCGGGCGAGGGCGTCACTGCAGGTGAGGAAAAGGGGTGGCGTATCATAGCTTTTATCGCGTTTGGCCGCCATGCTTTTGGCGACGCTCTGCTGCAAGGATTTAATGACGCCGCCTTTTTCATAAAAACCGTTCAAATCCGACATGGTCGCGCCGATGACATCGACGACGCGCGCATCTTTTGTGTCCGCAATGTCTCTTGTCCATTGTCCTTGCAGCTTTTTGAGAAAGTTGCGCTTGCCTCGTGCACGACAAAACAAGAGCCGGACCACTTCTACCCACAAGTCCGGTTTTTTCAAGGCTGTATCGGACCAGAATGAGAAAATTTCCTCGACATCAAATTCGTACAAATAAACGGCTGCCAGGTACTCTTGCAATGAACGATGGGTGAAAGCAAAAAAGTCGCCACGGTAAACGAGCACGCCGAGATCGTTGTCGGCGAATTCAAGAAACCGTCGTGCAAAATCACGCAGGCTCATGTTTTTAATATCCGGATGCAATTCCCGTTCTTTCATCGCCTGCAAAACGCGCTCCGGCGTAATGCTGACGCTGCCCTGCTCATTACCGTGCGTGTGAAAAGCAATGGATTGCAGGATTGGCGAGTAATCCTCGTAACCCCAGACAAGAAGTTCATCCTTATTGACTGCTATCTCAAAGCGCGGCTTGTCCGCGCTTATCCCCAAAGTGGGATCAGTGCTGCGCTGTAGCAGCAGCATGTCATAAAAAACGCTATAAAGATCGAGTCTCTTTTTCGGCAGCACCGTGTGTTTTTTGTGCATCAGAATCATCACCGTGAGATAGAGCGGATTGACGGCGAATTCCTGCGCCGCTTCCGACATCTCCAGGGCGTCGATAAAGGCGGCGGCATCTTTTGTCGCCGCGGGGCGGTCTTTTACGTGAAAAATAGCAAAAAAGTTTTTCACAAAATATTTGCTTTGCTCAAGCGTTAATTCCTGCAGCCGATAATGTTCAAAACCAAGAGCCTGAATCAACGCCTCATTGACAGCAATTGGCCTGGAGGTGAGGATGATGGAACGCTCCTCTGTTTGCATGTTGTGCAACACCTGAACCAGTTTGCTCCGAAGTTTTATGGAAGGGATTTCGTCCAGACCGTCAAAGATAAATTGAATCGGCTGCGGACAATTTTCAATAGCGCTTTCAGTGAGATCCTCTTTGTCGTAAAGATTTTCCTGCCAATAATGACAAACGTATTTTAAAAGTCCTTTTTGCGCCTCTTTTAAAGGCTGGTCTTCCCGGACAAAGTCGGCGATACGATCAAGGCGTACGAACAGGGGAATGGGCGCCTCTTGTCCGTTGTCAAGTCTCTCAAATAATTTCAAGGTCAGCAAGCGCATGGCGGTGGTCTTGCCCATGCCGGCATTGCCGACGAGAAGAGCCGAGCACGGCGCTTGTACAAGCTCGAAAAGCGGTTTGCGCTTTATCGATTCTTCGACAAGGCGCTGCAATGTCGACAACACTGTTACGTCCGGTATCTTTCGTTTTTCCGCGATGGCGTGCACGGCTTTTTTAAATTGTTCCGGTGTGTTAAGCACATCCTCTTTATTGGCGATATCTTCAAACGCTTTAAGAATAGACAGGATATCGTCATCCTCCTCATCATCAGCAGCATTCTTCAAAGCTGTCTGATGGTTCTCCTGCAGTGTACTCCAGATGAGGTCTTTGATTGTATCAACATATTTTAAAAACTGAAGCTGCCGAGGGTCGATATTTTCCCTCTTTTTAAAAACAGACAATTCGCGCACCCGCTGCCCGGCCTCCATCTCAAAAAAGACTCTTTTAAGATCGAGCTGTTCCGGTCCCTGGTAGCTGCCGCCAATGTGTTTTATGGAAACTTTATCCAGACCCTGCCTCTGAAATGCCTTGTAGAGGCGGCGCCAGTTGAGAGGTTTTGAGGGCTTTTCATCTCTTTCCGCTTTATCTACAATCTTTTTTTTAATGGCACGAATGTCTTGGGCCATTGCGCTCGTATTGGCTTCAATGTGGAGCAAAGCCTGAATTCTTTCCCGCTCCACCAGCACCGCTTCGCATTCGCGAATATGCCCCATCTCCTGGCGTAGCTTATTGGCAAATGCCCGGACGACCTCCCGCGGTGCGGTTTTGTCCTCTGCTAATGGAATTGTGGAAATCAAATCAATATCCGGCTCCGGTCGCAACAGCGTCAATTTTGCCATCTGCTCTGTGGCTGCAGTGTACTCAAAAAAACGGTTGTTTTTGCTTCCATACTTGTCGCCGTATTTTTTTTCATACCAGGCCACCGTGCTGTTAAACGCCTTTTCATAAGCTTTTTGAAGATCGTTTTTATTGCCTTTTAGAAATTTCAGCAACTCTTTCAATCCGGTTGAAGTAGCAACGGATGTGACGATGGCGATGAAATCAATCATGATAAATTTCCTTTTTTAGAGTCAAGACCTTAGACCTCCGAGGTCTGGTCCACCCGGAGCCTCAAAAACGAGGCATCCGGGGTTTTTTATGCTCGTTGCCTGCGTCTCAGACGCCAGCGGACGCTGAGCGTCCTGCGGCACATTCTGACAAAGCTCGCCGGAGCGACAAACTCTGCACATTTGGAACAAGAGGGTTGCAACC
>Ga0114931_10011554_pt1 | contig 10411 bp, 11 predicted proteins | sample 2SBtaG_FD_89579 | JGI IMG/M metagenome (GOLD analysis project Ga0114931, IMG submission 89579) | Deep subsurface microbial communities from Kolumbo volcano to uncover new lineages of life (NeLLi) - 2SBTROV14_V59a metaG | ecosystem: Environmental > Aquatic > Marine > Volcanic | place: Kolumbo... | reverse complement strand
GAGGGTGCCGTGCATCATCGTGTAGCCCACCACCAGCGCCGGCTCGATGGGTGCCGAGGGGGCGATGCGAACGCCCAGGAAGAAGGCGGCCCCCAGGGCGTTGGGCGTGGCCAGGGGATGGCCGGCCAGACTGTCCCAGATGAGGAAGAACAGGGCGATCACGAAGGCACCCAGGACGCCGGCGGCAATGCCTTCGAGGACCCAGGAGGGGGCGTCGATGTCGTCGAGGGAGGTGCGCAGCTCCCGCTGCGCCAGCACCTGTTTGGTGGACATGGCGTTGGGTTCTCCGCCTGGTGCCGCCCGCCCCTTGCTCTGCTGCGCGAAAAGGGCTCGACCGAGGCCACTCCCGGGACGGACGGCTTGCGCGCGGCCCCGGGCTCACCCGGCTCTTTCCATTGGATGCCGGGGCGGTCCTCCCGGTTGCCCCGGGCCATGGGGCCCCGGGGGCCCGTGCTGCTAGGCTTCTCCAGGCCCCGGGGAGGATCCGAGCATGGCCACCACAGCCTTCACGCTGATCGATGACGACGAGGCGAAAACCCTCCAGGCAACGCTCCTGGACGAGCGGGTCCTGCTGGCGCCGGAGGTCCTGCGGGAGGCCCTTGGCTGGGAGCTGCGCGACCAGGGCCTGTGTCGCGGCCCGCTCTGCGTGCCGGTAGCCGATCCGGAGCACCTCGCTCCAGGCGGACGGATCGACCTCTGCCAGCTGGCAGAGGTCCTGGGGCGGCCGCTGGCCCTGGCGGCCCGGGAAGGGGTCGCCGTGCTGGGAACCGCGGCTCCCGAGCGCGCCAGCCGGCTGGCGAGCCTGGAGGCTCCGGACTTCAGCCTGCCCGACCTCGAGGGCAGGCTGCACACCCTCGCCGAGCAGCGAGGCAAGAAGGTGCTGCTCATCGCCTACGCCTCCTGGTGAGGCTGCCGGGAGGACCTGCCGGTCTGGCAGGCGCTCTACGAGGAGCTGGGGGGGAAGGGCTTCGTCCCCATCACCGTGGCGCTGGACCGCTGCGCGGAGGATCCGCGCCCCTTCATCGAGCGGGCGCAGCCCACCCATCCGAGCCTGATCGACACCGAGCACCGCCTGGCGGAGCTGTATCACGTGGTGAACGTTCCCACCTTGATCTGGATCGACGAGAACGGGCGCATCTGCCGGCCCCAGGACGCCCAGTTCGGCACCGACACCTTCACGGCCTTCCACGGCAAGCACTCGGCACCCTATCTCGACCTCCTGCGCCGCTGGGTCCAGGAGGGGGCTGGAGCCCTCCCGCCGGAGGAAGTGCGGCAGCACCAGCTCGTTCCGAGCCCCGAGAGCCAGCAGGCGCGCAGTGAGCGCCGCCTGGCCTGGTGGCTCCAGGAGCACGGCCACGCGGAGGCCGCTCGCACGCACTTCGAGCGCGCCGCCCAGCTGGCTCCCCGGGACTGGACGATCCGCCGGGGCTCCATGCCGATCCTCGGCCAGAACCCTTTCGGTCCCGAGTTCTTCGCCCTGGCCGAGGAGGGTGCGCCGGAGTACCCGATGGAGGCCCTCACCCCGACCCGCCAGACATCGCCCACGGGCTGAGACCCGCGCCGGGCGGTCTCGGCCCGAGCAACGCCCTTCCCCCTGCGCCCGTGGGAGATCTCCGATGCCCGACGCCCAGCCGACCTTCGCCTTCGACCCGCTGGACGAAGCCGTCCGCCGGGACCCCTTTCCCCTCTATGCGCGGGGCCGCCGGGAGCTTCCGGTCCTTCCCCATCGGGGACTGCCGCTGCGGCTCTTCTCCGTCTTCCGCTACGCGGACTGCCAGGCGATCCTGCGCGACGATCGTACCTGGTCCAACGACTTCCAGACGCTTGCCGGACTCGACGAAGCCGAGCTGCCGCCCCCCAGCATGCTAGGCATGGACGGGGCGGAGCACCACCGCCTGCGCAGCCTGGTGAACAAGGCCTTCACCCCCCGCATCGTCAAGCGCCTGGAAGAGCGCATGGCACAGATCGCCGACGATCTGGTGGCAACAGCCGTGGCGGCGGGAGAGGTGGACCTGGTCCAGGCCCTCACCTACCCCCTGCCCGTCACCATCATCGCCGAGATCATCGGTGTGCCCGTTCGCGACCGGGAGCAGTTCAAGCAGTGGTCCGACCAGGCGGTCGCCCTGCTGGGGGCCGGCTTCTTCGGCGCCATCGATCCGGAGCGGCTTCGCCGCCAGCGCGCCCTGCTGGACGAGATGCACGCCTACTTCGTTCCCCTGGCGGAGGAGCGCCGGCGAGACCCCCGGGAGGACCTCATCACCGGCCTGGTGCAGGTGGAGCACGAGGGCTCCCGGCTCTCCCACGAGGAGATGCTGGCCATGCTCACCCTGATCCTGGTGGCGGGCAACGAGACCACCACCACCCTGATCGGAAACGCGGTGCTGGAGCTGCTGGCCCATCCCGACTCCCTGCGGCAGCTCCGGGAGGACCCGGCCCTGCTGCCAAGGGCCATCGAGGAGGTGCTCCGCTTCGCGTCGCCGGTTCAGTTCGATCCCCGGCGCGCCACCCGCGACCTGGAGCTGGGGGGCCAGCCCATCCAGGAGAACGACATGGTGCTGTGCTGGCTCGGCTCGGCCAACCGGGACGAGGAGGTCTTCGAGGAGCCCGACCGCTTCGACATCCGCCGGGCGCCGAACCCCCACCTGGCCTTCGGCTTCGGCGTCCACTACTGCATGGGATCCAACCTGGCCCGGCTGGAGGCCGAGGTGGCCCTGCGAGCGCTGCTGCAGCGCGCGCCCCACTGGGAGCGGGCCGGCTCCGACCCCCTGCCCCTGCACCCGAGCCCGGTCTTCCGCGCCGTGACGAAGCTGCCCCTGCGCCTGGCCTGACGCGGCCCCGACGCCCGCTCTTCCGGACCCGCCCGAGAGAGGGGTGGACAGGGCTCGCAGGGCTCAGGCTGTGGCGGCCGCCGCAGCCCGGCCGGCGCGGCGGCCGAAGAAGCTGCCGTCGCCCAGGGAGAGGCCACTGGAGTAGCTGCCCACGGAGAGGCCCGAGGTGGTCCGACCCGCGGCGAACAGGCCCGGGATGGGCTCGCCCAGGGCACCCTGGACCCGGCCGTCCGCGTCCGTGACCAGGCCCCCCAGGGTGAAGGCGGCGTAGATCGCGTTCTCGGTGGTGCAGTCGATGGCGCCGAATGGCGGGCGGGTGAGGGGCTGCAGGTACTTCTCCCGCTTGTGGAAGAGGGGGTCGTCGCCCCGCTGGGCGTGCCGGTTGTAGAGCTCCAGGGTGGCCACCAGGCTGCCTTCGGGCAGGCCCAGCTCGGCTTCCAGCTCCTCCGGGGTCTCCCCCACGGCCGCGACCTTCCGGATGTACTCGGGCTTCTCGAAGACCTCGTCGTCCACGATCAGCCAGGCGTGACCGTCCTGGCGGAACAGGGCCCACTCCCCCAGCCGCCCGTAGTAGGTGTCCTCGTTGATGAAGCGCTGTCCCTGGGCGTTCACCAGCACCCCGCGCTTCAGGCCCCAGGGCTGGGTGACGGGCAGGGAGATGGAGGCCTTGTCCATGTGGGCGACCGCCGCGCCGGCCGCCATGCCCAGGCGGATGCCGCTGCCGTCGTCTCCCTCGGCGCCGATGCGCACGTTGCAGCGCCGCACCCGAGGCACGTAGCGCCGGATCATCTCGTCGTCCTGGATGAAGCCACCGGTGGTGAGCACCACGCCGCGGCGGGCCCGGATCCAGCGCTGCTGGCCGAAGCTCTCCGCCAGCACCCCCGCGATCCCGCCGTCCCGATCCCGCACCAGCGCCACCACCCGGTGGTCCGTCGCCACCCGGGCACCGCTGCGCCCGGTGGCCTGGATGAGCTTCTTCATCAGCAGCGGACCCGCTTGGAAGGGCTGCTGCGGCACGTGGCCCCGAGGCGCCGGCGGGGCCAGGTCGCAGAAGGGATGGCAGCACTCCGCCCCCGAGTAGACGAGGCCATCGTCGGTGGGGGGCTCCCCGCTGACGCCATCGTAGAAGCGCTCCTTGAAGGGAACCCCCTGGGCCCGCAGCCACTCGTAGTGGCCCACACTGCCCTCGCAGTAGAGGCGCAGCCTGGCCTCGTCCGGTGCGTCTCCGCAGGAGGCCATCAGGTACTGGAACATGGCCTCGGGACTGTCCTCGAAGCCACAGGCTCGCTGGAGGGCCGTTCCACCGCCCAGGTACAGGACCCCCCCGGAGAGGGCCGAGGTTCCCCCTCCGCCGCTGCCGCGTTCGAGCACCAGGGTGGCCGCCCCCATTCCGGCCGCTTCGATGGCGGCGCTGGCACCCGCAACGCCTAGCCCCACCACCACAACCTCCGTCTCCTGGTCGAAGCCGGGGACCTCCCCCAGCTCGCGGATCCCCGTGGCCATGGACCTCTCCTCACGCCTGGCCGCCTCGCCCGGCGGCCGCCGGACCCTGCAACATAGTCGAGATGCCACAGGTCGCGCCGCTGGCGACGGGAAGCGGCTGCGGGTGCGGAGGAAGGGCGACCGGCCGAGCGCCTACTCCCCCGCGATGGGAACCCGGTGTCCCGCCGGCTTGCTGCCTCCCCTCTTCGGGATGCGGATGCGCAGGACGCCCTTGCGGAAGCGCGCCTCGATGCGGTCGGCGTCGGCATCATCGGGCAGCGAGAGCAGGCGCTCGAAGGCCCCGTAGCTGCGCTCGATGCAGTGCACGTGCTCGTCGTTCTCCTCGCGCTCGTGGCGCTTCTCGCCGCGAATCACCAGGGTGTCCCCCTCCACGGCCAGGGTCACGTCCCCCGGATCGACACCGGGAATCTCCACCTCGATCTTGTAGGCGGAACGCCCTTCGGAGATGTCGAGGCTCGGCCGAAGCAGGCTTCCCGCCAGCTCCGCACCACCGGGGAGACGACGCAGCATCTGCTCGAACCAGCGATCCACTTCGCCGTGCAGCACCGCCAGGGGGTCGCCCAGGGAGCCGCGCCGGCCCAGTGCACGGGTCCGGCCCGTGTGCTCCTCCTCCTTCTTGAACCAGTTCCAGGGCGCAAGCTTCTTCCACTCCATGCCCGCTACCTCCCGGAACCAAGCTGTGCACGGTTGGCGCCCTGCCAAGGCCTCCCGGGCACTCCCGCCTCAGCCCTCCTGGAGCAGGGCTGCGTGGGCGGCCATCCACTGCTCCATGGCCTTCTGGGCCTCGGGATCGAAGCTGTCGCGCAGCAAGGCGATGCGCCCTCCCTCGAAGACGGCGGTCTCCACGCCGGAGATCACCAGGTCGGCAGCACCGCGCTTCGTGTAGGTCACCTGCCAGCGGACACTCAGGGTGTCTCCCTCCACTCGCGGCGTCTCGAAGAGGGGCGTGCGGCTGTCCATGCGCCGGTCGAAGCTGTCCACACCGTTCTTCAGCTTCGCCAGGACCTGGTCGCGGCCACGGGCCTCGGGCTCGCCCTCGTATACGGCGTCCTCGGTGAAGTAGGGAGCGATGCGCGACCAGTCGTCGTCGACGTAGCTCTCCTCGAATGCGTCGGCGTAGGCCTGGAAGCGGTCCAGGATGCTCATTGCGGCCTCCTTCCCCCCCGCGGCGGAGGATATGCGATCCCCGGCCCTCCCGCCGAGGGCCGGCCCCCGCTTCCGGCCGGGGGGCTGGCGCTGCGGAGCCGGGCGGGAGAGCATGACGGGGAGCGGAGGGGAGGTCATGGCGGGAACAGCGGGCGCCATCCTGATCGAGGGCCTGGATCACGTGGTGCTGCGCGTGCGAAACCTGGAGCGCGCGCTGCACTTCTACCGGGAAGTCCTGGGCTGCCGTCCGGAGAGGCGCGTCGCAGAGCTGGGCCTCACCCAGCTGCGGGCCGGGAATGCGCTCATCGACCTGGTGGAGGTGGACTCCCCCCTGGGCCGCGCCCGGGGCTCCGCACCGAAGCCGGGGGCGCCCAACATGGACCACTTCGCCCTCTCGCTCCGCCACTTCGACGAGGAGGCGATCCGGGCGCACCTGGAGGCTCGGGGTGTGGCCGCCGGAAGGAGCGAGCTGCGCTACGGCGCGAAGGGCACCGGGCCCTCCCTCTACGTGGAGGATCCCGACGGAAACGTGGTGGAGCTGAAGGGTCCCCCGGAGGCCACGGCCTGACGCGTGGGCGCGGGCGACAGGCGGGGCGGCGCGCGCGGCGCTTCAGGCCACCACCTCCGCTTCGCGCAGGGCGCGGATCTCGCCGGCGGCCAGGCCCAGCTCAGCCAGGATCTCGTCCGTGTGCTCGCCGAGAAGGGGTGCCTGGCGCCGGATCTCCGCCGGCGTCGCGTCGAAGCGCGCCGCGGGACGCGGCTGGCGGATCGGGCCCGCGTGGGGGTGCCGGGCCTCCACCAGCAGCGCGTTGGCCTCCACCTGGGCATGGGTCAGGATCTGATGACGCCGCAGGATGGGGGCACAGGGGACCTGCGCCGCATCCAACACCTCCAGCCACTCGGCGCTGCTGCGCCCCGCGAGGGCCTCGGCCATCAGCTCCAGCCGCTCCCGTACGTGGGTCACGCGACCCGCCGGAGTGGCAAAGCGCTCATCCTCCAGCCATTCCGGGTGGCCCACGGCCCGGGCGAAGCCCTGCCACTCGGCATCCGAGACCGCTCCGGCGGTGATGAAGCCGTCCGCCGTCTCGAACACCAGGTCCTGGGCCAGCTGCGGGCGCGAGCGGTCGCTCTCGTTCCCGACCCAGGTGTAGCCGGCCATGGCCTCGGGCCACAGGAAGGCGATCATCGCGTCCAGCATGGAGAGGCGAACGTGCTGGCCGAGGCCGCTCCGCTCGCGCGCGAACAGGGCCGCCGTGATGGCCTGAGCCGCGGCCACCGCGGTGAGCTTGTCCGGCACGATCAGGCGGACCATCTGGGGTCGCCCCGTCTCGCGGTCCGCCTGGACGTCCGCCAGCCCGGACAGTGCCTGGATCAGCGGATCGTAGACGCGCTTGCGGGCGTAGGGACCGGCTTCTCCGAAGCCGCTGATGGAGACGTAGATCAGGTCTTCCCGGAGCCGGCGGAGCTTCGGCTCGCCGAGACCCATGCGCTCGGCCGTGCCCGGGCGGAAGTTCTGGACGAAGACGTCTGCATCGGCCACCAGGCGTTCCAGCAGCTGGCGGCCGCGCGCCTCGCGCAGGTTGAGGACCAGGGAGCGCTTGTTGCGATTCACGGTGGCGAAGGTGGGGGCCATCCCCCGGCGGGTGGAGCCGAGCTTGCGGACCAGGTCGCCGCCCCCGGGCGGCTCCACCTTGATCACGTCCGCCCCCTGGTCCCCCAGGATCCGGGTGGCCAGGGGGCCCGAGATCATGCTGGTGAGATCGACCACGCGAACGCCTTCCAGGGCGCCGGACATGTCTCCTCCTCCGCGCCTGCACGGGCGCCGGCCGGCGCCCCAGACGGCACGCTCTGTCCGAGCGTAGACCAGGGACGCTCGCCCCAGGAGGTGGCGCGCACGACGACCTCAGAGCAGGGGGGGCTGGGCGGATGCTGGGGGCGGCGCGAGGCAGGCGGGATCGTCGTGCTCCGGGCGGTTGACGCGTGCGCTCACCGGACGCAGACGCAGGGCGGTGTCGGCCAGGGGGCGGAGCAGGGCCCGCAGGGCAGCGCCATCGCCCGCTCCCGGGGCCAGCCAGCGCCCGTAGTCCCGGGAATCCAGGATGGCCGGCATGCGGGGGTGGATGCAGGAGAGGGCGGTGTTGGCCCTGGTGGTGAGCAGGACCAGCGAGGCGAAGGGGAGAGCGCCTTGGGGCCGCGCCTCTTCGAAGAGCGCCGCGATGCCGAATAGGGCGCCCCCCTGGACCTCGACGAAGAAGGGCGCCCGCGGCCCGGCTCCGCTGCGCCCGCTCCACTCGAAGAAGCCATCCGCGGGTACGATGCAGCGGCGTGCGCGGAAGGCGGGCGCAAAGCTGGGACGCTCGTGGACGCTCTCACTGCGCGCGTTGATGAGGGGCCTTCTGCGGCGGGCATCGCGGGCCCAGGCCGGCACCAGACCCCAGCGCAGGAACACCAGCTCCCTACCCCCTGAAACGGTGCCGCGTACCGCGGCCACCTCCTGGCCCGGAGCGATGTTGTACCGGGGGCAGAGTTCGGGCACCTCGTCCAGGGCGAAGTGCTCCGCCAGCTCCCGGGCGGAGCGGCGCAGGGTGAAGCGACCGCACATCCCGCCCCAGCGTAGCCCGTCCCCCGCTGCCCGGGCCGGCGCGCGCGCACTCCCTCCGCTCGCAGGGCACGGGGAGCAGCCCCTGCGGGTCCCGGGCGGGACCCCTCCCCGCTGCGACGCAGCGGTGTCCCCCTCACGCCGCTGCGGAGCTGGCCTCCTTGCCCTCGCTCACCTTGCGCGGGCGGGAGCCGGCCTTGCTCGAGACCCGGCGACCCGAGGCGGGAGCCTCGACCAGCTCGCTGGCCAGGCGGCCGACCTCGTGGTTGATGCCGCGCACCAGCTCGTAGACCGCGTGGATGGAGCGGTCCTGGATCTTGCGCACGTCCTCCGCCACCTCGCGGAGGTCGGCCACCCGTTCCAGAACATCCAGCGGAACGGCGGCAATGGACTTGTGGATCTCCTCGGCGGCGTCGGCCACGTGGTCGACGGCCTCGGTGACCCGCTCTCGGACCTTGCTCGGCTGATTCATGGCTGCCTCGCTTCGGGCGCTCCTCCCCTTCCGAAGCCGGTGGGCTCCGGGGGGCTCCCCTACGACGCGTTGCATCCAACGTGCCGGGGAGGACACGGGTGGGACGGCCGGTGAGCGCGCTTCCGCCCACCGCGGAGGGGCCGGCCTGGGGCGCCCTGGGGCGCCTGGGGCGCTCTGGGTGAGGCGAGGCGCCTCGGCAGGGCCTGTGCGGGGCCTCCGGGCAGCGGAGGCTTGGCACCGCCCATGCAGCGATGCGTCGTAGGGGCCCTCCTCGAGAGCGCCCGCGTGCCCTCGGAAGGAGCGGGAGCAGGATGCGGCAGGCCACTGCAAGCAGAGGGGGAGTCGCGAGAGGAGACCTGGAGTTCCCCCGTGAGATGAGCGCCGAGGACGCGCTCCTCTGGAACATCGAGGAGGACCCGATCCTGCGCTCCACCACGGCGGCCGTGACCCTGCTGGAGCGCGCACCCGACCCGGAGCGGCTGCGGGCGGGCATGCTGCGGGCCGTCGTGGAGATTCCCCGGCTCCGACAGCGGGTGGCCCCCCTGCCGCTGGCGGTGGGCAACACGGTCTGGGTGCGAGACCCGGACTTCGACCTCTCCTACCACCTGCGCTGGGTGCGGGTGCCGAGGCCGCAGGGGCCCGGGGCGCCGGCAGAGGGGCAGCGCGGAGGCGGGAGCCCCCTGGCCGCGGTGCTGCCCCTCGCCGCCTCCCTGGCCATGGCGGGCTTCGACCGCAGTCGGCCGCTCTGGGAGTTCCTGGTGGTGGAGGGGCTGCCCGAAGGCCGCGCGGCCCTGGTGCAGAAGCTGCACCACGCCATCACCGACGGCGTAGCGGTCATGCGACTGATGGAGCGGGTCTACGACCGCAGCCCGGATGCCCCGTGGCCGGCACCCGAGGAGCTGGAGCTGCCCCGGGAGGAGGAGCCCGGAGCGCTGGGGCTGGTGGCCGAGGCGCTGGGCCGGCGGCTCCGCGAGGGGCGGGAGCAGGCGCGTCAAGGTCGCCGGCGCGCCCGCGCCTTTCTGCGCCGGCCCCTCCGCACGACCCTTCAGGAGATCCGCGGCGCCGCGGCGGTGCTCCCCGCACTGGTTCCCGACCGCGAGCCCCTCTGCCCCATCGCCCGGCAACGCTCCTCCCGCTACCGCTTCCACGCCCTGGACACCGACCTCGGGGCGCTGAGGCGGGCTGCGCACGCCTCGGGCTGCCGGGTGAATGACGCCTTCCTGGCGGCCCTGACGGGAGGCTGGCGCCACTACCACGAGCGCCATGGCGCGCAGTGCCGAGCCCTGCGCGCCATGATTCCGGTGAACCTGCGGAGCAGCGGCGGCGGCGAGGGGCGCGCGCTGGCCGGCAACCAGCTCACCATGGCCCGCCTCGTCCTGCCCCTCGAGCCGGTGGATCCCGGCCGCCGCATGGTGGAGATCCGCAAGCGCCTGCTTCGAGAGCGCGAGCGCCCCCTGGCCGAGGTGACCGGGCTCCTGGCGCAGCTGGCCAACGGCCTGCCCGGGGCCCTGCGTACGCCGCTGCTGGGGGCCTTCTCCACCGGCTGCGATCTCATCGCCAGCTGCGTCCCCGGTCTTCCGGAGGAGCTCTACGTGGCTGGAGCCCGGGTGGAGCGCCTCTACACCTTCGGCCCCACGGCGGGCACGGCACTCAACGCCACCCTCTTCAGCTGCGGGGGACGGGCCACCCTGGCCCTCAACGTGGACCCCGGGGCGGTGGCGGATCACGAGGTCCTGTCCGCCTGCATGGCCGAGGGCCTGGGAGAGGTGTTGAAGCTGGGGTAGCGGCGGGCGGAGCGGAGGTGGGGATGCCGGTGGCCATGGACGCGGCGAGGGGCCCTTTCGAGGGGAGCGAGGGACCCGG
>Ga0114931_10011553_pt1 | contig 10412 bp, 19 predicted proteins | sample 2SBtaG_FD_89579 | JGI IMG/M metagenome (GOLD analysis project Ga0114931, IMG submission 89579) | Deep subsurface microbial communities from Kolumbo volcano to uncover new lineages of life (NeLLi) - 2SBTROV14_V59a metaG | ecosystem: Environmental > Aquatic > Marine > Volcanic | place: Kolumbo... | reverse complement strand
TTTTTGAAGAAAAATAAAAAAAATGTTTTGATAAAAGAGGGGATTCCTTTCACACCTGCTTTCTTTTTTGCTTTTATTCTTGGAGTTTGGATTTGGTTAAGGTATTTTTCTTGAAAGTTTTATTATTTTTGAAGTTTTATATAAATTGAACGAATAGCACATAATAGTTATATTATGAAAAAAAGGAAAACTTTATAAAGGAAAAAGGACAATATTATTACACAAAAGATGGTAAAAATGAAAAGAAATATATCCAAACAAACACTAAGTTTTAGCACAAGTAAAAGTATGAAATATCTCAGAACTCCTATTGATATTTGGAAAAATCTAAAACGAGAATTTAATTTTACTTTAGATGCTTGTGCCTCTCATAAAAATCACTTAGTTGATAAATATTATACTATTGATGAAAATTGTTTAATTCAAGATTGGACAGGAGAAGTAGTTTATTGTCATCCTTTATTTGATATGCACATAGGAAGATTTGTAGAAAAATGTGCAGAATCAAAATGTTTAAGTGTTCTACTTCTCCCCGCCTCAACACACACAAGATATTTCCATAAATTTATTTGGGATAAAGAAAAACATCAACCAAAACCAAATGTAGAAGTAAGATTTTTAGAGAAACCAAATAAAGGTTTTAGATTTTTAAATGATGATGGTTCTGAAGATGATACTTCAAAGGTTGGATACATTAAACCCCTTATGATAGTTATATTTAGAAAAAATGATAACAAATAAAAAAGAAATTTGTTTAAACTCTAATAACATTAAAAGGAGGTATAGAAAATGGTAAGAAAAAAAATCATACAATCAGAAGCAAAAAGAAAATTCACTAAGATAAAATCAAGACCTGCAAAAGATAATTTTATCAAAAATATGATAAAAGAAATAGTAATTTGTCTTTGATAACCATTTTCTAAAATATTAAAATCAAAAAACTCCCAAAGATAATTTCTCAGGAAGAATTTGAAAAATTATTCTCCGAAGTAAAGAGAATGAGAAATAATGCAACCCCTAAGAGAAAGAAAACATTTAATCAATATTTAATTGCTATGATTCTTGGATTTGAATCTGGAATGAGAATAAGTGAAATTGTTGGTTATGCTGACAGAATTAAACCACTAACAAAAGAACAAGTTTCTAATTCTTCAATTAAAATCCTATCTGGAAAAGGGGAAAGAGATAGAATTGTCCCTCGTCCCAAAAGATTAAACCAAAAGGCAGTTGATAGTTTACCTTTAACTATATCTCGGAGGTCATTACAGGGATTTATAACCAAACTTGGAAAGAAAGTATTAAACAAAGATATAACTTTCCACACTTTACGACATGGGTTCGCTACTCATTATTATAACAAGACACACGATTTAAGAGGAACTCAAATGTTATTAGGACACGCGAGGATAGATACAACAACAATCTATGCCCATGTCAATCCAGAAGATTTACTTAAACGAGTTGAGGAGGTTTTTTAACATGGAAAGATGTAATATTTGTAATAGATGTTTTGATAGTATTATTTATTGGATAATTAATCCCAGAATTAATGTCTGTTTAGAATGTTCTTGTGGGATATATTCTCAACAATTTAATGCAACAGAAAATGATATAAACTTTTTTTTAACATCTTTTGTGAAAAAAACAATGAAATCTAACAAAGGAAAAAGGGGGGATGTGTCATAAAAGACGCATTATGTGAAAGTGAGTTTATTCATAATTGGGTTTATATTGGGATTAATTCTATTGATATATTTTTGCTTTTTGATAGTAATGGTTAATAGGGAGAATAAAAAAAATAAATGAGGATTGATTTAAAAAGAAAGATGGTGATTGCATTAGAAATAAGTATGTTTTTTTATTCAGGAATTTTCTTTTCAAAAGGAATATATTTGGATTCAATTCTGTTTTTAATACTTGGTTTAATTGTTGGAATTTGGGCATCGAATTTAATCATAGATAATGCTTTACAACTGAAAGGAGGTAGTAAAAATGGCTTGGAAAAAGAAAGTAGTTAATAACGAAGAATCTAAAGAAATAGAAGAAATCAAAAAAGAACTGAAGGATAAACCTAAGGAATCAAAAGAAGATTCTAAATTATGGAATATTGTTGAGATTCCAGTAGAAAGTAGAAATGTAATTCATAATTCAGAAACTGGTTCTTCGTTTGGAGTTATGGAAGCACTCGCTGAACTTTTAAATAGAACTGAATAAAAATGTTTGGGTTTAGTAAATTATTTGTGATTGTTCTTTTTATTGCTTTTATAATTGGTTATGGCTCTAAAAACATTTACAATGCTTTAATGTTTATTGGAGTTTATGCCTCAATAAAGATTGTCTGGAATATTTTAAGATGAAAAAGAAGAAAAAAGATTTTGATGTAAAAATAAAAAAGTCATTATTATATTTAATCTTTGTGGTGTTGTTGATGATATTCATCAGTTTATTATATATAATAACTTTAATAGTGACACATTATGAATCATTTGATAAAAACCCTTTACTTTTTGGTGCAGAGAAATATAGTATAAATTCTTGTAGTTGTGTAAACGATGGAGGCATTTCATTTAATTTTAATAAGGATAAAATTTATACTGAAAATTATAAACCTGAAAGTAACAACTTAATTTTATCACAAGAATCTTTAAACAAGATTGTAATTAAATAATGGGACAAGCAGAGGTGATTGATATATTAGAAAAGATTGGTGAACCATTATCAAGAACCGAAATCGCCTCCCTTTTAGGGGAGAATCCGGTCAAGATTTCGGAGTGTATACGGAAACTAATTCATAATGGCGATGTTGATTGTATAGAAATAGGGCGGAAAGAAGCAAGAAAAAAGTATAATTCTAAAAGAAGATTGAGAATTTATAAGATTAAACAATAAATTGTTATAAAAACACAAGATGTTGTGGTTTTTTCCCTATTATATTCACCCAAAATAACACTTTTTTTGGATTTATTACAATGATTTTGCAAGTTAAGTTGCCCGTGTTTTTATTATATTTAATATATTAAGATACCCCTATTCTCCAGAGTAATCTTCTTGATAATATCCTTTTCGCCTCATTCTTGCGATGTTTGAAGATATTCCGCCTTGTGGTGTATTGAGTTTAGCCGCCATATCTATTTGTTTAAATATTCCCTCTTTCCAACAGTTTAAAATGTTTTTTTGGTTTTCTGTGAGTTCTTTTTTCTTCTCTTTGTTCTCTCTGATGGCTTTTATTGATTGTTGGATTTCATTGTTTAATTTTTTAGTAAAAACATTCTTTTTTCTCTCATAAGATTCTATTAATTCATCACTAGGTTTAGGTATGCCCCACCTTCTTATCGCTTTATATCTTTGTTCACTCTTTCTAACTCTGAGGTATTTTCTATACCATTTTTTCATTCCGGGATTATATTGTAAGAGTTTAGGTTTAACTATAACTCTTTTTTCCCTTTTATCAATAGATACTGTTTCTATATCTGCGTGGAATAGTTTTCTGGACGAAGCGTCTAAGAAATCTTGATAAGGAACAGTTAATATAAGGATAAAATTCTTATGTCTAAATGTTTGTAGTAAAAAGTTTAACATTTTGTTTATATTAGATTGCCAGTTTCTATTTGATAAATCAATTCCTGCCTCATCCCAAATAATCACACTCCCCCTTTTTAGATTACCATTATTTATTAAATCCATCAAATCTTCTGCTTTAAAAATTATTCTTTTAATATTAAAATCTTTATCTAACATTTCGCCCATAGATAATGCACTCCAAGATTTTCCAGAGCCAGTTTTTCCAGTTAGTGTTGCTAAGAAATTTTTATTATTTTTAATCCTATTATGAATATAATTAATCCAACTAAATCGGTGTTTTATCATTCAATTTCCTCTGCTTTATCCTCACTAACTTTATTATTATAAATCATTATTAAAGTTTCAAACATCTCTCTATATTGTTGTGATTTATATTCAATAAACTCTTTCCAAACAATAGAATCAACAGGAATAACTTTTAATTTTCCAACCTCAATCTTTTCTCCTCCATTAATACTTATTTTTCTCTTTTCTATTTCTTTTTTGAATTTATTTATTTTAGAATAAATTTCTTCTAGTTTATCTTTATGTTCCTTTTTTAAAAGTGATGGTGCTAACAAAACTCTTAATATTTCAACTGAATTAATAATAACTTGTCTAACATCTTCAATATAAACTTCAGTAATTCCTCCACCCCTATGTGGCGTCTTTTTCATATAACCTCCAATTACCTCCTTGCTTAATATCTCGACACATTTCTGCATTTGTCTTAATAATATTTCTTCATAGGTATTGCTTTCTTTATGAAACTCATCATCTGCGTCAATAAATTGTTCATTATTCTTAAGACCCATAAATAGTTAAAAGAAATTTAATTTAAATAAATTAATATCTATTAAAAATTTATTTAAACTAAGATGTCTTATAAAAAATAATGGTAAGTGTTACCCAAGTTAGAAAAGCAACAGATAGAGCATTAAGCCCGTTATTAAATAGAATTTCTGGTGCTAAACAAGGATTAAGAAATCAAAGAAATCTACTTTCTCAATTTAATCAGGAAACTCAAGGATTAGTATTTCCTCAAAGAAATATTAATTTACAATTTCAAATAAAAAATCAAAGAAGGAATATAGAATTAGCAGGAGGATTTGAAAGAGGAGTTCAGCAAACAAGATTTATAAGAAATAAAAGAAATATAGAATCACAAAGAATAAATAAATTATTAAATGAACGACAATCAAAAATATCTAAATTAGAATCTCAAATTCCAAAAATAAGAGAAAATGTAAGCAGACAAATATTTAAGAAAGCATCAAGGAGAGAACAATCGATTGCTGAATTTAATAAAAAACAACAACAAAAATTTATAAATGAAAATGCTATTGGTTCTGCAGTTGGTGGAGGTGTTTTAGTTTCATCTGACTTATTTCCAAATCAATTTAACGAAAGTAAAATAGTAACATTTAAACCAGACAGAGGTATAACTAATCTTAATAATATTGGAACGATTGAAACAATCCCAGCAAATAAATTAAATGGAATTACTAAAAAAGTTTCTATTCCAAAAAATAATTTTCAAATAGAAACCTTCGGTTCATTTCTTAATAAAAAACAAGGACAGATATTAAAAAGTAATGCTGGAAAATTAACAGGAGAACAATTACAAGTATTATCTAATATTAAAGGTAGTGGAGTTAAGGTAAATCCTATAAGTCCAATAGGAGGAGGAACTTCATTTATTATAACACCCACGAAAGAACAAACAAAGATAGCTAAAGAAAATGCTATTAAGGAATTTAAAAAACTTCCTTCCAAAAAAAGATTTTCACTGGTCGGTTCAGATTTATTAGTTACAGGAGGACAAACGGCGTTAGATATTGCAGGGTTTGGGATTGATTTGGGTATTGGTTCAACTGTAAGAACATTTAAAAAGGGGGAAAAAATGAATAAAAGTCCAGGAGAGATATTAATTAATAAGATTCCTGGAATAATAGAATTTAGAAAAATAAAAACTTCACCAAAAGCCAAGTTCATTGCTACAACAACAAGTTTATTGATTCCAAGTTCTCAATTATTAAAATCATTCAAAACAAGTAAAGCATTAGGACTTTCTAAAACTGAATTTTTTGGCGATACAGCATTTTCACTAACTTCATTAAAAACTGCAAAGAAACAATTTAAAGCAAGTGATACTATTTTAAGTAAGACAACAGATTTAGGAATATCGGGAAGTGATGTTTCATTTCAAATAATAAAAGGTAAAGGAAGGAATATCCCAGATTTAAAGGTTGAAGGATTTCAGGTTTCATCACCAAAAGGAAGTCAATCTGCAATAGTAACTAAAAAACCATTATTCGAAATCAAAGGAGGAATGTTAAGAGGAGGAACTGAAACTACAATTACTTTTAATCAAGGAAAACCTTCAACAAAATTCAATAGTGATGTTTCTTCTATAATTGGTAAGAATGAAATTATTTTAGATAATCCTCAAAAGTTTGATATAACAAGTTTGGATTTTTTAAAGGTTAAAGAAATAAAAATACCCGAAAAAAATAAAGTTAATGCAGAAATATTTGGAACTGATTTATTTTCTACAAGAACAACAGGAATTTCAGGGGAAAAATCATTAAGAAAGAATAATTTTAAATTGGGAAAATTATCAATAGACACAGAATTATCATTCGGAGCAAGTGGGAAGACAGATAATATATTTACAAAATTTAAAAAACAATCTTTTGGAAATAATAAAAATAAAGTAAATTCTAATATATTAAAATCAAATGGATTTATTTTGAAACCAGATGAGATTTCAAGAATAGAAAGATTTAGATTTAAATTAATAGATGATTCAAAAACATTTAATACCAAAACAAAAAGTCCAAATAAAAAACAAAATTTCCCCTCATTATCTGAACAATCACAAATTCAAACTACAAAAATATCTCAACCATCAAAAAATATTATCACTAATCCAAGTAAGTTTTCAACAGTAAAACAGAAAATAATTTCTCCAAAATTAGAAGGAAAAATAAAAAATAATCTTGGTTTGAAAACAGAATTAAAAACTAAAATATTATCTTCACAACTACAAAATAATAATTTTAAAAATTTAATTGGACAATCAACAAAAAATGATAAAAAACAAAGACAAATAGTTAAAACAAAAGTTTCAACAAAACCAAAAATTTCAACTATAATAACTCAAACTCCAAGACAAAGTTCAATAACAAGATTCGGATTAAGGTTTAATAATAATTTCCTATTTAGTTCAGATTCTTATAAACCATCTCCACCTGTTAAATCAGGAAGGGGAGTTAGTAGGGGCAGGGGAATTTCAAAAGGTGGGATTATACCTCCACCATTGATTCCATCTGTAAAAAGAAGTAAGAGGAAAAAACAAAGAGGAAAATCTCCAAGAACTTTATTAATTCCTTCATTTACTGGTTCATTTAGGTTTTCACAGGGAGGAATAACTGGGAATCTATCCCCTCGACTAAACAGATTAGGATTCCTCCCAGGCGTTCGTTCAGTAAGTAAACAAAATAAACGACTTAAATCTTCTGGAATAATTTAATGGAAAAAATAAAATATAAAAATCTTAGTTTACCATTAAAAATTGCGGTTATTACATTATGGTTAATTTTAATAACTTCTGTAATCCCTGCAATAATTACTTATTTGTGGTTGTTAAAACTTTTAATTTAGGTTATTAATTTATTTAAACTAATAATTGATAGTTTTGTAATGAATGAACAACAAATCGCTTATCAACAGGTTCAAACTCCAGTTACATCTGATGAAATATATGGAACTCAAATTCAACAAGAAGTTGTTAGAAATATCGTTTCCCAAATATCTCCAGATTCACAACTTTATGAAATTGAAATGAGAATAAGAGGTTACAGAAAAGATATTAATAATAATAAATGGGTTAAAATTAATGGTGCAGTAGAGCCAGATAATATGTTGGTAGGTAGATACATAAGTTACTTATCTTCATTGATGAATCAAAACACATCACTTTCAAATTTAAGTTCACTCCAAATAAATAAAATAATGAAGATGGCGATAGAATGGATTGCAGATGATTTAGACGCTAATGGAGTAGGATATGGACTCGGTTCAGATTATACTGAAAGAACAAGAATTGCAAATCAAATATTAAATCCTTTATTCTTAGTATTAAGCAGAGCATTAAATGGTATGGAAAGTAGAAGAATATGGAACTCAGTCAATTTATCTGAATCAATGGCAGGAGGACAATTACCTCAACAAAAGAAAAGTTTTTGGAGTAATTTTAATTTTATGAAATGAAATCTAAAAAGAAATTTAAGCATTGTGGAATATGTAAAGTAAACATAGTTTGTCCCGGTGAGGAATATTGTGCATTAGAACAATTTGATGAAAATAATAAATCCTTGGGGATAGCAAATTATCATGTTATTTGTTTTAAAGAGAAGTTTTTATCACAAGGAATGATATTAAACAAAACAATGAACTTATTAAATAAATTTGGGGATAAAATAAATGGCTAGTATTGGTCAGTTATTTAAAGGATTACCAATATTCAATGGAGGATTTATTTCGATAGTTTTATCTATTTTCTTAGGAGTTGTTGGTCTTAGTTTAGCGGGGTTTTTTGTTTGGTTCATATTAAAGAGAAGAAAGAATTGGAATCTTGGAATAGAATTTAAGATTCCAAGAAATATAAGTTTAGAAAATGGAGAAGTTAAAGGGACATTAAATAAAGAATGGGGAAAGGGTTATTATAATCCTAAACAAGGAGTAGTATTCATAAAAAGAAAGGGAAGGAAACCCATTCCAATGAAACCATTTGATATTAAAAGATATTTATCTGGAAAGGGAATACTAACTGTCATTCAAGTAGGTGTTGAAGATTATCGCCCAGTATTAGACGATAGTTATTTAGAAGTTGTAGATGATGAAACTGGAGAAACGGGTGCATTAATTAAAACGAGGATTGATACCTCAGAGAGTAAGGCATGGAGAAATCAATGGGAAAGAGAGGCGAAGGCAACTTATTCATTCTCTAATTTTTTAAGCCAACACGGAGATAAGATTGTAATGGCATTCGTAATTTTTATAGTTTTAGTAGGACAAGCGATAGTCATTACAAAAATTGGGTAATAAATAATTTATTTAAACAATAAAGGACAATTATATTTAATGAATAAAATTATTTTAATCCTAATCATATTTTTATTTTTACCATTTGTTAATGGGTTATCTTATCAACAGGGACAGGATATAAATATCCGTCATCCAATAAGGATAAATGGTGGAGTCGATTCATCAATCTTAGCAAATATTACTATTCAATATCCAAACAATTCTCTTATAGTAAATTCTGGAGGGATGAGTTATGATTCCTCAAGTCAAACATATAACTATACTTTGTTAAGTGGGTTTACTAACGAGGTTGGAACTTATAATTATTGTATAACCTCAACTGGTGGAGGATTAAATGATACTTCATGTTTTTCTTTTGATATAACTCCCAGTGGATTTGATAGAATAAATACTGGGGAGGGAATTTCTTTGTTTGGAAGTTCTTTATTAATTTTAATCATTTCACTATTATTCTTTTTAGGATTTATGAAATCTGAAAACTTACCTTTAAAAATTTCATTACTTTCTGGTTCGGTAATATTATTATTCACGGATATTTTATTCACAACAGTTTCTTTACAACAGAATCTTTCAGGGTTCTCTAATATTACTAATGGATTTGAAACCTTCGTATTTGTTATGAAAATATTAATGTCTGTTTCACTTACGGCTTTTGTATTATTTATTTTATTCTTTACTGTTACTGTCTTTGTGAAATGGTCTAAATTCAAGAGGGGGTTAATAGATTAATGGGAAGGAGATTAATAAGAAGAACATCCGTAACAATTAAGGCAGATGAAAATCTATTTAATATTATTCAAAATGTTAGAAAAGAATTTAAAAAGAAAAATAAAATGGACATCTCAAATATCCAAGCATCTAAAATTCTATCTCACAATATAAAGAATATTAAGATTCCAGATATAAATTTAATAGGAGGTAGAAAAAAAAATGTTAGGAAAAAAAGGTGATGCCTCGTCTATAATATTATTTTTAATAATAATCTTTTTCTTAGCAGTTAGTTTTATGGTGGTTTTATTTACCAATGATATTTTATTTAATGTCGTCCAAACAACTGTTTTAAATGATAGTTCTGCCTCGATATCTATTCTTTCAGCGTTTAATACTGTTAACACAGTAACAGTTCAGGGAGGATTCACATTAATGTTTGCTATATTAGTAATTGGAATGTTGTTATCTTCATTTTTAGTGAGAGTTCATCCAATATTCATTTTTCTATATATCTTTACTTTGGGGATATCAATATTTTTAGCAGTATTTTTAACAAATATATATCAATCTTTAATAGAAAGTTCTTCATTTGTAGGTATTAATGCAAGTGGCGGGACAATGATAACTTACATAATGCAACACCCTATTGTGATACTTGTTGGAGTTTGGGCATTGAGTATGTTGGTATTATTTGGGAAAGTATTAATAGGAAATTCATCAAGCGGGGGAGATATATGAAAAAACAGATTAAACGAACAAATAAAAACGATTTTAAGACTCGAACAATAAAGAAAAATGTTTTTTTGATGTTAGGTATTACAATATTAATAATAATATTCTCAATTAATATATCTACTGCATTAAATATAAATAATGAAACAACTTGGTGGAAATTTAATGAAGCATCTGGAAATGCGATTGATAGTTCTGGGGCTGGAATAACTTTAACTAATTCTAATGTTTTATATTCTAATGGAAAGATAAATAATGGAGCCGATTTTGATGGAACAACATCTTATTTCAAAAGA